>JAEEGH010001641.1_pt1 | contig 63432 bp, 49 predicted proteins | sample 9134181 | NCBI WGS metagenome assembly JAEEGH01 (sample SAMN16246544, study PRJNA631951) | gut metagenome | biome: gut microbiome; feature: rumen; material: DP-attached | host: Bos | place: Iran: Karaj | collected 2018-10
ATAAAAGCGAAAACGAGCGTCAGCGCCGCAATTATTATAAGTCTCTTCATAAAATTCATCCCCTTTTTCCGGTTTTAGCACTTTTCTACCTATACAATTATATAATATCACAACGGATACAAAATTTCAAGGAGATTTTGCGCCCGCATGTACGCAAAAAACCCTTTGGAATTTGAAATTTCCAAAAGGGTTTTGCTGTTTTTTGAAATTATTACTTGTTATAAACGTCGCTTCTGTGTCCGACGTTGAGAATAAGAATCGTTACTACGTCGTCCTTTATTTCGGCGAGCAGCCTGTAATCTCCCACGCGGAACCTCCATCCGCCGCTTCTGTTTGCGGTAAGGGCTTTTCCGTGCTGTCTCGGATTTTCACAGCCTTCAAGATTTTTGCGCACCCATCCCAGAATAAGCGCGGCTGTCTGCTTGTCAAGCTTTTTCAAATCCTTTAATGCGCGCTGCGTAAACTCAACTTTATACATTACTTTAATCCCAGTTCCTTTTCTGCTTCATCAAGCGAATAGGTAACCGGGTTTGCTTTGTATTCTGCCACGGCTTTATCAAACGTTTCAAGGTCGTATTCGTTTTCAATACGCTCTAAAACAGATTGTCTGATTAAATCCGAAACCGACATCTTGTTTATTTCCGCATATTTTTTGATAAGCATTGTATCGTCATCCGATAATCTCAAAGAAATTGTCATATCGCTTCACCTCTTGTATTACATTGTATTACAAAATCTCAGGTTTGTCAATAGTTTTTGCAAAATTTTATAAAATATTAAAAAGAGCCGACCGATTAAAAAATCAGTAAGCTCCGAAATCAGATAAATATTATTCCCACTCAATCGTTGCGCTAGGTTTCGGCGTGAGGTCGAACAGCACTCTGTTCACGTTTTCCACTTCCGACGTGATTCTCTGAGTTATATGTTCAAGAAGCTCGAACGGCACGTTCTCGACCGTTGCGGTCATTGCGTCCCTTGTGTTTACGGCGCGGATTATTACGGGATATGCAAACGTGCGTTTTCCGTCCTTTATGCCCGTCGATTTGAAGTCGGGCACTATCGTGAAGTACTGCCATACCTTGCCCGCAAGTCCGTTTTTCGCGAATTCCTCGCGAAGTATCGCGTCGCTTTCACGAAGCGAATTCAGTCTGTCGCGCGTTATCGCGCCGAGGCATCTCACTCCGAGTCCGGGGCCGGGGAACGGCTGGCGGTATACCATGCCGTCGGGAAGGCCCAGCGTCTTTCCGACTACTCTCACTTCGTCTTTGAAGAGGAATTTGAGCGGTTCAACAAGCTCGAATTTGAGGTCTTCGGGAAGTCCTCCCACGTTATGATGCGCCTTTACGCCGACGTCGCTTTCGAGTATGTCGGGATAAATGGTTCCCTGCGCGAGAAATTCGATGTTTTCAAGCTTTCTCGCCTCTTCCTCAAACACGCGGATAAATTCCGCGCCGATGGTCTTTCTCTTTGTTTCGGGGTCCGATATACCCGCAAGCTTATCTAAAAATCTGTCCGTCGCGTCAACGTAAACGAGGTTTGCCTTCATCTGATTGCGGAAAACCTCTATAACCTGCTCCGGCTCGCCTTTGCGCAAAAGTCCGTGGTTTACGTGCACACACACGAGGTTTTTTCCTATCGCCTTTATAAGAAGCGCCGCGACAACCGAGCTGTCAACGCCTCCCGAAAGTGCAAGCAGCACCTTTTTATCCTTTATCTGCGCACGCAGAGCCTCTATCTGTTCGTCAATAAACTTCTGCGCCGCGCTTTCCGTCGTAATTCTCTCCATGGTTTCGGGTCTTTTGTTGTCGCTCATATTCAACACTCCTTATATAAAATAATTTATTATATTATAAAATAATATTTTTTCAAAATCAAGATTTTTTCACGATTTCCGCAGATTTTATCCGTTTACGACCGCAAGTTTGAATATCATTTCCTCTATCAGCGCGTATCCGTCCGTTTTCGAGCTTTTAAGCAGCATATCGTACTTTAAGCACACGTCCGACGCATATTTTGCGTAGCTTCCGCCGCCCGAAAACTCTTTGTCCCGCGTGTTGATTAAGTTTACATAATTCCTTATCACAAAATCGCGCAGTCCCGTTTTTTTCTGAATTTCGGGAAGAGTTTCGCCTTTTTTATACATTTTATCGACGGCGCACAGGTCGGCGACGGCCTTTGATACGGTCGCGCACAGAAATATTTCGTCGTCGAGCGCATTTTTGAAGACCGTAAACGCTTTCATCGCCTCTTTATATCTGCCTTTAAGCGCGTTTGAGGAGATGTCGAAAACCTTTGCGTCGGTGCTCTTTTTACACAGCTTTTCGACGTCGTTTTCGGTAAGCTCCGTTTTGTTTTCGTGTTTTAGATACATTATGCAGTTATCGATTTCGTTTTTCAGCGTCAGCATATCGTTTCCGACGTAGTTTGCGAAATATGAAAGAACGTTTCTCGGAACGTCGATTTGTGCCTTTACGAAATGTTTTTGTATCCACGAGAGCAGCCTCGGGCTTCCCGCGCTTTCGTGCCTGAAATTTACGGTAAGAGAGGCGTCGCATATACTTTTGTAAATACCCTTCGATATTTTTTCTTCCTCGTCGTTATAAAGGAAGAACACGGTGATAACGCCCTCGGGAAGCGATGAGAGCTTTGACAGAAACTGCTTTTCCTCGCTTTTTGAGAGCACGTCGAGCTTGGGAAAAACAAGTTTTACGAGGCGGTATCCGTCGGAGGAATCCGCTTTTTCGTCGTTTCCGAAAAGGCTTGCGCTCATCAGAACCGGCGAGGTGTCGCAGGCGTCAAAAAAGCCGTCAAGAGTAAAATCCGCGCCGTAAAGCGCCTTTACGTTAAGCTCCTTTTCGCCGCACGCTTTTGCAAGTTCGTCGTAATAGTAATTTTTCAGGTATTCCTCTTCGCCGTAGAAAACGTACGAGCCCGAAAGGTCCGCGTTTTTGATTCTGTCCCTTAAAACCGAAAGGTTCGAGGCGTAAACGTCTTCTTTTTTCGGCTTATACTCCGTTTTTGCCATAGGTTCTCCTTAAAAAATCAATTGTGCTTGGTTTTACGGTCTTATAAACGCTCCCGCGCCGAGAAAGACGGCAAATCCGCACACCGCCGCGTATATTTTGGCGCCCCTCGTTCTCTTTCCCGCCGCGGCAACGCAAAGAAAAGCCCCGATGAAAAATACTATAAGAGAGAGTTCCGCCATATCGATTTTTATGTTTGTAAAAGAAAATTTTGAGAAAAAGTCCGCGATTTTATAAAGAATCTGCGCGCAGAACGAGTATGCGTATACGGCGATTTTTCCGAAAATTCCCAAATAATTCCACGGAAATACGGCTATTATCCACGCTCCGCAAAGAGCGATTGCCGCCGGAAGTCCCGAAAAGAAGCTTGCGGCAATGCCGACCGGCGTTATTCCGCCGTAAAGCGCGGCTATATAGAAGGACGAAAACGCAAATGCCGAAAAGCTTATGGCAAACATTCCCGCAACTGTGCATAAAATAACGTTTTTCCCGTATCTTTTTTCAAAGATTTCGAAAAAATAAAGTGAAAGCAGTATTCCTGCGCAGGACAGGAACGAAAGATGAAGTCCCGCGTCAAACACCGCCCTCGGCGAAACGAGAATTATAAAGTCAAACGCCTCGACAAGCCTTTCCGTGCATCCGTATCTTGCTTTGCGGCCTGCCGAATAAAGCATGAACACCGCCATTATCGCCGCTCTCACCGCCGAAAGTGCAAAAGCCGACGTAAAAAGATAAAACGCCGCGCCCGCCGCAAATACCGCATACCTGACTTTTACCGGGCTTTTCTTAAACGCTCCCAGCGCGTTCATTGCGTATAGCAGAAGCGCCATAATGACGGAAAAATGCATTCCCGAAATACACAGAATATGCGTTATTCCGCTTGCGCCGAATTTATTGTAATCTTCCTTTGAAAATTTGGTTTTGTCTCCCAGGATAAGCGCGAAAGCAAGTGCTCTTGCGCGGTTATATTCCGTTTTGTCGGAAATAAAATTCAGACTTTTGTCTATTTTTTCGGAAAAATAGTTATAAAGCGTTTTCTGAAAATCAAATACGTAATTCTGCTTTTCAAAGCCCGTGCTTATTATTTCGGCGTCAGAAACGACGCATTTTATTCCTTTCTTTAGCAGGTTTTTCGTAAAAGACGGGTTTCCGACCTCTTCAATACGGCGCACCGTGCCGTAAAATTCGATTTTCGTGCCTTCAAAAAAGCTTGTATCCGCGCCGTGCTTTATATAAACCTTTATTCTTTCGGCTTTACCGCCGGCAACGCCCGTAATTTCCGCTTCCGTTCCGTTTGACGCGGAATCTTTTCTTATCTCCGCACAAAACAGCACTTTTTCGTTTCCGTATTCTTTTATGAATTCTTCGGTTTTTACGTTTACGCTGTAATTAAACGCAGCGCCTCTTACAACGGCGGCGGCAAGAAGCAAAACCAAAAGAAACGCGTTTCCCGCCGCTTTTTTGCGAAAAAAGGCAAAGAAAACAGAAGAAATCACGGCAAACGCAATCGCCGTTCCCGCGTTCACTTTTCCGATAACGCAAAGATAAATCACGACGGGCACGCAGAGCAAAATCGCCGCATAAGGCGCGCCCGCTGTCTTTTCTCCTTCTTTCATCCTCTTTCTCGTTCCTTTTTTGGATTTTTTATTAACCGTTTGTCGAAAACCATGCAATATTTTTTCGTTTTCTCATTATATGAACGGTATTTTTTAACGAATAATTGACGGTTTTTCAAAAAACTGAAAAATCGCTGCGATTTTTGCAAAATTTCCGTTCGGTTTTTGACAAAATACACATTTTCAAAAATATATTTTTTCAAAAAAGTTTCAGATTGAATCAAAAAGTTTTTTCGGCAGAAAATGCCTTGATTACCCGTTTTTTGTGTGATAATATCTTTTTGCGCAAAAAAATAAATTTAACGCGAGAAATTTCTCAAAAAAACGAAAGGTGATAATGATGGCTTTTTCAACTCAAAAAAAGAAAATTATCGTCGCCGACGCATGCGGCGATTTTGCATCCGGCCTGTCGGACGCTCTGAACAGCGCGGGTTTTGACGTTATCTGTGTGTGCGCCGACGGGGAAAGCGCGGTTGCAAAGGCTGAAAAATTCCGCCCCGACGCGATTATTTCGGACGTGCTCCTGCCGCGAATCGACGGTGCGGAGATGATTTCGAGAATCAAATCCCTGTCCTTCGACTATTCTCCCGTTTTTATCGTCGCAAGCTCCGTCTCCAATCCCGCCGTCTTTTCGGAAGTACTCTCCGCCGGCGCCGATTACTGCTTCATGAAGCCGTGCGAGTATTCGTCGATTATTTCGCGCCTTCAGAAAGCGTTTCTCAAAAACGCGTCGCAAAAAGAGCTCTTTCCCTTGCGCGATCTCGAATCGGAGGTTACCTCCGTAATTCATCAGATCGGCGTTCCCGCGCACATAAAGGGTTATCAGTATCTGCGATGTGCGATAATGATGACGGTCAGAAATCCCGATCTTATAAATTCCGTTACCAAGGAATTATATCCCTCCGTCGCAAAGGAGTTCTCCACGACCTCTTCAAGAGTGGAGCGCGCGATTCGGCACGCGATAGAGGTTGCGTGGGACAGAGGGGACATAGACATTATAAACTCATATTTCGGCTACACCGTGCAGAGCGCCCGCGGAAAGCCCACGAACAGCGAATTTATCGCGCTTGTTTCGGACAACCTGCGCTTGAAAAACAAGCTTGCGGTATAGACCTTAACTCTGTTTTCCCTCTCCGTCTTCTCCGACGCGCGTGTCTGCCGGAAGAAAGATTTTAACCTCGGTACCTTCTCCCTCTTTACTTGAAACGGAAATTTTTCCGTTATGCGCGTCTATTATCTCTTTTGCTATGGAAAGCCCGAGTCCCGTGCCTCCCGCCTGCACGGAACGGGACTTATCGACTCTGTAAAACCTTTCGAAAAGGTGCTCTATATCTTCCTCGGGGATACCGATTCCGTTGTCTGTAACGGCAATTTCGTATCCCTTTCTTCCGCTCTTTGAAAGAAGAACTTTTATTTTTCCTCCGTCAGGCGTGTATTTTATGGCGTTTCCTATGATATTCGCGATAACCTGCTCGATTCTTTCCTTGTCGGCGTATATCGCGCATTTTTCCGAAAAACCGCTTTCATAGGAAAGCGTGTGGCCGTGCACCTTTGCTTCCGGCTGCAAAGAAGCGCACATTCTGTCAAGCGTTTCGCCTATGTCAAAGGTGGACGGGCTCCACGTCATGCGTCTGTTGTCGAGCCTTGACAGCACGAGCAGGTCGTTTACGATTCTCGTCATTCTGTCGGATTCGTTGTCGACGATTTCAAGAAACTTCTTTCTGACCTCCCGCGGCATTTCGTCGTCCTCGAGCACCGTCTCGGTCGCGCCTTTTATACTCGTAAGAGGCGTGCGCAGCTCGTGGGAGACGTTCGCTATAAATTCGCGCCTGCTCTTTTCAAGCACCGCGCCGTCGGTTATGTCCTGCATAACGACTATATAACCCGTTTTGGTTCCGTTTTCGTAATCAAACGTCGAAAAGTCTACGCTTACGACGAGTTCTCTCGTCTTTACGTCGCTTAACGTATGCTCCGCGATGTGAAGCTGTTTTTCGCTCTTTAACTTCTTCATGGTTACGTCCGCAACTCCCATTGCCGCCGTAAGCTCGCTGAAAGTGGGCTTTGTGTGTTCGGGAAGCGAAAGCATTTTCAAAGAATTCGGATTTAAGTGCAGCGGCTGTCCCTTTTCGTCAAACGCCGCGACGCCCGCTTCGAGTCTGTTTACGATATTGTTTAGTTTCTCCCTCTCGCCCGACACGGCGTCGAGGTTGTTTTCAATAAACTGCGCCATTGAGTTGAAGTTGCGCGTCAGCGTACCTATCTCGTCTCTCGAGCGGTTTGTAAGGCGCTCCGAGTAGTCGCCCGACGCGATTTTCTGCGCGCCCTTGGTTATGTTCTGTATCGGCAGCGTTATCGCTTTCGCAAGGAAGAACGCCATTATAAACGCGATTACAAGGCCTATTATGAGCGCCTTTATTATAATCGAAAACAGCGTGAACGACAACATCTGCATTTCCGTCATGTCGTCGATTATATACACTATGCAGCCGTTCTTTTCTCCCTCGACGCAGAACGCATAGTCAAACACGTCCGCTCCGAAGGACTGCTCCTTTCCTTGTCTTCCGTTCATCGCCGAAAGAACGTTTTCGGTAAGCTTTACTTCCTTTGCGTTCTCAACGCTTGACGAAAGCGTGTTTGCGTTTCTGTCGAGAACGTAGAAATTACGGTAGTTGTCAAGTCCGAACGACGACGAATACGCGAGCATTACCTCCTTTATCTTTTCGGGGTAGTCCTCGCTGTCGATTACGTCGTTTATTCTGACAAGCGCCGCTCCTTCAAGCGCGTCGTCTATTCTGTTTACAAAATCGTTCTTATAGTATTCGTATATACTGTTGGTAAGAAATATTCCCACCGTCGCCATTACCGTGATTATGAATACTATGAATATAAGAACCAGCTTGGAATTCAGCGTCTTATACACGTTTTTTCCTCCGTTGCGACGTTTCTTTTTTTCGCAATGTTTTCCGGTATATTTATTCTATATAGTAACCCACGCCGCGCTTGTTTTTGATGTACTTCGGCTCGGACGGGTTGTCCTCTATCTGCTTTCTGAGTCTTGCTACTGTAACGTCCACGGTTCTTATGTCGCCGTAAAACTCATTGTATCCCCAGACCTGCTCTAAAAGCGCTTCCTGATTGTATTTCCTGCCGCGGTTTTTCGCGAGGAATTCAAGTAAATCGTACTGCTGCTTTGAAAGCGACACTTCCTCGCTGTTCTTTTTTACGGTAAGCGTCGTGCAGTTTATTATAAGCCCGTCAAGGTCGATGATTTCATCGTTTTCGCGCTCGTTGTTCGCCTTCTGCACGTTTTCGCCGGAGTATCTCCTTATGTTTGCCCTTATTCTCGAAAGCAGCTCCGCGTTGCTGAAAGGCTTTGTCATATAGTCGTCGGCTCCGAGTTCAAGCCCCATCACCTTGTCGCGCTCTTCCTCTCTTGCCGTGAGCATGATTATCGGCGTGTCAAGCCGTTCCCTTATTCTGCGGCATATTTCAAAGCCGTCCATCTTTGGAAGCATCACGTCAAGAAGCACGAGGTCGTATTTTCCCGAAAGCGCATACGCAAGGCCCTTTTCGCCGTCGTTTGCAACGTCGGTGTCGTATCCCTGCTTCCTTATGTTGTATTCAATAATATCCGCAATGTTTTTTTCGTCCTCAACTATGAGGATTTTCTTTTTTTTAGCTTCCACGGCAGTTTTCCTTTCTTTTTACAGCGACGGGAAGACCGTATATTCGTCCGCCTTTACCGTCCTGAACTGACTGTATTTTCCGCAAAATTCGAGAAACCTCGAAAGAATTCCGGGCGTGAGTGCTCCGTTTGAAAAAGATACGTGATGCGTCGCGGCGCGGCCTTCGTTCTTTTCGGCAATTTCCCGCACGAGAGCGTCGTACGCGCTCTGGGTTCTTGCGTAAACCGACGCGTCGAACGTATATCCGTATACCGAGTACCCGTTGTCTTTGAGCAGTTTTTCAATTCCGTTTTCCTTGAGCTCCCTTGCGTTCGCTCCTTTGATTCTCACGAATCTCGCCGTTTTCTTTGTTACAAGCTTCAGAGCCTCGTTTGCGCTCTTTATCTCCGAAAGAATATTCTGCGCCTCGTCCGATGCCGAAAAACCCTCGGTATAAGAAGACGCCGTCTGCGCGTAAATTCCTACGTTATGTCCCTCAACGAGGATTCTCCTTGCGGTTTCGGGGCTTTCGAGGATTTTCTCCTCCGTCATAAAGAAGGTCGCCTTGCAGTTATAAGAGGAAAGGACGTCGAGCACGCTTTCGGTATATTCGTCGGGGCAGTTTTCAAACGTAAGATATATGTTTCTCGACAGCACGTTTTTGTACGGGTCGTTGTCCGGAGGCACGGTCGTCTGTCCGCCCTGCGTGCTTCCGTTTTCGCCCTGCGTGTCGGGCGGAGTCTGATCCGTATTCGTGTCTTCATTCTTTTTCGGGCTGTACATATCTATAAGTTCGGGCAGCGTGTATTTCGCCTTGCTGTCCGATACGCGCGCGGCGTGTATTCCGTCGGAGGCATTGTCGTAGCTTTCGAATTTCAGTCCCACGGCGTCGCACACCGTCTTTGCCGGCACGTAGTAGGTTCTGTAGCACATCTGCACCGCCGCGTCGACCGTCTGTTCGGCGGTCGTCGTCGTTCCGGTTTCGAGGTCGAAGGCGATATAGTTGTTCGTATTCGTGTTGTTTATATAAAACCCGAACGAAAGCTTACTGTAAACGACCTCTATATACGAATACATCGCGAAAATCTCGAGGGGCACGTATTCGACGGAATTCATCACGACGAGCGGAAAATTCTTTACGTTTTTATACGACGCGTCCTGCCGGTAAAGGTTGGGGACGACGTAAATACGGGAGCTGTCGCTTTCGTTGTTCATGTTCACGTAATTTGCGAACTTCGCGTCGTTGTACTGCGCGCTTTTTACGTTTCCCGAAAAGGCGGCGGCAAAGATCAGCGCCGAAAGCACGAGCGCTTTTATTTTTTTCGTCGGTTTTTTCATCTGCGCGCCTCCTTTTTTGTTTTTTTGCCGTTTATTGTTCGCTTTTATCGCTTGTTTCCGTTTCGCCGTTTTCTTTTGCGTCCTCTTTGTCCGCATTCTTTTTCTTTACGTATTTTTCGTATCCGAGCCAGCCTATCGCGCTCAAAACCGCGGTTACGACAAAAAGCACCGTCGCCGCGATATAATTTTCGTTATGTATGAGCATTCCTCCGACGGTGGACGACACGACCGACGGGATTCTCGCGATAAGCGATATTGCGAGAAACTCCCCGAGAGTCAGAGGCGTGAGCGCAAAGAAGTAAGTGAACAAATCCTTCGGCGTTCCCGGAATAAAGAACAGTATAAATGTTATCGTGCGCAGCTTGTCGTGGTCGTTTACGTATTTGCGCACAAATTTCAGGTTGTCAAGCTTGTCCTTTGCGTCAAAAAGGTCTATCGCCTTCATTCCGTATTTCTTTATGAGAAGAAACATCAATGCGCTTGCAATCGCGACCCCTATATAGCATATGGCCGTTCCCATTATCGCGCCGAACGCGTATCCGAGTCCGACTTCGATTATTTCTCCCGGAATAAAAGCGACGAATATCTGCAGCAGCTGTAGTCCGAGCCCGACGAGAACGCCCCTTGCGCCGAAAGACAGCACGTAGTCGCGGAAGCTCTCGGCGGAGCTGATTTCTCTGAAATTTACGGCAAAATATATCGTTATAAGCAAAAGAACCGCAACATAAACTATTACCAAAAGCACCGCAAGCAGTTTTTTTACTATCTGTTTTCTTTCCTCGTTCATGTTTTTCCCCGTTTTTTGCTTATTTTTTCCTGTTTTTGCATTCGCCGCAGACCCCGTAAAGCACGGTTCTCGTGTTGTCGACGTCAAAATTATGGTGCTCTTTTACGTGCGCTTCAAGGTTTTCGAGATACTCGCAGCTTACGTGAAAAAGCTTGCCGCAGGACGTGCATTTAAGGTGAAAATGCGTTTCGCATTCGCTTTTTTTCGATTTTCCCGCATACTGGAAGCATGCGCTCTCCTGCGCAGACGTTATATATTTTCTTATTTCGCCGCACGCCGTCAGCTTTTCGAGCTGCCGGTAAACCGTTGCGGTCGAAACGTCCTTTTTTTCGTTTTGTAAAAGGGAAACTATCTCTTTTGCCGTCAGATGCCGGCTGCTGTTTTCCTTTAAGCAGTCAAGCACCGTTTTCTGGTGCTTTGTCCTTCTTGCATTGTTCTCGGCCATGTTTTCACCCGCTTTGTACGTTTTCTCGATTTACTGCTCGTTCACAAGGTATGCAAAGCGTTCTCCGCGCTTCTCGAAGTTCGCAAATTCGTCAAACGACGCGCAGGCGGGCGACAAAAGCACGATTTCTCCGCTTTTTGCGTTCTTTTTCGCAAGCCTTACCGCGCTGTCAAAATTTTCGCACATATTTATTTTCACGGGATTCTTTTTAAAATACCCGCTTTTCGTTACGGCGTCGTAAATCTTCTGCGCCGTGTGTCCCGCAACGTACAGCGTGCAGTTCTTTTCGCACAGCGGCTTTGCAAGCTCGTCGAACGGTATGTGCTTGTCGTATCCGCCGAGAATGATATTTATTTTTCCGTCGTACGCTTCCGAAAAGCACGAAAGCGCCGCCGCAGTTCTCGACGGAGAGGAATCGATGGAGCTGTTATAAAACTTAACACCGTCTTTTTCTTTTATGAGTTCAAGCCTGTGATGCACGCCCGTAAACGTTTTTGCGGTATTTTCGGCGTCGGTTTTTGCCGCAAAATCCTTTGTCGCGAGAATTGCCGCCATGTAGTTTTCGACGTTGTGAAGTCCGGGAATCAAAATATCGTCCCTCGAAAAATATTTTTCTCCGTCTATATAAATGTTTCCGCCCTCAAGCGACGCGCCCGATTCCGTTTTTCCGTCGTACGCCGAAAAGTCCGAAACGAAAAGGTCTTGCGCTCTTGCTTCTGTCGCAAACGCCTTTACGTACTCATCGCTCCTCCTGTTTATCACAAGCTTTGCCCCGACGTTTGCGTGCGAGAACACCGCTTTTTTTGCGTTTGCGTATTCGTCCATATCGGTATGCCAGTCGAGGTGGTTTGGCGAAATGTTCGTGATAACTCCCACGTCGGGAAAGATTACGTGCGCAAAAGGCAGTCCCTTGTTTTCAAATCTGTTTATGGTGTGAAGCTGAAAGCTTGAAAGCTCAAGCACCGTGAAATCTTCGGGCGCAATTTCGTCAACAACTCTCAAAAGCGGGTTTCCGATGTTTCCGCCGAGCCACACCTTGTGCCCCGCGCGTTTTAATATCTCCGACGTAAGCGTCGTGGTCGTCGTCTTGCCGTTGCTTCCCGTAACAACTATGATTTTCGACGGGCACAGCGACAGAAAAGCTTCCATTTCCGACGTTATGAGCGCGCCGTTTTGGTAAGCCTTCATTATTTCGGGCTTGTCAAAGCGCACCCCGGGGCTTTTGTAGACGATTTCCTCGCGTATGTCATCAAGATAGTTTTCGCCCGTAATAAACTTCACTCCGTCTTTTTCGAGCTTTTCAATATTGAGATTTTTGTTTTCGGAAAGCGCTTCTTTGGTCTTTTTGTCCCTTGCGACAACCTCTGCGCCGTTTTCCAGAAGGAAAGAGATAAGCGGAATATTGCTTATTCCGACGCCGATTACCGACGCCGTTTTTCCTTTTAAGAATTCCTTATAAAGTCTTAATTTCTCGTTGAAATAAGGTGTTTCGGGCATGTTTACTATCCTTTCGGAGCTGTTTTGTATAATAATCAGAATTCGAGAACGGCTTTTGCCATTTCCGTCTTGTCAAGCACCGTATCAAACCTGATTTTCTTTCCGAAAAGTTCGGAAATGGGCTTCGGAACCGCCGTTTTCGTGTATTCCGACAGTGCGTTTATCACGTCTTTGTCGTCGTCCGGATTTTTTGCGCTCCTTCCGAGCGACGAAAGCACGTCGGGCGCGAATTTGTACGGACTTGCGGTGGAAACGACTATGTTTTTAAGTCCCGCGCCTTCGTCTTTTTCGAACTTTCTTGCGGCGCACAGAGCCACCGCCGTATGCGTGTCGCAAAGGTAGTTTTGCTTTTCAAAAGTTTGTCTTATCGTGTCGGCGCACTCCTTTTCGGTTGCGAAATACGCGCAAAAATTCTCTTTTATCCGTTCAAGTTCGTCCTTTTCAATTTCATATCTTCCCTTTTCCGACAATTCTTTCATGTAAAACGCGGTTTTTTCGGGGCCGCACACGAGATACAGCAGTCTTTCGAGGTTTGACGATATGAGAATATCCATAGACGGCGACATCGTCGTGTAAAACTTTCGGTTTCTGTCGTAAACGCCCGTCGAAATAAAGTCGGTCAGAATATTGTTGCTGTTGGACGCGCAGACAAGCTTGTTTACGGGAAGTCCCATGAGTTTTGCGATGTAGGCCGCGAAAATATTGCCGAAATTGCCCGTCGGGACGGTAATATTTACCTTTTCGCCGGGAGTTATCCCGTTTTTATCAAGCATATCGCAGTACGCCGAGAAATAGTACACTATCTGCGGTGCGAGCCGTCCGAAATTTATCGAGTTTGCGCTGGACAGAAACGTGTTTTTCTTCAATAATTTTTCCTTGATGTCCGCCGACGAGAAAATGTTCTTTACCCCCGTCTGCGCGTCGTCAAAGTTGCCTTTTATCGCAAAGACCGCAACGTTTTCTCCCTCCTGCGTCGCCATCTGCATTTTCTGCATTCTGCTCACGCCGTTCTGAGGATAGAAGACGGCGATTTTTACGCCTTTTACGTCGCGATAGCCCTCAAGCGCGGCTTTTCCGGTGTCTCCCGACGTTGCGACGAGTATCTTTGCCGTCTTTTTTTCGCCCGTCATTTCGAGCGCCTTTGAGAGCAGGCGCGGCATTATCTGAAGCGCCATGTCCTTGAACGCGCAGGTCGGCCCGTGCCACAGCTCGAGCATGCTTATATTTTCATCTTTCAGCGCCGAAACCTTTGCGTTTTCTCCGTCAAACGTATAGTTATACGCCTTGTCGGCGCAGTCAAGAAGGGTTTCCTTCGTATAATCGGTCAGAAAAAGCGAAAGCACCTCCGACGCCCTCTCGTAATATTTAAGAGTACGGAGCTTTTGCAGAAATTTTCCGTCAATTTTCGGTATTCTTTCGGGCATATACAGTCCGCCGTCGTCGGAAAGCCCCTTTATTATAACCTCAGCCGCCGTTTTTGCGTTTTCCTTTTTCGCACTTCTCGTGCTGTAATAGTTCATTTTTATTCCGTCCTTTTCGGGTTAATTACAGATTTTTTACAAAGAAATTGTACGCGTTGTTATAGAAAAGGTCTTCAACAAGCGCGCTTTGCGCTCCGTTTTTTTCGAGGTATTCCCCGAGAAGCGCGGTTTTAGACGCCTTTTCAAGTCCCTTTATCTTTTCCGTTCCGTCAAAATCGGAGCCGAAGCATACGTTTTTGTCGCTGCCCTTTTCTATAAAATGCACTATGTGCTTTACTACGGTGTCGTAAACGAATTCCTTGCTGTAAAGCGCCTCTTTCTTTTCGGCGAACACTTTTGCAAGGTGTTTTTTCACAAAATCGACTCCGACTATTCCGCCGCGGGCAATTACGGTACGCAGCTGCGTGTCGGTTATGTTTCTCGGGTGTGCGCATACGGTAAAGGAATTCGAGTGGGACGCCAAAAAAGGCTTTTGCGCGACGTTTGCAAAGTCCCAGAAGCTCTTTTCCGACATGTGCGACACGTCGATTATTATTCCCTGCTTTTCGCATTCCTTTACGACGTCAAATCCGAAATCGGAAAAGCCCTCGTCGGTATCATACGCGCCGCATACGGCGTTTACTCCTTCGTGCGCAAGCGTTAAAATCCTCACGCCGTATTCGCGGAGTATCGCGATTCTCGAAATATCCTTTTCGATGAGCCTTGCTCCCTCGACCGCGGGAATGATTTTAAGTCTGCCGTCCTCTTTTTCCAGCGTGTCCGCGTCGGTGCACAGCACGGCCTTATCCTCGTTTTTTGCGATTTCGTTCTGCATATATCCGAAAATCTCGAAAAATTCTCCGTAATTTTCCGATTCTTCCTTACTGTTATCCGACCAAATCGCGAAAACCTGCGCCTTTTTTTCGTATCCGTCAACGCTTTCAAGGTCGAAAGCAAGGTCGTTTTGCGCAAGCTCTCTTTTTTTATGATACATTTCGAACGCGGTATCGCAGTGCAAATCAAAATAATTCATAAATATCAGTCTTTCTCCGGAAATTCTGCGTTTTCGCAAAATTCAGCAAAATGCGTTTTTTATATATTTTACGTACGGTTTTTCGTCTTGTCCGCCCACGCACGCAACGTCGAATCTTGTGTCAAGCGACGACACGTACCCGGTGTTTTGATATTCTTTAAGAAACTCGTTTGCCGTGGCGATTATTCTGTTTCTCTTTGTCTGATTTACGGCTTTTGCGGGATCCCATCCGTCGGTTTCGCGCAGTTTTACCTCGGTAAAAACGATAAGTCCTTCTTTTTCGGAAATAATGTCGATTTCTCCGTTTTTCCCGACGTAATTGCGGCAGATTATCCTGTATCCGTTCTTTTTCAGATAGTTTTCGGCAAGGCTTTCGCCGAAATCGCCCTTATTTCTCGTGCTCATTTTCCGTTTTTGCTCTCGAAATATTTTTTGAAAAAGCTCTCTCTGTGCTCCTTGCACAGCCCGTACTTATCCACCGCCGCGTAGTGCTCTTTCGTGCCGTAGCCCTTATGTTTTGCAAAATTATACTCGGGAAACTCCCTGTCGAGATATTCTACGCAGTATTTGTCCCTTTCGGTTTTGGCAAGAATGGACGCCGCCGCAACCGACGGGCATTTTGCGTCTCCGCCGACGACCGCTGTCGACGGAATACGTATATTTTTGTTGGAATTTCCGTCAATAATCGCAAATTCCGCCTTTTTGTCAAGCCCCGAAATCGCCCTGTTCATCGCGAGCAGCGCGGCGTTTAATATGTTAATTTCCTCAATTTCGTCCTTTTCGGCAAACGCAACGCAGTAAGAGATCGCGTATTTTTTTATGCTCTGCGCGAGCGCCTCCCTCTTTTTTTCGCTGAGTTTCTTTGAGTCGTTAAGATTGGAAAGCTCTTCTATGCCGCACGCGTTTTCGGGAAGGATAACCGCCGCGGCGTATACCCTTCCCGCAAGCGGGCCGCGGCCCGCCTCGTCTACGCCGCAAACGCGTTCGCTCTTTATATTTTTGTTCTCATAAAGCGATTTTTCAAAATCAAACGTCATTTCGTTTCCCTTTTCAGAACAAGCTTTCCTGGTCGTCCTTTCCGACGCCGGTACCGGCGCTCGGAAGCTTTGATTTTCTGAATTTCGAGAAGTTTTTCATTTCTTCCGAGCCGTCGTCGTAAAATTCCTTTACGCTTTCGACCTTATGCCCTTTTTTGAGCGTAAATACCGTCGCTCCCGACGACGTTCTCGTAACCTTTTTGGTGAGCTGCGACGAGTTCATTATAATATATTTGCCCGCCGACGATTTGAGAATGTATTCGGTGTAAAATCCGCGCCCCGTATGCTCGGGAACAAAAAATATTCCCGCGGCCTTCGAGCCCTTGAAAAATCCGTTCGTAAGCTTTTTCCTGTTGGTCTTCGTTTCGTATACGGCAAGCGGTATTGACAGCGCCTTTCCGTTTTCAAAGAAGATCGCCGCGTCTCCCTTGTAATCCGCCGTTGCAAGCATGCTCACCGTCTTTTCGTTTTCGGCAAAGCCGAGCTTTACCGGAATATATTCGCCGAGCGACGACGGCTTTACCACGTCGAAATCGTCCGCCTTCGCCTTATACACGTTTCCTTCGTCGGTAAAGAACAGAATATCATACTCGTTTGATATGTCGAGCGTGCATTTTATCGCGTCTCCCGCCTTTAACGTCTGGTCGTCGGTCGCTTTTTTGTCGCCCTTTGCCGGCAGAAGCTTCTTGAAATAGCCTTCGTTTGTGAGAAGCACCGTTACCGGATATTTTTCGGGCTCGCGGGAGGGTATCTCATGTTCCTCGTACTCATATACGATTTCGGTTTTTCTTGCGCGCGCGTATTTTTTCTTGATTTCGGAAAGCTGTTTTGAAATGAGGCTTTTAACCTTTCTTTCGCTGTGCAGAATTTCGTCGGTTTCCGAAATTTTCTTTTCAAGCTCCTCTTTTTCGCTTATTCTCTTTATTATATATTCTTTGTTGAGGTTGCGCAGTTTTATTTCGGCAATGTATTCCGCCTGCGTTTCGTCGACGTCAAAGCCGCGCATGAGGTTGGGAATTACGTCCTTTTCGTTTTCCGTCTTTCTGATTATGCTTATCGCCTTGTCGATGTCGAGCAGCAGTTTTTCAAGTCCGTAAAGCAGATGAAGCTTTTCCTTCATCTTTGACAAATCAAAGTAAAGCTCCCTTTTTACGCACTCCGTGCGCCATGCAAGCCACTCGTCGATAATTTCGCCCACTCCCATGATTTTCGGCGTGCCCTCTATGAGCACGTTGAAATTGCACGAAAAGCTGTCTTCGAGAGGGGTAAGGCGGTAAAGCTTGTTCATGAGCTTTTCGCTGTCGGCGCCGCGCTTTAAGTCTATTGCGATTTTAAGTCCCGAAAGTCCCGTTTCGTCTCTTATATCGGATATTTCGGTAATTTTCTTTTCCTTGACGAGCAGCGCCGTCTTGTCGATTATCGCCTCGACCTTTGCCGTGTAGGGAATTTCGGTTATTTCGATGCAGTTGTCCTTTTTGTTGTATTCGTATTTCGCCCGCATTTTGAAGGAGCCTTTTCCGCTGCGGTAAATCTCCGACATCTGCTCCCTGTCGTAAAGCAGATACGCTCCCGTGGAAAAGTCGGGCGCCTTTATTATATCGAGAAAATCGACGTTTTCGTTCTTTATATACTCGCAGACCGCGTCGCACACTTCGCCGAGGTTGAAAGAGCATATATTCGACGCCATTCCGACCGCAATGCCCGTGTTCGGGGACACGAGAATGTTCGGAAACGCCGTCGGCAGAAGCACCGGTTCCTTTACCGTTCCGTCGTAGTTGTCGACGAAATCGACCGCGTCCTTGTCTATTCCCGAAAAAATCGTATTGCAGAACTCGTCAAGCTTCGCCTCGGTGTATCTCGGCGCCGCGCAGACCATATCGGAATACTGTTTTCCGAACGAGCCCTTTGAATCGACGAAGGGATGAAGCAGCGCCTCGTTTCCCCTGGTGAGTCTTACCATGGTATCGTAAATCGCCGCGTCTCCGTGCGGATTAAGCTTCATCGTCGCGCCCACGATATTCGAGGACTTGGTCCTCTCGCCCTTAAGCAGCCCCATATTGTACATGGTATAAAGAAGCTTTCTGTGGGCGGGCTTGAAGCCGTCTATTTCGGGAATAGCTCTTGAAATGATAACGCTCATGGCGTAGGGCATATAGTTTTTCTTTAACGTTTCGACAATGCCCTCGTCGGTGATTACCGCGTTTTTCAAATCAAATTCTTCCGTTTTTGCCTGTTTTTTTCTCGTTTTTCTTTCCGCCATTTATTTTCTCTTTCCAAAAATTTTATCTGCTTCTTATGGGCATTACGAGGTAGAGATAGTACGAATCCTCAACCTCGTCCTCGTCTCTTGCCTTTATTACCATTCCTTTTCCGTTTTCGGCAAGGCGCAGCAGCACCTTTTCGTTTTCACAGCATCTGAGCGCGTCGATAAGAAACGACTGATTGAAAAGTACCTCTTTTTCCTCTCCGCTCGTCTCAACGCCTATCGCGTCGTTTATTTTTCCGCTTTCCGTCTCGCAGGATATTTTAAGGGTATCTCCCGCAAAATTCAGTTTTGCGCTGCTGTGCATTTTTTCGTTTACAAGCGCCACTCTTTCAAGACTTCTTATAAGTTCGTCCCTGTTTACGACCGCGGTGGACGTATATTCGGGAATGTATTTTTCGTATTTCGGAAAATCGCCTTCTATAAGTCTTACTACAAAATAGAGGTTATCCGTCATAATTATTATGTGCTTGTTTGCAAGCTCAAGGCTTATTTCGCCGTCGTTGTCCTCCATTATGCGAAGAAGGTTAAGCTGTGCTCTTCCGGGAATGATGAAGGAGACGTCGAGATTCTGATTGTCAACCGAGCTTTTTTCTTTTCTTACCGCAAAGCGGAAGCCGTCAATGGAGCTTACGGTGAGATAATTATCCTTTATCTCGAAAAGCGAGCCTTTGAGAAGCGGGTTCGTGTCGTCCTTGCATACCGAGAAAATCGTCTTGTTTATGAGGTTTTTCATCTGCTTTTTTGAAATCGAAAAAGCAGTATGTCCCTTTATTTCGGGAATTGCGGGATATCCGTCCGAGCTTCTTCCGAGTATCTGGAAATCGGCTTCTCCCGACGTAAGATTTATTATATTGTTTTCCGAAACGACAACTTTTATTTCGCCGTCCGGCATGCTGTGAATAATCGGAACTATCTGGGAATCGGCAACTACTCTGCCTTCTTCTTCGATTTCGGCGTCAACCGTCGTCTTTATTCCCTTTTCGATATCGTAGCAGTACAAGACTACGTTTTTACCCCTTGCTTCTATGTATACTCCGTTGAGTGCGGACTCGGCGCTTTTGCTCTGTGCGATTATGCTTACCGGCGTTATTGCTTTTTCGAATTCCTGCTTGTTCACTCTGAAAATCATTTTTTGTTCCTCCGTTTTTTTATATAAATATTTTTATACAGAAAGAAAGTAGTAGTAGTCCCTGTTCAAAATGTGGAAAAGTGGAAAAAAACTTTGAAGTATCCGTCTTTTTCCTGTTGAAAAGACAGGCTGTTTTCGTTGAAAAGGTGTCGGAAAAATGTTGAAAATTTTTCGTGAAATTTCAACAACGCTGTTGATAAATCATTGTTACTTTGTTGATAAGTTACATTTCGTTTCTTCCGGACAGCGCTCTTGAGAGGGTAACCTCGTCGGCGTATTCAAGGTCGCCTCCGACGGGAATTCCGTACGCAAGGCGCGTAACCTTTATTCCGAAATTTTTAATAAGCCTCGAAAGGTACATCGCCGTCGCATCTCCCTCGACGCTCGGGTTTGTCGCAATGATGATTTCGATATCTTCGGGCTTTTCGGTTTTTAAAAGTCCGTCTATTCTCGAAAGAAGGCTTTTTATGTTGAGTTTTTCGGGAGTCTTTCCGTCAAGCGGGGACAAAAGTCCGCCCAGCACGTGAAAAACGCCTTCGTATTCCGAAATTTTAAGAATTGCCGCGACGTCCCTCGGGTCTTCGACGACGCAGATAATTTTTTGCTTTCTCTTTTTGTCGGCGCAGACGGGGCATATTTCGGAATCCGAAATATTGCCGCAGATTTTACATTTGGTGATTTTCTTTTTTGCCTCGATTATCGCGTTTGCAAAATCCAGAGCTTTTTCCTCCGGAAAGTCGAGCAGCGCGAACGCAAGGCGGTACGCCGTCTTTTTTCCTATTCCCGGAAGGCTTCTGAATTTTGACGCGAGATTTTCGAGCGGCAGAGCGAAAGAATTGTTTTCAGCCATATTTTTTCCCTCATATTTATTATTATTAAATATCATATAATTATATCACAAAACCCCGTTTTTTGCAAGAGTTTCCACTCTATACAAAAACCCATTTTCATTATACCACAATAACAAAAATTTGTCTATTGAAACGCAAAAATTCTTTATAAAAAAACGTCAAAAAAGCCGAAAGATTTTCTTTCGGCTTTTTTAAATTTAAATTAATAATATCATTCGTCGCTGTCTGTTATTTTTTTGCAGAAGCTCGATATTTTTTCAAGGTCGCCGCCTTTTTCCCTGTCCTTCGGGTCGACAAGCGTCAGAACGTCCTCAAAATCTGAAATTCCGATAAAATTCTTTAATTTTTCGGCAGCTTTGGAGGCGTCTCCGCCGCTGCTGCAGAAAAATGAAGCGATTTTCTTATTCTGAAGCTTATCCTTGTTCTCTTTTACAAACGTGCGCACGGGCGGCGAAAAGGTGCCTGCCCAGACAGGCGAGCCGAGAACGACAAGGTCGTATTCCTTTGCGTCGAACGAATACTTTTCAAGAGCCGGCGTTTCCTTCATTACCGCGCTTTTTCCGCCCCAAAGGAATTTTTTAAAGCCTTTTGACGGATATTCCTTTACGGGATTTATTCTTATAAGCTCTGCTCCCGTGAGTTCACATATTTTCTTTGAAACGTAATCGGTATTTCCCGACATCGAATAGTAAACGACAGCGGTTTTTTTCATAGGTTTTTCCTCTTAATAAAATTTATTTTTCGTATATCAGCGCGCGAAACTGCTCTTTTGCTTTATTGTTGTCAAGCTTTGACTCGTAGTGGGCGAGAAGCTCTTTGTTTTCAAGCAGAAATTTAAGTTTTTCGTATATGCCTTTTTCGGTGTTTTCGCAAACAAAGCCGATGTTTCTGTCCTCGACGAGTTCTTTTGCCGAGGTTGTGTCTGTTGAGAGCACCTTCGTTCCGAGTATCTCCGCTTCGCCGAAAACCATCGGAGCCGCCTCGTTATACGACGGCACGAGTACGAGGTCCGCTTCTTTGAAATAGGGGTACGGGTTTTTTTTGCTTCCCAAGAGAAAAACGCAGTCCTCCATGCCGTTTTCCTTTATAAGAGTTTTCGTTTTTTCGTAATCCGCGCCGTTTTTGCCGGCAACATACCACGCAAAGCGAAAGCCCTCGTCCCTTAACTTTTTCAATATCGGAATCATTCTCGAAATGCCTTTTTCTGGGCTTATTCTTGCCGCCGAAAATATATTTATGAGGTCTTTTTCGAATTTTTCGCTTATTTCCTCTTTTGCAAGCTCTTTTATTTCTTCGACGTTATAGCAGTTATATACGGTGTAAACCTTATTTTCAACGTCGGGAACGGCATGTATGAATTTTTTTGCCGTGCTGTCCGACACGCACGCGATTTTGTCGAACTGTTTGTACTGTTCTCTGTTTATCTCGTTGTTTCCGTCGTAATTTTCAAAATCGCAGTGCACGAACGTTATTTTTTCGGAGGCGTTTACGCTTCCGAGCACTATATAATTTATTCCGCCGTAAAAATAGTGTCCGTTGCTGTTCTGCATAAAGGAAATCGCCGCGTCGTAATGCCCGTCGAGAGTCTGTTTTTTCGACAGATGCTTATAAACCTCGTCAAAGCCGAAAATTTTGGTGATGACGGTGTACAGGACGCGCTTTGAAAGCGCGGAAAAGCCGCTTTTTTTCGCTTCGGAAAATTCCATGCCCATTATCTGCGTATATTTATTGCCCGTAACTACCTTTACGCCGTCCGGAATCTCGTTTTTCCATTCGCCCGCAAAATACGAGAGATAAAGCGTTACGTCGTAGTCGTCCTTTATCTCGTTCAGCAGATTGAGAAGCGATTTTTGTATTCCGCCTATATGCAGATTGTTGTTCGCGATAAGAATTTTCTTTTTCAAAATTCAAGCTTCCTTTTATTACACCTGTGCGCCGTTCTTTTTCTTTTCCGTTTTTTTGAACAAATCGTAAATTTCAAATGCGATAACCGCAATGCACGAAAGGCCGAGGCCTAAAACGGCGCCTATAAAGCCGTATACCTTATAGCTGAGATTCGGGAAATAGCATATATCGCAGAGTTTTGTTACGTGTTTCGGCAAAAGGTACGAATTGTAGTCCTCTATTACGTCGAACGTTTCCGCGTAAAGCGGTCGAAGCTCTTCAAGACACTGCTTTATCATCGCCTCAACAACTTTTTCCGAGCCGCCCTGCGAAACGGTATCGTTTTCAAATTTACCGATTACGTTGTCGCAGTTGCCTGCCAGAATAAGATTGGTTTTCGCCGACGTAAGGCTGTCCGCGTAGTCGCGGAACAAAGAGTCGTACGACGTTCTTCCTATTACCACCCTGAAGGACTCGTCGACGTCTTTTATTACGCCGAGCTCATCCTGGGTGTAAGAGCCGGATTCATGGTACGCGTTCGGCACGTCGAGGTTTGCCTCAACGTATGCGTCCATCTTTTCCTTTGTCTTTGACGCGAGAAATTCTTCGTTATCCTTTACGCGAAGATAACTTTCTTTTCTTTCGGTATATTTGTTTATGAGCAGAGGTTTGTTTTTGGTAATTTTTCCGTTATAAATCTTTTCGAATATCTGCGGGATAAGATACGTATCCATCTGCTCGAAATTGTTTATAAGCATATTGAACGAAATGCCGTTTGACGGAGATACGTAATTATTGCTGTCGCGCGAATAGCTGCTGAGCGACGAAACGGTATTCTTCACGTTTTTCTCTATAAGCTCCGCCTGCTCGATATAGTCGAAGTCCTTGCTGTTAAGGGTATAATCGACTTCCTTTATTGAAGCAAGGTACAGATACTCATTCGCGTAATAGTCGAAATAATTGTTTATAACGCTGTTAAGAATCGACCTTGTCTGCTCGAAGGAGGACGAGCCGTCGTAGGATACGCAGAAAGCGTTCGGATAATACTCATATTCTATACCGTTTTTCTGGTTTGCTTCCTTGAGTTTGATTTGGGCGGTGTCTTCAATCGGAGTAATGGTGATTTTGTTTCTTATAGAGTCCATTTTCTGTGAGGAAAGACCCGTATCTTCTATTACGCGAAGCATTACGTCGGGTGAAATTATTTCCTCAACGTCGAAAGAAGTACCTTTAAGCGTTTGTCCGCGGGAAATGCAGCTGTCCTCGTATTTTATTATAACGTTTGCCGTATACGTCTGTTTTCTGTTTACGTAGAACATGGCAGCAAGAAAAGTAATAATCGTTATTGAAATTATTACCCATTTCCCTTTAAGCAAAAAGCGGAATAAATCCCATATAGTAAGTTTCATTTTTTTCTCCCTTAACAAAATTTAATTTGTTTTCATATCTGAAGATTCTTTTTTGCGTTGTCTATGGCCATGCGTTCTTTTTGTCTCGTTCTTTCGTAAAGGTCTTCCTTGAAAATATCGTAAAGAATTATAAAGACAGCAAGTACAATCGTTCCGAGAAGCGCTGTTTTTAGAGCCGTCGACCAGCCGAACAGGCTGTTTTCGTACACCTTGAATTTGAAGTAATCCTTCGTCTCGTATTCGAGATATTCGTCATCCGTCTTCTTTGCGGCGCTTGAAATCTCCGAAAGTATTTCAACAAGCGTGTCAAGCATGAGATCCGCTTTTTTCGTGTTTTCCTTCGAGGAAAAATAATGTGCTCCGAACTTGTTTTTGTAGTTGTTCAGCACGTCTATTTCCTTCAACAGCGCTTTTGCCCTTATCTGCGCCGTCTGCGCCTCGTCCGTAACGTAGTCGAGACCCGTCTTCGTGCGGTTCATGTAATAGTCTTTTTCCGCGTTTATCGCAGGGATAAACGCGTTTGCCGTAATGCTTCCGTTATAGTCGGAAAGCACGTTTTTCTTTATGTTCGCTTCCTCGTTGAAAATGTCGTAATCAAGCGACTTGTTTTCTATTAAGAAGGAAACGCGTTCCACAAAGTCGGAATTGTTTTTCGAAACGCCGTTCTGCGTTATGAAAGCGTAATAGTTTTCAAGGTTTACGTCCTTGAACTGCCTCAGCATATCGCATATCATGCCGAGGTTATATCCGTCGGACGATTTGAAGGTGTTGTTTCTGGATTCGTGGCTTTCGACAAGCGAAATCATCGACGTCGTCTTTTTATAGAGGAGGTCGTAGCTTTCCAGATAGTCTGCGGCCGCAAAATTATATGTATTTTTGTCAAATACGAGCAAATCGTTCTTCAGGGTATATTTATCGTAAAAATACTCTCTGTACGCGTCGGCAAGGTTGTTTATAAAAGCCGACGTCTCGTTTTTGTCGAATTTGTTTTTCTGCGAATAATACAGAAAATAGGTCGTCGGCATATAGACATTCATTTCCCCGGCTTCGACGGAGGCTACCACCTTGTCGAACGAGTCGGGAGACACGTTTGTCGTAAACGAAAGTCTTGTTTTCAGAAATTCGGTGTCTTCCTTTTCGATTTTAAGCCCTTTTTTCGCCTTGTCGATAAGCTCGGACGACTGGAGCTCCGTTACGTCGAAAAAGCTTCCGTCGGGGTTGAGACCCTTTTCCGAGCCGGGGTAGTTAAGCTCTATCGTCATGGTTATGAGCTTGCTTCTTACGAAGTAGTTGTAAGCGACCGACCCGCCCGCAAGCAATATTGCCGCGCAGAGCAGAAAGATAACGTATTTGAGCTTGAAAAGCCGAAGCAGAAAGTTGTTCAAAAAAGCCATCATTTTTTCTCCTTTTGAGTTAAAGTTGTTTTTCGCGCACAGACAATGAGTCCTCAAACGACATGGCGCACATCATCATTATATTTAAATACGGTTTGAACGTATAAAACGTAAGCGACATTGAAAACGCAAGAAGCGAAATAAACGCGCAGGAATATATTCTTTCGGTTTTCCACGGTTTTATTATGCAAAACGCGATTACAAAGAGGAAAAACAGCAGACCGAGCGCGCCCTGGTCGCTGAAAATCTGAATAAAGCTGTTGTGAGCCATGCTTCCTCTTTGAATGTTCGGGTCGTTTTCGAGAATGTCGAACGAGGATAAAATTCCCGACCCGAAAATTATTCTTTCCGGCTCCCGGAACGTGTATTTTAAAAGGCTTTCCCAAATTGCGACGCGGCCGCTTCCGCCCGTCTCTACGACGTCGTCAAACGTATATCTTGCCTGTATTGTTTCGGGAAGCATCGGGAATATCACGAAAACGACAATCAATATGATGGCAAGCCCCGCCGCGATTACGGCAAATTTTGCTTTCTTGCTCTGTATTCCCGCTATTATGTATGCGGCGATTCCCGCAAGAATTCCGAGAAGGCCGCCGCGCGAGCCCGTCCGCAGTATTGCGTAAAAGCACAGTATAAGTATTATAAGATAAATGAAATACAGTTTTCTTCGTTCAAAAAGGCGCTTTATGCACAAAAGCGACGCAATTATGAAGTACGCGCAGAACTGGTTCTGGTCCTCAACGTATCCGAGCACTCTTATTACCGCTCTTTCGTCGACAACCTCGCGGCTGAACAGCACGATCAGAATACACACAGCGCCTATTATCAGCCAGACCCATTCCAGAAACTCCCGCTCCTCTTTTGTGTAAACCCTCATGCTTATAAGCATGAGCGTCGCAAATCCGAGAAGCATATCCTTTACTATCGTATACGCTTCGGGTGTAAACAGCGTGAGCAGGCACGCAAACGAATACAGTATGTAAAGCGCGTACGTCAAGTGCACGCCGTTTAAGGAAATCTCGCTTTTTCCCATGAAAAGACGCGCGAGCAAAATTATGATAATGGGAATCGACACCACTTTGAGAAGCGAGCCGAACGGCGTTTCAACCACCGTAAACGGCAGGCAGAAAAAATACAGTCCGGCAAGAATGCAGTCGATGCTTATTTTGCTTTTTTGTTTCGGTATTTGTGCCGGAGCCATACGTTTCCTCCTTTTATCATATTTTTCTCATTATTTTGTCGAACAAAATAACGACGGGGCGGAAAGCGATTTTAAGCCGCCAGTAAAGGTTGTTCATTTTCCACTCTTTCAGGTGCGTTTTAATTTCTTTTGCGAGAATTTTGTTGTATTTCGCCTTTTCTCTTACGGAAAGGCCCGTATTGGTGAGGCTCTTTTCGTGCTGATAGTAGCAGTAATAGGGAATGCTTATGGAAGATACGCTGCGCGCTTTTGAAAACGCGCGCACGTTGAAAATCGCGTCCTCCGCCGTCTTCATTCCCGTCGGAAAACGGAGCCCTTCAAGGCAGTTTCTGCTGTACATTGCACAGCACACGCTGTTTAAGCTTATTCCCGTTATAAAGCAGGGATAAACCTCTTTTTTGAAGCGTTCCTTTTCCACGGTACCGTCCGTGCGGAATAGGTTTTCGGAAAACGAGACCTCTCCGTTGTCCTTTATGATTTTATATGCGAAATGAACTATGTCTGTCTGCGTTTCCTCGTGGAATCTCACAAGGTCGGGGATGGAATTGGGCACAAGCGAGTCGTCGGAGTCGACGAACAAGATGAGGTCGCCCGTCGCGTTTTCAAGCCCGAGATTTCTCGCGTTCGCAACGCCGAGGTTTTGTCCCGGGTCAACGAGTTTTATTTTATCCCCGTATTTTTTCAGTTTTTCAAGGCTGCCGTCGGTCGAGCCGTCGTTTACCGCGACAATTTCGACGTTCGGGTAGTTTTGCTCAAGCAGCGAATCGATGCATCTTTCCACGTATTGCTCGCGGTTATAGACGGGAACTATTACCGACACGCGAGAAAGCGCTTTTTCCGTCTCGGACGAGGAGCTTAACGTTCCCTTCGCAAGCAGATTGGAATACTCCGCCCTGCGCATCTCTTTTTCTTCGGTATTGCGCATATTTTCCGTCTCCTCGTCGAAGCCTTCCGTCGCGGAGGTCGTGAAAACTGTCTTGAAGGTGAGCATTATAATCTTGAAGTCGAGCATAAGGGAGAAGTTTACCTCGTAAATAAGGTCCATAAGTATCTTATCCTCGGCTTTTGTGTTGTATTTTCCGTAAACCTGCGCATAACCGGAAAGTCCCGCCTTTACAAGATACCGCAGGTCGTAGTTTTTAACGGTTTTACTGTAAACGTCGGCAAAAACGGGTCTTTCGGGGCGCGGTCCGATGAAAGACATCTCTCCGCGGAGTATGTTTACAAGCTGCGGAAGCTCGTCGAGCCGCAGCGAGCGCAGAATTTTTCCCGCGCGCGTAATCCGCGCGTCGTCTTTCTGCGACAGTTGTGCGCCGTCCTTTTCGGCGTTTTCGTACATGGTGCGGAACTTATATAAATTAAACCTTTTCTTGCCTATCGTATACCTTTCCTGTTTATAAATCACGGGGCCCTTTGAATCCCTTTTTATCCAAAGCGCGCAGACAAGAAACAGCGGCGAGAGAATGACAAGCGAAATCAAGGACGCCGCGATATCGAAAAGTCTTTTTATGAATTTTTCAAACGTTGATATTACAATGCCGTTTTTCACGATAAGAACGGTGTCGCCGAACTGGCTTATTTTTGCGTTCATCGTGTAAATATCGTTTATCTGCGCGGGAATGCTTACCTGCTTGTGAAGAAGCAGAGAGCCGGCAAGGATTTTGTCGCTCGCATCCTTGTTTATTTTCGGCGAAATAACGACGGCGTCGTTTAACGGAAGAATGGTTTTTATGAAGGAGTCGACCTCTTCTTCGTTTTCGTCGTCTATCATGTAATACCATGAGCCGTCAATGTTCGGGGACGAATATTTGAGCTTGCGCGCAAGAGCCGTATCGCTCTTTATTGACTCCAGAATGACCGTGCGTTCTTTTTTCTTGAATCTGTTGAGAAGAACCGTTGTGAACATTCTCCACGCCTCAAGAAGAAGCAGCGTGAACAAAAACAGATAAATCCACGTCGAGAAAAAGGTGTACTCCCAACCTGCAAGAAGGCTTACGGCAAGCGCTCCGAAGACCGACGCGGTCGTCGAAAACAGCACGGAAAGAATTACTTCGTCTTTTGCGCGGGCTTTATCCTTGAACAGATCGAAAAGATAGAAGAAGAACAAAAACATCAAAAGATATACCGCAAGAAGCTGATAGTTTTTCTGAGTGAACACGTCGGAAAAGCCCGAAGCTTTCAGTGCGAAAAACAGCCCCAGAGCCTCGAGAAAAATATCTCCGAAAAATTCAATGATTCTTACAAAGAAAAACGGTTTGCTTTTGTTCAACGGTATCCCTTCTTTCAAATCCGTGCAAAAAAACACTTATTCCATTTTATTTATTAACTTATTATAACATACTATTTTCAATTTTGCAACATTAACAAAATTTCTCATAAAATCTTGTAGAAAAAAACGAAAACCGAAGGGTTGGCCCTGCGGTTTTTATAAAATATTAATATAGAAATTGTCTTATTTGTCGAAAACAAAGTGCTTTTTGAGCAGTTTGAGTCTTATTTTTTTCGGCGCGTACAGCATGAGAAAGTACAGCGCAAAGTGCATTAAATTACTTTTATATAGCATGGATACGGAAACGTATTTTCTGAAATCCTTATCGTCGAGAAAATCCGAAACGAAAGATTCGTTTCCGGGGACGCGCAAAGCAAAAGCGCAGTAGTTAAGAAGCGTAAGCGCGCCGACGCAGATAAGCGCCTTTTTCGAGTTTTCGTCAAAATCTTTTTCAAGCGCGTCTGAAAACGCGCGTTTTATTTTCGGAATTCTCGAAAGCTGCGTTTCGTCCGCGCGGCAGTAGCCGGAGGATTTTATGTTGTAATTATAATAAACGCCGCTTACAAACGATATTTTTTTGAGATACAAAAGCATATCCATATTGAATTTGAAGTCTTCGCTGAAAAATTTTTTCGAGTCCCCGAACAAAAGCCCGGTTTCATTGAGGAAACTCTTTTTTATGAGTTTATTGCACACCTCGTTGGTATGCTTCAGCTTATAAAAACAGTTGAAAATATATTCCGCTCTGTCGGAAATTTCGATATTTTCGTCAAAGCTTGCGCGCACGTTTTCTTTTCCGTCCTCGAATATATCCCTTATTCCGCACTGAACGACTTCGGCGCCGCTTTCTTTCGCGCGCGCGAGCATTTTTCCGAACATTTCCTTCTCACACGTATCGTCTGCGTCCGCAAAGCCGACGTATTCGCCGTGAGCATTCCGCAGTCCCGCGTTTCTCGCGCTTCCCTGCCCCGCGTTTTCCTGCGAAAAAACCGCAATTTTATCGCCGTATTCCGCTAAAATCTGCGCGGTGCCGTCGGTCGAGCCGTCGTTTACGACGATTATCTCGAGACCCGGAAGCGTCTGCGAAAGAAGCGAGTCTATGCAGGCTTTTATTGTCTTTTCTCCGTTATAAACAGGAACGATTACCGAAACGTCAGTCATTTTCGCTCTCCAGGTATTCTTTTAAGTCGGATATATGCATAAGCGCGCTTTGTTTTTCGCTTTCGGGCGCAAAAACGACGGACGTCGTTTTTGCCGCCGTTTCGGACAGCGCTTCATAAGTTATCCCGGTCTTTTTCATATACGGAATTCTGTGTTTTTCGCACAGAATCTTTACTTTCGACGCGTCCGAAACGGCATAAACCTTGTCTATGCCCGAAAGCAGAGCCGAAACTATGCCGTGGAAGCGCGAAGACACTATTTTTCCGCAGCGCGCGACGTTTTTCATAATATACGCGGGATCTGAGTTGTAGCTTATGATTTCCGCATGCTCCGCATGCTTCATCAGACTTTTTATTCCGTTTACGGCAAACGCGTCGTTTTCCGTGCCGCCGTCGAACGCGAAAAGAAGCACTTTTTTGCCCTCTTTTTCGGCAAAATCGTCGCAGAAGCGCGCAAGCGCCTCGAAATAAGGATAATTTTCCGCCGAAAAGTTCTTCTGCGTGGGAATTATTCCGAGAAGGTTTTCGCCTGTTTTTTCGTAAACGTCTTCGTTTCCGAGCGCGAAAACCAAATCGGAATGGAGTTTTATTATTTTTTTCGGAGAAGCTTTTTTTATTATTCCGTATGACGTTTCGTCCCTGCACGAAATAAAGCCGTATTTGCCAAGCTCCCGCTTTATGAGTGCGTTTTCAAGCCCTCTTTCCGATTTGTCGACGCTGCAGCCGACGACGCCCGCCTTTTTTTCTTTTATTTTCTTTTCTTTCGGAATGGACAGCAGCTTTTGCGCAATATTCAATTTCGAGTCGTACTTGAATCCCGTGCCGATGACGTTTACCAGCGCGTCGAAAGACGCGTTTTCGTCGTACGGGCGCACGTTTGAAAGGTCCTTTAAGTGCAGCAGCAGTTCCTTTTTTCCGCAGTCGGGGAAAAAGTCGTATTCCGGCAGATTTTTTACCAGAATGCGCTGCATGAGGTCGTCGCCGAAGTTTTTGTCAAAATATCCCGTAAGTCTTATGTTCATATTATCCCTCTCGGTTTTTCCCTGAAATTTTGTCGGCAAAAAAGCGGTACGCCTTTTGCTTTTCCTCTCTCGAAAACAGCACGATAAAGCCGAACGCGTAGCCCAAAGCGGCGCATATTGCGGCGCAGAGAATGAGAATTGCCCAGGAATTTATTTCAAAAAGGCTCTTTATTCCGTAAAAAGCAAAGAACATCACGAGATTTAGCAGAACGCCCTTTAGCAAAACGGGATAAAAGGAGAGCTTTGAGACGGCGAGGTTCGACGACGCGTACATCGGCACGAAAAGGGCAATTCTGAGAAGGAGAAGCAGCGAGCTTACCCCGGCTATCGCGTAAAGACCCAAAGACGTGTGTTTAAGAAGCAGAAATACCGCGCCGATATTAAGCGCGCCGATGGCGCAGTCGACGAGCGCGGGCACCTTAACCTTGCACGTTACGGTGTTTATCTGATAAAGCGGGAAAATATAGATGCTTAACGTCTGCGGAAGAAGCGTCAGTACCGATAAAATCTGAATTACCGAGATTTCGCCTGCCGTCATGGACGGCAGCCACAGCGCAAAAAAGCTTTTGCCGAAAACTATGATTCCCATAACCGGCACGCTGCATATAAGTCCGCACAGCGACATCGCAAATCTCGTTTCTTTCAGCAGCTCTTCTTTCGGCTGCGTTGAATAGCTTATCGTCATGGCCGGATAAAACGCGCTTGCGACGACGCCCACAAAGCTTATTATCATAAGCGGCAGGGTTTTCGCGACCGAAAGCAGGCTCATGCCGTACGCGCTGATAAAGAGGTTTGCCAGAAGCAGGTCAAGCCCGGTGAAAAGGATCTGGCTGAGCTGGCTTGCCGAGTTCCATATTCCGACGGAGAGAAGCGTTTTTACCGCGGAAAAATCAAACAGCTTTGCGTCAAACGAAAGGTCGGGCGCAAGCTTTTTCTTTGCAATAACCTTCAGAACCGCCGACAGAAGCGCGCTTGCAAGCGCCGCGACACCGACGTAAAAGAGGTACGGCTTGAAAAAGAAATACGCCGCGACGATTATCACCGCTTTGACAAGAATTGACAAAACGTTTATGAGGGACGATATTTCAAGCCTGTTTTTCGCAAAGGTTGCCGAGTCGTATCTCGAAAAAATCAGATTCACGAAAAACATGAGAAAAACGAGCGCCCACAGCGCTTTTATGTCGAGCGCGTGAGAGGCGGGCACAGACGTGAATTTGTCGAGAAAAACTACGGCAAGACAGGCGGGAACGGACAAAACCACCGTCAGAAAGACGTTTGCCGCCGTTACCGACGAAAAATATCTTTTCGCTTCCGCAGCGTCGCCCTTCGAGTATGCGACGGTAATAAAGCGGTTCGCCATGCCGTTGACGGCAACGGTGATAACCGCCGCGTATTCAAGGAAATTGTTCGCAAGCCCGAAAAAGCCGTAAACCTCCTTGCCTATCTTCCCCACCGTGAGCGGCACGAGGAAAAAATTTATTGCAAGGGAAACGGCAAACGACAAAACCTGCGCAAAAATGTTGATTGTAATCTGTTTTCTGTGATTCATACGTTTTCCCGCGTTTTAATAATTTATTTGTTTCCCACGTCTTTAATCCTGTAAGGCCGTATTTTAGCCATAAGCCACAACAAGCGGCGCATTCTGTGCTTTATCAGAAATACAACGACAAGCCCTCTCGGAGAATGGAAATTGTATTTACAAAAGTCCGTATATTTATGGATAATTTCGTCAATGCTTTTTTCTTTTTGCGCAAATTCGGCGTAAGAAGCCGATTTTTTCGCCGAAACGACGAGATAATCGTAAAGCATTTCGGTAAGGTACGCGCCGAGCTGTGTTTTTACGCCTTCCGAAACGCCGGCATAATGGCGCGAGCCTTCAAATTCCCGCAAAACCTGCGCCTTTACGGCCCAGTTGTCCACCGAGATGTTGCGGCTTAAAGACGAAGGGAGCACCTTGTAATTATAAAACGGTTTTTTGATTATGTAAACCGACTGTGCCTTGTGCATGATGAGAAACGAGAGCGCGAAATCCTCGCCTATAACAAGCGCGTCGTTAATTGAGAGCTGGCAGGGCATGTAAAGCTCGCGTTTTACTATTTTCGACCATATGCTCGGATAAATTCCGAACGCGTAGAACGGCCTTTTTTTGTCGTAAATGAAGGACGGCAGAATTGTGCTTGTTTTCTGCTTTTCATCGTAAAAGCCCTCGTCGAAATTCGGCAGAACAAGCTCCTTTTTTCCGTTTGTTACGAAATAAAAGCCGAAACAGTATACGTCGGCGGGAAAACGCGAAATATATTCGTGAAGCGCGCAAAGCGCGCCCTTTTCAAGCGTGTCGTCGCTGTCGAGGTTCATAACATATCTGCCCGTCGCCGCCGTAATTCCCGCTTTTCTTGCACTCACGGGGCCGCCGTTTTGCTTGTGGATGACTTTAACGCGCGCGTTGCGCGCAAAAAGGTCAAGAAGTTTTTCGCTTCCGTCGGTCGAGCCGTCGTCAACCAGAACAAGCTCAAAGTCCGAAAAATCCTGCTCAAGCACGCTGTTTACGCAGTCGGTTATGTATTTTTTTGCCTGATAAACAGGCACGATAATGCTTATTTCGGGTGATTGCATTTCTCTTCCCTACTCTTTTATGAATTTTTCGATTTGCGAGACGTAAAGCGCGTCCTGCTTTATTACTTCGTCAAGGAAGCTTTCGCAGTTATGCGAAAATTCCTCCGGGTTGAAGTTTTCGTAATATCCGTAAATTTTGTCCGCCGCGCTCTTGTCGTCCTGCGCAAGGCTTATTCCGAGGCCGCGCGATTTTATGAGCTCTCCCGAGAAGGTCTCTTCGTTTGCGAACATCGGCTTTTTTCTCGTAAGCCCGTCGTAAAACTTGTTTGCAAGGGCGGGGGTGTTTACGAAGCTTTTCGGGTAATTATAGCAAATCATATCGAAGGAGTCGACGATTTTCATCTTGTCCTTTTCGTCGTACGCGCCGTAAACGGTAACGTTTTCAAACCGTTCGCAGAAATTTTTAAGCTTTTCCACGCAGTCGCCCGAGCCGTAAATCTCAAAAGCAAACCTTTCGTCGTTTCCGAAAAGAGAGCAGAGCTGCGTTAAGTATTCGTATTCGCGCAGGTATCCGACGTAACCCATGACAATCTTTCCCGACGCGTTCTTTTTGCAGGAAAGAACCCTGTTTTTATAGTTTTCGTCGGAAAAATTGTGCGATATGAACAGCTCTCTTTTGCTTTTTATCACGCTTGCGAATTTCGGCGACGAAACGCACGTGAAAAACGCGTTTTTCGCTATCATGCGCACTATCGCCCCGTACGGCTTTATATATTCGTACGACGCGTCTCTGTAATCGAAAACGTATTTTCCCTTATACCGCCTTTTTAAGAAAAACGGAAAGAGAATTGCGGTCTGCGTGGTTAAAATTATGAGCTTGTCGTATTTTTTCCTCTTTATCGTGCGCTTGGCAAAAGAGCGGAATTTCAAAAACGGAATGAATTTGGAAAAAAGAGAGGTATATCTCGAAAGAGGCGCGGAAAAAGTTACGTTCTTATCGTCGTTTTCACCTTTTTCGGCGCTTCTGTTCCAGTGGACGATTTCGTACGGAACGTTTTCTTTTTCAAGCGCGGATACGTATTTTTTTACGAACGGACAAAGCTCTATCTGCCCTATGCTTATAATTCCGACCATTTTCCTTTTCCCCTCTGCCTGTACCTATTTATTATATTGTATCACAAAAAAACGGCAATTTCAACCGATATTACACAAAAAGGGGATAACCGTCGGTTATCCCCGGAAATGCAGTATTATCGCAATTATTCGAAGTAAAGAGTCTTTTCGAGCATGTCGAAAACGGATTCAAGCGTTACTCCGTCGATTACCTTGCCGTTTCTTATCTCGATTTCAAACACGTTTCCGCCGTATTCCGCGCCGTAGTAGTAAATCAGTCCGTTATTGCAGGTGTACCAGTCTGCGCCGTTGATTTCCTTTATCTCAAAAGGAGTAACGCCGCTTGAGTTTGCGGGACGCGAATTGTTTCTTATGTAGGTGTCGGCGTCGACGCCTTCTTCAAGACCGCGGACGTTCAGCGTTACGTCTATTCCCTCGGGATATCCGCTCGACGTGTAGTCGCCGGTGTAGAATTCCCAGACGTAAAGCATTCCGTTGTACGGGTTTGGGTTGAGTGCTTCGGGTACGTAGAACGAAAGTCCGTATTCGTCGACGTTTATGCCGCCTTCCGCCTTCGGCTTGCGTTCCTCGCGCTGTTTCTTGTAAAGGTTTGTATATCTTTCGTTCTGCGCGGGCGAATACAGTATTTCAAGCTCAAAGTAAGGCTTCTTCGGCGCGTTTTGCGCTTCTTCCATAATCTTGTCTATGTCTTCCTCGGAGGTTATTTCCGAAAAATCGGGCGCCTGCTCCTCCTCGCCCTCGTTGTAAAAGATTACGTAGTCCATTGTCTGAACTTCGTCGTTAACCGTCATATCCATGACGAGCTGCGCTTCCTCGTCAGAAAGACTTATGAACGAAAGCAGCGACGATACCGCGGGAACGAACTCGGATTCTTCGAATATGCGCGCATACAGCGCGTAAAAATAGTGTTCTCCCGAATCGTCGTCCTTGTCGAATTCAAGAAAAATTTTTCCTGCCCCATCCTCAAGGTTAAATGTTACGTCCTTTCCCCAGCCGTTGAAAAAGACGTCTTTTATTCTTAAGTCGTTTTCGAGGACAATCTGCTCGAGATTGAGCAACTGCTCCTTTATTTCGGGATAGTTTTTAAGCTGTTCGCTCTCGCCGGAACTTTCTTCAAATTCGGATACGAAGCCGTATGGATTTTTCGCCGCCGTCTCTTCACCCGAGCCTGTGCCCGGAAGAAGGTCCGTGATTTTCGCGCAGCCGGAAAACATAAGAGCCGCCGACACCAAAAGAAGCGCGATTTTTACGCACAAAACACCTTTTTTCAATTAAAAAGCCTCCGTTTCGGGTCAAATTGTTTTTCGTTTTGTCCGCCCTTATGATAACACAAACGAAAAAATATTTCAAGGTCAAAAAAATTGCAAAAAAATGTAAAGGGTACTTGACATTTTCAAAAAACGTGCTATAATAAAAATGTAAAGCAAACTTTACATCACGTTCGGAGGTGCAAAAATGCAAAACAGAATAGCAGAGCTGCGCAAGGAGCAGAAAATCACGCAGCAGGAGCTTGCCGATAAGCTTTTCGTCTCGCGCCAGACGATAATTTCGCTCGAGAGCGGAAAATACAGCCCGTCGCTGCCCCTTGCGCACAAAATCGCGTCGGCGTTCGGGCGCGCGATAGAAGAAATATTCGTATTTGAGGAGGAATAATCATGTACAGCACAAAAAGAATGATATATTACGGTATTTTAACGGCGGCAGGCGTGGCGCTTGTACTTTTGTCGGTGTTTGAGGTTCTCGAAAACTTTTGGGGCGGCCTCGGAGGCGGTCTTGCGGGAGTAGGCGCGATACGGCTGTTTCTCGGCGTAAAATACAGAAAAGATGAGAAGTACGCGAAAAAAATCGACGTTGAGCAGAAGGACGAGAGAATAATTTTCATTTCGTCAAAGGCAAAATCGTGGGCATATTATGTTACCATACTCGGCGTTGCCGTCGCGTCGCTTATACTTCGCGGCTTCGGGCTTGACGAAGCCGCACAGACGTGTTTTTACGTGCTTTACGGAATGCTCATAGTGTACCTTGTCGCTTTTATGATACTCAACAGGAAATATTGAATCCCTTCCTTGCGTCAATAATTATGTAAACCAAATACAAAAAGAGAAAATCACGGCGGTTGCCGTGATTTTCGTTTGTTTTGATTAAAAAGAGCCGTACTTCTGTTTTGCGGCGTCGATTTTCTGCGCATCCGCCTTTGCCTCGGGATACCAGCCCTTTGCGCTCATCTTGTTGTAGATGTCGTTTTGTGCGCAGAGCGTGTCGTTGAAGGCGGCGGCGAAAGCCGAATGAACGGCGGGCGTCGCGGACTCTATCGCACCGTGCATAAAGAGGTCGCACGCGCCTTTGGCGCTGCTCAAGATATTGCTCATGATAAGTTTGTCGTCCATAATAATCATCCTTTCGCTTTATTTGATACGGTCAGCATGCTGCGGAAGAAAGCACGCCGTACAGCTTCGTATAGCCGTCGGTATATTTTGCTTCAAGGCTTTGAACGAAGGTTTTGAGCTCGGGGTCGGAAATCTGAGGAGCGAAAGACGCGCACAAATCCCTCATTTCCTTCTGGTGAGAGAGCGCGTCTTCGATATAAAGAAGTTCTTTCGGCGACATAAAATTACCTCCAATAAATATTTGCGTATCGCATTTTTATTTTTGCCGCAAACGGAAAAAATATTCACAAAAAACGCAAAAAAGCGCAGGACTTGATTTTTTGAAAGTTTTGGTGTATAATATCAAAATGTCGGAATATTTCCAATTCCGCCAAAATCTTGAAAAAAGGAGGGGAAGTGCTTATGAACGGCGAGAGCAGGCGCAAAAACGTGTCGCTTTTTGGCGAAAAAGAAGACGCTTTTCAGACCGAAGAAGAGCTGAGAAAAGAAATTGTTTCACGTGAAACAATTCTTTCGGGCACAAATTTCGCAAAGCTTTACCGTCTTTTCAGAAACGGCGGGCTCAAGCGCTTTGAAAGCGCTTATAACGCTTATTACGTTCTTTGCCATAATAAGTACGAGGCCTCCGAAAAAGCGATAAAGAAAAAATATAAGTCGGTGCCGGAACATCCTCACGAATGGGCGTCTGACAAAAAGAAAACGCACAAGAAGAATTTCTGGGGATTCTCTCTTGCAACGATGAATTTTACGCACGCTTTGTCGCAGGGCGTAAAGAAAACGTACAGAAAATTTGTTTCGACGATAGGAAAAATCGCAAGAATTCCCGCAAATCTGGACAGCTCGCACAAAGCCTTCAGAATACTTAAAAGACTCTTCAGCGGCGCCGTACTGCCGCTTTTTGCCGCGGCAATCATCGCTTACACGGCTTTTGCCGTAGCGTCGGGAGTAAACAGAGACTACGCCGTGGGAGTATACGTCGACGGTGAATACGTCGGCTGTACGGAAAACGTAAACGAGGTTCTCTCGATAAAACGCACCTATGAGAAAAAGCTGACCGAGAGGTTCGGCGCGCAGGCGGTGCTTAAATGCAATATTGATTTCGTTCCCGAAAAAGCAGACAAGGACCGCGTTATCCTGCCCGGCGACACGTCGATTTTCGACGGGTATCTTCAGAATTATATTAAAGACGGATACGGACTGTACATCGACGGAAAGCTCGCCGCCGTAACCGATACGGAAATATGGCTCAAATCCGCCGTGGACGATTTCCTTGAAGAACAGAAGCGCTCCTTTTTCAACTACTACAGCGTAAACGCGGCGGGCGAGGACGAAATTCTGTTAAACAACAATATTACGATTATTTCCGACAAATATCCGAGCGATTTCTTCCTGTCGAGAACGGAAATAAGAGAACTGTTTTCGCTTCCGGTTTTCAGCGACGAGGACGACGATTCAATAAAAGAGCGGCACTTACATTTTATAGATTGGGAAAACTTTGAGCGTCGCGCTTCCGAAAAAGTAAGCTTCAACTACTCGATAGACTACAACAACGTGCTCGGCGCGCAGAACGGAGACGGCGGCGGGAACGGCGTTGTAAGCGCAATGGCTCCGTCGGGAGGCGAAAACGTGTCGGTTGACATCGTTTTCGCGAGAAACGAAGTCGAAAAGATAGCAATTCCGTACGAGACGGTAACGGTCGACGATCCGAACATGCGAAAGGGTCTGCGAAGGCTCAAAACGCCCGGCGAGAACGGCGAAAAGACGGTAACGAGCAGAGTTACCTATATGAAAGGAAAGAAAGTCAAGGTCGAAGTTATCGGCGAGGAAATCACGAAAGAACCCGTAAACAAAATCGTGCGCGTGGGAACAAGAGAGCCGGTTGAGGGCGAAGAAGACGCATATCTGCCGACGGGAACGTACATTTATCCGTACAAAGGACGCATTACGAGCCTTTACGGCTGGCGCGTTTTCGGAGGAAGCTACAATTTCCACCAGGGACTCGATATATGCGGACCGAAAGGCGATCCGGTCGTTGCCGCAGACGCGGGAGAAGTCATTGACGTCGGGGTAACGAGAGGATACGGAAATTACGTGCTTATACGGCACGACGAGGACACCGTAACAAGATACGCGCACTGCGACGAAATTCTCGTTGAAGTGGGCGACAGCGTCGCGCAGGGCTCGCAGATAGCGACTCTCGGCTCGACGGGCAACGCGACGGGCGTACACGTTCACTTTGAGATAATAATCAACGGCTCGACGGTTGACCCGCTTCCGTACATGGCGGGAGAACAGCTCGAAATACTTTATAACTATTGATGTTTCACGTGAAACGTTAAAAAAAGACGGCGGATTTTCCGCCGTCTTTTCATTTTTCAAGCGCGCTTATGTTCGGCGCGCCGAGTCCGGTGCAAAAGTCGTATCCGAAGAGGGCCTTGTATTTTCCACTGTTTCCGGTGTGCACGTCGTAAAACGCATACTGCGGGTTTGCGTAATGCGTTTTTCCCGCACGGGCGTATAAGTATTCCGACATGCTGTTATAATTTTTGTAATCCGTACTTTTTTGGATAATTCTTGCGCACATGCCCGCAAAAACGGGCGCACTGACGCTTGTACCGCCGACCGACGTAAAACCGCCCATGCCCGATATGTAAACGGAATATCCCGGAACGTCCGCGGCGTTGAGAGATACGTCCGGAGTCGCGCGGGCACGTCCCGAAAGGGACGAAAGCCCTTTGAAACGGCGCTGCCATACGGGTATCCCCGTGTATCTGCTCGGTCCGCCGCCGCCGTGCGGCCACGCACTTCTTTCAAAGGACTTCCCGGCTACGTTCGTGTGAAGAACGCAGCCGCCCGCGCTTATGACGTGCGAAGACGACGACGGATAGAACACGGTCGAGCCGACGTCTCCCGACGACGCGACGTATACCGCCTTGTTCTGCGCAAAAAGGCGGTCAATTTCAAGCTGAGCGGAATATTCTTCTGCGCCGAAGCTCATGGAAATCACGTCGGCGCGAAGTTCTCGCACCGCGTATTCTGCGGCGAGCGCAAGTGATGACAAATCTGCGTTTTTCGCGACGACGCAGACTATTTCGGCGTACGGAGCAATTGCGTACGCCCACTGGCTGTCCGCATGTATTTCCGCAGCCCATTTGCTGTCGCAGAGTGCGCTTGCACCGAACGGATATTCAATTTCAAGGCTGTTTTCGGGCAGGGAATACGCTTTGCCGAATTTTTCAAAATCGCTTTTCGCGCTGTCGGAGCCGAAAGCCTCGATAAGCGCGATTTTTACGTTTTTTCCGGGGCTTTCGCTCAAATCCGTGCCGTATGCGGCGTAAACGTCGGTCGGCGTAAGCGGGGGAGAAGCCGATTTTTCCGGAAACGACACAAACGGGCGTGCGCGGGGGTGCGAAAGCGGGAATTTCGGGATTTTTTCTTCGGAAAAAGCGTTTATTTTCATCGTTTTTCCTCCTTTTATATATAGTAGAGCGTATAAATTGCGGTCTTTGCTTTATTATATGGAAAAGGGAGGAAAAAAGTACGAAAAAATAACAAAACACTTGACAAAAAAAGCAAAGTGTGATATACTCTTCCCGTATCTGATCGGGGTGTGGCTCAGTTTGGTAGAGTGCTTGGTTCGGGACCAAGAGGCCGGAGGTTCGAATCCTCTCACTCCGACCAAAAAAATATCCTCTCGCAACGCGGGAGGATATTTTTTTGGTCGGGAGCCCCGACGGGCAATTACGCGTCAAGGCTCTCGCTTTTTTATACTTTAATTCTCGCGGAGAAATATTAACGGTATTATAAGCGAAAAGGAGCCCCGACGGGCAATTACGCGTCAAGGCTCTTGCATTTTTATACTTTAATTCTCGCGGAGAAATATTAACGGCATTATAAGCGAAAAGGAGCCTCGACACGCAAACCCGCATCAAGGCTGTCGGACTTTGCGGTTTTATCCCTCGCGATAAACTATGTATTAAGAGATTCGAACCTTAGTCGGGAGCCCCGACAGGCAATCGAGAGCCTCGACAGGCAATTTCGCGGCAAGGCTGTCGGGCTTTTGAGGCTTTATCCCTCGCGATAGGTGGGAGGATATTTTTTTGCATGAAAATGGAAGGATTTGAACCTTAAGAAGGCGGAAAAGAAAAAAGAAAATGAATAATGAAGAATGAATAATGAATAATTAAGGAGCAAAACCGCGTTTGCGGTTTTGTACTTTTAATTAAGAAAAGCCGTCGTTTCGACGGCTTTTTGCGGCTTTTGTGCGCACAGACAATGCTTTTTACAGCAGCTGTCCGCAATATTCGCAGAATTTTCCGCTTCCCGCGGGGGCGCCGCAGTTCTTACAGAATTTCGGCTTAAGCGTTTCCGGTTGAGCGGGTTTTTCGAGAATCTGCGAAGCGTTTTCGAGCAGTCTCTTTCTCTCGGCCTCGTCGTCGGCTATCATTTTACGCGCCCGCTCTTCCGCTTCGGCGCGCTCTTCGGGCGAAAGCTTTTCCATAGCTTCGCGCAAATCCTTTTTCGCCTTTTCAAGCATTTTTTCAAGCTCTTCTCTCGTGTAGTTTTCCATATTTACCGCCCTTTCCGCAAATTCCTTTTTTTCATTATACCACAAACCCGAAATAATTTCAAACAATGAAAAAAGCCGTAAACTTTGAGCAAGTTTACGGCTTTTCACCTCAATTATTCACTATTCATTATTAATTCTTCATTATTTGGCTCCCGACACGGCGAAAAGCGGTTGACATTAAATGTGCGGCATGCTATAATCAAGTTTGGGATAATAAATATATTATATATCATATATGAACGGAGGAATCATTGTGTATTGTAAAAAATGCGGCGCCGAGGGCGTCAGCGGAAAATTCTGCCGTTTTTGCGGCGCACCGCTTGACGAGCAGGCGCAAAATACAGAGCAGCAGGAAAGCGCACCGAAAGAAAATATCCCGCAGGAAACAGCTCCTCGGGAAGCAGCTTCTCAGTTTGTAAATCCTCAGCCTCAGCCTCAGACACAGTATCAACAGCCTCAGTATAATCAACAGCCGCAGCAGTTCGGCTCGCAGCAGTACAACGGACCGCAGGCGGCTCCGCAGTATAATCAGCCGCAGTATCAGCCGCCGCAGTATCAGCAGCCGCAGTATCAGCAGCAGTATCAACAGCCGCAGCAGTATCAGCAGCCGCAGCAGTACAACGCTCCTCAGGCTCCGTACGGCGCGCCTTACGGATACGGCGCGGCGATGCCCAAGAAAAAGAGCAAGGCGCCTGTGATTATCGCGGTAATCGCGGTTCTTGCACTGCTTGCCGTCGGCGGATTCTTCCTTTTCAGGATGCTTTCGGGCGGCGGTATCGGAGGCGGTTTCGGCGGCGCAGGCGGCGGAAGCAGCGTCAAGATAATGAAAGACGCCGAACCCGACGTATACTATCAGAGCATTGAAAAGTCGAACGTTGCTATGATGACGGCGTTTACGTCGAACACGGGCGTATGGACCGGACGCGGCGGCGCGGACGCGACGATAGAAATAACGCTTGACGACGGCGGAAGGGACCTTTTGGTCGATTCTGCCGGCGGTATGGACCTCGACTGGCTGAAATCCCTTTCCCTCGACATCGGCTCGGGCAAGGACGGTACGAAGACGTACGAGTCGGGCACGCTAAACCTTAACAACACGAAAATTATTTCGTTTGACCTGCTTCTTGACTCCTCAAACAAGGAAATGCTGTTTCATCTGCCCGATTTCTCGAGCAAATACGCCTACATGGACTCGAACGACTCGGTTGAGAGTCTTGTCGGCGCTTCCGGCATAGACATGGACGCTTTAAGCAGGGTTATAAACCACTACGGAGAGATTGTAATCGGAAAGCTCAACAAGGTTGAAAAGACGAGCGAGACGGTATACGTCGGCGCATATTCAACGGAGTACGACGTGCTCACCGTAAATATTGACGCCGAGACGAAAGCGGCTGTCGCAAGCGCAATTTCGGACGAGGCGCGCGTTGACCGCGACCTTGAAAACTTAATCCGCTCCGCCGCGGAAAGTGCGGACGAGGATCCCGACGCGGCGTACGCCGATTTCTTAAATGAGCTTGACAAAGCGAAAGAGCCCGGCGGAGAAAGCGGAAACGACTTTGTCGGCACGCTTACTGTGTACGTCGATAAGGACGGCGAGGAATGGGGACGCCGCTTCGTACCCGCGGACGGCAGCAAAAAGCCGACGTATTATCTCGTTGCATGGAACGGAAACGACTTTGCATGCGAGGGAGACCTCGACTCAATGAGCTTTACCGGCAGCGGCACGCGCTCCGGAAACAAGTTGAGCGGAAGCTTTACGATTCGCTCGGGAGATTCGCTTGCTGCGACGGTGGACGTTGAAAACTTCGACAAGAAGGCGGCGAAGGACGGAAAGATATACGGAACCTTTACGGTAACGCCCGAAAAGGACTATATCGACGACAACGGCATGAGCCCCGTACTTGCGGGATTCCGCTTCAGGATTGATATTTCTTCCGAATCCGGCAAGCTCGACGCGACGGTATCGATTTTGAACGAAAGTCAGAATGTCGCGACGGTAAGGATTACGAGCAGGGCAAACGGCGGCGCGAGGGTTCCGAACGTGAGCGAAAGCGACAGAGTCGACACGGAAACGTGGCTTGACACCATGGACACCGACGCTGCGCAGGATAAGCTCTTTGATTCGTTAAAGAGAGCGGGCGTACCTGCCGAATATCTTGAAGACGATGACGACTATTACTATGACGACGACTACGATTACGACGACGATGACGACTGGGGTTGGTAAGCTCGGCGTATGAACGGTGAAGTTTTAAATATTTCTAAAAAATACGGTAAAAATCAAATTTTACGCGGCGTTTCGTTTCCGATAAACGGGGGCGAGGCGATAGGCATAATAGGTGCGAACGGCAGCGGCAAATCCACGCTGCTTCGCATCCTTGCCGGCGTGATAAAGGCGGATGAAGGCCGGTTTCTCTCAGACGGAGTCGACCTTCTTTCCCGCGGCGCGGGAAACAGGGTTGCGTACGTGCCGCAGGGCACGCCGCTCATAGAGGAATTGAGCGCATACGACAATCTGCGGCTCTGGTACGAAAAGGACGCGCTGAAAAAGTCGCTTGAAAGCGGAATGTTAAAGGAGCTGGGAGTCGGCGAATTTTTGAAAAAACCGGCGAAAAAACTGTCGGGCGGAATGCGAAAACGCCTTTCCGTAGGCTGTTCCATTGCGAACGACCCCGAGATTATGCTTCTCGACGAGCCGACGGCGGCGCTCGACCTTGTTGCAAAGGAGAAGATGAAAGCGTTTGTCGGCGATTTTGTAAAGCGCGGAGGAGCGGCCGTTTTAGTTACTCACGACGTGCAGGAATTAAAGGAGTGCGACAGATGTTATCTCCTCTGCGACGGCGTTTTGTCGGCCGTTGAGGATATAGACGGACAAACCCTGATGAAGAAGCCGGAATCTCATGAAAAATAGGGGTTTCGTTTATTTTCTTTTACAAATAAAGCGGAAGATGAAGATGTTTCCGCGCGTGCTTGCTTTGACTCTTGCGCTGCTTGTATCGCTCGGCGCGGCGGGCTACGCGATATACGCCGACGCCGCGGCAAAAAAGGCGGAAAGCCTTGTTACCGTCGGAATTGCGGGCGCTCCCGACGACAGACTTATCGACGTGTGCGTAAACGCCATAAACAGCTACGATTCCCTGAATTTCGCCATAAAAGCGGTAAAACTGACCGAAGACGGAGCGAAGGACCTGCTTGTCAAAGGAATGATAAGCGGGTATATCGTCGTGCCCGAAAATTATGCGCGCGACATGTACTACGGCAGGGACACGAGCTTAAAATTCGTAACGGACAGCAGTTCGACGAGCCTCGGAATGACGCTTGTCGGCGAAATCGTCGACAACACGGCAAAGGCGGGGCTTGAAACCACGAACGCGATTTACGGAGCCCAGAATTACGTGAAGGACCGCTTTACGCAGATGAAGCCCTCCGACGCGGGAGACAGGCTTTTCGAAAAACTCGCGGCGCTTATGCTGACAAGACACGACACGTATGAAGTGAAAACGCTGGGCATATTGGGGCATTTTTCGCTTATAACCTATATGCTTTGCGGAATAATGATAGAATATCTTTTGTTCTGGGGAGTAAGCTGCAGTCCGCTGTTTCACAAAAACGGCGAGCTGTCGCGGATGCTTGCGTCCAAAAAACTCGGAGCCGCGCGGCAGATAGCGGGAGAGGCGGGCGCATATATAATTCTTATGGCGCTTTGCACGCTTCCGGTATTCGGTATAGCAAAGGCGGCGTCGGCGCTTTTCCACGCCGACCTCGGCGAATTTGCGGTTTTGCTGTCGGGGCGGTTTGTCGCGCAGTATTTTCTGTGCGCGGTCATGATATGCCTTATGCAGCAGTTTTTATACGAGCTTTCGAACGACGGAGTAAGCGCGCCGGTTTTGCAGTTTCTGGTTGCAATCGTGCAGGGGTATATCTGCGGATGCTTTTATCCGATTTCCTTCTTTCCCGAACAGGTGCGCGCTTTCACGGCGCATCTTCCGGTGGGAGCAGCGGTGCGGCTTCTCGGAGAAACGACGACGCAAAGCGTCGTTGAGACGGTTTTGTATGCGGCGCTGTTCTTCGGCTTCTCGGTATATCTACGGCACCGCCTGATTACGAGAGAGGAGACGCAGTCATGAAAAAGCTGAAACGGCTGTTCCTCTGGTACGGTATTCTTACAAAACGGATACTCAAACAGAAAATATATATTGCGATTCTTTTGCTGATTCCGCTTACGGTTTTTGCAATCCGTCTTATGCCGTCCGATAACGGAGGACTGCTTTCGATTGCGCTTGCGCGCCTCGGAAACGACGATTTTTCCGTCGAAACGGTCGACCGCCTTGCGAACGGAAACAGCGTGCTGAAATACGTTGTCTGCGACACGGAAGAAGAAGCGGTAAGCCTTGTCTCGTCGGGAAAATGCGACGCGGCATGGATTTTCAGGGAAGACGCGGGCGTACAGGCGGCAAAATTCGCGTCGGGCAGGAGCAGCGAACCCGCCGTTACCGTCGTGGAACGCGAAAACAGCGCGATTCTCTCCCTTTCGGAGGAGTGCCTGTGCATAGCGATGATTCCGTACGTTGCATACGGCGCGTACAGCGATTTTCTCAACGACCTGTCAACCGACGGACCGCTGCCAGAAGAGGATTTGCGCGCATATTTCGATTCAAAAGCAAGGACGACGGCTCTTGTCGATTATTATTACGTCGACGGCACGAAAAAGGAGACGAGCGGTCTTCTGACGGCGCCCGTGAGAGGGCTTCTTGCAATGATTATTCTTCTTGCGGCGCTTGCGTCGTGCATGACGGCGTGCAGAGAGGAGCAGCAGGGGATTTTTGAACGTCTGAAGGGAAAGAAGCGCGCGTTCGTACCGATTTTCTGCCATATAACGGCGGTTTTACCCGCGGCTGCGGTAAGCCTTGCCGCACTGTACTTTTGCGGTCTGTGGGCGGGCTTTTTAATCGAAATTCCGAATATGCTGCTTTACGTTATCGCAGTTTCGGCGTTTTGTGAAATACTGCGGATATTATGCCGCAGCGAAATTACGCTCGGCGCGGTAACGCCGATAGTCATGACGGTTATGATGGTGCTGTGCCCGGTAATACTTTCCGCAAACTTCGTACAGCTGCCGAAATACCTCCTTCCGCCGTTTTACTATCTGAATACTTTGATGAACGGGGATTTTCTTTTGAAATTCGTGGTTTTCGACGCAGTATTATGCGTTTTTGCATCGGCGGCGGTGCTTATAAGGAACAAAGTAAAAAAATAAAACGAAAAACACGGAACAACGGTAATAAAAGAAACGTCAACCTTTAAAGGTCGGCGTTTTTTTGCGCCTTTTTTGGAGCAAAAGAAAAATTTTAACAAAAAATAATTAATTTTCTGTTATTTTTTCAAAAAACTATTGAGAAAAATCAAAATATAGTGTATGATATATCTGTAGAACTCTATTTATAGTATGATTAATAAAAAATATGACGTAATATATACCCGGAAAGGATGATTGTACTTGAGAAAGGCAGCAAAAATCTTAAAAATCATCGCGGCGGTTTTCACGGCGTTCGCACTTGCAGCCCTCGCGGCGCAGGCGGTCGAGCTTACGGACATATCCGGACACTGGGCCGAAGAATATATTGAATTCGGCGTGGAGCAGGGCTACATAAACGGATACGCCGACGCCACCTTCAAGCCCGACGTGAACGTTACGCGCGCGGAGTTTTCCAAAATGATAAACAGCGCGCTGAAAATCACGAAAACCTCCGAAATGCCGTTTTTTGACGTTGAGGAGACGGACTGGTTCTATTCCGACGTCCGGAAAGCCGTATATGCGGGATATATAAGCGGTTACGAAAACGGAGCGTTTATCGCGACCAACTTCATCACGCGCCAGGAAGCGGCGGCAATGCTTTCGAGAATAGCGACGCGCCCCGAAACGACAAAAAATCTGTCTGCGGCGGCGGACGAGGCGGATATCGCCGACTGGGCGAAGGATTATATGATTTTCGTCTACTCCAAGGGCTACATGACGGGCGACGAAAACAAGAAACTCAACCCGAAGGGCAACCTTACGAGAGGCCAGGCGGCAAAACTCATGTATATGCTCGTAACGGAAGAAAACGTCTGCAACGGCGACTATAAGGTGTCGCTTGATGACGCGCTTCTCTCCGAGACGATATTCACCGACGACGTAATTTTCGAGTCAAAGGCAAAGGAAGCAAGCCTTTCGCTTGACGGATGCCGCGTTCTCGGAAGGGTGCTTGTAAATACCGAAAACACGTCCGACGTCGAAATTTCCGACTCGAACGTTTCGGATATGATAGTTTCCGGCAAGGGCGCGAAGGTAAACGCAAAGAACGGCGCAAAGGTTGATTTTCTTACGATAAAGAGCCCGTCGACAGTCAACGGAAACGGCTACGGCACCGTTTATCTCGTGTCGGGCGACCTCGTGTCGGGCGTTACGGAATTCGGCGCGTCCCCCAAGAGCCTTAAAATCATGACCGACGCGGTAATAAAGGCAAAAGACCTTGAATCGCTCGAAATAACTTCACCCGCGGCGCTCGTCGTTCAGGGCGGAAATATAAAGAACATGTCCGTCGGCAGTCTTGCGAAGGACAGCATAATCACGCTCGGAGACGAGGTAACCGTTCAGGACCTTGTGGTTTACGCGCCGAGCGCGTTCAGAGGCAACGGAAAAATCATAAAGGCGACCGAGAGAGCCTCGGGCGTAACGTACACGAAGCGTCCCGATTCGACGGACGAAAAGGAACCCGATGACAAGACCGAAACGGGTGAATTCAATGCGTCGTCGACGTCGCCCGCAAAGAACGCGACGAACGTTTCGGTATCCGCCGACATAATGATCAACTTCCCGAGAGCGATTTACGCAAAGAACGGCGGCGACCTGACGACAGAATATCTTTCCGACTGCATTGAGCTGAGAAGAGGCTCTGCGAGCGGAACGAAGATTGCGTTCTACGCAAGGGTTGTCGGAGGAAAGAGTATTGCGGTAACTCCCGAAAAGGACCTTGCGAACGACACGGCGTACTACGTTCTCGTAAAGGCGGGAAGCGTATACGATTCGACCGGCAGCAAGAACGCCGAGGTTGAATTCATGTTCGAGACGGCAGAAGCGGAAAAGCAGAGCGCTTCGTTCTCGCCCAAGAAGGCGGCCGAGGACGTAAGCCCGTCGGGTGAAATCAAGATAACCTTCTCCGACGCGGTAAAGCTTAAAGACGGCACGGCGATCACAAACGCCAACGCAAAAGACGCATTCTCGCTCAGAGAGGGCTCGGCGAGCGGAACGAAGATTGCGTTCGCGGTAAGCGTAAATTCCACGAAAAAGGTTGTAACGATTATACCCGACGAGGTTCTGAAGCCGAACACCAAGTATTACGTTGCAATTCTTTCAAATAAACTCGAATATTCGAACGGAACGTCGGTTGCTTCCGAAAGCAGCTACTTTACGACGGCGGACACGCTCGACCTTACGGTAACGCCGGCGAACAATGCGACGGGCATATCTCCCGACGAGATGATAAATCTCGTGTTCAACGCGGAAATCTACCGTCCGTCAGGCTCCAACATCACGACAAGCTACCTTGCCGAAAACGCGCTTGAACTCAGAAAATCCTACTCCACGGGAACCAAGATCGACTTTACGGTGGTTATAAGCTCCGACAGAAAGACGGTAAAAATCATTCCCGACGAGCTTGAAGCGGGCACGAAATATTACGTAACCGTGCTTGCCGACAAGATAGCGAACAAGAACGGCACGACAAACAAGAAATTCACGTCGTCCTTTACGACGGCGGCTTCCATGGCGCCCGCGATAACGCCTGCAAACGCGAGCGATGACGTGTCGACCGACACCGAAATCACGATTAAGTTCACCGAAGAGGTGTTCGCTTCAAACAAGAAGGAAACGCTTACGGAAGAATATCTCAAGGAAAAGGTAATAACGTTCAAGAAGGGCACGTCGGGCAGCGCTTCGGCGGTTAAATACACGACAAAGATTTCAAGCGACGGCAAGACGATAAGAATAATCCCCAACGCGCCGCTTTCGTCCAACAGCACCTACTATATTTCGGTAGCAAAGAGCACGCTTTACAATGCGGCGGGCAAAGCCAACACGAGCGCGTCGAGCACGTTCAAGACGGGACTTTCCGGAGCGCCCGACTTCCTACCCTACAACAAGGAAAAGGACGTCGACGTAGGCACGAGCATACAGATTACGTTTGACAGAAAGATGTACGCGATAGGCGGAAACGAGCTGACGACGACGTATATCAAGAACAACGTGGTCGAGCTGCGCAAAGAAGACGCGGACGGAGAAAACGTTTCATATTCGGTAACGCTGAGCTCCGACAAGCAGACGATAACCGTAAAGCCGTCTACAAAGCTTGAAGGAAACACCGATTACTTCGTAATGATAAGAAGAGCGTCGCTCGAAGACAACGCCGGAAACGAAAACGCAATGTACTTTGCGGTGTTCACAACGGCCGAGACCGTTTCGAGAAACAGCACGATAACGCCCGCAAACGCGTCTACCGGAATATCCTGCTCGCCGACGGTGGTTATTGAATTTGCAAGCGCGGTTTACCGTGCGGGCGGCACCGACGCAACCGACGCGTTTATAGCAAACAACGTTGCCGAAATCAGAAAGGGCACGTCGGGCGGAACAAAGATAGAATGCGAGGCGGCGATAAGCGCCGACAACAAGACCATAACGCTCACGCCCAAAAAGCCGCTTGACGCGAACACCAAATATTTCGTTGCGGTAATCGCAAACTCGCTCGAATACTCCGACGGAACGGGAATCTCCTCAAAGAGCTCCTACTTCACGACAAACAACGGAGCGCCGGAGGTAACCGAGTTCAATGCGGAAACGACCGCGTCGTCGGCGTCGTTTGAGGTATCGTCCGACACGGACGGATTCCTGTACATAACGCTTACGGAAGGCGACGAAAAGATAGAAAAAGAGCCTGAGGAAATAAAGGCGGGCGAAATAAAGAAGACGGAAATAACGAAGCTTGCAAGCAACACGACGTATACCGCCTCCGCCTACGTAAAGAACAAGGACGGACTGTCCTCCGTGGCAAAGGTTATCTCGATAAAGACGTTAAAGCCGTTCGACGCGGAAGTAAGCGACGTTACCGAAAACAGCGCGCATCTTGCACTTAACGTCTACTGCGGCGGAACGCTGAACCTCGTTTACAGAAACCGCGATACGAACGAATTTACCACAAAGGCGTCAGGTCTTTCGCTCAAAGCAAACGCCACGAGAGAATTTACGTTTGAAGACCTTGCGCCCGACACCGATTACGACATAATCATCGAATTTACCGACGAAAGAGATTCAACAACGAGCGAAACAAAGAAGATAAAGACGGAAAAATCGGAAAATCCGACAGTCGCTCTTGAAATCACGAAAATTACGGTAATAAGCGAAAACGGCGACGAGTACACGGCGAAATTCGATAATAACGGAGTTGCGGAAATCACGGTTGACAGCGCAAAATCCGTATATCTGCGCGGCGAATCGAGCAGAGCGGATTCGGAATTCGAGTTTAACGGCAAAAAGACATCTCCCGGACAGAAAAGTGAAAAAATAGACTTAGATGAAAACGAAACAACGGAAATCTCCATTACGCTTTCCTCTACAGGCGCTTCGGAAACAATCACGCGTACGCTCAAAGTAACGGTAGGCGGATAATTCCGAAAAACACACGCAAAGAGTAAAGCGGCGGCATTTGCTGCCGCTTTACTTTTTTGCATTAAATTTTAATTAAATAATTAAATCTTGTATTGAATTTGAGAAATAATGGTGATATAATTATTATGAATTGTGATATACGGCAGAATTTTTGTTGTTTTGAAATAAAAACAGGGAAAGGATACGGATATGAGTCTCGTTCTTGACGGAATAATACTACTGATATTCATAATTTTTATAGCGGCGGGCGTAAAAAAAGGTTTTGTCAAATCGGCGCTCGGAATAGTTTCAACCGCAGCGGCGGTAATTATCGCGATAAATCTGTATCCTTTTGCCGCGGGAATGATAAGGGACACCGTGGTTTATAAAAATCTGACGGACAATCTCAACGAAAAAATAAGCGAATACGTGGGCGGAGCGGTTGACGAGGAAAATCTCTCGGAGCTCATCGACAACGCGCCGACCGGCTTTAAGATATTGCTTTCGGGCTTCGGAACGAACGTAAACGAAGTAAAGGAAAAGTTTTCGGAAATAGTAAAGAGCGGAGAAGAGGGCGCGTCGGAAAAAATCGCCGACTACATAGTAAACCCCGCGGCGGAAATGGTTTCAAACGCGCTTGCGGTAATACTTCTGTTTCTGGTTTCGCTTCTCGTCTTAAATCTGCTTATACTTTTGCTTGACCTCGTGTTCAAGCTTCCCGTGCTCAAAACGGCAAATAAGTTTCTGGGCGGAGTCGCGGGCTTTCTTGCGGCGCTTATCGTGTCGCTTCTGTTCTGCACTGCGGTAAACATCGCGCTTCCGTATCTTTCGGGCGCGGGAATTCCCGTCGACGCGCAGACCGCAAAGGGAGCGTTTCTGTTCTCGTCGCTTTCCGAAATAAACCCGCTGGCTTTCATTTACAGGTAATATATCAATAACGGAGGAAATAAAAATATATGGAATTCCAGAAAATAAAGAACGTTCCCAACATACTTTCCGTAATACGGATACTTCTCGTTCCGGTATTCGTAATACTGCTGCTTTACGGATATTCGGTTGCGGCGACCGTCGTGTTCGTTGCGGCGGGGCTTACGGACGTTCTTGACGGATATATTGCGAGAAAATACAACTGTATTACGACTCTCGGAAAAATAATAGACCCGCTTGCAGACAAGCTTATACAGGCGTCCGCGTTCGTGTGCCTGTGGATAATGAACTACATACCGTGGTGGATGCCTCTCATATATCTCATAAAAGAGTTACTGACGGTTATCGGCGCATACGTCGTGTTCAAAAAGAAAAAGTCGGTCGTTATGTCCAACTTTTTCGGAAAGCTTGCGACGGTGCTCGTTTTTGCGGGAATTGCGGCAGTACTGCTCTTCAAGGATAAGCTCAGTCAGACCGCGGTAACGGTTATCTGCATTGCGGTGGCCTCCTATTTCGTGATTTCTCTCGGCGCATATTTCATCAGCGAATTTTTGCTGAAAAATAAGGAAAAGAACACCGAAATTGCGGAAAATACAAAAGAAAACGAAGAATCAGATCAGTAAAAAAGCAACCTTTTGAAAGGATAAAATATGGCGATACTTTGTAAAAGATGCGGAAAACGGCCCGCAGTGGTCTTTCTGCAGAAACTCGACAACGCCGGCAACAGTATCATGAAAGAGGGATACTGCCTTGTCTGCGCAAAGGAAATAGGCATAAAACCCGTAACGGAAATGCTCGATAAACTCGGAATAGACGACGAACAGCTCGACGAGATGGGCGACGAGCTTTCGGGAATGATGGAAGGCATGGGCTTTCTGCCCGAAAACGAGGAACCCGATGACGAGGACGATATTGAAAACGAGGGAGACGAGGGAGAGGACGCCGAGAGCGAAACCAAAACCCCGTCCATAAACCTGGGCTCGATTTTCGGAAATCTCGGCAATTTCGGCGGCGACAGGGAGCAGTTCGGCGCAAAGCAGGATATAAAAAAGAAAAAAGCGCAGAAAGGCAGAAAAAACCTCGACGCGTTTACGCTCAACCTTACCGAAAAAGCCCGCCGCGGAGAAATCGACCGCGTTATCGGCAGGGAAAACGAGCTTGAAAGAACGATACAGATTCTCTGCCGCCGGCAGAAAAACAACCCGTGCCTCATAGGTGAGCCGGGCGTCGGCAAAACGGCGATAGCCGAGGCGCTGGCGCAGAAAATCGCACGCGGCGACGTGCCGAACAAACTCAAAAAGTGCGAGGTGTGCCTTCTTGACATGACAGCGCTCGTTGCGGGAACGCAGTTCAGAGGACAGTTTGAAAACCGTATGAAAGGGCTTGTCGATGAGGTTAAAAAGCTCGGAAACATCATACTCGTAATAGACGAAATTCACAATATCGTAGGCGCGGGGGACGCAGAGGGCGGAATGAACGCCGCGAATATATTGAAGCCCGCGCTTTCGAGGGGCGAAGTGCACGTTATCGGCGCGACGACCCTCTCGGAATACAGAAAATATATTGAAAAGGATTCGGCGCTGGAACGCCGTTTTCAGCCGATAATAATAACCGAGCCGTCGGTTTCGCAGACGGTTGACATATTAAAAGGAATAAAACAGTATTACGAGGAGTTTCACGGGATAACCGTTCCCGACGAGACTGTGGAAAAAGCCGTAATGCTTTCCGAAAGGTATATTACCGACAGATTTCTGCCCGACAAGGCGATAGACCTTCTCGACGAGGCTTCTTCTTATCTTGCGCTGCACAGCCCCGAGATTGCAAACGAGGAAAACGCAAGAGCGGAGCTTGAAAAGGCGAACGCCGAGCTTGCAAAGCTTGAGGCGAACGCGCCGGCAGAGGAAAACGCGCAGGAAACCGAAAAATATTACGAGGACACCGCCCAAGCAAAGACAAAGGTCGCAAAATGCGAGAAAAATCTCGAAAAATACGCAAAACTGCGCAAAAACGTCGTTCTTCTGCCCGAACATATCGCAAAGGTAATCGAAATATGGACAGGTGTGCCCGCAAGCACGATAAACGAAAACGAGTTTGAGAGAATCGACAGGCTTGCAGAACGCCTCAAAAAGAGAATAATCGGTCAGGACAAGGCGGTAGACGCCGTCGCAAAGGCGATAAAACGGCAGAGAGCCGGCATTTCCGCAAAGAGAAAGCCGACGTCGTTCATTTTCGCGGGCCCCACGGGAGTCGGCAAGACCGAGCTTGTAAAAACGCTCGCGTCGGACCTTTTTGATTCCCCCGAGTCGCTGATACGCCTTGATATGTCGGAATTTATGGAAAAGCACTCGGTGTCGAGAATCATAGGCTCGCCGCCGGGATATGTCGGATACGACGAGGCGGGACAGCTCACCGAAAAAATACGCCGCAGGCCGTATTCCGTTGTGCTGTTCGATGAAATAGAAAAGGCGCACCCCGACGTGCTCAATATACTTCTTCAGATACTTGACGACGGAAGAATAACCGACGCGCACGGCAAGGAAGTCGATTTCTGCAACACGATAATCGTCATGACCACAAACGCGGGCTCTGTCGGCACGTCCGCCGCGGCGGGCTTTTCAAAGTCGGCGTCGGAGGTAAACGAGGACAAGACGATGAAGGCGTTGAACGCCTTTCTGCGCCCCGAATTCATAAACAGAATAGACGAGATAATCACGTTCAACCAGCTTACGAAGGAAAATTTCGTAAGCATAGCGAAGATAATGATAAACGAGCTTGCCGAAACGCTCAAACAGAAAAATGCGGCTCTTTCGTGCGAAGAGTCCGTTTACGGCATACTTGCCGAAAAGTCGTTCTCGCTCAAATACGGCGCGAGAAACCTGCGCCGGTATATCCGCACGGAAATCGAGGACAAGGCGGCGGAGCTTATCGTTTCGAGCTACGACTCGAAAATTTCGGGAATATCGATATATGATGAAAACGGCGAAATAAAGGTTGCAATAATAAAATAAAGGAGATTTTTGTATGAAAGACAGCGTAGCTTTACTTGTAATGGCGGCGGGAATGGGAAGCCGGTTCGGAGGCTTAAAGCAGATAGAGCCTGTCGGCCCGCACGGCGAAGTAATTCTGGAATATTCGGTTTACGACGCGGTTGAAGCGGGCTTTGGCAAGGTAATATTCGTGATAAAAAAGGAAATCGAAAGTGATTTCCGCAAGATTATCGGCAAAAGAATCGAAAAAATGACGGACGTCGAATATGCGTTCCAGGATATAAACGATCTTCCCGCGCCTTTTACCGTTCCCGAGGGAAGAGTAAAACCGTGGGGCACGGGACACGCGGTGCTTTCGGCAAAGAAATTCATAGATTCCCCGTTTGCGGTTATAAACGCCGACGACTTTTACGGCAAGGGCGGATACAAAAAGATAAAAGAGCACTTTGACGAGAGTAAAGAAATGTGCATGGTGGGCTACAAGCTTCAGAACACCGTTTCCGAAAACGGAACGGTCGCAAGAGGCGTGTGCGAGATAAAGGACGGCTACCTTGCGGGCGTAACTGAACACCTTGCGATTCCGAAGGACAACGATTTTCCCGAGGATACCATAGTATCGATGAATATGTTCGGCTTTATGCCCAAGCTCATCGACGAACTTGACGAGGGCTTTCCGAAATTCCTTGCCGAGCAGGGAAAGGAGCTCAAAAGCGAGTACCTGCTTCCGAGAATTGTCGACAAGATGATAAAGGTTGACGGAGAAAAGGTAAAGGTCCTCTATACCGACGACAAGTGGTACGGAGTAACGTACAGAGAGGACAAACCGTCGGTCGTAAACGCTATAGCCGAACTTTGCGCAAAGGGAAACTACGACAAATTCAAGGCGTAAAATCAAAAACAAAAAATCGCGGCGATGCCGTGATTTTTTGTCCCGAAACGCAAACTCAAAAAATTATGTAAACTTATTTTCGAAAGGAAGCATAAAAATGGGCGAAAGTATAAAAAGGGGCGGAATATCGGTTGAAACGGGGAATATTTTCCCGGTAATTAAGAAATGGCTGTATTCCGACAAGGATATTTTCGTAAGGGAGCTCGTGTCAAACTGCAGCGACGCGATAACCAAGCACAAACGCCTTGTATCGCTGTCGGAAGCAAAGGACGACGGAAAACCGTACAGAATCACGGTAAAGCTCGACCGAGACCTCGGAACGCTGACCTTCTCCGACAACGGAATAGGCATGAACGAGGAGGAAGTCGACAGATATATAAATCAGATAGCGCTTTCGGGAGCGATTGACTTCATACAGAAGTACGAGAGCGAATCGGACGCTTCGGGGGACGGAATTATCGGACATTTCGGACTCGGATTTTATTCGGCGTTCATGATAGCAAACAAGGTGGAGATTTTCTCGAAATCGTGGAAAAACGAAAAGGCGGTTCACTGGACGGGAAACGACGAGGGAGAATATGAGATGTCGGAAACCGACGAAAAGACCGACCGCGGCACCGACGTCGTGCTTCATATAAACGATGAGGAAAAGGAATATGCGACGGCGTTCAAAATCAAGGAAATCCTCGAAAAATTCTGCGCATTTATGCCTTACGAGATTTTTTTTGAGGACGAAAGCACGGAAAAAAGCGGAAAAGAGGAGCAAAAGCCGATAAACGACACGAATCCCTTGTGGACGAAGCGCCCGTCCGACTGCACCAAAGAGGAATACATTGAATTTTACAAAAAGGTGTTCGGGGATTATAAGGAGCCGCTGTTTTATATCCACATAAACGCGGAATATCCGCTGAATTTCAGGGGCATACTGTATTTTCCCGCGTTTGAGAGCGAATTTGCGAATTACGAGGGGCAGGTCAAGCTGTTTTACAACCGTGTTTTCGTGGCGGATAATATAAAGGAAGTGATTCCCGAATATCTGCTGCTGTTGAAGGGCGTCATCGACTGCCCCGAGCTTCCGCTCAACGTCTCGAGAAGCTATCTGCAGTCGAACGGCTACGTAAACAAGATTTCTTCCCATATAATTAAAAAGGTATGCGACAAAATCAACTCGATGTTTGCAAACGAACGCGAAAACTATGAAAAAATATGGGAAGACCTGCGGATTTTCGTGGAATACGGCTGTCTTAAGGACGATAAATTTTTCTCAAAGGTAAAGGATTCCGTGATTTACAAGACGACCGACGGAAAATTCCTTACAATTAAAGAATATGCGGCAAACGAAAACTTCAAGGGAAAAATATATTACACCGACGACAAAAAACAGCAGTTTTCGTATATCTCCATGCTTACAAGGCAGAACGTGCCGGTAGTCGAGTTCGATAAGCTTATCGACGTGCAGTTTGCGTCTGCGGTCGAGGGAAAAGACTACGGCGAAGAGCTGAAGGACGTAAAATTCGTGCGCGTCGACAGTGAAACGGGCGATATAATAAAGGAACAAAACGGAGAACCCGCAGAGGAATACGCCCCGCTTGTAAAATTGTTCGAAGAAGCGCTTTCAAAAGGCGAAAAACTGAAAATAAAGGCGGAAAGCCTCAAAGACGGCAGAATTCCCGCACTTCTCAACGTCTCCGAGGAGTCGAGGAGAATGGCCGACATGATGAAGATGTACGGCGCGGGCGCGGGTGCGTTCCCCGTAGAAACGACGCTCGTGCTGAACGCGTCGAATTCGCTGATTCAAAAACTGTTTTCGCAGGCGAAGGACGGAAAAACAAACGAAATATCAAATCAAATCGCAAAGCAGATTTATATGCACGCGCTGGTCTCGCTGCGCCCGCTTGAACCCGACGAACTCGAGGAACTTACAGACGGTACGGCGGCGCTTTTGGAAAAACTTTGAGCCGCGTTTTGTGGAAAATGCATAAAAGCAGGAAAAATTTGTAAAAAGCAAATACTATATATTGTGGTATTCCGACAAAATACTACATTATACAGAGGGGCATTGATATTTGTAACAATTCTATTATTTGCGTTTTTATTTCGTTTGTAGCTATTGACAACGAAAATTAAATATTGTATAATTATTTTGTAATTTTATACAGATGTCATAATCAGATGTCAAAGTATACAAAAAAGGAGTGCAACCTAATGAAAAAAACGATAAGCTTAATTCTCTGCGTATTAATGCTTGTTTCGGCGTTCTCGACGGGACTTACGGTATTTGCGCAGGAAACGGCGGAGTTGTTTGAAACGGGAACCTGCAAGGTAACGTTTGCAGGCGACGTAACGGGACTTCCCGCACCGATAGAAGTTCCTGCGGGAACGGAAATCGACATAACCGAATACTATGACGGAGTAGCGTCAAGTATCGCGGGACTGAATTTCAACGGCTGGTCGACAACCGGAAAATTCGAAGACCTCATCGTAAAGAACTATAAGGTAACGAAAGACGTTACTCTTTACGCCGAAGTATCGGTAAATATAAACTTCGCTGTTCAGGCCAGAGGAGCCGGTATGAACAACTGGAGTGTAAACAACGGCTCGGCGAAGCTTGACGAAGACAGCCAGGGCGTTATAATTACGGCTACGGGCTTAGCTCCGTACATTTACCGCTCGAGCAAGCTTTACAGCGTTCCGGCCGCAAAATACGCGTCGGCGCTCGTTTACGTTGACGCCGAGTACAAGAACGGCCCGAATGATCTCAGCGACGTTGGAGATAAATTCCAGTTTATGTTCTTTGCACCCGACACGAACTTCTCCAAGGCGGTAAGCGGTACTGTTATCGCCGTAGGCGAACAGCAGGGCAGAAAAATCGCCGTTGTACAGTGCAATCTTTACACAAGCGCAAGCTGGACGGGCACGATAGGCTCTTTCAGACTCGACGCGTGGGAAGAACAGAGCGACTGGGAAATATACGGCGTGCAGTTTATTGAAGCAGGTACGTTTGACGAAGATCTGATTCCGATAACCGAGCTCGACGCACCGAAGACGGGTGCTGAACCCAGCACGTACGCTCTCTGCGCTAAAGAAGATATCGGTAAGGTTCAGTCGATTACATGGTCTCCCGCAATGCCGACAGGCGTGTTCGAGGAAGGAACTGCTTACACGGCTACAATCACGGTTGCACCCAAGGAAAGAACCGGTAAACTCTTTGCACAGGATATGGAAGCTACCGTAAACGGCAACACGGCGGAATGCTTCGTTGATCCCGATACGGCGCTCGCAACGGTTACATACACCTTCCCGCCGACTGAAAATTACGTTGTTTTCTCAATGGAAATTTCCGGTCCGAAGGAAATCGCAAAGGCGGCAAGAGCAGTGCAGTATAAGGCAAACTTCTACAGCACGAGGGACGTTCCCAACAAGGACGTTATCTGGTCGGTTGAACCTGTAACCGGCGGTGCTTCCATAGATGAAGAAGGAAAACTCGTTCCTCAGAAGAACGGTACCGTAAAGGTAGTTGCTACCTCCACGTACAACCCGAAGGTTACGGCTTCCTATGAAGTCAATATCATAAATCAGGCTAAAGCGGGTACTTTGAGATACAGATCCAACACGACGGACAGAGTATCGAACCTCCCCGCCGCACAGAGAAACGTTTCAGGTCTTGTTAAGCTTTCAAAGCAGATACCGACAAGAGCCGGATACTTCTTCTACGGCTGGGCAACGAGCGACGAAAGCGTTGACATTGTCGATGAAGTAAACGTAAACGGCGACACTGACGTGTACGCGGTATGGGTAAAGGGCGTTGAATACGGATTCAACGGCGAAGTTGACTCGCCGTGGGCTGTTGAAGAAGGTACGCTTACCCAGAAACCTAATTATATCACTCTTGCAAACGGCAACGCAACAAATGCCGCCATTACCGCATGGGACGGTCTTAATCTCGACACCCAGGCATACAACCAGATAATGATAAGAATGGCATGCGACAAGAGCACGCAGCTGTCTTTGTACTTCAAGAACACAGACACGAGCTGGTCTGAACAGAGAACACTCAACTATACCTATCAGGCGCTCGGACTTCCCGAAGAAAACGATATGGAAAGCGACAATTGGTTTATTCACATGTTCGACGTTTCCTCAAGCTCTTTGTGGACGTATTCCGATCTTACGGGTATCAGAGCGTTCCTCGTAAGAGGCGCACAGAACGCAACGGCATACCTTGACTATATAAGAATTCTCGACACGTCCAGAACGATAAGATTCAGATCCGAAGGCAAGCCCGCAAACATGCCCGACACGATGACGGTTAAGTTCGGCGACACGATCACCATCACAAAGGAACCCACGCGTGAAGGCTATCAGTTCATCGGCTGGTCCAAGGACGAAGACGACGACGGAACGGGCGCAAAGAAGAACTTCCTCGTTACAGACGACTATATACTCTACGCAATATGGAACGAAGAAGTTGAACTCAATCCCATAAATGAAGGCGGACTTATCAAGAACGAAATCGGCGACATAGACGCAGGCATGGCAGTTCTTGCAAAGACGACGGCAGGCAGAGACGTTCCCGTTACGATTACCTTCGACGGCGGCGAAAAGGTTGCCTCCACGAACGGATACGGATTCGCCGTATTTGAATTCGACGACGACGTTGAAAACGCGGTAATCTCGATGTCCAGCAACTTTGAATTCGTAAGCATCGTTATCACCGCTCCCGAAATCGCAGACAGAAAAGCAAACGAAGTTAAGACATCGGGCGGCAGCGGAAACGAAGAAGGCGCAGCTCCGAAGACCTATTACGGAGACGAAACCAAATCCACGAACCTCACCACCGCAGGAAAGATAGTTCCCGAAATGTCAAAGCCGGGACCCGTTCCTCCGGGACTTGCACAGGGCCAGGTTGGTGAAGACGCTTCTCCTAAGGATAAGACGAGAGCAGGCGGCGACATCATATTCAACTTCAATAACGACGCCGATAAGGACTTCTTCGGCTGGTACCGTCAGACGAAACTCGAATATAAAGACGGTATAGCAAAGATTATCTCCGCAGGTATCGGAAACAGCGACGGTATCTCCTTCAACTCGGTAGGTAACCTTGAAATAGATCCTAAGACGCACAGATACGTTGTATTCTATGCAAAACAGGAAGGCTATACCAATTCCCAGATAAGACTGTACTACAGAACGGATAAGGCAGGCCTTTCGGAAGCAAGAACGCAGAACCAGCTGGTTGGCACAGACTACTCGATGGTTGTATTCGATTTCGGAAACGATCCCGAATGGAAAGACACCATTACCGAATTCATGGTTTGCGCAACAGAAGACCATACCGGTATCCTCTATATTGACTGGATACTTATAACCGATAATCTTCCCGATGAAGCAAGCATCGGTCTTGCGGCAGGCGCGAAGTTCATGGTTGTAAATAAGAATGAGGCTCCCTTTACGGACCTCGAAGACGGCGCATGGTACGTAAACGACGTTAAGAACGCTTATATGTACGGCCTCGTAAACGGAACGTCCGATACGACGTTCGAACCCAACGGAAACGTAACGGTTGCCGAAGCAATCGCGTTCGCGGTAAAACTCAACTACGGTTATCTGGCAAAGAGCACGGCTTCAATCGGCAAATCAAGCGACGCTCACTGGTACGACGGATTCGTACAGGCTGCAATCAAGGCAAAGATAATCACTTATAACGAATTTACCGCCGAGGATTACGAAAAGGTTGCAACGAGAAAGCAGGTTGCGGCAATGATCGCAAAGGCGCTCCCGAAAGACTGGTATGAACAGAAGAATATGTATGAAAAGGTTCCGGATCTTGCGGAGAGCGATCCCGAATACAAGAACATCAAGATGCTCTATGACGCAGGCGTACTGAACGGATCCGATGCAGATTACAACTTCTTACCCGACACGCCGATTATTCGTGCGGAAGTTGCGGCAATCGTTGTAAGAGCCGCTAAACCCGACCAGCGTACAAGAGTAAAGACGGACTTCGAAGTTGAATCGCGCAAGCGCACCTTTACACCGGACGAAATCTTTGAAAAGGTAACTCTCGACAGCATCAGAGCCGATAAGGTTGAAGACGGTCTTGCAAACTACAAGGCACTCGGCGCAGACCAGATCATGTTCTTGACGAACCTCATCGGTTCACAGGAAGCTCTGAACATCTCTAAGATCAAGATCGGCATTAAGGTTGACACCGAAAAGGTTAAAGCAGGCAGACCGGTAATTTACTTCTCGATCGACGGCTCGGCACTGTCCGAAGCAAACACGCTGAGGGGTGAAACGTACGGAAATATGAAGCCTAATGAAAACGGTATCTGTGAAATAGTATTCGATACCTCTAAGAACGTCAACTGGAGAGGAAATCTCACGACAATCAGATTTGACCCGTACGATGCGGTTGTAGACTTTGCACTCGCTTACATCGCAATCGAATAATAGAATCAAATCCAACTGTAAAAATACAAAACAGGCGCCCGAATGGGCGCCTGTTTTGGTATATTGTTGTTTTTCCGCGTGCACAAAAATTGAAAGATGAAATGACTTTGTGCGCGTGTTTGCGCGTCGAGGCTCTCGACGGCGCCCGAACGGGCGCCTGTTTTGGTCGAGAGCAGTGATGAGCAATTGCGCGTACAAAAAACATCTTTTTGCAGTTTTTATGCTCGCGAAGAGGTTAAAATGTACCTTATTTATTTTTCACTATTTATTATTTCAAAAACGGCAGGGATTTTCAGTGAATAGTGAAGAGTGAATAGTGAATAGTGAATAGTGAATAGTGAAGAAGAAAAAAACGGCAAGGTTCCGGGGAACCTTGCCGTTTTTTTGGGGTGAGATATCGGGCTCGAACCGACGGCCTTCAGGGCCACAACCTGACGCTCTAGCCAACTGAGCTAATCCCACCGAATATTAAAATGGCGTGCCTTGGGGGACTCGAACCCTCGACCTACTGCTTAGAAGGCAGTTGCTCTATCCAGCTGAGCTAAAGGCACATAATGGAGCGGATGATGGGAATCGAACCCACGTGACCAGCTTGGAAGGCTGATGTTCTACCATTGAACCACACCCGCGTTAACGCTCTGTTTTTAGCCGCTAGACCATATTAACACAACGATTCTTATTTGTCAACAAATAATTTGCAATCTTTAGCCATTTTCGTGCATTTTTTTAGAGCGTATTAGCAATAATAATCAGTGATGAACTTTCGTAAAACTTGTAACCTTTTTATCTTCATCAAACGATATTTCAAAAGTAGTCGGATCTATGAAATCTTCATACGTTCCGAGATTATATAACCATAAATCAGAATTATCCGTTAGACTATAATCTTTGTTATCAGGGGCTCCCAAAAGCTCTTGTACTTGTTGTTTTGTCAAACCAGTCAAATCGTATTGTTCAACAAAAGAATTAATCAATAATCCCCTGTAATTATGGTCATCAGACGCATTTTCCCACTTCTCTTTTGTCCACTTGCTGTATTCCTTGAAATATGCATTTGTACCGACGAATGAACCGACAAGAATGATAAGACTTAATGCAATTGTTAATGACAATACTACTATCACTTTTTTCTTATTATCTCTATTTTTCATCATTGATAAGATAAAGAAAACTATAACTGCTGAACCTATAATTGCCAGTACAAACAGGCTTGGAAACAAAAGCAAAGAAAACAGATTAAGAACACCTTCAGTTGTAACAACAGCGTTGAAATATATAAGCCCTACAAGTACGCTGGTTATTATATACACTGAAGCAAGAATGACTAATATTATTAAAAAGACTTTTTTTCCTGAATTACTTTTAAC
>JAEEGH010001645.1_pt1 | contig 63381 bp, 35 predicted proteins | sample 9134181 | NCBI WGS metagenome assembly JAEEGH01 (sample SAMN16246544, study PRJNA631951) | gut metagenome | biome: gut microbiome; feature: rumen; material: DP-attached | host: Bos | place: Iran: Karaj | collected 2018-10
CTCTGTTGGCGACGGCATTGTTCTCCTGCAAGCCCGACCCGACACCGACTCCCGTTGACCCTACTGATACTATAAAGCCTCATCCAGTCAATCTCAAAGGTGTTTTTGTCCTGAATGAAGGCAACTATCAGTTTTCCAATGCCTCGCTGTCATTCTATGACCCAGTGGCCGACACGGTGGCCAACAACCTGTTTTACAAGGCCAATGATGCTCCCATCGGTGATGTGGCTGAAAGCATGGCTTTGGTAGACGGCAAGTTGTACATCGTGGTCAATAACAGTAATCTTATTTATAAGGTGGATGCCAACACCTTGAAGTGTGACCAGACCAAACCTTTCAAGCTTACTGATTTCTATTCGCCGCGTGAGATGTATTTTGTGGCTCCTAACAAGGCTTATGTCAGTGATTTGATTGGCACGGGCCTTTGGATTGTCAACCCGCAGGATATGAGCCATTGCGGGTTTGTTGAGACGGGCAAGACCACCGAGAAACTGGTTCCTGTGGGCAAAGAGTTGTATGTCAGCAATTGGTCGACTTATTATATCGATCCCAACTCTCATGATAGCTACAATACCGTTCAAGTTATCGACATGAACAACGACGTGAAGGTGGCTGAAGTTGAGGTGGGGAAGGAGCCCAACAGCATGGCTGTCGACAAGAATGACCATGTTTGGGTGCTTTGCGAAGGCCGTTCGTGGGATGAGGACTATGGTGAGCAACCTTCTTTGTGGGAGATTGACACCCAACTCAAGACCGCCGTGAAGCGTTATGAGTTTGACGGTACGGCCACAGTGCTGAGAGCCAACCCGTCGGGTGACCAATTGTATCTCATTCTCAACAATGCGGTGCGCCGTTTCGACATCGGCTCGCTGAGTTTGTCTGAAACCTTCAATATCGCCGCTGAGGCAGGTGGCCTGTTCTACAACATGGCCGTGCAGCCGGAGACGGGCGACATCTATGTGACCGATGCCAAGAACTACATGATGAACGGCACTGTCTATCGTTATTCCAACGATGGTGTGTTGCTCAGCTCGTTCGAGGCGGGTGCCATTCCCAGTGCAATGTTGTTTAAATAATTGATATTCTTTTTGATGACTATGGAGCTGAGAAAGACAAAACACAGCCTCTTGCCCTCATTGCGGGCTTGACCCGCAATCCCTTAAGCGAAGGGGATTCCCTTCAGCGTTAGGGATGGCGGATGTTTTTCCGCCATGAGGCAAAAAGGCATAAGTGGGTCTTTCTCGGCTCAAAGTCAAAAACATTTTGATGATGACAAAAACCTGTCCCCGTTGCGGAAAAACCTTCGAATGCGTGCATTCCATCGACTGTTGGTGTGTCAAGGTGAAGCTCACCGATGCCACAAAAGCCTATCTGAAAGAACATTACACGGATTGCCTGTGTAAAGAATGTTTGGAGGAAATCAATGGAAAGTAAGACTCAAACTGTACTGCCGCTTCGCGTCATTGCGAGGAGGCACGACGAAGCAATCCAGGCAACAAGCACTTATCTGGACTGCTTCGTGCCTTGCGTTGACGCAAAGCGACGCGTATTTTGCTGCATGTGGGTGTTGTGCTTAATGTTGCTTTTTGTCGCTTGCGCGCCCAAAGGCAAGACCGATGTCAAGGAAACGACGCAAGGCGACAACCTTATGCGCTATGCCCACAATGTCACCGTCAGTGAAAAGGATTATGGCTATCTAATGGAGGTGATTTGCCCCTGGGACACCACCTTGTCGTTGGGCAAGTTTGCCTTGGTCAAGGATACGGCAGCCGCGGTTGACAAGGATGTGGCTAGTGTGCTGCAGGTGCCGGTGAAGTCGGTGATTTCGTTCTCTGCCACGCAATGGGCCGTTTTCCTTCGTTTGGGTGAAATCGACCGTGTGAAAGGCATCCTTGAGGGTCGTTTCGTGACCGACAGCACCATGCGCTCGCTGTTGGCGCAGCAGAAGGTCTACGACATCGGTACGGAAGCTTCCGCCGATATTGAAAGGATGATTCAACTGCAACCGGATGCTTTGCTGTATTCGCCCTATTTCGATGGCAACCAAGGCGGCTTGAACGTTACGGGAGCGGTGCTGTTCCCCTTTGCGGATTACATGGAAAACACACCCTTGGGTCGTGCCGAATGGATTCGTGTCATCGGCATATTGGCAGGCTGCGAAGACAAGGCTGATGCTTGGTTCGATGACATCGAGCGACGTTACAACGCTCTATCGACGCTTTGTGCCGATGTGGAACACCGTCCCACGGTGTTCTCCGACCTGGCCTTCAACGGACAATGGTATGTGGCTGGCGGGCGCAGCTATATTGCCAGGCTCTTCGCCGATGCTGGTGCTGACTATATCTGGAAGGACAATCCTTCGACGGCCAGCGTTCCCATGGATGCAGAGAGCATTTTGGCGAAGGCACAACATGCAGATTATTGGCGCGTCATCAACTCCAATCCTTTCCCGATGACCTACGATGCGTTGGGCAAAGAGAATCCTGTGTATTCACTTTACGATGCTTACAAAAACCATCAAATCATTGTCTGTGACATCCTCTCGACAGGCTATTTCGAGCAATCGCAGTGCGAGCCAGATTTGCTCTTGGCCGACTTCATCCATTTCTTTCATCCCGAGTTGCTGACAGGTGAGTGGGAAGGATACCAAACCAAGTATTATCATTTGATGGAAAACGAATAGGATGCACCAAGAGGCACATCCTATTCGTTGCTATTGAAAGCAAACTTTTGCCGCGTTTCTGTTAACGTTTCAAGCCGAAGACGTGTTTAGCGCGGCGAGGTTGCATAGTTGGAATCTATCGTTTGATTTTGACCTTTTTTCCTGGTTTGCTATTATTATTATTCTGTTTGTTGGTATTGTTATTCTGCTTTTTGTCCTTGCTGTTCTGTTCGTTATTCTTGATATTCTGCTTGTTGCTGTTAGTAGTCTTACCTGTATTATTTATTGTATTTGCTCTTATCTGGCCTGTTTTCTCGAAGACCCACTGTTGAGCTTCGCCCTTGTGCGTTTGGTAAAGCTTGATTTTACCGTCGTTTACTGCATTGCCGTTGTGCAGGTCGAGGCAGTAGTTTGTGTTGGCTGCACTCATCAGCACGTAGGAGCCATTGCTTTGTTTCTCAGGGATCCAAAGTTGATTATTATTACCATGATAGCCGTAGACTTGGATTTGAGTTTCGTTTCGGATTTCATTGCCCCAAATGTCAAATACAAGGTCATTGTTGATTACGCTACGGATGACGATTTTCCCGTCTTTGTGGGTTACCTTCCATTTTTGGGAATTGTCGTTTCTCCACTGCCAGAGTTGGACATTGTTATTGTTGTTCGCCTTGCCATCTTTAAGGGTAAGGACGTAGTTGGTGTTCTTGGCAAACTTTATGACGTATTCGCCGTCTGCAATGTCGTTTGAGTTGTTATTGTTGTTACTATTATTGGAAACTTTATCGAAGGTCCATTGTTGCTGCCAACCCTTGTGGGCTTGGTAGAGCATTATTTTTTGGTCGTTCACGGCATTGCCGTTAAGCAAATCGAGACATAGGTTTTGGTTGCCCGCTGTCTTCAGCACGTAGGAACCGTTGCTCATACGTTCGGGAATCCACAACTGGTTGTCCTTGCCATGATAGGTATAGACAATGATTTGTGTACCGTTTTCATACTTATAATCCTTCACGTCAAACACAAAGTTGTTGTCGACCATGCTGCGGATGACGATTTTGCCGTTCGAGTGGGTAACTTTCCATTTTTGTGAGTTGTCGTTTCTCCACTGCCAGAGATGGACGAGGTTCACGTTGCTCGCTTTGCCGTCCTTCAAGGTCAGCACGTAATTTGGGTTATTAGTGAACCTGATGACATATTCGCCTTCGGGAATCAGTTGGGCAAAAGTTGTGGCAACAAAAGCCAACATAGCCGTTAAGGTAAGGAGTAGTTTTTTCATAATGATTTGATTTAGTTTGAGTTATTATGGATTATATAATGTGTTTTCTGTATTTTGTTCGTTTTCTCTGTATAGATTATGGGACAAAAGTAAACAAAAATGTTTTGGTTGGAAAATCTTTTTGCTTGTCCATTGAAAAAAAATCACTAATTTTGCATTTCAAAACATATGTAATAATTTAAGAAAAGCTATGTGTAAAAATGTACTGAAAATAATGATGGCGACGCTTTTGATGGCATTGTCGGCGTCGTTTGTGAACGCTCAAGTTCATGTAGGTGACATCCTTTGCGAAGGAGATCGCGTGGTCAGTCCCTCTATTTTTAGTTCGGAAGACAACGGTGCAATAGCGGTTGTCTTTTACGTGGATGGCTCAGGTCAACACGGTTGGGCCGTGGCTCTGCATGACAGCGGCACGGTCTCTTGGGGTCCCAACTACTACAATACCCCATTGCGTGATTGTACAAAAAGAGTGACTGCGTTAGCGAACCTCGACGGATACAAGAACACAGAAATCATCCTCAAACAAAGAGATGACCATCCGGCTTTTAATGCCGTGGATTTTGAAAACGGTTGGTATCTCCCCGCTATCGGTCAGCTGAAGCGCCTCTACAGCAAATTAGACAAGGTGAATGCAAGCCTTTCGGCTGTGGGCGGTGATGAATTATTCCCGTCAGATCCGAATTGGGAGTGCTGGTCATCCACCGAGTATAATGTTGCCAGTGCGTGGTATATGAATGTTTCGGGTGAACCGTGTTTCAAGGACCAGACGTACAATGGCACAAAGGACGGAAGACGAGTGGTTCGCGGCGTGATCAATTTCTAAGCTTTAGAGCTGAAAAATAAAGCCTGTTTCACAAACGAAACGGGCTTTTTTTTGTGTCATTTCAGCGACCTTTTAGCGGACAGTCCGCTGAGCATGAAGCACATTTGCTGGAATTTGCAGTTTTTTTTGCGTTTCCGTCACAAGCACATTTGCCCTTGCCCATTCGCATGGCGCGGATGGCAACGATGACCATGGCCAGGACAACCAAAAGCACTATGACGGTAGGCAAATTCATGCGATGACGGCATTAGCGATGAGATAGGCAATCCAGGCACAGACCCAAGCGACGACGCACTGGAACAGAATGATGAACAACATCCATTTGCTACCCAACTCGCGACGGATGGCAGCCATGGCGGCCACGCAAGGTGTGTAGAGCAGACAGAACACCAACATCGAGATGCTGGTGACGGTGGTGAAGAGGGCTTTGGCATTCAGCACTTCAAGGGTGGCGACAACGCTTTCCTTGGCCATGAAGCCACTAATCAAAGCCGTGACGACCTGCCAGTTTCCTAGTCCGAGCGGACGGAAGATGGGCGCAATCCAACCAGCCACACTGGCCAACATGCTGCCTTCGCCGTTCTCGACCATGTTGAAATGGAAGTCAAAAGTCTGGAGGAACCAGATGACCAAAGTGGCCAAGAAAATGACCGTGAAGGCCCGTTGCAGGAAGTCCTTGGTCTTGTCCCAAAGCAGGTGCGCCACGTTTTTCATTCCTGGTAAGCGGTAGTTGGGCAACTCCATGACGAAAGGCGCGACATCACCCTTGTGACCAAACCATTTGGTGAATAACGCGGTGACGATGCCGACGATAATGCCCAACAGATAGAGGCAAATCAGAACAACGCCGCCGTGTCCGGGGAAGAAGGCTGCGGTGAAGAAGCCATAGATTGGAATCTTGGCTGAACAGCTCATGAAAGGCGTCAGTAAGATGGTGCGCCAACGGTCGTGGGTGGAGTGGAGGGTTCGCGTCGACATCACGGCAGGCACGGTGCAGCCGAAACCGATGAGCATGGGCACGATACTATGACCTGTGAGACCAAGCTTACGCAGGAAACTATCGCTGACGAAGGCCACACGCGCCATATAGCCGCTGTCCTCTAACAGGCTGAGGAAGAAGAACAGCAATATAATAATTGGTACGAAGCTCAACACACTGCCTACGCCTCCAAAGATGCCGTCCACGATTAATGACTGTACCGCGGGACTGACATTCCAGTTGGCCAAAGCTGTTCCGCATCGCTCGGCGAGCCATGAGATGCCTTGGTCGAGCCAGTCTTGCAAGGGCGCTCCAAGGAGGTCGATAGAGAGATAGATGATGCCCACCATGACGAGGATGAAAATGGGGATGGCGGTCCACTTGCCTGTAAGAATCTTGTCAATGCGGCGGCTGCGCTGGTATTCTTTGCTTTCCTTGGGCTTGATTACGGTCTTGTCGCACAATTTTTTGATGAAGGCAAACCGCATCTCAGCCATGGCTGCAGCGCGGTCGAGGCCGCGTTCCTCTTCCATCTGCACGATGAGGTGTTCCAAGGTCTCTTTCTCGTTTTGGGAGAGTTGCAGGGCTTCCATCACAATTGGGTCGCCTTCCACCAATTTGGAGGCGGCAAAGCGCACAGGGATGTCGGCACGCTGGGCATGGTCCTCTATGAGGTGCATGATGCTGTGAAGGCAGCGGTGCACGGCACCGCCGTGGTCGTCCTTGTCGCAGAAGTCTTGTCGCACAGGAGCTTCCTGATATTTAGCAATGTGGATGGCGTGGTCGACAAGTTCGGAAACGCCCTCGTTCTTGGCCGCTGAGATGGGCACTACAGGTAGACCGAGGATTTGCTCCATCTCGTTCACCAAAATGCTACCGCCATTGTTGCGCACCTCGTCCATCATATTGAGCGCCAATACCATAGGAACGCCCAATTCCATAAGTTGCATGGTAAGGTAGAGGTTGCGCTCGATGTTGTTGGCATCCACGATGTTGATGATGCCTTTAGGCTTCTCTTTCATGATGAACTCACGCGAGACTATCTCCTCCGAGGTGTATGGCGACAGCGAGTAGATGCCCGGCAGGTCGGTGACGGAGGTGTCGGGATGTCCTTTGATGGTGCCGTCCTTGCGGTCGACGGTGACGCCTGGGAAGTTGCCCACATGCTGGTTGGCGCCTGTCAGCTGGTTGAAGAGTGTGGTCTTGCCGCAATTCTGCTGTCCTGCAAGGGCAAAAGTCAGTTTGGTGCCTCTGGGAAGAGGCTTCTCATGGGTCTTGTCGTGGTAAATGCCTTCCTCACCTAAGCCCGGGTGGGCGTTGTGGTCGGGGAGGGAAGTGATATAAAGGCGGTCAAGGCTGGTGTCTTGGTCTTTTTCTTCGATTTGGGTTCCATCGCAAGGCTCCACTCCAATGAGGGCTGCATCGGCTTTACGTAGCGTCAGGGCATAGCCGTGCACCATGATTTCCATAGGGTCGCCCAAAGGCGCGTATTTCACCAATTTGATAATGGCATCGGGGATGATGCCCATGTCCAGAAAATGTTGTCGGCGTTGTCCTTCTCCGTTAACCGCCTGAATGCGTGCGGATTGTCCTATTTCTATTTTATCGAGTGTTATCATCTGAGGATACTGTTTGAAGTTGCAAAAATACAAAGACCTTGTATATGCTCTTATCCTTATTAATGATACTTTTTTTCGAAAACTATCCTCATTTGTGGTGAGCGGAACGGATTTTCCCTTCGACGGGCTTGGATACTTTAACTACGGATTGCCCCTTCGCCTCATTATCTTATATGCATCGCCGTGAGTATAATAACGTATGGTTACTTCTGGTTTTTTTCTCTCTTCCGTTTTGACCTCGCAAGTGAATGATACCTCGGAAATGCCTTCATCTAAGACAGACAAGCCTTCAGCGGTCACATCTCCAATTTTGTTGTAGTTTAAGTCGGTAATGCAGGCGTTGCCTTCGAAATCATAGATGAGATATTGTCCAGCTTTTATGGAGCATGGGAAATACAGAATTCCTTTTGGGGTTCTGAATGCCAGATTGCTTATACTACCTTTGCCTTCTACGGTTATGCTGAGTGCGAATCGGCTCGTATAAGGAGAGCTCCATTCCCAATGGTCGTTGGTGAAATTGCAAAAATAACGGCGTGAGTTGTTTTGGGGATAAAGGAGAAAAGAGGAGTCTTCATCTTTCTTGATGTGCCAGTCACCGTACGGGTCTTTAAGTGCTTCCTTAATCTTGTCGCTGAAAGCGTGGGATAAGCGAAGGCTTTCCCATGTTCGTATGGTGTTTAACATGATATTGGTAAGACCATGTTTCCGCATGGTTTCCGCGCTGAAATCGAGGCCGAAGCCTGCATCAAAGGCGGCAGCTTTGGAGAGGAACCACTCCAGCTCTTCCATCGAGGTCGCTTTTCGGTTTTTGTCGGCGAGGTGGATTTGGAAGTTGCCTATCATCCAGGGTATCTGATTCTCGCGGTAAAAATCCTGTTTCTCTGTCGAAGTTTCCACGATTTTGGTGCGCATCGACTCGTTCCAGAGTTGGTTTTCGTTGATGCGGCTCAAGTAATACCATGACGAGGGTGTTAGCAAGTCGGCTTGCAAAAGCTTATTGGGATTGTATTTGTGCATCGTGTCAAGGAAATGGCCGATGGCCGTGTCACCTTGCTCATTGTAGGCGTAGCTTTTCAAGTCGTTGAAGATTAGTAGTGGATAGTTGGTTTTGGCGTATTTTTTGGCTGCGGCTTGAGCCATTTGGTCTTGCACTTCGAGGTCGGGGAGGAGGGTGCGCTCAGGCGTGTCCCAAAGTTTGTAGACGATGGCATTTTTGCCGTGTGCCTTGGCTTTTGTGCCGAAGGCTCCCCGAGTGCAGTGGTAGAAAAGATGGATGTTGCCGACAGCTTCGGTACTTCGGTAGGTGACCAATTCGTCTTCGATTTGTATGACGTTGATGCTGGCGGGTTGGTCGAAGAGGTCGGAGTGATACACGGCAAACTCGGTTTGGCGGTCGTCAATGGGAAGTTGCAGGTGCAGGATGCCTTGTTTCAATAGGTGCTCAGAAGGCTTGGACGTGACGAGCTTGCTATGGGTAGGGATGCGGTTGGCCAACACCGAAAGGCCCAAATCCAATCCTGCTTGACGGCATTTTGCTTTCAGAAAGGCAGTGTCTTTTGGGTTGTCATCAGCTATCAGATAAGACTTCGTGCTTCTTGTAATCTTGGGAAGGCATAAAGAATCTTGCGCGAAGGAAAGCACTCCGCTTAATGATAGAAAAACGATGACTAAAAACCTCTTCATCAGTCAATTCCTCTCAAATCTTTGTATAGTTGCACGGCATACAGGTCGGTCATATTGGAGATGAAGTCGATGACAGATTGCAGTTTGGTGTAGGTGTCGTCGGTCTCCACCTTGAATTGCTCGGGAATGAGCGAGAGTAGCTTTTTGTTGTATGGTGTGCCAGGGTTCAAAATAGCATCTGTGAAGTCCTCCAAAAGTGTGCCAACCACGTTGAAACCCGTCAACTCGATCTTCACCACGGAGGGATGGCGGTAAATGTGTTTCACCGACTCATCGCGGCACGCTTCCAAGGCGTTTTTCTCAAACTCAGGCAAGTGCGCAATTAGGCTCTTCTCAAAACGGCCTTCCATGATGGTTTCGTAATGCTTCACGAAGATGTCGCTGGCGCAGTTGACAAGCTTATTAATTAAGGTGGCGCGCAAGAAGGCCATTCGCTCGTTGATGTCGGTCACGTCTTGGTAGACAGCTTCCTTGTGCTTGAACACTTCCTTGTCTTTGGGCTGCTCGGGATTGAAGAACGACAGGAAACACCGCTCAATGGCCTCCGTGCTGATAATGCCGCGTTTGTGGGCGTCTTCCATATCCAAAACGAGATAGCAGATATCGTCGGCAGCCTCCATCATATAGGAAAGTGGATGGCGGGCATACACTAGATGCTCCTTGTCCAAACGCGGGATGCCACATTCTTCGACGACTTCTTTGAAAGCCTCAATCTCAGAATAGAAGACATTGTATTTCTTGCGGTTGCCTTTGTTGAAGGAAGGGTAGGGGTATTTCAACAAGGTGGCCAAGGTGGCCGAGGTCAGGGAGAAACCACCCGCTCGCCGACCCGTGAACTGGTGTGTCAGCTGTCGTAAAGCGTTGGCGTTGCCCTCAAAGGCGATGAGGTCGCTCCATTGCTCAGGCAGCACTTGGTTTTCCAACGTTTTGCCTTTGCCATCCTTGAAGAAGCTGCTGATGGTGTCTTCGCCCGAATGGCCGAAAGGAGGGTTGCCTAGGTCGTGGGCTAAACAGGCTGAAGCCACGATGGTCTCCACATCGGACTGGCGCTCTTTCAGCTCTGGATGTTTCTTAGCCAGTTTTTCCACCGTCCGACAGGCAATAGACCGCCCCACGCTGGCCACTTCGAGGCTGTGTGTCAGGCGGTTGTGCACCATCTGTGCGCCAGGCAACGGAAAGACTTGGGTCTTGTTTTCCAAGCGGCGAAAAGGGCTGCTGAAGATGATGCGGTCGTAGTCGCGCTGAAACGAGCTGCGAATGTCGGGGCTCTTGTGCGGCTGCGCGTAGCGTTTGTTGGAGAGGAGGTCGTTCCAGTTCATGAGGATGTTTTTGTTGGCGCAAAATTAGGAAAAAGTTAGGAAATGGTCAAATAACTCTCACAAGACAAAAATGTTACGATTTTATTCTGCTTATCTTGTAATTTTTTATATTAAAATGACAAAATTCTACATTGAAATGTATTTTGTATTTGTTTTTTCTCTATTTTTGTGAGCGAAATATCATAACACTTTAAAAATTTTACTATGAAACAGATTGTTACTCTTATTCTACTGGCGCTTATCTGCATCTGCGGATATGCACAGATCATCGACCCCGCTTTGATAGAGGAGATGGGGCAAAGAGGAAACGATGAAAAAATCAATGTTGTCGTCATCATGAAGTCGCAATATGACCGCGAACAACTCAACCGTCGCGCCGACCATTTCGTCAGCCGCGCCGAACGCCGAGAGTTTGTGGTCAATGAGTTGAAGCAGTTTGCCGAAGCCTCGCAGTATGAGCTAAGGTCGACGCTTTCCGAAATGGAAAGGCAGGACATAACCACGACTCCAAAGATCATTTGGATGGCCAATGCATTGTATTTCTCTGCTACCAAACAGGCCATCAACGATTTGGCCCAACGTAGAGATATCGCAATTATTGGTTTGGATGAAAAACGGTATATGCTTTATGATGAAGCGCTAAAACCGACCAGTATGACACGGGAAATCGCCCCCAATGTCACCCAAGTGAATGCGGACAAAGTGTGGGATTTGGGCTATACGGGTCAAGGCGTGGTGGTGGCTGTCATTGACTCGGGGGTAAACTACAACCACCTCGACTTTGCCGACCACCTTTGGAATGGCGGGGATGCATATCCTAACCATGGGTATGACTTTATAAATGTCGACAACGACCCCATGGATGACCTCGGCCATGGCACACATTGTGCTGGAACGGTTTGCGGTAATGGCTCGGCAGGTATCCAAACCGGTATGGCTCCTGATGCCACATTGATGTGTGTGAAAGTATTGGATGAATATGGCGGGTCAACGGTTGCCATTGTTTGCGATGGAATGCAATGGGCTGTGGAGCAAGGTTGCAACCTGTTCAGCATGTCGTTGGGTTGGGTTGATGCGACCCTAACAGAACTTACACTATTCCGCAACACTTGCGCTGCAATACTTGATGCAGGCGTAGTGGGTGCAATTGCCGCAGGCAACTTCGGAGGCTTATCTAGTTATCCTATACCTAACAATGTTGGTACTCCTGGCAGTTGTCCTCCGCCTTACATGGATGAGGTACAAGGCGGGAATCCAGGCGGCTTGTCCTGCTCAGTGTGTGTGGGTGCCGTCGACTACGACGACGAGGCTGCTTATTTCACTTCGCAAGGCCCTGTCACTTGGTCGCACACTGATTTTGGCGACTATCCCTACAATCCCGGTATCGGGCTCATCCGCCCCGACGTGTGCGCTCCGGGTATTGATGTCGTTTCTGCATATTATGACAATAATTCAGATTATGCCATCGCGAGTGGTACTTCCATGGCTGCACCTTGCGTGGCAGGCTGCATGGCTCTTTTGCTGAGCAAGAACATCAACCTTACACCTTCAGACCTCTGCCGCATTCTTGAAGAGTCGGCCCTTAGGCTGGCTACGGGCAAAAGTAACACGTATGGCTTTGGCCGCGTGGATGTGTTGGCCGCTATCCAGCAGAGTGTCGTGCAATATAACACCCATTTCGAGATTAAAGATGAGGCAGGCAACCACAATGGCTATCTCAATCCTGGCGAGTCGGTCACGATGAGTGTTGCCCTTGTCAATAACACTACTGATACGGTCAGCAATGTCACCCTAGCTTTGACGACGAACGACACACTTGTTGCGATAACACAAAACACCGCTACATGTCCTAACTTCGCTCCAAATGAGACGCTTGTGATAGACGACGCTTTCGCTTTCTCGGTCAGCGATGAAGTGGTTGCCGAGCAGGACATCCATTTTAAATTGTGGGTTTATTTGAATGGCGAGCTGTTGGGTACCTTTGGCATTGTCGTTACGATCCATGATGATCTATTGGAATATGGAAACTCGGTCGTGTTGAACGACGATGATGGCGACGGCCTCCTCAATCCTGCCGAAACCGCCGACTTGCGCATCTTTTTGGACAATACGGGAAACCAATTGGCTGAAATGGTAACGGGAACTTTGTCGTCTGATTATGAGTTTGTTACTATAAATGAGAACCAAAATAGCTTCAGCACGATTGGTGCCGGGCTTATGGGTTATGCTGATTTCAACATCACGCTTGACACCGCTGCTCCTGCCAACTGTGCCATACCTTTCACTATCGATCTTGTGGATTGCAATGAAAAACATACCGAGTTGACTTTTGAATACAAGAACACTTGTAATGTCATTTTCACGTTGCACGACTCCAATGACGACGGATGGCAGGGCAATTATATCACTGTGGCATACTCCGAAGGCATGCCTTCGGAGCAGATGACCATCAACAAAGGTGGCACGGCGACTTTTATCCGCATGTTGCCTACTGGTTCCAAACTCTTGCTTCGATGGTACAATGGACAGGAGACTTCACAATGTAGTTTTGAGGTCACTTACGAAGACGGCACGGTCATCTTTGAGAAAGAAGGCGGGTTCAGCGGCACCAAGATATTCGGCATCGATTGCACCGTGGGCAGTAGTATCTCGGGTTTCTGTGAGCCGGTGGACAGTCTGGTCTACAATGTGAATGCCCAAAATGTCGTCCTTGTCTGGGAAGCCCCTCAACATAATATCCCTGACTGGTATGAAATCTATCGCGATACCGAACTGCTGGCTTTGGTGGAGGAGTTGACCTATACGGATTCCGATGTTGCGGAAGGCATATACAACTATTGTGTTTACGCCGCCTACGACGGCTGCCAGAGCGAATTTGTCTGCGCCGAGGTGAAGGTCTGCTTCATCGCTCCTGAAATCCGCATCACCGATGTGCATGAGGGTTATATTACAATGGATTGGACAGAGGTGGATGGTGCCATAGCCTACAATCTCTACCGTGATGATGAACTAATTGCCGAAAACCTCACAGAAACCACTTACAACGACACCGAGATGGCCCTCAACGCGAAGCACTGTTATGCTGTGGCTTCGGTCTTCGAGAAAGGCGTCTCCGATAAGTCGGAGGCCGCTTGTGCTAATTACTTCTCAGGTCTTGGCGAGAACGACGGAAAGGTAAACATCTATCCCAACCCGACTTCCGACAAGGTGACCGTCAAGTGTGCTGGCATGAGCCTGATTGAGGTCTATTCCGCCGAAGGCAAGCTGGTGCAGCATATCAATGTTGAGGGCGACACCTGTCAGCTTGATGGCTTGGAGCGCGGTGTCTACATGCTACGCATCCACCAAGGCGGGGAAGTTGTGACTCGAAAGGTCGTTAAAATGTAGGCATACTAACACATTTCCAAAATTCAAAAAAAATCCCTATTTTTGCCGCCGATTCCAAAGCAACAAGCACCATGTGGGTAGTCTTATCTTTGATTTCGGCCGTCCTTCTCGGCTTTTACGACATCTTCAAGAAACAGACCGTTGTCAAAAACGCCATCATACCCGTATTGTTCTATAGCACAATGATCAGCGGGCTCATGTTTTTGCCTTTTATTCTGCTGTCGCATTACAAGCCATACATCTTCGATGGCGACTTTATGCAGAAGCTCTACATTGAACCATTGAATTGGCAGCAGCATCTGTTCATTATGGGTAAGACGGCACTTATCCTTTGCTCGTGGATGTTTAGTTATTCGGCCATGAAGAACCTGCCTATCACGGTGGTGGGACCTGTCAACCAGCTTCGGCCTGCCATCTCGGTGATTTTGTTGTTTTTGATTTTCCAGGAGAAACTGACTTGGCTGCAATGGACTGGTGTGGTGCTGGCCATTGTGTCGTTTTATCTGATGAATCGCTCAGGCAAGTTGGAGGGCATCCATTTCAAGTCGAACAAGTGGGTCTATATGTTGTTGGCTTCAGCTATTTTGGTGGCTTTGAGCGGAGTGTACGACAAGTTCTTACTCAGCTACATTAAAGAACCAATGTCACCTTCCGCCATCCAGGCTTGGTATACGGTATACGACTTCCTGATGATGTCCGTGCTGTTCTTCCTTATTTGGTTGCCGAAGCGAAAAGAACAACCTTTCGAATGGCGATGGGGCATCGTGGCGATGGCTGTGTTTGTCACTGTGGCCGATGTCATCTATCTCACAGGCTTGAAACAGGATGCCGCTGTGGTAGTACTCATCCCGCTTATCCTCTACGGTGTGCGCCTCGTCGTGTCGTTCATTTACGGCATCTTCGGTTTCAGGGAAAAGAACATCCGCAGCAAGATCATCCCTTTGCTGATGGTGCTTGCTGCCTTGGTGTGCCTGTGCCTAAAGGCATAAATCCAAATGTAATGACCTTAACAGTCAATGTTTTGCAAATACCTTTGTGATTATTGGGAATTCGCGTTATTTGTATAATTTTTTTCTAATTTTTGCACAATTCCTATGAATATGTTTTAAATATTTGGTGTTTATAAATATATATTAGCAATATAATCCATTAAAAAATAAATTCGTACTTTTGCGCCGCTTTTTCAGCCATGTGTTTGGCTGAAGTTTGTTGTATTGTAATAAATTGATAATGAATAAATAAGCGTTATGTTTGGAGGTTTGAACCGGAAAGAAAACTGGAAATTGATTAGTATTTCGAACAAGGTTTGGGGAATTTTGGCATTATTGCTGTTCACTCTTAGCGGCTGGTCGCAAGAACCGGTTTCCCTTGATCTAAATGGGATTTACCTTATTAATGATAAACAGGCAGACCCTGGGACGACCAATTGTAGGCATCTTTATCCTAATGGTAACTATCTTAGGGTAGAGGCTAATTTGGGTAAAAACCGTTATTGGTTGGTGGATTATGCTGAAACCATAGATGGCGTTGAGTACTATCGTTTCAAGAATCGTGATTCCAACAAATATATTTGTGTGAGAGATGCCGAGAATCAGCCGCTGGAGACGGGGGCTATCGGTACCGCAAATTATGATTCGAATCGTCCCAATGCCTTCCTTTTCAGATTGGTCAGAAGGTCTGATGAGCCTTATTACGTCAATGTGCTTCCCTACGACTACAATGATCCCGATACAGGATATGGCTGGTATAATAAAAACAATAATACGGGTACCAACATTGGGTTACGTGTTATGAATGATGGGGGTAGTCTTAATCAAGGGGATTGGAAAGTCCTTTGGAATTTTGAAAAGGTTGATGAAAGGGGAGTGCTGACGGATCCGATTATCGGTGGACCGACCTTGATTACGGAAACTGGAACCTATAACTACGGAGGTCTTACTCCTACTTATAAGGTCTATGTAGGTACAACACTATTTAGTTCATCTAACAGTGGCATGTCCTATGTTTGGACAGCGGAGGGTTTGCCTAATGGAACTACATTCGTTGATACTGGCCAAAAGCAATTGATAGTTACTTCCATGCCATCCGAACCTACAGCTGTGACATTGACTTGTACTGCTAGCAAAACGGTAAATGGGGTAGTGTACACTTCAACTTACACCCATACCGTAATGATTGGCGCTCCAACTCATATTACATCGCTTGACCAATTAGGCTCATCGGGGTATTACATCCTTGACAATGACATTGATGACGCGAGTGGATATTCCACTATTGAGAACTTTACAGGTTATTTCGATGGCAATTTTCACACAATCAATGGCCTTACGAAGCCTTTGTTTGGATCAATGAACAGTGCCACGGTGTGCAATGCGGTGTTGGATAACATCGCAGTTACTGATACGGGTGATGTCGGTGCCATTGCGAAAGTCGCCGATGGTAATTCTCGCATTTATAATTGTGGAATTCTGGCCACCAATAGTACGGAAACCTCGGTCAGCAGCACAGTTAGCGGAACCGAAAACGTAGGTGGCCTCGTTGGAAAAATTGACGGTTACACCCATGTTATCAACTGTTATAGTTATGCCAATGTCACGGGCGGCTCTGTGAAAGCAGGGTTGGTTGGTTACAACAGCTTCTCTTCAAATCAGGATGAGATACGCACTGTGGTTGTTAACTGTATGTTTTATGGGGACATTGACACGGATGGCGGAACAGTTTCGCCTGTTTTTGGAGGAGAAAGAATATATAATGGCATCCTTACCAGTGGAGCTTTGGGTATTAATACATACGATTATTTCCGCGAAGGCGTTTCGTTTGACGAAAGTTTTGATAACCTTGACCAATACTATAATTGTTGGCCAGCCGAAGAGAGGCATTTGACCCGTTTTGAGTATTACCGAAGCATTTTGAACAGCAATCGTCGTCTCTGTATCTGGTGGATTATCGGTCAGCAATACCAATACCAATTGGAATCAGATCTCAACATGGTGGCCAAGTGGGTGCTTGATCCCAGCATTGCTCCTTATCCCATTTTGAAACCATGGGGTAAGTATCATTCCGTCATCAATGATGACCAAGAATTCGTATGGAGTGAGGAAGACAATGAATGGAAATCTCGCGAATCCATGCCTTCCTATCAGGGTAAGAAACTGGGAATGCTTACCGTGACAGTGAAGGCTGGATCGAACAACAGCGGTGCGAGCGACGTTACCCTCCATCTTCCTATTCTTGACATGGACACGTTGCATCATGATTATTGTTATGCAAAAGTACAGTTACCTTATTATAATGAGCAGTTTGGTAATCCCAATGCCACTACTCATGCAGAAAAGTATGCCAATAATTATACCGATAAAATTGTTACAGGTTGGAAGATTACGGATGTGACTGGAGGAACGCAAGGAACATTCGTGGAGGATTGGGAAAGTGGTTACAACTTTGCAGACCGCTATTGCACCAACAAAGACTTGTACAGCGTAAGCAAGCGTGTTTTCGCTCAAGGTGGTTACTATTATGTTCCTGAAGGCGTTACTGCCATTACCATTGAGGCCTATTGGGGAAATGCAGTCTATTTGCATAACTCAAGCCATTATTTGGATAAGGTGAATGCTGCTGCCGATGGATTCATCCCTGCTGGAACTGTTCCTACCAAATTCCCTGACGCCACAGGAAACACCATATACGCCACAGTCCAATCTGCAATCGCAGCATTGCAACAAGAAGGATCGGGAGAAAACGCACTTACTGTTTATGACCAGGCTATTGTGTTGGTTGGTAATTATCAGTATTCGAATGGTTCGCTGCAAAATACCTTTGGCTATAGTTCTACTGGAGCAGCGAACTTTACTACCCAGAACAAGCCATTCACTATTACTAGTGTTGATCTCGACTTCGACAATGAGCCGGACTATTGTATGGAACTGCAATATGGTAGCGGCACTACTCGTGTCAATGTGCATCCCATCCGTTTCGATTTTCTGGCAGTGCCTAATTTAGGTTTGGCCATCCGAACGTCTACGGCACCTTTGAGCTGCGGTATTTTCATGTTGCGTGGCCATTTCGAGATTACAGAGACTGCATTTATGCACACCACTCAGTTTGAATATGATGGCCGTGGTGATTATCGGAAGGAAGAGGCTCCCGTTATTTTCAATGGTGGTGAGTTCGAACAGCTTTGCTCTTCCGAGAATGGGGATAACACGTATAATACCCGTACGGATAAAACAAAGTATTTTATTATAGGTGGTCACGCATGGCTGAAGGAATTCGCTCCTGGCACCCACGGAAACCGAACCATACGTACACGTCACTGTGCTGTCAATGTTTTGGGCGGCGAATATGAAAAGTTCTATCTTTCGGGTGTTTTCAGATCAATAAATAATAGACCTGATAACCCACATTGTTACACCAATGGAGGCAAATTCGGCATCATGGCAGGTGCTGGTATGGAGAGCGTTGACGGCGATGTGACCTTCAAGATTGACCATTCACTCATTGGTGAGTTTTACGGAGGTGGTATCAATTCTAGCCAGCCTGTTACAGGTAGCATTGCTGTCACGGTCAACAATAGTATTGTGGGTAAGTATTGTGGCGGTCCAAAGATGGGCGATATGCTGCCTTCGACCGAAGTGGTAACCGAGGCCAACAATACTATTTTCGGCCAGTTTTATGGCGGTGGCAATGGTGGAACCAATTTCACTCGTCTTCGTCTGTGGGATAATACAATCAATGGAGGAAACAACTTGAATATTTCCCCAGATGATTGGAATAGCAATGGACAATTCAGCTCATTTGTCCCATTCACATACGTGGGAACGGCGGAAGGCTATCATGCCCAATTTGAGTTTGAACATATCCAATTTGCTTCAGGAAGTGATGACAGACAGGTTGCCCGTACCTATCGCCATGATGCGCAGTTCTCGGCTACCAACGTAATTAAGGCCACATCGACACTTACCAATTGTACCGTGCTGCAAGATTTCTATGGCGGCGGTAACCTTGGTGCGGTGTTGGGTGATGCCACCTCCAAATTGGTCAATACCACCATTTGGGGATCGGCCTACGGTGGTGGCTACTCAGCTACCATTCCTAACTTCTGTGTTCACGACAAGAGTACAGTCGTCTATCCCTACCGTGACTATGCCGGTTACTATCATCCAGGTTTCATTGATTATGAAAGAGATGGTGATGAGGTCAGGTATTATACTTGGATTCATGAACTGCCTGAAGGAGTGACAGGTGTTGATGAAAACCATCCCAACTTCCAACATGATGGGAAATGGTATTGTTATACTGAGTTTGCCCTGACTGACCTTGGTCGTGTGGAAGGCGATACCAAACTCACCATCGATGGAGCCAGTAAGATTTATGGTCGGGAGCGACCTGTAGATGGATTGCAAGGTGATTTGTCATACGCAGGAGCTGCTTTCGGCGGTGGTAACGAGGCTAAGGTCTATGGAAACAGTACTGTGAATGTGGGTACATATCCTGAAGAACAGCCCATGGATTCGGTGCAGAAGATGTTTGTCGGCAATGTGTATGGCGGTGGAAAAATCGCTACTACAGGTCTTAACTCCACTGTGAATGTGTATGCAGGCAGAATAGGTGTGGCCGACGAAAACGGTGTGCCGTATAAGGATAGCGGCCGTGTGTTCGGCGGCGGCAAGGGCTCGTTTGAAGACAGGGATGCAGGTAAGGTTGGCGGCAACTCTACCGTCCTTATGAAGAACGGTACGGTTCTGTCAGGCGTGTATGGCGGTTCTGAATTGGGTGATGTCGTGGGTGACGCTGAAGTCACCATTGAGAATGGTACCGTTGGCTTTATGCGTTCGGTGGAAGATATTTTGGAAAATCCAAAACTCTGCCATGTGTTTGGTGGTGGTAAGGGCGATCCTGATATTACCTTCAATACGAGAACCAATGTCGAAAATTCCACTGTCAGGATTTTGGGCGGCACCATATTGGGCAGCGTGTATGGCGGTGGTGAGGAAGGCCATGTGTTGAGCGATGTTGATTTGAGTGTGAGCGGCGGCAATATTGGTACTTTTGGTTATTCGGGTTATGATGGAAATGTTTTCGGCGGCGGGCGTGGCTTGGATGTCGAGGCTCTGACCGCTGGAAGTATAGGCGGTAATATTAATGTCAGTGTTTCGGGCGGTAACATTCTTGGCTCGGTTTATGGAGGCTGTCAATCGGGTTCAGTGGGCGTTTACTTTACCTATGTCGATGACCCCAACTACGGTCAGATGCAACCTGGAAATACACACGGATACATTACCGTCAATGTGAGCGGCGGCACCATTGGACATGAATATGCTGAGGAGGCGCCTGAAAACATCGGTGGTAACGTCTATGGTGGTTGTAAGGGCGTTGTGGCTGCACCAGATGAGAATCCTCTTGCCGAGAGGATGGCATTTGCGAAGCAGGCCACGGTGACTGTTTCAGGCACACCTTATATCAGAAGCTCGGTATTCGGCGGAAGTGAGGATGGCCACATTCTTTATGACACCTATGTTACTGTCAATGGCGGACAGATTGGTGGCGCAGAGCTTGGCAATTTGTCCGATGACGGCAATTCGCTCCACGGCAACGTGTATGGCGGTGGTCGTGGTTATGACCGATACTATATAGAAGGAGAAGAGCAGGGCCATTATTGCCCGACTTCAGGCCAGGTGTATGGCAATGCTTATTTGACCATCACGGGAGGCAAGATTTGCCGTAACGTATATGGCGGCGGCAATATGTCATCAGTGGGTCAATATCAAATTTTGGTTGATGAGAATGATGACCCCATCTTGGATGACGATGGCAATACCCAGTATGAATTGGATGCCGATGGTAATCCTATCCCTGTTTCGGGTACAGGATTGGCACAAATCGTCATTTCTGGTGGCGAAATCGGTACTCAGGACGACGATGGCAATATGCATGGCAATGTGTTCGGCTCTTCCCGTGGTTTGGCTGGTGCCGAATTTAAGGATATTGCTTATGTTCATAATACGGATGTGACCATTTTAGGCACAAGCACAATAATCAAAGGTAGTGTGTTCGGTGGAGGTGAGGACGGCCATGTGAACCAGAACACAAAGGTTACCGTGAATGGCGGAAACATCGGTGTGACCGAGGGTAACCTGTACAAAGGTAACGTGTACGGTGGCGGTCGTGGCATCGACCTTGATCCCAATGGCGAGACTAGTCCCACTGCGGGTCTTGTGAAAGGTCATACCAGGGTGTACATCAATGGCGGAAATATTATTAACAGCGTCTATGGTGGTGGCAACATGAGTTTGGTAGGAGAGGAGCGCGTGGTCAACGTCAATGGCGGTTTGGTGAAGGTGAATGTGTTTGGCGGCAGTAAGGCCATTCCCGAAGGCCGTTTGCAACTGGGCATGAAGACGGTGAACATGCGTGGCGGCCACGTGATGGGTAATGTATATGGCTGCAACAGCAATTCGTTGGACGGTGATGCAGATTATCCTTTGGATTGGACTTCCTTTGTCAACATCAATGGCGGTGAAATCGATGGTAGTGTGTTTGGCGCGGGTTATTCCTGCACGGTAAATGGCTCGGTTTGTGTCAATATAGGCAAGGATGCCATTCTTAATGCGCCAAATAAGGCATATAACCTCTATTATAAGGATTGTGGCGGCGATGAGCCTCAGTATGATCCAGAGGGCATTGAGCCGACGGCAACCAAGCTTATCATCGGCAATTCGGTGTATGGGGGATCCGACTATTATGGCAACAATGCCAACACCAATACTTGGACCGATTTCATCGTTTCCGGTTACAGCAACATTTATATCGATGGAACGGGGTATGATACTCAAAACCAGGGGACATCAACAGAAATGACTATTTCGGGAGGCTTGTTTGGCAGCAGCACCCACTGCGAGTCGGGCTCGGAGGGTCGACATATCCTGCTCAAGGCTTACGGTCACCGTGATGATGATGGAGCCAATACCGAGTTCACACATGCCACCCGAACCTTGAAGACCATTCAGCGTTGCGGCAACTTGGTGATTGACCATTCCAATGTCAATTTCAGTGGCATGAACGACATCAGCAGCTCTGGCAAGCGCCAATACTCGGTGCTCAAGGTTGACTCGACTTTGTATATGGCCAACGCGAGTGGTTTCGTGTTGGGCTCTCCCAGCATTCCGGCTTATATGGATTCCATCCGCAAGGTGCGCAGTGTGCATTTGAAGCAGCCATCCTATTCCGTTTATGATGTGCCTTTCTATCCCATGCTTGACGATGAGGATTATTGGGAATGGATTGGTATCAAGGGCGACTCCGAGGAAGATGCACGCCTATATTATTATTCCGATTTGACGGGTTCCAACAATCCAACAGCCTTGACTTACTCACAAGAGAATGTACTGGTCTTTAAGGGCGATTCCAGACTTTGGGTGAGGTACCACAGAAAGGAAAAGCAAGGCGACAACTGGGTTGACATGGGCCAATATTATGGTGAGTTGGAGGGATTCTTCCGTATGAGAAGCCCATTCCAACCTTGGGGCACGGAGAGTTTTGCATACGCGCGTCCGAAGATTTCGGAAGGCAACACGGACAATACTTGCGACGGTGGCTTCTTAAGCTACAATACGCCTTACAATTTCTTTACCGATTATGGTGATCCATTCACCAATACACATCAACATCCATATACGAATGTGTTGCAATTCTTTAGGGGCGACCGTGTAGATTACCGCGAATGGGTAATTCGTGAGTTCAGAGGTCGCCGTTGGTACGTCGACGGCACAAGAGGCTGGGGAAGAGACGACATGTCGAAGACCGACGGTTGGGGTCTGTATCCCGACATGCCCAAAAAGACGGTTTCTGGAGCTGTGACGTATGACCAAAGTACCAATACAGGCAATTTTGGAGGCATCTGTTCTGAGGTTTTCACAGATGAGAGCCTTATCCAATACAACTATGATTACCAGAACGACATCATATATGTTGTGGGTGCCTTGTCGGCAGAGGACGAAAGTACCTTGCTTCAAGGAGGTTCTGTCGTTGTGGAAGGTGAGACGCAAACCTATCCGCTGAAGTTGTATCGCTATCCGGGTGGTCATCCGCTGAACTGGTCGAGACAGCATGGCAATGAAAATTATTATGATTTGGGTGATGGTACGCTCGACCTCACGACAACCAACCAAGGATTGACCTATCCTGATGCGAATGGTCCTGGTGCCAACTACGGAGCCATGCTCATCGTACAAGATGAAGAAACAATTAGTTTGGATAATGTGCAGATGGACGGCTTGTATGGTCATGTCCAAGGTGATGACACCTACTACCTGATTCCAGGTAGCTACTATCCTAATCCTGATTTGGTTCCCTATCCTGTGTCGGATCCGCAAATTGACCCGACTACACTTAATGTTCCGACATTTGCACAAGACCAAGTTTCGAAACCTATGATTGTGACCCATTCGGATTCGGAATTGACTTTGCAGGGCTCTGAGATGAATGGAACAGGTGTCACTAGGTTTGGAACCATTTTGGAACGCGGTTACAATAATACCAACGCTGACGTATGGTATACCAATTCCGACTACGATGACAATGGTGAGGTCGTGCATCATGGTGGTGCCGTATATGTGAATCCTACTGCGACGGTGAATGTGGAAAACGTGGTGTCTGTTATCGGCAACAAGCAAAACCTTCAAATTGGTTCCGACCCTGCCGAAGCCATTGAATGCAATGTCTATCTTCCCACGTTCGACAAGCACCTTAATATTATAGGTGATATGGTACTTGATGAGGGCACGAGTATCGGCGTTACCAGCCCCATTAGGAACATTGCTCCCCATTATGTCCACAACACCTTCTCGCCTGTGGCTGTGGCATTGACGCAAAACCAGGCTTTAAGTGCATGGAACTGCAACAATTTCCATGATGACCTGGAGTGGTTCTTCTCTAACGAGAGTTTCGCATTACCAAAATACACCTATTATTCAACCTCCATACCTGATTATGTCTATCCTTTGACGGATCAGAGCCAACACATCAATCACTTTGATCCTACCAAGACCCTGTTCTTTGGATGGACTTGGAACAATGTGGTGAGAAGTGCTCCGTTAGAATTTGCCTTGAACGACATCGATTCGCCATACGATTTGGCATGGCTTATCAGTTTGGTGAACGGAAGCAACCGTCAAATTCCTTCTAGTAGTTTATCAACCGTTACCATTGAACAAACCGATGATATTGATTTGATTCAGTATGTTTGGGTACCTATCGGTGCACAGAAGACGGGAGCATCACAGTTTGCTGGAACCTACGACGGACAAGGTCATTTGATTGAGCATTTAGACATCGCCTACATCGGTGAGGGTGACCGCCGTTATGAACGTGCCAACTATGGCTTGTTTGGCAGCATGAACAATGGTGCCATTGACCGTACGTTTGTTGTCAGCGGTTACATTCGTCCGGTTGGCGCGGCCAACATTGGCGGTTTGGTGGGTTCCATGGAAGGTAGTTCGGCTATGATTTCCAACAGTGAGGCTTCTGTTGACATCTACTGCCCCGACAAGGAGAACTCTGAAAATGCATCAGGCGGTTTGGTGGGCAACATGTTGGATGGAGAGGTCCATTCTTCCATGGCTATGCCCATCATACATGCAAATCTGTATTACACCATCGGCGGCCTGATAGGTCATACCATTGGTGGTGGTCAAGGTGAAATGGCCAAGAAGCCTAAACTTAACAACTCCTTTGCCAATGTCAAGTTTGACGTGGCTAGCAATGCTTCGGTTATGGTCGGTGGTTTGATTGGTGTCAATTATGGTGCCGATATGGAAAACTGCTACCTGCATTTGCAGCAAAATGGCGATGGTGGTCTGAACAGTGCCAACTTTGCCTTGTTGGCAGGATTGAATAATGGTGGAAAGATTAGGTATTCATACGCATACGATGGAAACAGCTATCCCTATACGAGGGTAACGGGTGGCGGCTCCGATCCCAATGTCAGCGATTGTTACAAATACGCTCCGATTATGGATGCTGACAATTTGGGTTATATGTATTTTGACAATGTGGTTACTATTAGTGATAAGAAAGTACCCATGTTCAGGCTGCTGAACAAGTGGGTGACGAGGTCTGCCAATAGTGGTGATTATTCATCATGGTATCGTCCCGCTATCACTGAAATCAATGGTGACCTGCCTGTGCTGCTCTTGGACAACGAGAACGAAGGCAAGTTGGGTATGGGCGAATTCCGCAGCATGGCCACTTACATAGGCGGCTATCCTCAGTTGGGAGCCTTCCCCGAAAATGATGAACAAAATCCATACGTGGTGCTTCAATATGGCGGCCCTGTACGTGATGGCTCTGACGATGAACTTAATGCCATGGTGGAGAGGATGGGCAACTTTACTGATGCACAGCAAGAAACCATCAAGGATTACCTGTATGTGTATGGCGACATTACCCAAGAAGTGACATCGACTTTGTCAGCTAATAAGGTTGGCAAGGTGAGCATTCATGAGGACGCTGCGATTCAGCATCCTGGCACTTTGTCGGACTTTGAAAACACATACGTAGGTGTCACTTTCGACAACTCTTACAGCCATGCTTATTCCACGACATTCATCAATGGAGGCCTATACGGTGCAGGTCCTTACTTCTTGCCCCGCGACTGGCACATGTTCTCTTCGCCGTTGCAAGAAGCTCCCTTGGGATTCGACTATAAAGGCCATAATATTGATACCTATAGTAATTCAGACCATAGCGATGCGGATCACTACAACAACCCGTGGGAGAGTATGGAACAAGAATTTACTTGGCTCAATGGCAATCAGACAGGCAATATACGCTATTGGATGAAAGGTTGGGAAAACAGCTTGAGCCAACAGGGTCATGAGACTGATGAAACGAGCAACAACTGGGTAGATGGTTACTTCCCGAGCCGTGTGGCCAGTGCCGTCACCAACATCACAGGGTTCGAGTTTGGCCAAGGATGGGTTGATGAGAGCAACTCCAACCTGACCTCTGATGAAGTGAACTGCTTCCCCTACGGCATGGACTTCTACACTTGGACTGAGCCGTTGCACCATTGGATTAACTTCAAGCGCAATGGCCCGAACCACTGGCACAGCGATGAGAACCCGTTGACGGACCATCACGACCATCTCGACTACAAGCCCGTCGAAAATGATGACAGGTTCCAAACCAATGTGAATGAAGAGATACTGATACCTGGAAGAGGCTATATGATGGCCATTAGCGACACTACCTTCATGCAGAGCCATGGTAAGTTGAATAATAATGACCAAGGCATCTATCTGACGATGCGAGGTGCCGATCTGACGGGGTGGAATCTGGTGGGCAACCCATACCATGCCTACCTCGACTTCAACGCAGTGGCCACGAAGAATGGCGATGTGTTGAGCAATCAGAATGGCAATGCATTCTACGTGATATACGATGCTGATAGATATGAGGCTGACGCTTACGTCTACTACCCAATGACGGGTTCGGAAGGCGGTGCGTACGCGGGTCAGTTCCTGCATCCTCATCAAGGCTTCTATGTATTGGCAGGGAATGAAGGTGTGCTTCAGTTTACAGAAGACATGACTGTCGCTCGACAATCTCTCAATCCGGACGATGGAGATTTTGACGGCCACTTCCGCGGTTGGAAACCGAAATATCCTTTGGTGAACCTCTACCTAAGCAGCGAGAATGGTTGTACTGATGTGACTGTGGTCGAGTTTGAGCGCCCCGATTGGGGTGGAGCCCGCAAGATAAAGGAATTGCATATGGGCAACGGCCTGTTCTATGCCCAACACAACGACACCCATTATGCAGCTCTCTTCGCCAAGAAGGGTGTTGAGCGTGTGCCGCTGTGGTTTGAGCCCATGGAGGACGATGTGTTCACCATCAAGTGGGAGACTGCCAATGGCGACTTCCACAGCATGTACCTCGTCGATAACATGACAGGAACACGTTATGACATGACGGAGAATGACAGCTACTCATTCCAAGGTCATGTGGGCGATTATCCTTCACGCTTCTACATTACCTTCGACGTGACTGATGTGGAAGAGCACGAGGAAGACAGCAACCATAGCTTCGCCTTCTTCGACGGCTCGCAATGGATGGTGACAGGCAATGGCGAACTTGAGCTCATCGACTTACAAGGCCGTGTGCTGAGTCGAACGAGAGTGAGCGGTGGACAAAGCAGGGTGAACCTGCCTAATGTGGCCAGCGGCATGTATCTGTTCCGCTTGACCAATGGACAAGAAACAAAGATTCAGAAAATCATAGTAAATAGGAAGTAACAAGATGGAAAAGGGAAAACTGATGAAAGTCGTGAGAAACATAATGTTGCTGTTGCTGCTATCCCTGACAATGGTATCAAAAGCACAGATTTTCATTGATGATGACGAGTTTGAGGGTACGTTGCGCAATGGAAAGTCTAGTAGTTCGATTCTGCTTGTGCCGATACAAGGTCAGCAAACCGACCAGTATGTGCCTCTCGGAGAAGAGATACTGTTGTTGGCTTGTCTTGGCGGTGCCTATCTTATGAAAAAGAAGAAGAAACGTTGAAAAAAAGTTCGTTTTCAGTGTGGAAAAGTTTGCATAAATAGATTTTTTCTATATTTGCAAATTCATTGAAACGAGAATTTTTGGATATGGAAATTAAAAGAGTTTTTGACCTTCTTGACCACTATGTCGAGAAATACCCCAACCAACAAGAAGCCCTTGCCGGAAAGAAGAACGGTCAATGGGTAAAATACAGTTCCCTTTCCTATAAGGAACATGCTGACACACTGAGTTATGCCCTCATTGAGCTGGGCATTGAGAAAGGCGACAAGGTTGCCATGATTTTGACCAACCGCCCTGAATGGAATATGCTTGACATGGCCATCAGCCAAGTTGGAGCTGTCACTGTTCCAGTCTATCCTACCATAAGTGAAGAAGATTATCGTTACATCCTTAGCGACAGCGATGCCAAGATGGTCATCATCGATGGCCTTTCAGTGATGAACAAGGTGACCAACATCTTGCCTGATGCGCCCAATGTGAAGTTGGTCTACACCATGGTTGATCGCGAAAAATATCCCTATTTTGACCAGTTGCTGCAACTCGGCAAGGAACATCCTCACGCCGAGGAGCTCGCAGCCCGCAAGGCCTCTGTTGACGAGATGGAATGCGCCACCATTATCTATACTTCGGGTACCACTGGAACGCCCAAGGGCGTGATGCTCTCGCACCACAACTTGATGAACCAGTTCCCGAATTTCCATTACACCATCAGTGATACTTCCAACAAGGCCTTTAGTTTTCTGCCTGTTTGCCATGCCTACGAGCGTGCGCTGAACTACTGCTACCAATATCGCGGCATGTCCATCTACTATGCCGAGAGTCTGGGCACCATTGCCAGTGATATGCGTGACGTGCATCCCACCATGATGTGCGCTGTACCGCGTGTGTTGGAGCGTTTCTATGACGCCATCTTGCAGTCAGGCAAGAAACAGAAAGGTATCAAGAAGCGCATCTTCTTCTGGGCTGTGCGGCTTGGCGAACGCTACAAAATTGACGCTGTGAGCCGCAATTGGTTCTATGATAGAAAACTGGCACTTGCCGACAAATTGGTGTATGCCAAGATTAGGGAAGGCATCGGTGCTGACCACTTCGATATCATCGTGTCGGGTGCTGCCGCCATCTCGCAAAAGATTGCAGGCTTCTTCTCGGCCATCAAGATGCCCGTGTTCGAAGGCTATGGTCTGACAGAGACTTCACCCGTCATCGCCGTCAGTAACCGCAATCCGCATGGCCGCGAAGTGGGCTATGTGGGTCAGCCGCTGCCTGGCACAGAGGTGAAGATTGCCGAAAATGGCGAGATACTTTGCCGTGGCCATAACGTGATGATGGGCTACTACAAACAGCCTGAACTGACCAAGGAAGTCATCGATGAAGACGGCTGGTTCCACACGGGCGACATGGGCGAGATTGACCAATACAACCGCCTACGCATCACGGGTCGTATCAAGAGCCTTTTCAAGACTTCGGGCGGCAAGTACATCAACCCCGATATGATTGAAGCCAAGTTCTCATCCTCCAAGCTGATTGAGCAGATTTTGGTGGTGGGTGAGAACCAGAAGTTTGCTGGAGCCCTCATCATCCCGAGCTTCACTGAACTGAAGGCTTGGTGTGCCCAAGAGAACATCCCGTATACGACCAACGAGGAGATGATCCAAAAGCCCGAGGTGCTGAAGCGCTACGCTGCCGAAATCAACGAGCTGAACAAGGGCTTGGGTGAGACCGAAAAGATCAAGAAGCAAGTGTTGCTCGCCGACGAATGGAGTATCAACAATGGCATGCTCACCCCGACGCTCAAGGCCAAGCGTAAAGTCATCACGGCGAAATATAAGGACGTCATCGAGAAGATGTTCGCTTAGCTGTTTTTGTTCTACCGTGCATAGATTCCATTCCCGCATACCCTTGCTTGGAATGACATGCACGGTAGAGCAAAAACTTGAATTGCCTGACCTCTAATGTCATTCCTGTTAGGGAATGTGTGATTGGAATCTATTAGAGGTCAGGCAATTCATTTTACTCCAAATAAGTATATCCGTATAGCCCTGACCGGTAGTTCGACAGGAACTCTTTGCCCTCCTCAACTGAAATCTTGCCTTCCTTGACACACTTGGTGACCCAGGTCTCCACCGTGCGGACGAGTTTTTTCGGGCTGTACTGCACATATTCCAGCACATCGGCAACGGTCTCGCCGTCGATGACTTGGTCAATGTAGTAGCCTTTCTCATCTACAGAAATGTGTACCGCATTGGTATCGCCAAACAGGTTGTGGAGGTCACCCAAGATCTCCTGATAGGCACCCACAAGGAACACACCTATATAATAATGCTCCTTTTCGCCAAAGGTGTGCAGCGGGATGGTGTGCTGCGTCGACTTGGCGACGAAGTTGGTGATTTTGCCGTCGCTGTCGCAAGTGATGTCTTGCAAGGTGGCGAGGTGAGTCGGGTTCTCGTCCAATCTTTGTATGGGTATGATGGGGAAGAGTTGGTCGATGGCCCAGAGGTCGGGCAGCGACTGGAACAGCGAGAAGTTGCAGAAGTATTTGTCAGCCAAAAGCTTCGGGAGTGAGGTGAAGTCCTCGGGCACGCGCTTCAAGCTGTTGGCGATATGATTCACCTCGCGGGCGATGCTCCAGAACAGACGTTCAATCTTGGCACGCGACTTAAGGTCAAGCAGGCCAAGGCTGAACAGATTGAGGGCTTCTTCTCGGATTTCCTGGGCGTCGTGCCAAATCTCCAAAGATGAGCTTTTGGTGAGTTCGTCCCACGACTCGTAGAGTTCCTTGATGAGTTCATGGTCGTTTTCTTCGGGCTCTTCGTTGTCATCCCATTCGGGAAGAGAGGTTTTTTCCAACACCTCAAAGATGAGCACGGAATGGTGCGCCGTCAGGGCACGACCCGACTCGCAGATGACGTTGGGGTGGGGCAGGTCGTTCTTGTCGCAAGCGTCCACGACGGTATAAATGGCGTTGTTGGCGTATTCTTGGATGCTATAGTTCACCGAGCTGGCGCTGCTGGAACTGGTGCCGTCATAGTCGACGCCGAGGCCGCCGCCCATGTCCACATATTCGATATGGTAGCCCATCTTGTAGAGCTGCACGTAGAACTGTGCCGCCTCACGAAGAGCCACGTTGATTTTCTTGATTTTGCTGACTTGGCTGCCGATGTGGTAATGCACCAACTTTAAGCAGTCCTTCATGTCGTGTTCCTCAAGGAAGTCGAGGGCTTCCAAAAGCTCAGATGAGGTGAGGCCGAACTTGCTGCCGTCGCCGCCCGATTCTTCCCATTTACCTGCTCCAGAACTGGCCAACTTGATGCGTACACCCAGATTCGGTGTGACTTTCAGTCGGCGGGCAATCTTAGCCGTAATTTTCAGCTCGTTGAGTTTCTCGATAACGATGATGATTTTACGTCCCATTTTTTGGGCGAGCAAGGCGAGTTCGATGAACTCCTCGTCCTTGTAGCCGTTGCAGATGATGAGCGAGTCGGAATCGGTGCCGAGGGCGATGATGGCATGGAGCTCGGGTTTGGAGCCGGCTTCCAGACCGATGTTGCACTTCTTGCCGTGGCTAACGATCTCTTCGACCACGGGGCGCATCTGGTTCACTTTGATGGGCATCACCACGAAATTTTGGCCGTGGAACTCGTATTCCTTGGCTGCTTCCTTGAAGCAGGAGTCAATCTTGTTGATGCGGTCGTCGAGGATGTCGGGGAAACGCAGCAGCATGGGAGCCGAAACGTCTCGAAGTGACAACTCGTCAACAAGTTCAGGCAGGTCGACAGATGCACAGCCTTCCTTAGGTGTCACGACCATGTGGCCTTTTTCGTTGATGGAAAAGTAATTGCCGCCCCAGCCTTTCACGTTGTAAAGGTCCTCGGAGTCTTCAATGCGCCATTTTCTCATTGCAGTTGATTTTAAAGGTTTTAAGGTCCCTGAGCCTGTCGAAGGGCCGTATTTATTATCAAAATGGGCTGCAAAACTATTAAAAATATTCGGTTTTGCGCACTTTTCCTTATTTTTGCACAAAAATAAACTCTTATGAGGCTCATTATCGATGCCGGTTCGACCAAAATGGAATGGATTCTTCTTGAAGGAAAGGAGGTCAAGGCGCGTTTCACCACAGAAGGATTCAACCCGAATTATGCCGAAAGACAATGTCTTGAAAACATCATCAACCATGTAGAGACGCGATTTATCGCGTCTCCTAATGACAAATTGTTGTATTCGAGAAGCGATAAATCGGCGTCTCTACAAGCCATTTATTATTACGGTACGGGTTGTGGCAACGAACAGAATTGCCAAACCATCAAATCGGTCTTTCAAAACCATTTCCCCGATGCGGACATTCACGTCACCCACGACCTGATAGCGGCTTGCCATGCCTTGTTTGGCCATGAGAAAGGTATTGCCTGCATTCTCGGAACGGGTTCGAATTCATGCCTTTTTAATGGTGTGGACATTGTAGATAAGGCCGTTTCCTTGGGCTATCTTGTTGGTGACGAAGGCAGCGGGATGCACATCGGCAGGGAAGTGGTGAGATCCTATTTCTATGGTTTCATGCCTGAGGATTTAAGACAAAAATTCGATGCAGCCTATCATCTGGAACTGAAGGATTTCATCCAACGTTTGTACCACGATGGACAACCTTCAAAGTATCTGGCCACTTTTGCCCATTTCGCTGGCGAAAACCAGTCGCATCTCTATATTCAAGCGTTGGTGAAAGGCAGCTTTAAAGCCTTTATTGAGTCCTTTGTTCTCCGTTATGAAGGATGCAAATCCTTGAATATTAGTTTTATAGGATCTGTGGCTTTTCATTTTCAGGATCTTTTAAAAGAAAGCCTCAAAGAATATGGTCTCTCTTTGGGCGAGGTAATGCAAGCGCCCGCTGAAGGACTGATAAAGTTTTATGGAGGGGGGGTAACACATAAAGATTTTTAGTTTTATTCGTCATAAGTTGTTTTTTTGTAGTTTTGTGCCCCGAAATTATCAATCGGCAGAAGATTTGTTTTTATGAAGAAAATATCTGGTTTTTTAATGTGTCTGTTCGGTATGTTGGTAGCATGTACGAGCTTGAAGGCACAAGAAGTGGCTTTTGAGCTGTATCCGGGATGGACTTGGATTAGCTATCCGAGCACGGACACGATTGACTTCTCGAGGGCGTTTGGTTCTTTCACGCCAGCGGCTGGTGATTACATCAAGTCGCAGTTAGGCTATGCTGAATATTATGACGGTTATGGATGGTTCGGCTCCATGACGACCTTCTTGCCTTGTAAGGGCTACATGTACAAGTCGAACCGTATCGAGCCTGTCATGGTGATAGTGAACACACCGTTTTCCCAGCAGGCTGTGACAACAGCGGAGCCGACGGACGTTACTGTCGTGAGTGCGGTGGTGGGCAGCAACGTGACCATTAGTGAGGACAACCACATATATACCCGTGGTGTATGCTGGGGAACAGAACCGATGCCTGATGTGGATAGCAGCCATACGACTGATGCTATCGTGACGGGTAGTCAGACCGTTACCTTGGACGGATTGGCTCCGAGTACCACCTATTATGTGCGTGCCTACGTGGTGACCGATTATGGCCTTTTTTATGGTGAGGCACTGAGCTTCACCACAGAGTCTTTGCCTACCTATCTTGTGAACGTATCTTCCAACCCGACGCAAGGTGGTGTGGTCACAGGTGGTGGCACTTACGAGCAAGGCCAAAGCTGCACGGTACAAGCCACGGCCAAAACGGGATACACCTTCACCAATTGGACCAAGGATGGCATACAAGTGAGCACCGAGGCCACATACAGCTTCACCGTGACGGAAGATGTCGCATTGGTCGCTAACTTCACCAACGTTTCACCAACTTATGTGATAAGCGTTTCTGCCAACCCGATTAACGGTGGTACGGTGAGTGGTGGAGGAACATACAATTATGGCAACACTTGCACTCTTACTGCAACGCCTGCCACGGGGTATACTTTCATCAACTGGACTAAGGACGACGTGGTAGTCAGTTCCAACATTTCCTTCACTTTTACCGTTACCGAGGATGCCGCATACGTAGCCAACTTCAGCATTAACAGCTACGAGATTACGGCAACGAGCAACCCGATTGGTGCAGGTACCATCACAGGCGTTGGTACTTATACCTATGGTGCTTCTGCAACCCTGACGGCAACGCCTGATACGGGATATATCTTCACCAATTGGACCAAGAACGGCATACAGGTGAGCACCGAAGCTTCATACAGTTTCACAGTGACTGAAAATGTCACATTGGTCGCCAACTTCACCGCCGTTCCATCGACCTGCACGATAAGCGTTTCTGCCAACCCGAGCAACGGTGGTACGGTAAGTGGCGGAGGAACATACAATTATGGCAGCACTTGCACTCTGACGGCAACGCCTGCCATTGACTATGCTTTCACCAGCTGGAAGGTAAACGGCAACGTGGTCTCGAGCAATGCCGTCTATACCTTCACAGTGACTAGTGACAGGACTTTGGTAGCAAATTTCTATTACGTTGGTGGCGATGACCACACTTGTGTCGACCTTGGCCTGCCGAGCGGCACCTTGTGGGCCACCTGTAACGTGGGTGCAGACTCGCCTGAAGAATTCGGTGACTATTTCGCTTGGGGCGAGACTCAGCCCAAGGATACTTGCGATTGGGATACATACCAGTTCTACAATGGCAATAACCTGACCAAATATACGGGAGACGACGGCTTGGTCACTTTGTTGCCTGAAGATGATGCGGCTACGGCTAACTGGGGACCAAATTGGCGCATGCCTACTCGAATGGAATGCCAAGAACTGCTTGCTTACACGACTGTCACTTGGACGACACAGAACGGCGTGGAAGGCAAACTTTTCACTGCCCAGAACGGCAACAGTATTTTCCTACCCGCTACTGGCTTCCTTAGCGGTGGCAGCATTTATTATATAGGCAGCGGTGGCTATTGCTGGTCAAGTTCGCTCTACATGGACGACCCGAGTTTCGTATGGACGATTCTTTTCGGCGTGGACTATTATATGGTTTACTGCTATGGTCGTGCTTATGGACGATCTGTCCGGCCAGTGCGCTCTGTGCAGAACTAAACATCGTTGTTCTATTACAGGAATAATGGGCGGAAGAGTCTTCGGGCGGATGCGCACGCGGCAATGCTCCTCCCGCTTTTTGGGAAATCTTGTGGAGTGGGCGACTATATTGGTGTTCTTACGATAGGTGACATCATGTCAACCCCTGTCGAAGGGCTGATATGGTATTATTGAAGTCTTCAGGCATAATCCATTGATAACTTGTATCTTTCCTCAGCCATGTCATTTGTCGCTTGGCATACTGCCGTGTGTGGATTTTGATTTGTTCCACGGCCTCATCGAGGGTGCATTGCCCGTCAAAATAGGCGAACAATTCTTTGTAACCGACCGTATTCAAGGCGTTCAAATGCCGCTTGGGATACAAGGCTTTGGCTTCGTCCAAGAGACCTTGCTCTATCATCAGGTCAACCCGTTTGTCGATGCGGTTGATGAGGGCTTGTCGATCCCATAAGATGGCGTATTTCTTGATGTCGAAGTCGCGCTGGATGGGGTTGCCACTACGGAAAGAAGAGAAAGGTTGTCCCGTTTGGTAACAGACCTCCAATGCTCTTTGCAACCTCCGTGGATTTTGTTGGTCGACGAGGGCGAAATACCCGGGGTCGAGGCGCTGAACCTCGTCCTGCAAGGCTTTTAGGTCGCCTTCATCATATAGTTTCTGTGCCTTTTCTCTGATTTCAGGTTCCACGTCGGGCATAGCGTCAATGCCATTGCATACTGCATCGATGAAAAGGCCGGATCCACCTGTCATGATGACGGCATCGTGGGTCTTGAAAAGCTCATCCAACAACTGCAAGACATCGCGCTCGTAGTCGGCGACATCGTATTTGTCCTCGATGCTGATATGGTGCACGAAGTAATGTTGGACTTGTCTCAGCTCTTCTTCGGTGGGCGCAGCCGTGCCGATGCTCATCTCCTTGTAGAACTGGCGGCTGTCGGCGGAGAGGATGACGGTATTTAAGGCTTGGGCCATCTTGATGGCGAAAGCGGTCTTGCCCGAGGCGGTGGGGCCGGCGATGACAATTAAAGTATTCTTGCTATTAGGGTACGGGCCCTTCGACAGGCTCAGGGACCCTTTGCTTTTCATAAGGCCAAGGTCCCTGAGCTCGTCGAAGGGCCGACTTTTATGGTTATTGCTATCTGCCATATCAAACCTTATTCGGAACAGGTCCGTTATTGGCTACCACGATAGGTTCGCTGATTTCTTTCACCACGTTCAGGCCCAGCTTCTTGCCCTCTTCTTTCATAAAAGCGTAAGCCTCAGCAAAATTGTTGCCGATGATGCCTTCAAGGATAGCCTCGCGGATGGCGTTCTTGATGACGCCGACCTCACGGCCTTCTGGAATGCCAAAGGTCTCCATAATGGCGATGCCATCGATGGGTGGCTGCCAGTTGCGCAGATGGTCCTTGGCCTCAATCTCTTTCAACTTCTCCTGAACGATTTCGAAGTTATGGTGGAACTTTTTCACCTTTTCTTCGTTCTTCGAAGTGATGTCGGCGTGGCAGAGCAGCATAAGGTCATCAATGTCGTCGCCGGCATCGAAGAGTAACCTTCTTACAGCGGAGTCGGTGACAATATCCTCTGCCAGCACGATGGGGCGGAGGTGGAGCAGCACCAGTTTCTCCACGTATTTCATTTTCTCGTTCAAGGGCAACTTCATGGCGGCAAAAATCTTGGGCACCATCTTGGAGCCTTTGAACTCATGGCCGTGGAAGGTCCAGCCCGTACCTTCTTCCCAGCGTTTGGTCTGCGGCTTGGCGATGTCGTGCAGCAAAGCTGCCCAACGCAACCAAAGGTCATTGCTCTTCTCGGCCACTTGGTCGAGCACCTGGAGGGTGTGCAGGAAGTTGTCCTTGTGGCCACGGCCTTGGACGACTTCCATGCCTTTCAGCAGGCAAAGTTGCGGGAAGATGAGTTTCAACAAACCGCTCTCATCCAGTAGCTTGAAGCCAATGGAAGGCTTTGGCGAGAGAATGATTTTGTTCAGCTCTTCAGTGACGCGCTCCATCGAGACGATGTTGATGCGCTCGGCATTGCGCTTGATGGCTTCGAACGATTCGGGCTCGATGTAGAACTTCAGTTGTGAGGCGAAGCGCACGGCGCGCATCATACGAAGCGGGTCGTCGGAGTAAGTGATGTCGGGATCCAGAGGAGTCCTCAACAGCAATTCCTCCATGTCGTCCATGCCGCCATAGAGGTCGATGAGTGTGCCAAAATCCTCGGCATTGAGACTGAGCGCCATCGCATTGATGGTGAAGTCACGGCGGCTGATATCATCTTCCAAGCTGCCGTTTTCCACCACGGGTTTGCGGCTGTTGCGGTCGTAGGATTCTTTCCTTGCGCCCACAAACTCGACTTCCATGCCATCGAAGCGGATCATGGCGGTGCCGAAGGCCCCGTAGTATTTGGCTTCCTTGTGGCCGGGCAGGAGAGAGGCGACCTTCTTGGCTAAGGTGATGCCGCTGCCTACGGTCACCACGTCGATGTCGTTCGACGGGCGGCGTAACAAGATGTCGCGCACATAGCCTCCGATGACATAGCTCTTGTAGCCCAACTCTGCGCTGGCATAGGCAATCACTTTAAAAATCTTGCTACTGATATGTTTCTTGAAGTCGTAGTTCATCAGACTTTGGCTTCTTCAAGGACTTTCTTTTCGGTAGGGATAATGTTGACAATGGTTTCCTCGCCATTTTTGTCCAAGTCGATGCTGATGGTGTCACCGATGTGGAGCTCGGCAGAGATAATCGCCTCAGCCAGCACGTCTTCCACATATTTCTGTACCGCACGTTTCAGTGGACGGGCACCATATTGTTCGTCCCAACCCTTCTCGGCGAGGAAGTCCATGGCTTTCTCGGTGATTTCGATCTTGTAGCCCATCTCATTAACACGTTTCACCACCTGACGGATCTCAATCTCGATGATCTTGTGGATGTCTTTCTTGTCCAAGGCGTTGAACATCACCACATCGTCGACGCGGTTGAGGAACTCGGGGGCGAAGGTGCGTTTCAAGGCGTTGTCGATGACGCTTTGTGAGTACTCGTTCTTCGAGTTGAGCTTGGCTTGTGTGCCAAAGCCCACACCTTGACCGAAGTCCTTCAGTTGGCGTGAGCCAATGTTGGAGGTCATGATGATGATGGTATTCTTGAAGTCGACCTTGCGACCGAGGCTGTCTGTCAGCTGTCCGTCATCGAGGACTTGCAGAAGCAGGTTGAACACATCGGGGTGTGCCTTCTCGATTTCGTCTAGCAGGACGATGGAGTAGGGCTTGCGGCGCACTTTTTCGGTGAGTTGGCCGCCTTCTTCGTAGCCCACATAGCCAGGAGGCGCTCCCACGAGGCGCGACACGGCGAATTTCTCCATGTATTCGCTCATGTCGATGCGGATGAGGGCGTCTTCGCTGTCGAAGAGGAACTTGGCCAGCACTTTGGCGAGGTAAGTTTTACCGACACCTGTGGGGCCGAGGAAGATGAACGAGCCGATGGGTTTGTTCGGGTCTTTCAGTCCGGCACGGTTGCGGCGGATGGCCTTGGTCACCTTCTTGATGGCCTCATCCTGTCCAATGACGGTGCCCGCCAATTCGGTCTCCATGTGCATCAGGCGGTCGCCTTCGTTCTTGGCAATGCGCTGCACGGGAACGCCAGTCATCATGGCGACGACCTCGGCAACATTCTGTTCCGTAACTATTTGGCGATGTGCTACTGCATTGTCCTCCCATGCCTTCTTGGCATCTTCGAGACGCGCCATGATCTTCACCTCTTCGTTCCGGAATATGCCCGCCTCCTCGAACTTCTGCTCGGCGATGGCAGCTTTCTTGTCCTTGCGCACGGCTTCGAGGCGTTGCTCCAGCTCGGTGATTTCGCTCGGCACGTCAATGTTCTTGATATGGACACGTGCGCCAGCCTCGTCCAAGGCATCAATGGCCTTGTCGGGTAGGTGACGGTCGCTGAGGTAACGGTCGGTGAGCTTCACACAGGCTTCGATGGCTTCTGGCGTGTAAGTCACCAAATGATGGTCCTCATATCTGGGTTTGATGTTGTTCAAGATCTCCATGGTCTCGGCGGGGGTGGTAGGCTCGACGAGGATCTTCTGGAAGCGGCGCTCCAAGGCACCGTCTTTCTCAATGTATTGGCGGTATTCGTCCAAGGTGGTGGAACCGATGCACTGCAACTCGCCACGCGCCAAAGCGGGCTTGAACATGTTGCTGGCATCCAAGGAGCCGTTGGCATTGCCCGCACCGACCAAGGTGTGGATTTCATCCACGAAGAGGATGATGTCGCGGTTGTTCTCCAACTCGTTGAGGATGGCCTTGATGCGCTCCTCAAACTGGCCGCGGTATTTGGTGCCGGCCACGATAGAGCCGATGTCGAGCATGACGACACGCTTATTAAATAAGGTGCGCGGCACACGGTGTTGCACGATGCGTATGGCCAAACCTTCGGCAATGGCCGACTTACCCACGCCAGGCTCACCAATCAGGATGGGGTTGTTCTTTTTGCGGCGGCTGAGGATTTGGGCAATGCGTTCCAACTCGCGCTCGCGGCCCACGATGGGGTCGAGGCGGTTCTCTTCAGCGGCCTTGGTGAGGTCGCGGCCGAAGTTGTCCAAAACGGGCGTCTTGCTCTTGATGTTGCTGGTCTTCTTGGGCTTCTCCTGCTGTGGCCGAATTTCGTTCATCAGGTCGTCCTCCTCCTCGTCTTCATCGTCGAAAAGGTTGGAGGCGTAGCCCTGTTGTTCTTCGGGTGCTGATTCCTGTGGGTCAACATTCTCGGCGGTGAAACGTAACAGTTCCTGCTTGAAGTTATCGTAGTTGATGCCTTCAAACTCAAGGTTTTGCGAGATGATGTTGTTCTTCTCGTGCAGGATGGCCAGCATGAGGTGCTCGGAGCGCACAATCTCCGAATGGAACTCCTTGGCGATGATATAGGTGAACTTCAGCACGCGCTCAGCCTGCTTTGTCAACGGCAAGGCCAAAACCGGGTTTGGGTTGCTGTTGGCGGTACGCACCGAGGCTTCCAGTTTCTTTGAAAAAACTTCGATGTTCAGGTTGAGGTTCTCCAAAATGCGGATGGCAGCGCTGCCACCTTCCTTCAACATGCCCAAAAAAAGGTGCTCCAACCCGACGTATGCGTTCCCTAAACGTTGTGCCTCTTGATGACTAAGTGACAAAATGGCACGAACGCGGGGAGAGAATTTTGCATCCATATAGTTATAATTCGTTTGTTATCAATACTTTAATAAAATACCCAACTTTTCTTCTGTCTGATTCGTTCAGAGTGCAAAGGTACAAACAAAAACCGCGCCGCGCCAGTGCTATGGTCAGATTCTTTAAAAATGAACAAAAACCGCCCAATTTGCAAAACCAAAGGAAAAAATTCCTATCTTTGCACCCTTATTTGTAAAAGTGAAAATTAGAATCCGAAAATGGACGAAAATAATAACAATAATTTTGATAACCAGGAAGATAACATCCCTGAAAACACTGGGGAGAAAATTATAAAGGTTAACCTTGAGAACCAGATGAAGTCGGCTTACATCGACTATTCGATGTCCGTCATCATCTCGCGTGCCTTGCCCGACGTGCGCGACGGCCTCAAGCCGGTGCATCGCCGTGTGCTCTACGGCATGAAGGAACTGGGTGTCACCTCACGTAGCGGCTACAAGAAATCGGCTCGTATCGTCGGTGAGGTGCTCGGTAAGTACCACCCGCACGGCGACTCGTCGGTCTACGACGCCATGGTGCGTATGGCCCAGCCGTGGTCACTGCGTTATCCTTTGGTCGACGGCCAAGGCAACTTCGGTTCGGTCGACGGCGACAGCCCTGCCGCCATGCGTTATACTGAGGCACGCCTTCAGAAGATTGCCGAAGAGATGCTTGACGACCTCGACAAGGACACCGTCGACTTCCAGAACAACTTCGACGACTCGCTGCAGGAGCCTACCGTGCTGCCTACGCAGATTCCTACCTTGTTAGTGAACGGCACCAATGGCATCGCCGTGGGTATGGCTACCAACATGGCTCCGCACAATCTCAGCGAATGCGTCGATGGCATCATCGCTTATATTGACAACCGCGAAATCACCACACAGGAACTGATGCAATACATCAAGGCTCCCGATTTCCCGACTGCTGGTGTCATCTATGGCTACGAAGGTGTGCGTGAGGCGTTTGAGACGGGTAAAGGACGTATCGTATTGCGTGGCGAGACCCACTTCGAGGAACATAACGGTCACGAGCGCATCATTGCCACCTCGATACCTTATCAGGTCAACAAAGCCGAGATGATCAAGAAGACTGCCGACCTCGTCAATGAGAAGAAGTTGGAAGGTCTGGCTGACATCCGCGATGAGTCAGACCGCAAGGGCATCCGTGTGGTGTATGAGCTGAAGCGCGATGCCAACCCCGATGTCGTGCTGAACAAGTTGTTTATGATGACCCCGCTCCAGAGCTCGTTCAACGTGAATAACGTGGCTTTGGTCAATGGCCGTCCTTATACCTTGACCCTCAAGCAGCTGATTGAACATTTCGTGGCGCACCGTCACGAGGTCATCTTGCGCCGCACGCGCTACGAGCTGAAGAAAGCTGAAGACCGCGCCCATATCTTGGAAGGTCTGGCCCGCGCCATCGACATTGTGGACGAGATCATCGCCACCATCCGTGCCTGTAAGGGCGGCACACCCGAAGCCAAGCAGGCCATCATGGACAAGTTCGGCTTCGACGACCCACAGGCCAGCGCCATCGTGGCCTACCGCCTCGGTCAGTTGGCTGGCCTTGAGATCAAGAAGATCATGGATGAGTTGGACGAAATCCACGAACGCATCAAACATTTCCACGAAATTCTACAAAATGAGGAATTGCAGTTCCAGATCATCAAGGACGAACTGCTGGTCATCAAGGAAAAATATGGCGATGCCCGTCGCACCCAGATTGTGCCTGCCGCCGGTGAGTTCCGCATGGAAGACATCATCGCCGACGATGCCGTGGTCATCACCATCTCGCACCTCGGTTACATCAAGCGCACCCCGCTGACCGAATACCGCGTGCAGAGCCGTGGCGGCAAGGGATCGAAAGGCTCCGCAACACGCGACACCGACTTCATCGAGCACATCTTCACGGCCACCAACCACAACCATCTGCTGTTCTTCACCGAACAAGGCAAGTGCTACAAGCTTCGTGCCTTCGAGATTCCCGAAGAGGGCAAGAACAGCAAGGGCCGTGCTATCCAGAACCTGATTCCGATCGACAAGGACAACAAGGTGATGGCCTACCTCAATGTGAAGAGCATGAGCGATGAGGAATACCTTGAGAACAACTACATCATCCTCTGCACCAAGAAGGGTATCATCAAGAAAACCAACTTGGCTGCCTATAGGAACGTCCGCCAAAACGGCATCATCGCCGTCAACATCCGCGAGGACGACCAACTGCTGGAGGCTTGCCTCACTAGTGGTAACGACGAAGTGCTGATGGCTGTGCGTTCGGGCAAGGCCGTCCGATTTAACGAGCAGACCGTCCGTCCGATGGGTCGTACCGCCACGGGTGTGAAAGCCATCACTTTAGGATCACCTGAAGACGAGGTCATCGGCATGGTGTGTATCAACGACCCGCAACAGACCGTCTTGGTGGTCTCGGAGAAGGGCTTCGGTAAGCGTTCCGACATCGACGACTACCGCATCACCAACCGTGGCGCGAAGGGCGTTAAGACCTTGAACATCACCGACAAGACTGGCGACCTCATCGCCATCAAGGGGGTGACCGACGACGAAGACCTGATGATCATCAACAAGTCGGGTATCGTCATCCGTATGGCCGTCAGCAAGCTGCGCGTGATGGGTCGTGCTACCCAAGGCGTGAAGCTCATCGACCTGCGCGGTACTGACGAAATTGCAGCCGTCACCAAGGTGGAGCATGAGGACGAACCCGAAGAGACCGAGGTCCCTGAGCTTGTCGAAGGGCCAACCTCTGAGGGTGAGCCTGTCGAAGGAGTTGAAGGGCCGACAACTGACGTTGAGCCTGTCGAAAAGCCGGCTGAAGAGTCAGAAGATACGGACGAAACCACTTTGGAACAATAATTGCAAGGAAAGAAAAAAGAAACAAGATAATAACGAAATTGTCAAACTTTAAATAATTGGAAAAATGAAAAAAGTAATGATTTTGCTGGCCATTGTGCTCACAGCCAATGTGATGATGGCCCAAAAGAAAGACAGAACCGACGCTTTCATGTACAACAAGAACGGCCAATACGAAAAGGCCATGGCGTCTATTGAGAAATGCGTCAATCACGAACAATTCCTTGGTATGAAGCCCGATGATCAAGCCCAGGCTTGGTTGTATCGCGCCATCATCTACCAAAACGTCATCCAATCAGGTGACGAGGCCCTGTCGGCTAAGGCTCCCAATGCTTTGGAAGTTGTCTACGAGTCGCTGATGAACTGCATGAAGAATCCAGATTTCCTTGAGGACAACAAAATGGAAATCTACCAGCGTGTGGGTTCGGTCATGACCACCTATTATACTAAAGGTGCCGATGACTACAATAGTGGAAAGTTCGCTGAAGCTGCCCCCATGTTCAAGAAGGCATACGACATCGCCAAGTCGCTCGGTAGCCCCGAAGCCAACGACATGCTGAACCTGGCCGCCACTTCGAGCTTGAGAGCTGAAGACTACAATACGGCTCTGGAGTATTTCAACGAGGTGAAGAATAATGGAACGGAGACTGCCGAGGTTTACCGTCACCTTGCAGCCTGCTACAATGGTTTGGGTAATGCCGAACAGGCCATGGCTATGATTAACGCTGGTCTGGAGAAGGATCCTAGCGACGCCAACCTCATTCTTGAAAAGGTGAATGCCTATCTGAAGGAAGGCAAGGGTGCCGAAGCTGTGCAAGACCTTACCAAGCTCCTAGAGCTCGATCCCGAAAACGCCCAACTGCTCTTTGTGCTGGGCACCATCTACGGTGACGAAACCAACGAAGGCCTTTATGACACCGACCAGGCTCGCCAATACTACGAGCAAGCCCTCAGCATCAAGCCTGACTACTACGATGCCATCTATAACCTCGGTGTGCTTTACACAGGTATGGCCAACAAGTACATTGAACAAGCCAACGAAATCACTGGTTTCTCGAAGAAGGAACAGGAACAATACAACGGCTTGATCGAGCAGGCTAACGAGTTGCTCCGTACAGGTCTTCCTTACCTGCAACGCGCCTATGAAACCCAGCCTTCCGACGACGTGAAGAACGTGCTGCGTTCCATCTACGTGAAACTGAATATGATGGAAGAAGTTAAAGCCTTGGAAGGAAAATAAGACTTTTACCAAAGATTGACTTAAGGAAGCCTCGAGGAAACTCGGGGCTTTTTTATGCATTTTTGTGAGTTTTTATTTGAATTCCGTTTCACGGAATGAAAAATCACTATCTTTGCAAGGGAAAACCAATGAAAAACTAACTCATATTCCATATCATTATGTTTGAAATCTTACATAAAGAAACCTTCGCGGCCGAGACCTATCTCATGGATGTCTATGCGCCGCGTATCGCCCATTCGGCCTTGCCGGGCCAGTTCCTCATCGTCAAGATGGAGGAAAACTCGGAACGTATCCCGTTGACCATCAGTGACTACCATCGCGTCAGGGGAACGGTGACCATCGTCTTCAAGGCGATTGGCGAATCCACCAAGAAGATGGCCGAGTACAAGGAAGGCGACCACTTTGCCGACATCGTCGGCCCCTTGGGTAAACCCTCCGAGTTTGCCACGATGACGGCTGAAGAGCTGCGCAAGCGTTCGTTCGTCTTCATCGGCGGCGGCGTGGGTATCGCCCCGATTTATCCCCAGGTGAAGTGGTTGAACGACCATGGTGCCACCGCCGACTGTATCATTGGCGCTCGTACCAAGGACCTGCTCATTTTCGAAAAGGAATTGGCTGAGGTAAGTAACCTGTACGTCACTTCCGACGATGGCTCCACGGGCCGTAAAGGCTTGGTGACCGACGTGCTGCGTCAGTTGGTCGAAAGCGGTAAACAGTATGACGAGGCCGTTGCCATTGGTCCTATGATCATGATGAAGTTCGCCACCAAGACCTGCGAGGAGTTGGGCATCCGCTGCACGGTGTCGCTCAACTCGATTATGGTCGACGGCACGGGCATGTGCGGTGCTTGCCGTGTGAGCATTGGCGGCAAGACCAAGTTCACTTGCATCGACGGTCCCGAGTTCTTGGGTCGTGATGTCGACTTCGACGGCGCCATGAAGCGTCAGGCCATGTACAACAACGTGGTGACCCGTAAGCAGCTCGAAGCCGAAGAGAAAGCCGAGGGCCACAAGTGCCACATCGGAGGCATCTCTGAGGAGACCTTCGACAAGAAAAAACGTGTGCCTTGTCCGGAACAGAAACCTGAAGTTCGTGCCCATAACTTCGACGAGGTCTGCTTGGGCTATACGCCCGAGATGGCCATAATGGAGGCACAGCGTTGCCTCAACTGCAAGAACCCACAGTGTGTGGCGCATTGTCCCGTCAACGTGAACATTCCTGGTTTCATCGCCCGTGTGGCTCAAGGTGACTTTGAAGGTGCTGCAGGTGTCATCAGCTGCGACTCGGCGTTGCCGGCCGTCTGCGGTCGTGTGTGCCCGCAGGAGACCCAATGTGAGGGCAGTTGCGTGATGGGTAAGAAGTTCGAGCCTATCGCCATCGGTAAGCTGGAGCGTTTCGTAGGCGACTATGCCATCGAACACGACCTGCATTTCAGCAGCCAAAGCATCCCGAACGGTCATAAAGTGGCCATCATCGGTAGTGGTCCTTCGGGTCTGACTTGCGCCAAGGACTTGCTCTCGATGGGTTACGACGTCACTATTTTCGAGGCTTTGCACGAGATGGGCGGCGTGTTGGTATATGGTATCCCGTCGTTCCGTCTGCCCAAGGAAACGGTTGTTAAGAAAGAGGTGGAGAGTGTGCGCAAATTGGGTGCCAAGTTCGAGAAGGACGTGGTCGTAGGCCGTACCATCACCATCGACGAGTTGATGCACCGTGAGGGCTTCGAGGCTGTCTTCGTTGGCTCGGGTGCCGGTTTCCCGATGATGCTCAACGTGCCGGGCGAGAACCTCTGCGGTGTAGTTTCGGCCAACGAGTTCCTGACCCGCAATAACTTGCTCTTCGCCTATAAGGAAGGCTTTGAGACACCGAACTTCGTGGGTAAGAAGGTCGCCGTGGTCGGTGGCGGTAATGTGGCTATGGATGCCGCTCGTACCGCCTTGCGTCTCGGTGCCGAGGTGCACATCGTTTACCGTCGCTCGGAGGCCGAGTTGCCTGCGAGGGTGGAGGAGGTGCACCATGCCAAGGAAGAAGGCGTTTTGTTCGACCTGCTGACGGCTCCCGTTGAGGTGTTGGGCGACGAAAACGGCTGGGTGAAAGGCTTCAAGTGCGTGCGTTGCGAGCTCGGCGAGCCCGATGCATCTGGCCGCAGAAGCCCTGTCCCGATTAAGGATTCAGAGTTCATCCTCGACGTCGACATGATCATTATGGCACTCGGCACTTCGCCCAACCCACTGATTGGCAGCACGACCCGCAACCTCGATTTGAACAAGAAGGGTTGTATTGTGGCCGACGAGATGGGTACGACCTCACGTCCCGGCATCTTTGCTGGTGGCGATGCGGTGAGCGGTGCCGCCACAGTCATCCTCGCCATGGGTGCCGGCAAGAAAGCCGCCAAAGCCATTGACGAGTATATTAAGTCGTTACATTGATTGACTATGGCTCATGGCTTATGGCCTATGGCAGTCCCGTCGTTAGGGCAAGCCATAGGCCATTGTCATAAGCCATAGTGGCGAAAGGAATCATTCTTTAATCTCCACATAAAACACCGTCGGGTCGTCGTCTTCATCAAACGACTCGTCCGTATAGTATTGTCCGGGCTTGTCGTCGTCCTGGAAGAGGATGAGCGTCACCTTTTTGAAGGGGATGGGTTGGCTGTTTTGGCTGTAACGCTCGATGTCGGCTTCGGTGAGACCTTCCATGCGCATCATCTTGAGCATCATGGCGAGGTCAAGGTTGACGTTGAGCAGGTCTTGTTTCCACTCGATGCTGATGACCGCTGTGGTGTAGAGCTTAAAGTTCTTTACTTCGATTTTTTTCATTGGTTTTTTCTTTGGCTGTTGGCTACTGGCTGTTGGCTACTGGCAGCTTCCTGAAAGTGTAAAATCTACATTTTTTATGGAGCTGCCAGAGGCCAGAAGCCAGTAGCTAAAGGCATATTAACGTTGCGAAATTGCGAAAAAAAACCGAATTTTAAAGAATTTGCACGAAAATTGCATCCAATTGCCGTGAATTTTATACTTTTGCCTAAACATTAAAAGAATAAAGAAATGCGTAAAACTTTGATTATCATCGTAATGGCATTGTTTGCCATGCCTATGTTCGCGCAAACCGTCGAAAGCGTGGACGTTTCTAAAGCCAAAAACGGAACATTTACGACCACGGCTGGTGAATATACCATCGAGGGCACGGTAATGAATGGGAAAAAAGAAGGTACTTGGGTTGAATATTTCAACAACAACACTTATCTGCCCAAGAAGATTGTGAATTACCAAAACGGCAAGAAAAACGGCCTTTTCATCGAAATAGACAAGACTGGATCGATTACGAAAAAGGCAGAATATAAGAATGATATGCTCGAAGGACAATGCAGCGAGTGGTTCCGTGGTGGTCGCCTCTCGAAGATGAATACCTATAAAAATGGTGTTCTGGATGGGAAGCAGGTACTCTGCTATGAGAAGGGCGGCAACCTTGAAGTTTCCCAGTACAAGGAAGGCTATCGCGATGGCTTGACCACTTGGTTCTATGAGAATGGCGTCAAGAAGATGACCATCGAATATAAGGATGGCCAATTCAACGGGCTCCAGCAGTCTTTCTATGAAGACGGTTCCATCAAGAAAGAGGCCTCCTACAAGAACGGTAAGCTTCAAGGCAAGGAGAAGACCTATGCTCAAAAGCAAAAACCTCAAGAAGATAAGGACCTGAAAAAGGAGAAGGAACTTCAAAAAGAAAAGGACATGAAGAATGGAACGGAGGCTAAAAAGATTAGTAACGTAGAGAAGTTGGAAAAGGCGAAATTGCAGGGTGTTAAGAAGGATTTGAAGAAGAATTGAACCGTTGTATTAGAATTATTGTCTTGTGTTTCTTGGGCATGACGCTTTCGCGGCTTCATGCCCAAGATACTATTATGCTGCAATCTGTCGAGGTGATTGGCGACAAAGAGTCGGTGGAGACCTTGAAGCCTTTGGTGGCTCGTAAGCTCGACACCCTTGTGTTGCAATCAAAAAGCACCTCGAATCTTTCAGACTTGTTGATTCAGCATAGCCCCGTGTTCATCAAGACCTATGGCCCGGGCGGTGTTTCCACGGCTTCGTTCCGTGGTACGACGGCTAGCCACACCTTGGTGCTTTGGAATGGCTTCCAACTCAATGCACCCAGCCTCGGTCAGGTCGACTTCAGCACCATTCCTGTGTTTTTGGCCGACGATGTGAGTCTCAACTGGGGCAGCGGCACCTCCAATAACAGCGGTGGCTTGGGCGGTGCGGTCAACATCGACAATACGCATCATTTTGGTGACGGCTTGTTGCTCGACTTGAAGCAGACGTACGGCAGTTTCAACACCCTCGGAAGCTTCGTCACGGTGGGCAACTATGGCAAGCGGTTCTCTTTCCGCGTGAAAGCCTACCGCAACTCATCGGACAACGACTTTGAGTACGAGAACCTCGCTACCATCCCGCATGAGACGATGAAGCAGCGCAATGCCGACTTCGTCGACTATGGCGTGATGCCCGAGATGAGCGTTTTGTTGGGCAAGAGCGTTATTTCCGTGTCGTCGTGGAACCAGTGGAACAACCGCAACCTGCCGCCCATCATGCCCAATGTGTTCAATGTGAATTCTGAGGAGTGGACGCGCGACAACTTCTCCCGCAACTTTGTTTCCTTCAAAACCTTTTGGGAGACGGGCAGCCTGCAGCTGAAGTCGGCGGCCTTCGTGGAAAACCAGCGCTATTTTCTCTTGACGCGCAATCCCGTCACCGATGACACCGTCACCTTTATTAATTCAGAGAACCAAGCTTTGATTCTGCACCAAATCGCCAATCTTGAGCAACATCTTTATAAGAGTTGGATCTTGAAAGCCAAGCTGCAATGGGACAACGAACGGGTGAGGAGCAACAACTATGAAGGTGAGAAACGCCGCAATCTGGTGTCGGCTTATGCTGCCCTAAGCGGAGAGCCTTTTGACTGCGCCCAACTCAACCTCACCGCCCGCTATGACTGGACCGACGGCAAGCCCATGGGCCTGTTTCCGACGGCCACTTTCTCCTACCAATTGCCGTTTTACAAAGCCATGAGTTTCACCTTGGGCTACAGCCACAACTATAGAAATCCTTCGCTGAACGACCTCTATTGGTATCCTGGTGGCAACCCCGACCTCTTGCCCGAGAATGGTCGCACCATTGACTTGGCCGTGAAATACGGCTTGCAAAAGGGCCCCTTCAAGCTTGACCTACGTACAGGCGGCTATTTCTCCAATGTGAAAAACTGGATCCAGTGGATGCCCACCAACTACCGTTTCTGGGTGCCGGAGAACGTGGCTAAGGTCTATGCTCGTGGCATCGAGAACCATATCGATGCGGCCTTTGTCAAGGAGAATTGGAAAGTTACGCTGTCGGGCAACTACGTCTTCACGGTCACCACCGATGAGAGCGAGAAGGCTTTTGCCCAAGGCACCAACGGCAAGCAACTGATCTACATCCCACGCCATCACGCCAACTTCTTCCTCAACACGCAGTGGAAGACCTGGAACTTGAGCTACACTATTGAAATGACGGGTAGCCGCAGCACTTCCTACAATGAGCAAGAATTCTTCGCCTACGACCTGCCTTCGTATGTGCTGCATCATGTCGCCCTAGGCAAACAACTCAAGAAGTTCCGCATCGAGCTGCGCTGCAACAACCTTACCGACAAGGACTACCAGAACGTCATTTGGCGTGCCATGCCAGGTAGAAGTTATGAGGTAATGGTGAATTTTCGCTATTAAAGCAGAAAAAAATTTCATAAAATACTTTTTTATAGATTTTTTTGTATATTTGCATATCGTTATTAGACGATTAAATATGAACTACAATTTTGGACAGTTACTTAAAAAATTAATGTTATGAATAAAAAAACTTTACTATTGCTGATGCTTATGGGCATCGCTGGGTTTGCCACCGCACAGCAAATCCCCACTTCAATCATTGACGTAAACAATGTGCGCGGAAATATCCTTGGTACGAGTAATGTTTGGTCGTTATTACTCGACAACAATCTGACTTGGGAAGTGCCGAAAGATAGCGGAAAGTCAACAATGTTCCAGTACTCGTTATGGGTTGGTGGAGTGGACGAAGACGAACAGCTTCATTTGGCCGCAAACAGATATAACCAGGTTGGCCGTGATTATTGGATGGGGCCGCTCCGTCCCACCTATGCCACGATTGATGATGAAACGGAACAACAGTTTGAACATATCTGGAATCTTACCCGTTCCCAGATAGATGAGTTCATCACCAATCATGGCCAGATAGGGTATGAGATTCCAGAGGATATTTTGACTTGGCCAGCTCACGGGCCGGAAGGTTATGCCGAGAATTTGGCTCCTTTTGTCGATGTAGATGGTGACGGACAATACAGTCCGGCGCATGGCGATTATCCAGATATTATGGGTGACCAATGCTTGTTCTTCATCTTCAACGACAGCTATGCGGCTCACACCGAATCGGGAGGAGCTAGTCTCGGATTGGAAGTCCATGCCATGGTGTATGCCTATGATACTCCTGATAATGCAGCCCTCGACAACACCGTGTTTTTCCACTATGAACTTTACAACCGTTCAACGAATACATACCTTTCAACCTACGTGGGTGTTTGGAACGATTGGGATATCGGATATGGTTATGATGACCATGTCGGCTGCAATGTGCATCTTGGTGCCTGCTATGGCTATAATGGTAAGGAAAATGACGATGTGTATGGCACCAATCATCCGGTGCAGGTAAGCACCATCCTTGCCGGTCCTTACATTGATCCCGACGGAATGGACAATCCGGGCTATGACGGCAACTGCGAATCCAGCGATGCTTACTATAATGTGAATTTCGACAATGGCATCGTCGATGACGAGCGACTCGGCCTTGCGTGTTTTATGGTGCAATCCAACAATAACTCAGCTGTGAGTGATCCTGAAACGGCTGAACAATACTATCAAGCTTTTCGTGGATATTGGAAGGATGGTAATCGGGTGATGTACGGGGGTAATGGCTACTCTGGTGACGGTGTGGTAGGCCCAGAATGTGATTTCATGTTTCCAGGCGACTCCGACCCGTGCAACTATGGTACCAACGGCGTTCTTCCCAACGGAGGGTATAATGTGAACGGCAATTTCTGGACAGAGGAAACAGCAGGTAATGCCCCTCAGGATCGTAGAGGTCTTGGGGCTGTTGGTCCCTTCACGTTCGAGCCAGGCACCATGCAGCCGCTCGACTTTGCCATGACCACCGTATGGAAAACGGAGAGAGAGTCAGCCTTGGATAGAGTGGAACCCGTTATCAGAGAGGTGATTGCGAAGTTCTTGAATGACTATAATCTTGTGTCAGTCGCCGAACATTTTGAGCAAGAGGAGAGCCTCTTGAAAGTCTATCCCAACCCGTCAGAAGGTGCTGTCACCGTTGAGGGAACAGGAAAGCTGATGGTCGTGAACGCTCTTGGCCAGCAAGTCTTGACTCGTAACATTGACGGGCAGACGACGTTGACCTTGCCTTCAGGATTGTACTTTGTCCGTATGGAAGGTGAGAAGGGCGTTAGCGTGAACAAGTTGGTGGTGAAATAACCCTCTATTCTGGTCTTTCCAAGAAAATATTATTGCCGAAATACTGCCTTTACGGTCGGTATTTCGGCTTTTTTTTGTGATTTGAAATGGGACTAAAAGCAACTGTTTGAGATTGAATGACAACGAAATTGGTACGATTGTTGCGGAAACAGAGACAAACCTAAAAAACAATTGAGCATTATGTGGTTAATCATTGCAACAGTATTGGTAGCGTTGGCCATCGTCGGCATCATGGTATTGAAAGCCATGGGCCGCTCAGTGATGAACAAGCCCACTTGGAAGGGCGGCATCATTTCTGGCCTCCTTGGATTGTTACCGCTCTATCTCATGCTCTGCCTCTTCGGCTTCATGGGCATAGAACGTGAAGAGGATTTTTGATGGGGCTCTGCTCTACAAAAGTAAAGAAAACAAAGGCATCCGATATCCATAGTCAACTGGCCATGTCGGCCGTGGCCAGCGCGTCCAGCCCAGTCGGGTGTTGGCGTTCCCGGTTTCGAAGGACTACTCTCACGCCTTTGCCGTCATTGCGGACTTGATCCGCAATCTCCGACACTTTGGGGACTCTCTTCACCATCCTGTCCTTTCTCCTTGATGAGAAAGGACGAAAGAATCAAGGCCGACATCATCGGTCCTCCCCACAAAGCGGGCGCTTCCCCGCCATGTCGGCCGTGGCCTGCGCGCTCAACCCGGTCGGGTTTTGGCGTTCCCGGTTTGTTAGAGCTGAGCAGCCATGTCATTCCTGCAGAGGTTTGTGCGCTGGCGGGAATCTATGGCTGCGGTTAATCGTATTCAATTGTTTTCTAGTGCTATATCCGACAGCAAACGACAACAAACGACTGCTGTCGACAACAAACGTTTGTTCAACGGGTAGGTCTTGACAAGGTTTGCATCTTTGCTGCGATAATAAATAACACTGCTATATGGAAACTCAAGACGACAAAACCATCCAGATTCCGATGGATGACGGAAAAGAAGCCATGAAACAACGGCAAGAGATTATTTCACAAGTGTATCGCAAATGGACTAATGAGAATCCAGACAAAAGAGTATATAACCGCTCGTTGAAAGATTATATCAATATACGCTATCTTTCAATAACCGAAACTATGCGTCATGCCTCAAAGACGTATACTTCAACCTTGGCACTTCTGCAGTTAGACACCATATTACGATATTCTGTGGTTTACGGAAAGCCAAAACCTCCGAAAAAAGCGGTAGCCAATCAAAAGATATTTTCCTATATGCTGGAAATGCACTATGAACTGATAGGTATTGGACTTGTAAAAATGATGGTTGGTGTGAAACGCACGGGAGAGAAGGTACAGTATTGCATTACTGCAATAAAGGCATAAAAAAAGAAATCGACAGGTTGGCTCACTCGAGAGGTCATCGCCAAATTGTGGACGTCAACGGACTGTTCCCCTATTGATTTCTGCCTGCAAAATTACAACTTTTCCATAAACCCGCAAGGGGAAAAGGTGAACTTTCTTTTTCGGCAGCTTAATAGCAGCCATGTCATGCCGACGTGGGCAAGTGCAGTGGCGGGCATCTATGGCTGCGTTTTTTTGTTCCTTCTCCTTGATGAGAAGGAACCTAAGAATCAAGGCCGACATCATCGGTCCTCCCCACAAAGCGGGCGCTTCCCCGCCATGTCGGCCGTGGCCCGCGCACCCATCCCGGTTGAGGGTAGGCGTTCCCATACTCGGTAGGCTCAGCAGCCATGTCATGCCCTCCCTTTAATTCCCCGCCCTTCGGGCATTCCTTAAAAGGGAGAAGGGTGGGTGTCTAAGGTTGCGGATTTTCAATATATTATTACTGAATGTTGGATAATTTTGTATCTTTGCAAAGTTTACATCCAGTAATCCATGGACATCCATTCCTTATCCGAAGAAGACATCAAGCTGCGTTACATCACGCCTTCCATCCTCAACAAAGGATGGGCGCTTGAAGACATCTCTATGGAGATGCAGGTGAAGCTTACTGACGGCAAGATTAACTTGAAAGGAAATCTTGTAGCCCGCAGCAAACCGAAATATGCGGATTATGTTCTCTACTACAACCGCGCCACGCCTATCGCTATTGTTGAGGCCAAGGATGCGACACATTCGGTCTCGTTCGGAATGCAACAAGCCAAGGAATACGCCCAGATGATGGATGTGCCATTTGCCTATAGTTCCAACGGTTTGGGTTACCAAGAGTATGATTTTCTCACAGGTAAAGAACGTTCGCTTTCCATGGAGGATTTCCCGACTAAAGAAGAACTCTATGCAAGGTATTTCGCCGAAATCAATGATGGCGAAGGTGTATCGGATGAGGAGATGAAAGTCATCGAGCAACCTTATTGCACGGGACAAGACATCTTCCCGCCGCGCTATTACCAGCGTAATGCCGTCAACCGCACGGTGAATGCCGTGGCGCAAGGCCGCAATCGTCTTCTTCTCGTCATGGCAACAGGAACGGGCAAGACCTATACGGCTTTCCAAATCGTGTATCGTCTGCTCAAGGCAGGCTTGGTGAAAAAGGTGCTTTATCTTGCCGACCGCAACGTGTTGGTCGACCAGTCAATAGAACAAGATTTTAAACCTCTAGCCAGTACTATCCACAAGGTGGAGTATCAAAATGACATAAAAACCAAGGGTAGTGTCACCGCATACGAGGTATACTTTGCCTTGTATCAGCAACTCATTGGACAAGGCGGCAAGCAGAATTACAAAGAACTGTTCAAGCCTGAGTTTTTCGATTTGGTGATTGTCGATGAGTGCCATCGCGGTAGTGCCAAGGACGACAGCAACTGGCGCGAGATCCTGGAGTATTTCGACGGTGCCATCCAGTTGGGTATGACCGCAACGCCGAAGGAAACCCGTTACCAGTCGAACATCAGCTATTTTGGCGAACCTATCTATACCTACAGCCTGAAAGAAGGCATCGAGGACGGCTTCCTGGCGCCGTTCAAAGTCATCAACATCACGACCAACATCGGTGACGAATGGCGGCCGTTTAAAGACCAACGCGACATCTTTGGCAACATCATTGAGGACCGTATCTACAACAATAAGGACTACGACTACAATATCATCATTGAGGACCGCATCCGTGAGGTGGCACACGAGATTACGGAGTACCTGAAAAAGACCGACCGTATGGCCAAGACCATCGTGTTTTGCGCCGATGAGGACCATGCCGAAAGAATGCGCTCGGCTCTGGTCAACGAGAACTCCGACATGTGCAAGAAAAACCCTGACTATGTGGTGCGCATCACGGGCAGCGACGTTTACGGGCAGTCGAAACTCGATTATTTCATCTCGGTCTCCTCGAAATATCCCGTCATCGCCACCACAAGCAAACTGCTCTCCACGGGCGTGGATTGCAAGATGGTGAAGCTCATCGTGCTCGACCAAAACATCAACTCGATGACGGAGTTCAAGCAGATGGTGGGCCGTGGCACCCGTATCCGCGAGAAGGAAGGCAAGACGCATTTCACCATCATGGACTTCCGCAACATCACGCGCCTTTTTGCCGACCCCGATTGGGACGGCCCTATCGAGGTGGATGAACGGTACGGACAGATGCCGACAAATCCTTATCCCAACCCGAATAACATAGCTGGCAATATGGCTGCAGGAGTCAATTCGTCTCAACCGCCAAAGCCCGTTGTCGACAGGCATGGCTGCAAGGTCGTCGTCATCAACAAGACGGTTTCGGTGTACGACACCAACGGCAAGCTGCTGCGCATGGAGAGCATCACCGACTACACGAAGCGCAATATCAACGACACCTACGCCTCGCTTGATGACTTCATCCTGCATTGGAATGAAGCCGAAAAGAAAGCCGAGATTTCTGACCTACTGCGCGAAAGCGGCATCGACCTGCAAGCCCTGAAGCAAGATCAACACATGGAAGACGTGGACGACTTCGACTTCATCTGCCACATCGCCTACGGCAAGAAACCCTTGACACGTCGCGAGCGCGCCGAGAACGTGAAGAAACGAGACCTGTTCCACAAATACGGCCCGCAAGCCCAAAAGGTGTTGGAGGCCTTGCTCGACAAATACGCCAACGAAGGCATCTCCGAACTCGAGAACAGCAAGGTGCTCGCCCTCGACCCCTTCCGTCAGATGGGCGCACCGTCGAAGATCGCCACTTTCTTCGGCGGCAAACAGCAATACAACGAAGCCGTCAAGGAGTTGGAACAACTGATTTATGGAATCGCATAACCTGTTTTTATGGCACTGACTAATTTTGTTAAGAGCATCCGCAACATCATGCGCAACGATGCCGGTATCAATGGCGACGCGCAGCGCATCGAGCAAATCGCATGGATGCTGTTCCTGAAAGTATATGACGAGAAGGAGAACGACTGGGAGTTCAACGAGGACCATTATGTCTCCTTCATCCCCGAGAATTGTCGCTGGCGCAACTGGGCCAAGGACGACGGCACAGGCGAAGCCTTGACGGCCGATGCCTTGCTCGACTTCGTCAACAATACCTTGTTTCCGACCTTGAAGAATCTGGAGGTGACGCCGCAAACACCCATGCGCAGCGCCATCGTGCGCACCACCTTCCAGGATGCCAACCAATACATGAAAGACGGCGTGCTGCTCCGTCAGGTGATCAACGTCATCGACCAGCTTGACCTTGGCGACTATGAGGAAAGCCACGCCTTCGGCGAGATTTACGAAGCCATCCTCAAAGAGATGCAGAGCGCAGGCTCGGCAGGCGAGTTCTACACGCCCCGCGCCCTGACCGATTTCATGGCCGAAATCATCCAGCCCAAGGTGGGGGAGAAGATGGCCGACTTCGCCTGCGGCACAGGCGGCTTCATCACCAGCTGGCTGAATGCCCTCGACAAGGAGGTGAAGACGGCCGAGGACAAGGAGCAATATGCCCAGTCCATCTTCGGCATCGAGAAGAAGCAGTTCCCCTATATGCTGTGCGTGACCAACATGCTGCTGCATGATATCGACTCACCGAAGGTGCTGCACGACAATTCATTGGCGAAAGATGTGCTCAACTACACCGACGACGACAAGTTTGACGTGGTGCTGATGAATCCTCCCTACGGCGGCAGCGAGAAAAACGACATCAAGAAGCACTTTCCCTCGGATTTGAGTTCGAGCGAGACCGCCGACCTCTTCATGGTGCTCATCATGTACCGCCTGAAAGAGAACGGACGCGCCGCCGTCATCCTGCCCGACGGCTTCTTGTTTGGCACCGACAATGCCAAGTTAGCCATCAAGGAGAAGCTGTTGCGCGAGTTCAACGTGCACACCATCATCCGTTTGCCTGGCTCCATCTTTGCGCCTTACACGAGCATCAACACCAACATCATCTTCTTCAACAACGAGAAAGCCGACGACGCCCCTGAGGGTTTCAGCACCAAGGAAACGTGGTTCTATCGCTTGGACATGCCCGAAGGCTACAAGCACTTCAGCAAGACCAAGCCCATGCGCGTGGAGCATTGCCAGCCCATCCGCGACTGGTGGACCGACCGCAAGGAAATGGTCACGACCGACGAGGAAGGCAACGTGGTGGACGAGAAGTCGCGCTGCTTCAAGGTGGAGGAACTGATGGCCAAGGCCTGCAACTTCGACCAATGCAAGTTCCCCAAGGCCGACGAGGAAGTGCTGCCGCCCGCTGAGTTGCTGGCCGACTACCACAAGCGCCGCGAATCCTTGGACAAGCAGATTGACGACACGCTGGCCGAGATACAGCGGTTGTTAGGCATTGACATAAATACAATTGAACCATGAACGAAACCAACGCAAATATTGCAGTACGCTATAATTTACCGGAGAATTGGGAGAAGGAGACCGCCTTTTCGTTTGACCATCTTTCCGACTTGGTGCTTCAATTGCACGATTCCGCCTACATTGCAACTGTCAAGGCCATCAATCGGTTTGCCACGGTCAGGAACTATGTCATTGGATGCTATATTGTTGAATACGAACAATATGGCAGTGACCGTGCGAAGTATGGCGATCGTCTGCTCAAACGATTGGCGGAGCGTGTCAACAAGCGTGGCGTTAATGAGACCTTGTTGAAAAACTGCCGTCGTTTCTATCTGTATTACCCACAGATACAAAGTTATCTTTTAGGAAAATGTGTGACGCTGCCGCATAAATCTGAGAAAAGTCCGATGCTGTCGGACAAATTAATTGAAAAAAGTCCGACGCTGTCGGACAAATCTTTGTCAATTTCCCCGACGCCGTCGGAGGAATTCGTCTGATTGACAAGTAAAGCCAGAATCTATGGACGCCCAACAACCCATCAAATATCCTCATGACCATTGCCGCAATTACTTGCCTCATATCGAGAACAAGCAGTACCAGATGATAACTTTCCGCTTGAACGATTCAGTGCCAAGGCATGTCGTCGAGCAATGGAAAGAAACCCTCAATCATCTCATTGGTTCTCAGGTCGGCCCGCAGGTCTCTGTGCCTGCAGCAGCTGGTCAGCAGGTCTCTGCGCCTGCGGCTACAGGTTCGCAAGTCTCCGAGCTTGCGAAAAACACAGATTCGCAAGTCTCCAATTTTGCGACGACAAATTCACCCTTCAGAACCCACCAGCAAGAAATCCATCGTCTCCTCAAACTCATCGACCAATACGAAGATGCAGGCATAGGTGAATGCCTATTGCGCGATGATAGCATAGCTCAAATCGTTCAAGACACGCTTCTATTTAATCATCAAAAAAAGTACGAGTTGATATGTTGGTGCATTATGCCCAATCATGTTCATACGCTGATTGCACCTGTGGAAGGTATGTCGTTGTCGGAAATCATGTATGATTGGAAGTCATACACTACACACGCCATAAACAAAGCGCTCAATCGAAAAGGAAAACTGTGGATGATGGAATACTTTGACCGATATATCCGCGACAACGACCATTTCCAAAAGGTGGTCAATTACATCCACAACAATCCTGTCAAAGCAGGACTTGTTGCCAACCCATCTGATTGGCGTTGGAGCAGTGCAAGTTCGCAGCTCGGTGGTTTGCAGGTCTCCGTGCCTGCGAAAACAACCGAGCCTGCGACAACCAGCCAGCAGATCTCCGTGCCTGCGCCATCCTCTGGCTCGCAGGTCTCAGCGCCTGCGTCAACAACCACACCTGTGCCAATAACCCAATCCGCCTCCAATCCAGTAATATCAATTTCGTTTTCGCCCTCGCCCGCAGGCCGGGAGACCTGCGAACCCTCCAGCGAACCCACATCCAACGAAAAACAGTAACTATGAACGCCCAACAACTTAGAAACAGCATACTCCAGCAAGCCATACAAGGCAAGCTGGTGCCCCAAGACCCCGCCGATGAGCCCGCCTCGGTGCTGCTCCAGCGCATCCGCAAGGAGAAGGAATGCCTCATGAAGGAAGGCAAACTGAAGAAGAAAGACTTGGAGAGCAAGCCGATTGAAGAGGATGAGATCCCGTTTGAAATTCCGGAGAGTTGGGAGTGGTGCAGAATAAGTTCAATTGCTTCGGTTTTAGGAGGCAAAAGAATACCAGCAGGACGAAAACTTTCACAAGAGAATACCGGTCATGTCTATATTAGAGTGTCAGATATGAAGGAAAACACAGTGTCGACTGACAATCTCCAATATGTTCCAGAGGATATTTATCCATCAATTTCTCGATATATTATAAACAAAGAGGATGTATATATTACTGTTGCTGGAACTATTGGTAGAATTGGCAAAATCCCTTCTGAATTAGATGGAGCAAATTTGACTGAAAATGCTGATAGATTAGTGTTCAGTGTTATTGATCAAGATTGGTTAATAAAGTGTTTGCAGTCTAATACTGTTCAGACTCAAATTGTGGATGTTACGACAAAAGTCGGACAACCAAAGTTGGCAATTGCGAGGATACAAAATCTACTTATTCCTCTTCCCCCTCTCGCCGAGCAGCGTCGCATTGTGGCGAAGATAGAGGAGTTGATGCCTTTGGTGGAGCGTTACGGCAAGGCGCAGCAGGCTTTGGACCAGCTGAACGAGAGCCTGCCCGCACGTCTGCGGCAGAGCATCTTGCAGGAAGCCATTTTTGGTAATCATGTGGGAATACAATTGTCAGAGATTAAGGATGTTAAGTTGAAAGATGTTTGTGAAATTGTTATGGGGCAATCCCCAGAAGGAAATACATATAACGACTCAAATGGAATAGAGTTTCATCAAGGGAAAGTGGCATTTGGTGAAATGTTTTTAAGGCCTTCAGGAGTGTTTACTACAAGTCCCACCAAATATGCAGAGCCTGATTCTATTGTGGTAAGTGTTCGGGCTCCTGTTGGCACGGCTAACATTACGAAAAGAAAGATATGTATTGGCAGAGGTTTGGCATGTATTAAGCCGAAGCAAGATGCTGATTTAATGTATATCTTTTACTTACTGGAATCGCCAGAGGTTCGTGACTATTTGGAAGATAATTCTACAGGCACAACCTTTAAAGCTATTTCAGGAAAAGTCTTGCAAGAGTTAGAGGTTCCTCTTCCCCCGCTTTCCGAGCAGAAGCGTATAGTGGCGAAGGTGGAGGAGTTGTTTGGGGTGATGAAATAGAGGTTGAGGCTTTATTTTTCAGGGAAAGATTTCATGGCTTCTTTTACAAAGTTGATGCTTTTCAAAACATCCTTTGTATTAGGATGGTCGTCTCCAAGTTTTTTCTTAAGAATTTGGTAGGCTTTGGTGTAAAAATCCAAAGCCTTTGCATATTCACCTTGTTCTCTATACACCCAACCGATATTGTTGTATGAAGTGGCGGTGTCGGGATGCTCCGTTCCGAGGACTTTCTCCCTTATCGTCAAAGCCTTGAAATAGTACTTCAAGGCCTTGCCGTAGTCGCCTTTCTCATCATACACCAAACCGATATTGTTGTAAGAAGTGGCGGTGGAGGGATGCTCCGTTCCGAGGACTTTCTCTCTTATCGCCAAAGCCTTGAAATAGTACTCCAAGGTCTTGTCGTAGTCGCCTTGTGCGTAATACACACCAGCAATATTGTTGTAAGAAGTGGCGGTGTCGGGATGCTCCGTTCCGAGGACTTTCTCCTTTATTGCCAAAGCCTTGAAATAGTACTCCAATGCCTTGTCGTAGTCGCCTTGGACTTTATACACCGCACCGATATTGTTGTAAGAAGTGGCGGTGGAGGGATGCTCCGTTCCGAGGACTTTTTCCTTTATTGCCAAAGCCTTGAAATAGTACTCCAATGCTTTGCCGTAGTCGCCTTGGGCATAAAACACTAAGCCGATATTGTTGTATGACGTGGCGGTGTCAGGATGCTCCGTTCCAGGGACTTTCTCCCATATCGCCAAAGCCTTGAAATAGTACTCCAATGCTTTGCCGTAGTCGCCTTGGGCATAAAACACTAAGCCGATATTGTTGTATGAAGTAGCGGTGTTTTCATGCTCTTTGCCGTACAGTTCCTCAGCAATGGCAATTTGGCGGAGATAGATAGCTTCTGCATCTTTGTATAAGCCGTATTTATACAAGAACCCAGCGTAATCATACAGCAAGTCGGAGTATTTCTCTTTGTCGTAGGCTGTGGCAGCGGCCCATTGGTCGGCTTTCTTGTATAGTTCAATGACCTTGAAGATTCTGGCGGCAATGGTCTCGTCTTCGTTGGCCATCACGGTCTTGGCCTGCTGCAAGAGGTCTTCGATGTCCTTGTGAATTTCCTTCCTCCTTTGTGCTTGTTTCTTTTCGTCAAGCATATATTCATTAAATCGAACATCAGCATTCCTTTCATTGGTGCTTTCTTCATCAATAATTGAAGGTTTCATTTTTCCGAGGAGTTGTCTTTCAAATTTCAGCAGCCCAAGGACAAACTGAGACTCTAAGTCGGTAACGTCTTTGCAGTCATACCAATAAAAGGGCTCTTTTATCAGCCGGTCTTGAAAGTCTTTCAACTCTTGGCTTTTGTCCGCTTCAGGCACAGTGAAACAATAGACATAGATTTCGTGCCTTTTCCTCTTCTGTAATTTCCGCGTCACATCAAATTCATGGACGGTCATGTCTCCAGCCTTGCATTTGAACATGAAGACGGAAACGTCACATCCCCTTATGAGTCTGTCAATCTTGTTTTGTGGTGGTATGCCGGTATTCCCTGAACGGATGTCTTCGCATTTGCATACTTCCACTTCGATGCCGTCCTGTTTGAATATCGGGCGCACGGAGTTCATTAGGTAGTCACCCAAAGTCACCCGTTCATCGTGCAGCTCAGTAATGGAGGAGCCCAAGAATATCTTAATCGTTTGCATGGCCTGAAAGTTTTTGTCCAACGTTATTGGATTGACGGGACAAAGATAGGGAATTTCTTTAAACTTAGGCAAATTCTGGACTGCTTCGTGCTTTGCAGTGACACAAAACGGCAGTGGGGACAAAGTCCTGAAATCGAAGATTCGACGGAGTCAAAGGACGACCCTACCTCACCCCGATATGCAATGTCGGTTTTTCATATTATGATGGATGATACGGCCGCAGCCATAGATCCCATGCCGCCGCACATGCCAGCGTGGGGATGACATGGCTGCTGGAGCCATCCGCATCATGATACAATACCCCAAAATCAATTAATGACAATTCGTGGTACATTAACGGTAATTCGTGTAAAACAACCAACCAATGACATTTCGTTGCAATAGAATTTTCTCCATCCCCTTGCGGGTTTGTGGAAAAGTTGTAATTTTGCAGTGTCGTTTCGGCACGTTATGGACGTACAGCGTCACGGCCCCCAAGGGTAGCAGATAGCACCGGAAGACGAAAAATATTGGCGGTTAGAGCCTCGATAGGTTGTTAGCCGCCAATTTTTGTTTTGTAAAAGGTCTTCATAGCCAACCTTTTCCTTCCTGTACGGGTGCATTCCACATAATAGTATTCTTTTTCCAACGTCTTACGATAGACCACGGTCTCAGGGTACTTTCCCTTCGTGATTTCATCTGCAGCCGCAATAATCATTGGAATAAGGCAGAAATCAGTTTCTGTCATGTTGGGATGCTTCTTTTGTGAGTGCTTCACAGCTGAAATGTCAATCATACGCTGGAATCCTGTCACATCGCAGCCCAACAATGCATTCAACTTTTTCACTTCCTTAGGGGTGGGCTTCCCAAGTATCACCCAACGATTGTTTTCCCATTCTGTTACAGAGGCTTCTCTTACAAGTTTGAGGATGCGTTCTTCAACGCTGACGAAATCTTTTATTTCTTAGCTATCAGTTTGTTTTGCTTCCATGATGCAGGGTTTTTGTGTTTCTGCCGCAAAGATGCATTGTTTGTCAAGATCTATCCGTTGAACAAACGTTTGTAGTCGACTGTAGTCGTTTGTAGTCGTTTGCTGTCGGATAAGTAGCTGGGAATGAAATGGATGTTTTTTTTGTGGGAAACAAATCTTACATGAATCTGTCATAAAAGGATCGCTTCGTGCCTCGCGATGACGCGAAGCGGCAGTGGGGACAAAGTCCTGAAATCGAAGATTCGACGGAGTCAAAGGACGACCCTATCACACCCCGATATGCAATGTCGGGTTTCCATATTACGATGTGCGGATTTTTGGCTGCCGCAGCCATAGATGCCCGTCCTCGCACAAGCCAGCCTCGTCATGACAAGGCAGCCGAAACCTGCCCACGTCGACACGACAAATCCGCCGCCGGGAGGCCGAAAGACGCCCCGACCGGCCATGGAAGCCCCCGTTTTTACCCCTTCCTGGCCCCATGTCTAAGCCATGTGAGAGCCCTTCATTAATATATTAAGGTGCAGGTTTTCCCCGAAAAAACCCGAAACAGAAAAATTTTCCCGCTGACAATCAGCATGATGCGGGAAAGAAAAAAAATAATTGAAAAAAGTGCTTGCGGAATGGGAAAAAGGTAGTACTTTTGCACCCGCTTTCGGAACGGAAGAGGGGACGAAGAGAGGGGAACACGGAAGCGTAAAGTTCTTTGAAAGTCTGAGGCCAGCACAATAGAAGAAGCGCTGACGCCGCGAGGCGTCGCGCGGGAAGGAGCCACCCGGGGAGACCCCCGGGATGGACATCGAGGCGGAACCCGAGATTCAGAATACAGAAATTTGAGTACAACAATACTACAACGAAGAGTTTGATCCTGGCTCAGGATGAACGCTAGCG
>JAEEGH010001648.1_pt1 | contig 63309 bp, 57 predicted proteins | sample 9134181 | NCBI WGS metagenome assembly JAEEGH01 (sample SAMN16246544, study PRJNA631951) | gut metagenome | biome: gut microbiome; feature: rumen; material: DP-attached | host: Bos | place: Iran: Karaj | collected 2018-10
ATAGTTATTACTATATATATAAATAAATAGATAACTATGATATGGTGGTGGATTAGGCCTTTTCCTCTTTCTTTACGGGAGCGGCAGACTGTGCGGGGACACCCATTTGGCAGTTGCCTTGAAACATTGCGCCTTCCTGGATAATGAGCTGCTTGGTCTTGATGTTGCCCACGAACTTGGAAGAACTCTCGAGGATGAGCTTTTCGGATACTTCGATATTGCCCTTCACGCTACCGGCGACAACGGCGTTTGTGGCCTTGATTTCGCCTTCGATGTAGCCGTTGCGCTCGATGATGAGCTCGCCTTCGATATTGATGCTGCCGTTCACGTTGCCGGCGACGCGGACGTCGCTCTTGCCTATGATGTCACCCTTGATGGTGATGCTTCCGCCGATCTGGGTAATTTCCTGTTCGCCTTTTGTAGCCATTTTTAACCTCTTAGTAGTTGATATAGGTTTCCGGGTCCTGCGGGACCCCGTCTTTAATAATAGTATAATGCAGGTGCGGTCCGTTCGTGGAACCCGTGGCGCCCACCGATCCGATGATGTCGCCCTTGTGAACGGGGCTCCCCTTTCTCGTCTTGATGTTCATCAGGTGCGAGTAGGTAGTGACGTAGCCGTTCCCGTGGTTGATTTCGATGGTGTTCCCGAGTTCGCCCTTCTTGCCTGCAAATTCAACAGTGCCCGTTCCGGTCGCGAAGACCGGGTTACCCGGGGTGGCCGAGAAGTCCGTTCCGAGATGTCCGTTTTCCCCGTCGAATTTCTTGCTCACGATGCCCACGACAGGCACGATATCCGGAATTTTCTCGATTTTTAATTTTTCCTCAAGGGTTTTCCACCCATGTCCTTCAAAATCAATTTCGTTTTTCTCGGAAGGCGAGTGCGCGAACCTGTTTCTGTCTATAATACTGTTGATTTTGTTGGAGTCGTTTTCGATAAATGTCTCGAATATGTTCTGAATACGCTGTTCCAGTATCCAGAGTGAGTCCAGACGCTCAAACATTTCCTCGTAGTTCTTGTCTTTCTTGATAAGTTGGGCATTGACCACGCGGATTTTCTCGTAACTTGCGACAATCCGGTTGATTTTTGCCAGATTGAAGATGAACGCACCGAGAACAATTATGAAAACTATCAGGAAAATCTTCCCGAAAAGGAACCACCTCGTCGAAACCTTGAAATTTTTGATTTCGTGAGAGTCTTCTGGGATAATCTGTACTGTGTAGTACTTCTTTTTCATGAGCTGCCTAGCGGTTTTCCATGATTTCCTGGATGCGGGTCAGGTCGTCCATGCTGTAGTACTTGATGACGATGGTGCCTTCCGGCTTGCCGGAGCTGCTCGGGTTGAGCTGCACCTTCGTGCCGAAGAACGTCTCGAGCCTTGTCTCGAACTGTTTCATGTCGGCGCTCAGTTCCGGCCTGGGCTTCGCGGGCGTCTCGGAATTTTCAGGTCCCTGAGCTTGCCGAAGGGACGGTTCTTCTTCTTCGTCCTTGTCTTCGTCACCGCGGATAATCGCCTCGATCTGGCGAACGTTCAGGCCTTCCTCGATGATGCGTTCCGCAAGCGATTCGGGGTCGCCAATCTTGTCGCTGCAGAGTGCTCGGGCGGCGCCGCTGTTCAACTTTCCTTCCTCTATCCACACGAGCACCTGTTCCGGGAGCTTGAGGAGGCGCAGGCTGTTGGTAATCGCGGAGCGCGACTTACTCACAATCTTGGCCAGGTCTTCGTGCTTGTAGCCGTGCTTATCGATCAGTTGTTGATAGGAACGTGCAATTTCGACCGGGTTCAGGTCGACGCGCTGGATATTCTCGATGAGCGCCCATTCCGCCATCGCCTTGTCGTCGAGGTTCTCGTAGACTTGCGCCTTGATTGTCGGGAGACCTGCAATCTTGGTGGCGCGGGTACGGCGTTCGCCGCTGATAATCTGGTAACGGTCGCCCACCTTGCGCAGGGCGATCGGCTGGATAAGGCCCTGCTGCTTGATGGAGTCGGCAAGTTCGGAAAGTTCCTCGTCGTCGAACGCCTTGCGCGGCTGGAAGGGGTTCGGGTCGATAAGGTCAATCGAGATTTCAACAATCTTCTCGAATTTTTCGGAAGTTTCGGCAGGATTGTTGATAGTGTTCGCCTGTTCACCTTTAAAATTGATGTCGTGGTCCTTCATGATGGCGGCGAGGCCGCGACCCAGTGCAAAAGATTTCTTTCCCATTACTTACCCTTGTTCAGAATTTCCTCGGCGAGTTTCATGTATGCCTGCGAGCCGGTGCTCTGCACGTCGTACAGGATGACCGGCTTGCCGTGGCTGGGCGCTTCGCTCAGGCGGACGTTTCTCGGAATCATCGTCTGGAATACCGTGTCGGAAAGGTTCTCGCGGACTTCGGCGGCGACCTGCTTCGAGAGGCTCAGGTTTGCGGAGTACATCGTGAGGAGCGCACCCTCGATCTTGAGGTTCGCGTTCAGGTTCTTCTGCACTTCACGGATGGTCTTGAAAAGTTCGGTCATACCCTGCAGGGCGTAATATTCGCACTGGATAGGGATAAGCACGCTCGTCGCGGCGGTGAGCACGTTCAGCGTGAGCAGGTTCAGGCTCGGGGGTGCGTCGATGATGATGAACTCGTATTCGTTCTTGAGCACGTTGATGATTCGTTCGAGCCTGTGTTCGCGGCTCATCGCGTTCACCAGTTCGATTTCCATGACGGCGAGGTCCGGGCCGGAGGTAATGACCTTCAGGTAGTCGAGGCTCGTGTCCATGACGGCGGGCGCGATGTTTTCGAGCGTCATGTTGTCCGGGTTTTCCGCCAGGTCCAAAACCTCGTGGATATCCAGTTCCTGCGACTCGTTGAATCCGAGACCCTGCGAGGCGTTGCCCTGCGGGTCCATGTCGATAAGGAGAGTCTTCTTTTCGAGAGCGGCAAAACTTGCAGCCAGGTTCACGGCCGTCGTGGTCTTGCCCACGCCGCCCTTCTGGTTGCATACTGCTATCACTTTACTCATTTATTACCTCGAGTGACTAAGGCGTAATCCTGTTCTTCGTTCGGCAGGTTGTATTTCCAGATACAGATTGCCGGGTCGTTTTCCAGGTGAACAATATTGTTGAAACTTTTCAGCGTGAGGAAGGTCCCGCCCTTCTTGAGTCCGGGCAAGGCACGTTCCCAATCGTTTTCGAAAGTCGAGAGGGCGCGGCAGCTGATGAAGTCCAGGTCGGAAAGGCCTGCGGTCTCGAAGCGCTTGCCTACCACGGTCAGGTTCTTGAGCTGCAACTTTTCCTTCGTGTAGTTCATGAACTCCACGCGCATGTGGCGGGGTTCCACCGCATAGAACTGGATCTCGGGCATCGCGATGGCGAGCGGGAAAACCGGACATCCGGCGCCTGCACCCATGTCGGCCCAGCGGGCCCCTGCGTGGATTTCCTTCACTATATATATATAGGGAACGAGCGAGTCGGCGATGTGCCTGCTGAGGAACTTCTCGGAATCCTTCACCGAGATCAGGTTGCCGAATTGCTTCGTTTCTACCACCAGGTCGGCAAAGTCATAGAGCTTGCCCAGCGTCTCGTCGGACAACTGCACACCATGCCCCTTCAGGAACTGGTTCAGAAAATTCTGCTGCTCTATGTTAGTTCTGTAGCTCATTATTAGGTTTCACGTGAAACCAACATGTTCAACATGTTGGTTTCGCGTTCCCACACAATTTAGTATATGTTCATAATAAAAAGAGGGTGCCGACATTGGCACCCTTTCACTTTTTAAAAATATCCGTTAATAACTTTTTGATAAGTGTGGATTACGTGTTTATAGAAAACGCTGGTGTTCTAGACCGTAATCTTGATTCACGTGAAACATTGGCGGCTACTCCTGCTCACAGAGATACTCTATTGTCCCATTGGGTGTTTTTTCTTTAAAATGTTTATAATGCTTTTCGGAACCATCAGCCTCCCTGCTGAGTATTATTTTCCCTTCGCTATACCAGGCCTCTGACCCGTCCGCATATCTGGAATGTATTAGGTTTCCCTTGTCATCGTTATCATACCAGGTTTCTGATATCTTTTTTGAATCCCGCGACGATATCGAGTGTATTTTATTTCCTTTTTTGTCATACTCATTCAATATTTCTAGTCCAGTATTATCTTTCATTCGAGTAATCTTGTTCCATTTATTATATTCGTTCCAGTTTTCATGTCCGGATGAACTTTTGGCGTAGATGATGTTGCCTCTAGCATCAGTTTTATAGGTGGTTATAGTTGTATCACTGAGGTCTTTGGATTTCATTTTGGATTGAATCTGGTGTCCCTTTTCATTGTATATTGCCCAGTATTCTAAACCATTTGCATCTTTTTCGTAGATCAGTTTCCCTTTCGAGTCATATTCTGTCTTGTCGCAGGAATACCATTTGCCGTCAAAAAAGTGGGTCGGGTCTGCCAGTGCAATTGTGGAAAGGATTAGGATTGATGTGAAAACTTTTGACATGTTTGAACCTTTATAAGTTTCTCCGGATGATATGACAAATCTAATCATAATCTAGGGGTGTGTCAATGCCCTATTCTTGATTTAGATTTGCAAAAACAAGCGAGCTTGTTTCTGCTTCACTCGCCTCATATAATGGAATATATAAATCTGGTAGTGAAACCAACATTCGGAGAATGTTGGGCCTCTGGCTTTGCCATAGGCCTACACCCTGCGGTTCCCAAATAAAAATGTGCAAGCACATTTTTGCTTGGGAACCTTGTGCGTGTTTCACGTGAAACGTTAATGTGATTCAAAAAATTCCGCATTAATCCACAAATACGTTTTTAGTACCTTGCTGGTGAATTTGGGTCGCACCAGATGGGGCCGTGTCCGCCGAATGCTGTCGAGAGGGCTGCCCCCGTGATGCAGAGTCCCGTCCAAATCAACGAATTTTTCAGGTAGTTGCCTTTTTCTTGTCCTTTAATGGAGAAATCAATTTTCCTGGATGTCGAATCCGAAGCTTCGGTTCCAGTGTCGTAGTCCAGCTTGAACATCATGGCGCGGTCGGTGGCCGGCGCCTCTGCCTGCTTTTGTGGCAGGAGCTGTGCGAGCGAAAGTGGCGCGCTCGCCAGTAAAAGGATTGCAATACCGTAAAGCCTCATGATAACCCCAAAATGTTCTCCTGCAGATAATATATATAATTTCATGGAATTTTTCGCAAGAAAATGACGGATGACATTATTTGACTCTAGAAGTTTATATATTGCCGACAGGACTATTTCAGGGAGGTTCCCGTGTGTTCCCTCATTGCGGCCATTTTCATAACTGTACTGCTTATCATGTGGTATAATTAGGTATATTATATATAGGAGGCCAATATGGTAGAAATCGAGATTATCCAGGGCGACATCACCAAGTTGAATGTGGATGCCATCGTGAATGCGGCGAACTGTTCCCTTTTGGGTGGCGGCGGTGTCGACGGTGCGATTCACCGGGCTGCGGGTCCGGAACTCTTGAAGGCGTGCATTCCCCTGAACGGCTGCGAAACGGGCAAGGCGAAAATCACCCCCGGTTTCAGGTTACCGGCAAGGTTCGTCATCCATACCCCGGGTCCCATCTACCGGGACGGCCTGCACGGCGAACCCGAGCTCCTGGAATCCTGCTACAGGAGTTGCCTTGACCTGGCAGAAGAGAACGGTTGCGAGACGGTCGCCTTCCCCGCCATCTCGACCGGAGTCTATGGCTACCCCTGGGAGGCTGCGACCGAAATCGCGGTCCGTACTGTTGATAAGTACCCCGCCAGGAGCGTTAAGAAGGTCATCTTCTGCTGTTTCGGTGAACAGATGTTGAAAATTTATCGAGAAGTGACGGCGAAAGCGTCTTGAAAAAAATGAAGTTTTATCGTTTATTTTTACCCTTTCTAATAGTACTCGTGATGGCGGGCATCTCATTTGCCAACGAGGAACAGGCCCCCAATGTAGCGCAGGATTCCGCTAGGGTGCAGCAAAACTCTGGAAAAACTTTCTTTCGGGAATTGGTTCCTTGGAATATGTACCTGGGAGGCGGCACAGGTTTCGCTTTTGGAGCAGATTGGGTTTTTGGTGATTGGAATTATATATACATTAAAGGTGATGATTCCAGTTTTATACCAAGTCACATTTGGTTGTGGACTATTGGGACGCATGCTTTTTATGCGGACGGGTTCAACTTCTTGCTGCAGCCAAATATCCTATATTTCTACGAAAGGGGCATCTCGTTCAAGTTTTCCCTAGGTCCAGAACTGGGCTACATTAACGAGACTGGCTTTGATTACGGCTTTTCGCTCTGTATCGGGACAATCATCGACATGCTCAATGTCAGAGTGGGCTATCTGGTACGGACGAAGAGTCCTTATTTCCATATATTGTTTAACTTGCCGGTAGGCATTGGTATGTGGGTATAATAATCTATATTTTAGCAGACAAGTATTGATTTTTTTCAAAAAAAAGGAACATCTTATGGAAGAAGTCGTAAAATTTCTCAAGGATTGCGGTGCGTATTTCTTGGCGACGGTCGACGGCGACCAGCCGCGTGTACGCCCGTTCGGTACCGCCAACATTTTCGAGGGCAAGCTCTACATCCAGACCGGCAAGTCCAAGGACTGCTCCAAGCAGATCCAGAAGAACGGCAAGGTCGAAATCTGTGCGATGAACGCCGCGGGTAACGAGTGGGTCCGAGTTGCCGGTACGCTCGTCCGCGACGACCGCCGCGAACCGAAGGTCGACATGCTGGAGAACTACCCCGAGCTCAAGTCGATGTACTCCCCCGACGACGACAACACCGAGACGCTCTACTTCAGGGACGCGACCGCCACGTTCTACTGCTTCACGGCGGCTCCCCGCGTTGTGAAGTTCTAGTTGGCTGCCTTTTGCGGCCTCGGCATCATGTTGATATTATTGTAAACATTCTATTAACGAAATGGTTCCCGTACAACCGGGGGCCTTTTTTTCAGGTGGATAAATTTGGGATTCACTCCACTATTTTTGGATGTTTCACGTGAAACGTAGAATGTCCGTGTGGATAACCTGTGTGGTTTGGAAATTCGATTTTCCGGCTGCGTCAAAATTATGAACACTGTATCAACAAAAGCGCTAATGTTTCACGGCGTTTCATATGGCGCGCGGATGTGGAAAAAATGGGCATAATTTAAGAAATGTTTACAAATAAATGTGCTACTTTGGTCGTGAAGGTTGTATCTTTTACAGCATGAAAAAGTTAGGAGCAATCATCATCTTCATTCTCGTGTCGGCTGCCTCGGCGTCCGGCATATCCTGGAAAACCTTCGACGTCAAGACGGGACCCCTGCTTGGCGGCTGGTCGGAGTCTGTCACGTCCCTCGGCTGGTCGCTTTCGCTGGTGAAGCCGCTGACCCCCTATATAGGCGTCGGCGCCATGATCGAGGTCGCGACAAGCCATTCGATGTGCTGCGACTGCGTGGAGTACGACTTCGACGAACTCTCCGAAGGTCTGCTGCTGAATTTCGACGCCCCCCTCGCCTACGGCTTCAACCTGATAGCCAACTTCATGTTCCTGGTGCACTGGGAGGAAGGGACGGTCAGCGGTCTGTATTTCTCGTGGAGCGTCCAGGAGGATCTTTACGATGCGGACGGCGAGCCGGTCTACGGCCTCTACAGGATGGAGGAAGACAACAACGATTACTACTTCGAGTCGTTCATGTTCCGTTCGAACCTCGGGGTCGCCTGGCGCACTTCGGGCGGGCGGTTCGGCCTCGAGCTCTACCCCCTGGACTTCGCCCTGGTCCGCGGCGGCGACGCCCGCTACACGATATCGCTGAACGCGGTCTTCCGTGTGTTCTAGCTCAAATGTTCTTGAATATACTGCCTTGGAATATTATATCGTGAGCCTTTTTTAAAATTAGTGTTTATATTTATACCGTGTATTGCGCCCTAGGGGCGTAGTGTTGTCTTATTCCGAGAGGCCATGTCAATGCTAAGAAGCTTAACGGTATGGGTAGTTTTGGGTGTCTCGCTGGCGCTTGCTGCACCGCAGACCGGCAAGGTGCGTTCCGTGCTCGGCGATGTCTCGTTTAAGAAAAAAGGAAAAGGCGACTGGGCATCTCTCCGCGTCGGCGCGAAGGTTCAGGAAAAGGATATCATCCAGACGGAAGTCGAGTCGGGCGTGCTGATCTCGATGCCCGACGGCAGTACGATCTCCATCGAGGAGAACGCGCTTATCGAGTTTTCGCAGATTTTGATGATCAAGGATTCCCAGGTCTCCGAAGTGGATGTCAAGAAGGGCATGTTGCGCTTTGACGCGCAGAAGCAGAAGGGCCCGCAGAGCAAGTTCAGGTTCAGGACCGGTACGGCGACTGCATCGATCCGCGGTACGGACGGCGTCATTGGCCTTACGGAAGGCGGCCAGCCCTACGGCGCGCTCAACAGTGGCGAGATGGTCATGGAAGAGGGCGGCAAGGAAGTTCCCGTGAAGGCACAGCAGTTCGTGGCCTTCCGCAAGGGGCAGGCCCCCGTGGTCGTCGAGGCGAAGAACGCGGGCGACCTCGACTTCATCAAGACTATCGGTGCGGCCGTGGATGATACTACGAAGTCCGTCGACGACATCCAGGCGAGCGCGAAGGAAATCGACGCGAAGATCGAGAAGAGGAACGAGGACCTGAGGCTGCAGTACAAGTGCCGCCTCTACTCCGTGCCGCCGGTCATCTCTACCAATACGGTTTCTATCGAGGCGCTGTGCTCCCCGGGCATGACGGTCACGCTCGGCTCCGAGAGCTTCGAGTCCAACGGCCAGCCGCTGCGCTTTACCCCCACGTGGAGCGAGGGCGCGTTCGGCGCAAAGAAGTTCCGCATGACCTGCTCCGTGGAAAAGAGCTCGTTCGAGTGCGGCCAGATTTCGTTTGTCTACAGGGTTGACCGCGGTGTCAAGTTCATGAGGTACGACGAGAACAAGTGCGAGGCGCTTTATGCCACTACGGGCTTCAACGGCAACGAGGGCAAGCTGCGCATCACCGTGGGCGACAGCGTGCTCAGGGAGCTTTCGCTCGAACGCGATATCGCGGCAAGCTTCAAGCTTGTGCCGGGTGTCAACACCTACCGCATCGAGCCCGAGAACGAGGACAGCTCCGTCGGCGTGATCGAGCGCGAGCTCAAGTGCTACCCGCGTACCGGCGTGAAGATCCAGTTGCGCAAGAGCAACAAGACGAGCTTCCGCAAGAAGGTGTCGCAGGGTACGGCGGTGTACCCGGAATTCGAGTTCGACGTGGTGAAGGTCGTGAACAACGACCCGTCGCAGATAAAGTCTGTCGAGGCGACGGTCGACGGCAAGCCGTGCGAACTCAAGCTGATTCCTTCCGAGACGGGCCTTGGCTACAGCACCAAGCTCCAGGTCAAGCGCGGCAAGTCGGCGAAGGTCGATATCAAGGTCACCATGCTCAGCGGCGAGGTCGCCAAGGAATCGCAGGTATTCGAGTACAAATAACTTTTGTATTAAATATTACATAAAACTTTATTACAAGTTTTCGGAAAAGTCGCATTATTTGAGCATAATGCGACTTTGTTGCTAATTTTGTAAACAAAATTATACCGTAGCTGTAAATGCGGGTGTAGTTTATTTGCTAAATTTTGTACAAATCTGATACGGACTGTAGCGCTCGCATAATGGTGTGCGGATGAAGTTCAACTTTGCTACAAGGCCCGTATCAACAGAGGAGAACAAAAATGAAAAAGATCATAGCTTTATGCTCTTTCGTGTTCCTGCTTTGCTCTTGCGCAGGCGTGAACGTCAAGAAACCCGACATCGACAACGTGAAAAAGGTAGCGATTCTAAGCGTTACCGGTAGCGAGGATTACGAGGATATCGAATCCGTGAAGGGCAACAAGGAAAACCTTCTTTCTGTCGTCGGCAACATCATCAAGGACAACGTCGAGATGATCAACGAGCCGCAGGTGAACATTGCCACCCACGGCGCGAACGCCCTTTTCCAGGTGCTCAACGGCATCGAAGGCTGGAGCGTGATTCCGTTTGAACAGGTGCTCGACAACGAAGAGGTGAAGGCCTTCTTCGAGAACAAGGATACCTGGGGCAAGGTCGAGGACTTTGCGAACAAGGTCGCTCCCCGCGACGGAAAGCGCCGCGTGCCTGCAAGGGGCATGTACGAACTTTCCTTTGACAAGGTCGTGCCCGAAGGCCATACCTGGGTGAACGGCGAACGCGTCGAGGCCCCGGTCCACCGCGCCCTCGGCAAGATGTGCCAGTCCCTCGGTGTCGATGCCATCGCTGTTGCAGAATTTTACTTCTACTACGAAACCGGCATGATGACCAAGATTACGAGCAACGTGACTCCGATCGTGCTCGTGAATGTCGCGATGATCGACAAGAACGGCGAAAAGGTGCTCTTCACCGACCGCGGCTGGAAGCAGATCGAAGGCAGCGAGTCCGCGAAGATTCACCACAGCTACGTGGACCTGCGCGACGACCGCTCCGTGAAGGCTTACAACCTCGCCATCGACAAGATCATGGACGAGTTCCGCAAGGAAGCCGTCAAGAAGCTTGCAAAGTAATTGAGCTTTACTCCTTGGGAGGGGCTGCGCATTGGGCGTGGCCCCTTTCCGCTATTATTTCAGATATAAACGCTGACACGTTGGCATGAATTATGCTAAATTGTCTCCGTAATTTTTAAATGTGGCCTCGGGCATGCCTGCGGCCGTTATAAAGGAATACGATGAGCATAGTAGATACCGTCCTCCACAAGGTTTTCGGGACACCCCATGAACGTAAGGTTAAGCAGCTTCGCCCGGTAATCGCGAAGATTCACGAGGCCCGCGCGGCGCTCGAGGCGCTCGACGACGCGGCGCTCGCCGCGAAGAGCGCGGAATTCCGCGACAAGCTCAACAACGGCGCCTCCCTCGAGGATATCAAGGTCGATGCGTTTGCCGTGTGCCAGGAAGCCTGTGACCGCCGCCTGGGTATCTTCAATATCTTCAAGCCGGAATTCGAATTCGACTTCAGCCGCCTCGGTCCTGAACTCCAGGGCGCGGTGGAAACGGCCAAGGCCGAGCTCGCAAGCGGCAAGAACGAGTGGGAAGTCTACCTGCCCGCCGCCCTCTACGCGAAGGTGCGCGAACTCTACCCCGAATCCGTGAAGCCCTTCCGCATGATGCCTTTCGACGTGCAGATGATCGGCGGCCTCGTGCTCCACGAGGGCGCGATTGCCGAAATGGCGACCGGTGAAGGTAAGACCCTTGCCGCAGCCCTCCCCGTCTACCTGAACGGTCTCGGTGGCCACGGCGTGCACGTGGTGACGGTGAACGACTACCTCGCCGGCCGTGACGCGAAGCAGATGGGCCTCGTGTACAAGTTCCTGGGCCTTACCGTGGGCCTTATCGTGAACGGGCTCGATTCCGAACAGCGCCGCACGAGCTACAACAGCGACGTCACCTACGGTACCAACAATGAGTTCGGCTTCGACTACCTGCGCGACAACATGGCGGTCGACCCGTCCCAGCTGGTGCAGCGCGAGCTCAACTTCTGCATTGTGGACGAAGTGGACTCCATCTTGATCGACGAGGCCCGTACCCCGCTCATCATCAGCGGCCCTGCCGAGGATGCGACCGACAAGTACGCGAAGGCCAACGAGATTGCGCAGAAGCTCGTGAAGAACAAGGATTTCTCCGTCGACGAGAAGGACAAGAACATCCAGCTCACCGAGAAGGGCGTGAACCACGTCGAGAGCCTGATGCAGATTACGAACCTCTACGGCGAGCATGCCGACTGGGTGCACTTCCTGGACCAGGCGCTCCGCGCATGGCACCTCTACGAGAAGGACGTGGACTATATCGTGCGTGACGGCGAGATCGTGATCGTGGACGAGAACACGGGCCGACTCATGGAAGGCCGCCGTTACTCCAACGGTATGCACCAGGCCATCGAGGCCAAGGAGAAGGTGCAGATCCGCCGCGAGAACCAGACGCTTGCGACCATCACGTTCCAGAACTACTTCCGCATGTACAAGAAGCTTTCGGGCATGACCGGTACGGCCGAAACCGAAGCGACCGAATTTATCAAGATCTACAACATGAACACCTGGGTCATCCCGACCAACAAGCCCTGCATCCGCAAGGACGAGCAGGACCTGGTCTACAAGTCCGAGGATGCCAAGTGGAAGGCCATTGTCGCAGAAATCAAGACCCGTCACGAGAAGGGCCAGCCGCTCCTCGTGGGTACGGCTTCCATCGAGAAGTCCGAACACCTCCACGGCCTCCTGGAAAAGGAAGGCATTCCGCACGAGGTCTTGAACGCGAAGAACCACAGCCGCGAAGCCGAGATTATCCAGTATGCCGGTCACGCGGGCAAGGTGACGATCGCGACCAACATGGCCGGTCGTGGTACCGACATCGCGCTTGGCCCTGGAGTCACGGAACTTGGCGGCTTGCACGTGCTCGGCACGGAGCGCCACGAGTCCCGCCGTATCGACAACCAGCTGCGCGGCCGTTCCGGCCGTCAGGGCGACCCGGGCTCTAGCCAGTACTTCTTAAGCCTCGACGACAACCTGATGCGCATCTTCGGCGGCGACAGCGTGAAGAACCTGATGAGCCGTTTTGGCGTGGGCGAGGACGAGGTGATTACGCACCCGATTGTTTCGCGTTCCATCCGCAGCGCACAGCGCCGCGTCGAGAGCCAGAGCTTCGATATCCGTAAGCACTTGCTCGACTACGACAACGTGATGAACGAGCAGCGCAAGGTGATCTACGGGCTCCGCCGCCGCATCCTGAACGGCGAGGATATCCGCGACGAGATCATGAACCGCATCGAGGACGCCTGCGACATCAAGGTCTCGGGCTACATCCCGGCGAAGAGCTACCCCGAGAACTGGAACCTGGAAGGCCTGCATACCGACCTCCAGCGCACGCTCGGCATGGAATACAACCTCACGTTCGAGGAGGCCACCAAGCGCACTCCGGAACAGGTGCTCGAAGAAATCATCAACCTCTGCAAGGCGCGCTACGACAAGCTCACGAAGATTATCCCGGATACGGACTTCCGCAATATCGAACGCCGCTTCCTCCTCATGACCATCGACCAGGTGTGGAAGGAACACCTCTACGCCATGGACCAGCTGAAGGACGCCATCCGCTTCCACGGATACGCCCAGAAGGATCCGCTGATGGTCTACAAGAACGAGGGCTACAAGATGTTCGAGGGCTGCCTCGAGAAGATCGCGACGCTCACTGCGCTGCGCATCCTGAACATCCGCATCACGCTCCCGAACGGCATGACCGTTTCGCCCGACCAGCTGCAGCTCAAGAGCCAGGAACAGATCGACGCCGAGAAGAAGGCCGCCGAGGAGGCGGGTGCCGCCGGCGAGACCGCCCAGGAAAACGCTCCCGAACAGCTGAGCGCCGAGGGTGCCCAGGCCGCAGGCCTCGCGGGAGCCGCCGCGCATTCCGAGAGCAACGCCATCTCCGAAGAGCAGCAGGGTAGCCAGCCGATGCCGCAGTCCGCTCTGCCCGGCACGCGCCCGACGGTGCGTCGTACCTACACGAACCCCGCCGTGCTCGCCGCCGCAAGGAAGCGCGCCCAGCAGCAGGGCCCGAAGCTCGGCCGCAACGATCCGTGCTGGTGCGGTTCCGGCCTCAAGTACAAGAAGTGCCACGGCAAGGACCTCGAGTAATACGGCTGCCCTATGCAGACGGCGAAGCGCTTCTTTAGCCTGGAAGGTATCGACGGGTCGGGAAAGTCGACCCAGATAGACATGCTTATCGCGGCTCTCACGGCGGAAGGGTATTCCGTGGTGAAGCTGCGCGAGCCGGGCGGCGCGAAGATTTCGGAACGCGTGCGCGAGATTCTGCTCGACGCATCGTTCAAGGGAGTCATGGGCGACAAGACGGAGCTGCTGCTGTACAATGCGGCCCGCGCCCAGGTGATTCACGAGATTATCCGGCCTGCGCTCGAAGCGGGGAAGATCGTGATCGCCGACCGTTTCGCGTGGAGCACGTTCGCCTACCAGGGCTATGCCCGCGGCTTGGGAGCCGACCTGGTGCAGCGCCTTACCGAAATTACCTGTAGCGGCTGCTTCCCGGAGCTGACCGTGGTGCTCGACATCGACGTGGAGCGGGGGCGCGCGCGCACCGCGAAGCGGGGCGAGGCACCCGACAGGCTCGAACAGGAGAAGGCCGACTTTTTTGAAAGGGTGCGCCAGGGGTACCTGGCCGCGGCCCGCGACTATCCGGACTGTGTCGCCGCCATCGACGCCGACCGTACTCCCGAAGGAGTCTTCGGCGATTTGTACAAACTAATAAAATCGAGACTCTAGCTGATAATTGTCCCGCTCACTTATTTGAGAAGCTCTTCGGGGACGCATTCCGCCATTGCCTCGTAGGCGCTGGCGCTTGGATGCAGGTGGTCGCCGGAATCGAAACCGGCGGCGAATGCCTTGGGGTTGTCGTGCCCGCAAACCGCCTTGTCGAAATCCACGCAGCCGTCGAAATCGGGCGCGGTACGTAGCCACTGGTTGAACGCCATGCGGATGATGTCGCGGTTCTCGTTGTAGGTACGCCAGCCGTAGATGGGCAGCAGCGTGCCGCTGTAGATCTTGAGCCCGAGCTTGCGCGCGTGCGTGATGTAGAGCGAGCGGACGCCGTTGATAAGGTCGTCGGCCGTGGGCATGTCGCTCCAGGGGCGGAACTTATTGACCTCGACTCCGACCGGGTGGATGATGTCGTTGATGCCGTGCTGCACGATGACGCCACGGGCGCCTGCCACGTTCATTTCGATGGGGAAGCGCGTGGCGCCCTTGAGGCCGTATGCCGCATACGTGATGCAGCTGTATTCGCGGAGGATGCGCGTGCCGCTTACCGCGCGACGGATGATGGCCACGTTGTCGTAGCCTTCGCGTGCGCAGCGGAGCGTGAGGTAGTCGGGCCAGTCCTGCGCCGTGATGGAATCGCCGAAGCACACCAGCGCAAAGTTCTTTTCTTCGGTGAAAATGTCGATGGTGTTCAGGAAATAAATCCAGTTTGTTTTGCGCGTGAGGTCGTCGGGGAGGCTTGATGCCTTCGCGAAGTTGCCGTAGCTGTACTTGCCGCCCGAAAGCGGGCCCGTGATGGCCGTGCCCGCGTTCATCTGCGTGAAGTCTGCGAAGTAGAGGCTCACGTCGAAAGTTTCGCCCGCGGTGACGCTGAATGCGATTTCGTCACTCAGGATTTCTTCGCCCGCGGGGATGGTGCCGCAGGTGTGCCCGCCGAACGTGATGGCGACCGGGGAGTATGCGCCTGATGCTTCGGCGGATAGCGCGGACTTTGCGACGTACGCCTCGCTGATGGTCACGGGCTCGGTGCCGGTGAGATTCGAGAAGTGGAACCGCAGCTTGTTCCCTGAAAAGCATGCGCGGATGGGGTAGCGGAGCGTCAAGTCTTTCGCGTAGGTCGCTTCCTTGCGGTCTGTGATAGAGGTCGCGTTGCCCCAGCAGGCAACCCATTTCGTGAACGTTTCTGGCATGGTGAAAAGATAGATAAATACGGGGGGAGGGGAGGAGGGACATTTTCACCTTTTTTGTCACTCTTTTGACATTCCATTATTATATATTTCCGATATGCCTAGAACTAAGAATTCCGCGCAGTCTGCGCCTGCAAAAAAGAAAAACGTCCCGGAAAAGTCCGTGGAAGCATCCCTTTGGGAATCCGCCAACAAGTTGCGCGGAAGCGTTGAACCCTCCGAATACAAGCATGTGGTTCTCTCGCTCATATTCTTGAAGTTTGCAAGCGACAAGTTCGAAGAACAGCGTGCGAAACTCGTTGCTGAAGGTAAGGGCAAGTATGCGGACATGCCGGACTTTTACAACAAGGACAATGTCTTTTATTTGGACGAAACTTCCCGTTGGAGCTACATTGTCGAAAATGCCCGCCAGAACGGAATCGCCCTCTTGATCGATACCGCGCTTTCGAATATCGAAAAGAAGAACAAGGCTTTGCGTGGGGCTCTCCCGGACAACTATTTCTCTAGGCTTCAGCTGGATACCGCGAAACTCTCGGCGCTCATCAGCGAAATTGACGGAATTGACACGCTCAAGGACAAAGAGCAAGACGTGGTGGGTCGCGTCTATGAATATTTCTTGGGCAAGTTCGCCATCGCCGAAGGCAAGGGAAAAGGCGAATTCTATACGCCCAAGACGATTGTTGGCCTGATTGCCGAAATGATTGAACCCTATCGTGGCAAGATTTACGACCCCTGCTGCGGTTCGGGCGGCATGTTCGTGCAGAGTATGAAGTTTATCGAGGCTCACCATGGCAACAAACGCGAAGTCTCGATTTACGGTCAGGAATACACCGGCACCACGTATAAACTGGCGAAGATGAACCTCGCCATTCGAGGCATTACGGGGAACCTGGGCGCAAAACCCGCCGACACCTTTGCCGAAGACCAGCACAAGGATTTGAAGGCGGACTTTATCATGGCGAATCCGCCCTTTAACCAGAAATCTTGGCGAGAAGAAAACGAACTCTTGGATGACCCGCGCTGGAAAGGCTACACCGTGCCGCCCACGAGCAACGCAAACTACGGCTGGATTCTGAACATCGTCTCGAAACTTTCCGTAAACGGCGTGGCAGGATTCCTGCTCAGTAACGGTGCGCTCAGCGGCGAAGGCGACGAACAGGAAATCCGCAAACAGTTGCTCAAGAACGACAAGGTCGAAGCCATCTTGATTTTGCCGCGGAACATGTTCTATTCCACCGACATCAGCGTGACGCTCTGGATTCTGAACAATAACAAGAAAAAGCGTGAAGAACGCGTGGGCGAAACTGTCCGCAAGTATCGTGACCGCACCCACGAAGTGCTCTTTATGGACCTGCGCCAGATGGGCGAACCCTTCGAAAAGAAGTATATCCAGTTCAGCCCCGCAGACATCGAAAAAATCAGTTCCACTTACCACAAGTGGCAAGAAAAGAAAATCAAAGACGAGCCCGAATATTGCGCCACCGCGACACTCGCCGACATCGAAGCGAAAAACTGGTCCCTGGTGCCGAGCAAGTATATCGAATTCAAGAACCGCGACGAAGCCGTGGATTTCGATTCCAAGATGAAGAAACTCCAGTCCGAAATGCGTGACTTGCTGAAAGCCGAAAAAGAAAGCGAAAAGGAACTTGCCAAGGTCTTCAAAAACTTGGGGTATGAACTGTAGTTATGATGCAACGCCTTGGTGATTACATACGAGCCGTAGATGTCCGCAACAGGGATTTGAAAGTAACGAGACTGTTGGGTGTGAGCATAAACAAAGAGTTTATGCCTTCTATCGCGAATATTGTCGGAACGGATTTGTCCGCTTATAAAGTCGTGTATAAAGGTCAGTTTGCGTATGGACCGGTAACATCTCGAAATGGGGATAAAATTTCTGTTGCCCTTTTGCGAGAAGATGATGCCATTATTTCTCAGGCTTATGAAGTATTCGAAATCGCTGACACGAATGCTTTGGATCCCGAATATCTGATGATGTGGTTCCGTCGTCCAGAATTTGACCGTTATGCCCGATTCCATTCCCATGGTAGTGCCCGCGAAGTCTTTGATTGGGACGAAATGTGCGAAGTGCAAGTTCCCGTCCCCGACATAATGGAACAGCGCAACATCGTCGCTGAATACAAGACCCTTCAAACCCGCATCGACACCAACAAGAAACTCATCGCCACCCTCGAACAAACTGCCCAAACCCTCTACCGCCACACCTTCGTCGATAACATCGACCCCAACAACCTTCCCGAAGGCTGGCGAATGGGAACGATTGGTGAATTTTGCGCTAAAATGACATCTGGCGGAACTCCTAGCCGAACAAATAATGATTATTGGAATTCTAAAGATTATCCTTGGCTCAAAACGGGTGAAGTCCAAAATAATGTTGTTTTCGAAACTGAAGAATACATCAGCGAAGCCGGATTAAAGAATAGCTCTGCCAAGTTGATTCCCGCTGGTTCTGTCGTTATGGCTATGTATGGAGCAACTGCCGCACAAGTTGGCTATCTGCAATGTGAAACGACGACAAATCAAGCTTGCTGTAATATGATTTGTAAAAGTGATGTTGATGCAGCTTTCTTGTATTTCCATTTTTTGGCAAATCAAGAAGAAATTAAACGCTTAGCAACTGGTGGAGCACAAGAAAATCTCAGCCAAGAAGTTATTGCCGCTCAGCCGATATTAATTATCGATGATAATTCTATCAAGCAGCCTTTTTCTGCAATAATGCAGAAATTTGTGTGCTGCTTTAAAGAAATAAAAATCTTAACAGAAATGCAAACCCTTCTCCTCTCCAAAATGGGAGCGTAAATGTGAGTGAAATACAGAATTATGTTCCCGAGGGAAAATCTTGGCTTCGTGCTGCAGTTTCGCTAATTCCATATGTTGGTGGCGCTGTAGATCATTTGCTTTTTGATCAGGCTGATGCTATTCGAAATAAAAATATTGAACAAACTTTGAATAGTCTTTCTGTGTCGGTTGATGAGTTAAAGGATAAAATCAACCAGCCATGGTTTTCGTCCGAGGAATTCCTACAATTAATGAAAAAACTATTTGATTCGGTTTCTTTTGAAACGGATAAACAGAAAATAGATGCTTTGGGGAAGATTGTTGCTCTTTGTGGAACGAATGAATTTGTTCCAGATCAAAAGAAATGCTCTGTTTTTGATCATATTGCCAGATTGAGCTATGTTCAGATTAAGTTGCTGAGTATTGTAGCATCTATTCCTAAAAAGGAAAAAAAGATTTCGTCGGGTGCGCTTTTTCAAACTATCAATGCAATATGGTTAGAAGATATTGTAACTGTACTTCGGCAGTATGGTGAAAATCGTTTTTGGGAAGGAGACCTTGTTGTTAATCAAGAAATGGAAATTTTGGAGTCATTAAATATGGTGCGGTTAGTCCCTGTATGGGGCTCAGAAAAAGCGTATTCGTTAACCTCTATAGGAAAATTAGCGGCTAGCTACATTAATAATTTGGAACAAAAATGATACTTTGCTCTAAGACATTAGAAAAACTAAGAACAATTATAAATGAAGAGTCCGAGTATCGTAGCGGACCGCAGTTAGTTTCTTTTTTTAACAATCTTGGATTTAAGGACGAATATTGTCAGGGTTTTCCGTCTCGTTGGGCGTATACTCAAGAAAAACTTGAAAAAATTAATGGAACGCCAGAACTAGATAAATGTATAAAGACTGTTTTTAATCCTATTAACTTTGTTGAGGATCCGACACTATTGCAGAATTTGATTGATTCCTTCAACAAATATTTGACATTTGATGGCTGGATGGTTTTTCGCCAGGGGAAAGATATTTTAATAAAAAAGACTGATTTTGATGAATCGGTATTATGTGAAAGTGACGACGAGACTACAGAACAGGAGTTCCTTGCGAAAGATTTTGGTGTAGTTGAATGGAGTCGATTGAACATAGAAAGCGCTTTACTTCCTGTAGTAAAACAACGAGTGGATGAAATTTCAACTTGTTTAAAAAATAATGCTGCTTTATCCGTTATATTTCTATGTGGTTCCACATTAGAAGGATTGTTGTTGAATATTGCTCGTGAACATCCCAAAGAATTTAATACATCCGCATCAGCGCCTCAAAAAGACAAAAAAGTAAAACCGTTGCAAGAGTGGACGTTAGACAATTTGATAAATGTCGCCTGTGAAACGGGTTTTATAGATCTTGATGTGAAAAAATTTAGCCATGTATTGCGTGATTTCAGAAATTATATTCATCCGTATGAACAAATGGCAAGAGGCTTTAATCCGACAATCGAAACTGCAAAAATCAGTGCCCAGGTGCTGAAAGCTGCGATATCGCAATTGAGCAGGGGACGTTGATGTCAAGGGTTGATAATAAGACCTTCAATTCTTTAAATCCTACATATAACGCTTGTGTTGGGGATAATGGTGGCTTTTATATGCATGCCTATGTAAAGGGGTATAAGGAAGCTGTTGAAATCTATAGTGGTCGCACTTTGCGAGTATATTCAAAAGGGGTTGCTAATGACTGGGCAGAAATCTTTACTCAATATCTTCAAGTGATTTTTATTTACGTAATTTTCTTGGAATTTGCGTATAACCCTTTGAGAATCTGAAAAAAGAAACAGGAGGTTTTATATGAGGATAATATATAAGTGTTCTGTATGCGGAGACGCTTGTTTTGGTCAGAATCGTCAGTGTATTTTACATTGCTCGAAGGAAAAATGGAAAAGAAACGATTCGCGAACGAATCAATTTTTTAATAAATTGAAGCAGTTATATGTAAATTCTAAAAGCAGTACGCTAACTTTAGAAAAAATTAAATTTCCATTTCTTAATGATTTTCTGTGGCTTGATGATTCTTTTCAATATGTAAATCGAATTATTTTTTTGGAATGTTGTTTTAGTGGATATTCTAGTTTTTCTTTGCATAAAAATGTTCCTGAAATATTTTTTTCAAAATGTTCATTTGAAAAATCGTTTAAATTTTCGAGATTTAATAATTCAACCATTTCGTTGAGTTATTGTATAATTCTCAATTCTATAACATTCATTGACAACGATGCTATAAAGGTTAAAATTAAACATAGCAGTCTCAAAGAAAATAATTGCTTGGCTTTCATAAAAAACAATGATTTGACAGTAAATGTTTATGGAATGAATAATGTTGTACCTGGTAGGACAGAAGGCATTATTGTTTTTAATTCAGATAAGATTGAGTCTATAGATGTTGGTTCTTCGCAATTAAAAGTGTTGAAAATTGCGAGCGAATCTTGCTTGTCTCGGCATTTGAAATGTAAAGATTTGAGCGCCGAATGTTTAAATCTGTTGGAGACATCTTTTTTAGAGGATTCAACTGTTTTATTTGAAGAGTGCTTTGTTGATGAGTGCTTTTTTAATCGAATTGTAAACAAAACAAGATTCATTCAGTTCAACGCTCTAACCGTAAAGTCTCAATTGAAATGGTCGAAATTTGATCTTAGGAATACTTATTTTAATGATTTTGACCTCAGTGAATGTTCTCTGTTATTTGATAAGGTTAATTTCATAGGCGCTCATCTCAATTCAATAGAATGGAATGAGAATTTTTCAAAAATGAAAACGTCAATTGCTACTATAACACAAATCAAATCAATGTATGATGAACAAAAAAACTTTCATTTAGCAGATTGTTTTTATTCGCTGGAAATGAATCAACGAAGGATTGATCCTAATTTGGAGTTTCCAAAAAAAATTGTTTCTTATGTGAATTGGAAAATATCAAATTACGGAATGTCATACATCCGTCCTATATTCATTCTCTTTTATTCTGCTTTTATTGCAACCGTTTTGGATATGACCTTACAGGGTAATTTTGAATTGGTGATAGATTCAAACGGAAATTTTTTCAAAGTGATAGACATCATTCTGAATATATTAAATCGATGTTCTGATTTTATTATTCCTTTTAGTTATGAAGCCTTTTCTGGTGACAATGGTAAACTTTTTAGGTGTGATCAACTAGATGGATTTTTTTCTTTGCTATATATTATATGGAGTTCAATAATAATTTGGCATATTATCGTTGCTGTAAAACGAATCAATAGACGTTAGTTTTTTTCAAATTTGAAGATTCGCAAATCGAATTGGAAACGTCAAAACTGTTTGAATAGGTGACTTCTGATGAAAAATCTAGACTTTTTTAAAACAGATATTCCTGAAGAAAAACTGGACATGATTATCCGAATATCCTGGGAACTTTTGCAGAGGAAGATTCAGCATGGCTTAGTGAAGATCAATAAAGAGGCTTCTTTACAATTGCAGTTCGCAAATATATTACAAGAACTCATTTCTATTTCGCAGTATTCCGATAGTGAACGAGTCAAAGTTGTTCTGGAAGATACCATAAAACTGCAAAATGGAAAGACTCAGGAAATAGATGTCCTTCTAGAGACTGTAATAAAGAAACATCCCTATAAGATTGCTATAGAGATGAAGTGTTATAAGGAATTCGCGTCTTCTGGAGGAAAAAGGGGCGCGGTCGACATCTTTTGCAAAGATGTGTACGAGGACATTGAATCTCTTGAGAAATATGAGCAAGATTGCCCTGACATAAAGAAGACGTATTTCTTGGCTATGACAGACTACGAAAATATTGTCTGCCCGCAGAATAAAAAGGCTAAGTATTGGAATTATGATATTTCAGATGGCTTCGAATTGGTTGGTCCCAAGAAATTTAACACCCCTATTGGCGGTAAAAACGTCTCGATTCATATTGATGGCCGATACAAATTTGAATGGACGAATGTTGAATCAAATGGAAAACAGAACTATTTTCTAATACTTGGATAACTCTATGGACAAAGACCTTCTTTCTAGAACTCATTTCGTTTCTGTAGTTTCAAATATCATTGAATCAAAAATCAACGCGAAGGAAGGTTGTTCCTTTGCGATTGATGGCGAATGGGGCTGTGGCAAAACAACTGTTCTTGACATTCTTGAGCAACGATTAAAATCAAAATATCTTGTTGTTCGATATAATTGCTGGAAATATGATTTCTATGAGGAACCTTTGATTGCATTGCTTTCTGAATTTGCGAAGGCTATAAATTCGGAGCAGACATTTGAATTTGAAGAATACGAAAAGAAAGCATGGATGATTGCTGGAAAAATATGTTCGGATGTAACATCTAAATTAATTCAGGCTGGAACCGGTTTTGATATAAAGGCTGCTGTAAGATATGTTAATTCTGTTCGTAAAATTGCTAAAGAAAAACGGATAAAATTTGAGGATGTAAATAATAAACTTCCGATTGAATTTTTGATTGAGCAAATCCAAAAAGATTTGGGTGTTCTTTCGACCTTTGAAAATCGTGGAATAATCTTGATGGTTGATGAACTAGACCGTTGCTTGCCTGATTATGCAATTAAGGTTTTGGAACGTCTTCATCATTTTTGTGACAATACAAGAATAATACAAATTCTTGCAATCAACAAAAAAGAAATGTCCGGAAGTATTGCGAAAGCATTTGGCTATCCTAATGCTGATTCTGAAAAGATTGAATACTTTGCAAACCACTATATGCAAAAGTTCATAGATATGACTTTGTTGTTGAATAACGGAATATTGAACGATCCGCAGGTATTGCTGTTTTCTTCTCTAGATAAATTGTTCAAAGAATACGATAATCTTGATAAAGCCTTTGTAGCAGATTTTATCAAAAATGTATTGAATGATATGCCCATGCGAAATTTGAAGCAAATTGTAAAATCAGTAAGTTCAATTCACAATATAAGTCTTTGCGAGTTTTCTGAAAAAGGCCATGAATTCTCATATGCGTTGATGTGTGCGGAAATGCTAGAATGTATCCAAACCATTTATTTCAATATTTCTTCTGACATAGAAACGCAAGGGTCAAGGATGGAGTCTATTCATATTGAATTAGAACTTCATGGTCATGGACATAATAATTGGGGAAAACACTTTTCATTCAAGAATAAAGTAAACAATTTTTTCTCGTATAAGACCAATTTGTTGGAGCATTTTTATACGGGACGAAATGATGATGTCTTTGATTTTAAATTAGAAACCCCTAAAAACAAAGTATTGTATATATTCATCCCTTCAAACTGTAATAATTTGCATTACGACATAAAGCGTGTTCCTGTTTATTTGAAGAACGATGTGGAATTTTTTAAAATTTTTAGAAAAAATCTTAAGGAATTGAGAATACAGTAAAAAGGTTGCTTTATGACTCCCCAATCCTTCTCCAAAATTTTCTGGAAGCAGTATCTTCTACTTGAAAAGGACTTCCTCGAAACGGATGAGTTCGTGACGATTGACAAGAGTAACTTCAAGACGTTCTCCAATCGTTACACATATTTGAAGAGCGTACTCTGGGCTCTCGCTGAATGAGTGAGCTTTTTTCAATCTGAAAGGTTGCATTATGGAAAGAATTGATGAATTAAAGCCGCTTTACGATAGCCTTCTCTCTAGGTTTACAAATGAAGAGTGGAACTGCTATTGTACGTTTTTTATTCAGAAAGGAAAGGAATTTGATTTCTCGAAAAATAGAATTCTTTTCATAGGAAAATCTGTAAATGGTTGGATAAGCTCTAGCAAGAGTGTTGACGAATTGTTCTCTCAATCTAATCCAGATAGGATTGTAAACCGAGATGATGAAATTGAATGGGTTCAGAATTGTGCAGGTTGTGCCAAAGGTTACAATTCAAGGAGGTCTGCTTTTTGGCGAATTATTATAGGTGTTATAAATAGAATAGAAAAGAAAAAAGAATGGTATAAATATGTGTCGTGGTCAAACCTTTATAAGATCAGCCCTGATATCGGAAACCCGAATTCTAAAATGAAAAGGAAACAACAGGAAATTTGTTGTTCAATCCTAGATAAGGAAATTGAAATATTAAATCCTCGTGCAATTGTTTTCTTAACATCTGGTTGGGAAAATTTTTATGTACAGCATATTGGTTTGGATCTTCAAAAGAATAAAAAAATAAAATGGGGTCGTTATGTAACTTCTTTCCAAGAGGTGAATGGAATAAAGTACGTTTTTTCTCAACATCCTCAGGGAAAAAGAGAAAATTGCCATATTGATGCAATATGTTCAATTATTGAAGAAACTTCAATTTGTTGATTGGATATGACTCCCCAAGCCTTCTCCAAAATTTTCTGGAAGCAGTATCTACTGCTTGAAAAGGACTTCCTTGAAACGGACGAATTCGTTTCAAATGACACGTCAAATTTCAAGACCTTCTCAAGCCGCTACACATACTTGCTGTTTGAATAAGAAAAATGCTTGCTAAGCGGTCAAGCATCCGAGCGGAATAACTTTCACGGAATCCGGCCTTGAGTAGGCCATTTGTCCACCGGTCACGATGATGAGCAAATCAGGTTCCCGTAGCGGGACCTGTTTTTCTTTTTCGTTGTGCTCCTTGATGAGTCGTTTCAGTTCTAACAGGTGTTCTGCACCCTCGTCAATTTCACGACTGCCAAGTTTAAACTCGATTAGAGCGAATCGTCCGTCTTCTAAATGCAAGACGGCGTCCGCTTCTAGACCATATCTGTCTCGATAATACGAGACCCTGCCGCCATAGGGTTGACTGTAGGTGCGCAAATCACGGATGCCCATGCATTCAAAAATGAATCCGAAGGTTTTTAGGTCTAACGAGAGTTTCTGCGGAGAAAGTCCCAGCGCCGCCACCGCAATGGAAGGGTCGACAAATTCCCGTTTCGGAGAACTTTTTACGGCCGTCGCAGACCTGATTGCCGGGCTCCATGCATCAACATCGGAGATGACAAACAAACGTTCAAATGCCGAAAGATAGTCGTCGTATGTTGACGTGGCTAGCGATTCTGTATGTTGCTTTATGTTGGCAAGCATGTTTGTCTTTTTGGCGATTGTTGAGATATTTCGCGCGTATTCCTGCATAATCAAACGACCAAGGGTCGGGACTCTTTTTACCCCGTCAACGGATGAAAGGTCGAAATCGCATAGGCTGGTAAAATAGTTCTTGGCGACAAGCAGCTTTGCCCGTTCGCTGGTTAACTTTAATGCTGCGGGCCAGCCGCCTCTGCAAGCGGCGAAAATCAAATCTGCTATGGAGAGGGGCGATTTTTTCCCGTCAATATCGAGTTCGGGATTATCAAACAGTTCGCGAAGCGAAATGCTTCCGTTGGATTCCTTGGATTCGAACAAACTCATAGGGTGCATTTTCAACCTGGCGATGCGCCCTGTACCGGAGTGGTAGATTTCATCCGTCTTGACTGCATTTGAACCCGTGAGGATAAATTGCCCTGGTTCTTGACGTTTATCGACAGCTAGTCGGACTGCATCCCAAAGCACGGGAGCATCCTGCCATTCGTCAATGAGCCTGGGCGTGTCTCCATCCAATAAAAAAGAAGGGCTGATTAGCGCTGTTTGTTGCAGCGCGTCTCTCGTATCGGGATCCTGCATTCTGAGAATACTGTGCGCTTGTTGCTCGGCGGTGGTCGTTTTTCCGCACCATTTGGGTCCTTCAATAAGGACCGCTCCCATCGTCTCGAGCTGCATGGCCAATTCATCGTCTGCGAACCGCTTTAAATATTCCATAAAAATGCCTTTTTTAAGTAAATATAAGCAATTATTTTGCGAAAAGCAAGCGGTTATCGGGCGTTTTTGTGGTATTTTGTCAGGTGTTTTTGTGGTGTTTTGTCGGGTATTTTTGTGGTAAGATGGACATTTACTGCCTTTTTTGGGTAAAAAACGGCATTTAGTGGTTCTATAAATTTATCTTTATGGCATGGCTTTTAAGGAAGCGGATCTAGAAAAGGCTATCAAGGACCTCCTGGTTCAGGAGGGGTATTCCTATGTACCTGGGGAACAGGTCCCGCGTAAATCCGACGACGATGTGATTATTGAAAGCGACCTGAGGGCCTATCTGCATTCCCGCTACGATTCCGAAGGCATTACCGAAAGCGAAATTTCTCGCCTGGTGTTGATGTTGCGCAGTCTGCCCAGTGGCGACCTTTACGAGAGCAACAGAAGTTTTTGCGAAATGCTTGGGAACGGCTACATGCTCAAGCGTGACGATGCAACTGCGAGGGATTTGCTGATTGACCTGGTTGATTTCCGCCCGGTGGAAGGTGGAATTGCCGCAAGTGCTTTGCTCACGGAAGATGCAAGTGATTTGCAGTCTGAAGCGGCCGATATCCACGCTCATTACCATGCGGATTGCAACATCATTAAGTTTGTGAACCAGTTTGACATCGTGGGCTCCGAAAAGCGTATTCCAGACGGAATCCTTTTTGTGAACGGTCTCCCAATGGTCGTTTTTGAATTCAAGAGCGCTGTCCGCGAAGATGCGACTATCCACAATGCCTATGAGCAGCTTACGATCCGTTACCGCCGCGATATTCCGCACCTGTTCGCCTACAACGCGTTCTGCGTCATTAGTGATGGCGTGAATAACAGGGCGGGCAGTTTCTTTGCTTCTTACGATTATTACTATGCGTGGCGCCGTATCGGCATGAACCGCGGTGAGGTGCAGGGCGGTTTTGATACCCTCTACACGATGATGGCGGGAATGTTCAACCGCAAGCGTCTTTTGGACATCCTGCGCAACTTCATGTATTTCCCGGATTCGAGTAAGAAGGAACTCAAGGTGCTGTGCCGCTATCCGCAATATTACGCGGCTCGTGCACTGTTTCAGAATATCAGCAAGGTGCGTCGCCCCGGCGGCGATGGCAAGGGCGGTACGTATTTTGGTGCGACCGGTTGTGGCAAAAGCTTTACCATGCTTTTCTTGACGCGTTTGCTGATGCGTTCAAAGAATTTCGGAAGCCCGACAATTGTTTTGATTACCGACCGAACGGATTTGGATGATCAACTTTCTGGCTTGTTCCTGGCTTCGAAGAAGTTTATTGGCGACGAGATGGTGCAGAGCGTCGAAAGCCGTGCCGATTTGCGCGCCAAACTGCAGGGCCGCAAGAGCGGAGGCGTTTTCTTGACGACCATCCAGAAGTTCAGTGAAGATATTGAACTTTTGACGGACAGGAACAATGTGGTTTGCATTTCGGACGAAGCTCACCGCACACAAACGAATTTGGACCAGAAAGTGGTGGTGACGGATAAGGGAGTCAAGACCACATTCGGTTTTGCCCGCTATCTGCACGATTCCCTGCCCAATGCGACCTACGTGGGCTTTACGGGAACTCCGATTGATGCAACGCTCGATGTGTTTGGTAAAGAAGTCGATATCTATACGATGACGGAGTCCGTGAACGATGGTATTACGGTGCCCATTGTTTACGAAGGTCGTGCTGCCAAGGTGGTGCTGAACAATTCTGTGCTCGCTGAAATCGAAAAGTATTATGATGAGGCTGCTGAGCAGGGTTCCAGTGAATACCAGATAGAGCAGAGCAAGAAAGATGTTGCCAAGATGGAATCGATTCTTGGTGATCCTGATCGCTTGAAGGCTGTTGCTGCTGATTTTGTCGCGCATTACGAAGCCCGCGTTCAAGAAAAATCGACGGTGCGTGGCAAGGCGATGTTTGTGTGCTATAACCGCCAGATTGCCTACGCGCTCTACAAGAATATCCTAGAACTTCGTCCCGAGTGGGGTGTGGCGCGTGTAGCCGATGAACAGGATTTGCAAGAGGAACTGACCGACAAGGAAAAGCGTGAACTGAAACCAGTTGAACGCATCAAGATGGTCATGACCCGCAGCAAAGATGACGACAAGACTCTGTACGACTTGCTCGGCACCAAGGAAGACCGCAAGGAACTGGATCGTCTTTTCAAGCAAGAAAAATCCAACTTCAAGATTGCGATTGTGGTGGACATGTGGCTCACAGGTTTTGATGTTCCCTGCCTTGACGCCATCTACATTGATAAGCCCATTCAGCAGCATTCCTTGATTCAGACGATTTCCCGCGTGAACCGCACCTTTGAAGGGAAGGATAAGGGAATTGTCGTCGACTATATCGGCATCAGGAAAAAGATGAACATGGCGCTCAAGCAGTACGGCGCCGGGTCCGAACAGAATGTGGAAGATATTTCCACAGCGCTCAAGGAGTTCCGCGACCACTTGGATTTGCTTGACCGCCTAATGTACGGCTTTGACGATTCTGGGTATTTTAAACCGTCTGGCGACAAGCCGGAACTTTGCAAACTTGAATGCTTGAAGAACGCTCAGGAATACGTTCAGAAGACGAAGGAAAATGAAGCCCGATTTATGGGGCTCACGAGGCGCTTAAAAGCCGCTTACGATATTTGCGTCGGTAACGAGGGCCTCACGCAGAAAGAACGTGACCGCGCCCATTTCTATTTTGCTATTCGCTCTATCATATTCAAGCTCACGAAGGGCGATGCTCCTGATGTTGCGCAGATGAATGCTGCGGTGCGTGAAATGATTGCTGCTGCGCTTGAAAGCGAAGGTGTTGAAGATGTGACGTCGCTGAATAGTGACGAGGCGGAATCTGCAACGCAGAATATTTTCGATGAATCGTATCTTGAGCATATTAACCGCATCAAGTTGCCGAATACGAAAATCAAATTGCTCCAACGCTTGCTGCAAAAGGCGATTGCACAGATTCGCAAGGTGAACAAGGTCAAGGGTATTGATTTTACCGCCCAGATGCAGCGGCTTGTCGAAGACTACAATAACCGCACTGAACAGGATGTCTTAAAGGGCGAAGTTTACGAGGAAATTGCGGAATCCCTTACTGAAATGATTATGAAGGTGCGTGCCGCCTTCAAGGACGGCGAAGACCGTGGCCTCAGTTTTGAAGAAACCGCTTTCTACGATATCCTGAAAAATCTCTGCATCAAGTATCACTTTACTTATCCCGAAGATAAGCTGATTGCACTTTCCAAGGAAGTCAAGAAGATTGTCGATAACCAGGCCGCATTCCCCGATTGGGATAAACGCGATGATATCAAGTCCGCATTGAAAGTCGATTTGATTATTGTCTTGGATGAATTCGGCTACCCGCCTGTGGAGCGCGACGAAGTTTACGTAGAAATCTTCGAACAAGCCGAGAATTTTAAGAAGAATCGGTAGAATATTTTTATAAAAAGAGGTTTTGCGAATGGATGCGAAAATAGAATCTATAATTCAAAATAAAATTGCTTCTGATGAAGTCATTAAAAAAGTATGTGAGTGCTCCGAATTTTGGTTGGCTAAAGGACAGGATGCTCTAAAAAAATTTCAGGCGCTTTCTATTGATAAATTGGTTATAGATGAGTTGATTGCGCAAATGAGTAAAAAGGGCGGATATGATAGATTAAAGGAATCGGATAATCCGTCTATTGTTTCTGCTCGTCAAACAATGTTTACATTAATTGCATATTGTGATGAACATGCCAAAGATAAGGATTTGTATAATCAGTATTCTGATAAGCGAGTGATTGCTAAAGCGACCGTGTATCAAAATGATTGGGTAAAGGCCTTGCTGCAATATAAAAAAAATGGAATATCAAGTTTGATTCCTGTACAGAATGCAATAGATTGTTTGGAACACCCAGAAAAGAATTTTGGAAATATTAGTGAAAATGACCGAAAACAAATAGCGAAAACATTGATAGGTAAACCATATAATCATGAATCATTTTACGAATCTGTAAAAGATTTTTTTGCTCCGTTTGAAATAAAGTGTAAATGCCAAGAAAATTTGGGCATTGTGCTTGGTAAAATTTTATATGATAGTCAGATAAAATCAGTATGGAGTGAATCTCCAAAGGACTCAAGAGAAATTGAAGCGCTTGAAAGATTGCAAACGTTTTTCAAATCGCATTTTTACGGAACGGTTCCTGATAAAGTTGAGACGGGTAATAAAGGTGAGTCATACTATATTGAACTTGTAGGTGGTAAATGTTCTTTGTGGTGTGAATGGTGGGATGATGAGGTGGTATCCCCTTATTTAGCAATATCGATAGACTTTAAAGAAGAAAAAGATTTAGAAAAAGCGCTAAATGAAAAAAATATTGAATTTGATAAACAATCTGAAATTTGGAAACGAAAGAGGGTTTCTGTTGAAGATATTTCTTATCAGGGAAGTTATGGCCGAGAAAAAAACGCGTATGTAACTCATTATATAGATCCAAATTCCTCTGAAAAAGAACAAGAACAGTGCTTAAATCGCTTTTTTGCACATCCTATTGTTCAATCAATGGATTTGTTCAAAGAACTTGTTTCTAAACGGCTCATTGCCAAGATGGCAAAAGAGTCTTCTTTAGAACTTGTTAATCCAAATAAACCTATCGGAGTTGATAAAGCAACCTTTTTTATTCAGTTTAAGCCTAGTTTTGCAAAACAAGGTTGGGAAGAAAAAGGATTTCATTATGAGTTTAGAATTTGCAACGATCGAATTAGCATAGAATTTCATAGTGAATCGTTTCAGTGCAGTGCTGAATGTGCGAAAAAAATAATGCCTTCACTTACATATGAAGACTGGAGTGAAGGGCATTTTAAATTGAAACCACAAGATGGTGATGTTCTTTTTTCAAAAGAGAATTTCATTAATACTGCTGTTGAGCAGATGATTGCGTTTGAAAGAGAATATAGACAGGGCATTTTTCATCTCATAGGGCAAGGTAATCAAATTATGTTGGAAACGATTACTGAATTGTTAAAGAACAATCATAACATCATCCTCCATGGTGCTCCGGGTACGGGAAAAACACATCTTGCGGAGGAAATTGCTAGAGAAATGGGGGGCAAAGACGATCAAATAGGCTTTGTTCAGTTCCATCAATCTTATGACTATACGGATTTTGTAGAGGGTTTGAGACCAATAAAGAAAGATAATAGTTCTGATGTATATTTTGAAAAGATTGATGGGGTGTTTAAATCATTTTGTGAAGTTGCATTGAAAAATTTGCGAAATGCAAATGATGATAACGCAACAAAAAATAAAACACTGCAGGCTCTTTTAGATGATTTCTTGACGCAAAAAGAAGATGCTGAAGTGGAATTTACGCTGAAAAAAGGTGATCATTTTAAAATAAATCGCAGCGACAATCGTTATATTTATGTTGATAATGGTGAAAAAAAACAGGATGTCAAAATTGCAAAAAAGGACATGGTTTGCTTGCTGGAAGCAAACAACATTGAAAATGTCATTGATATAAAAAAATTATTCAATCGAACACATAGACAGAAAGACTCCTACATGTTCTCTTTATATAACGAGATAAAAAAGTTAATAGATAAACATGTAAGTTTGAGTAAGGCTTCTGCAGAAACAAAGTTTGAAGAGAAAGAGCTCGTCAAAAAATATGTATTTATTATTGATGAGATTAATCGTGGGGAAATGTCTAAAATATTTGGTGAACTCTTCTATGCTATAGATCCTGGTTATCGTATTTCGTGGAATGATATTAAATTGGCGCAAAAGAAAGAATTTAAAAAGGCTTTTATTCGCACGCAGTATGCTAATATGGAAAACGATCCTAATGAATGGGACGATGTTTTGCAGATTACGGATGAAAATAATTTTGGTCACTTCTTTGTTCCGGAAAATGTCTATATCATCGGAACAATGAATGATATTGATCGCAGCGTGGAAAGTATGGATTTTGCCATGCGTCGTCGATTTGCGTTTGAGGAAATTACTGCTGAACAAAGCATGATGATGTTTGATAATCCTAAATCATGGAAAAATGAGGATAATGATATTGTCAAGATTCCAGAAGATGTTCTAATGCATCTTAAAAACAGAATGAAAAATCTTAATACTGCAATTCTTGATCCCAAATTTAACCTTGGTCAGGCTTATCAAATTGGTGGTGCTTATTTCTTAAAATTTGCAAAATACTATAAGAATGACGAAAATGATGCCTTTGCAAAATTGTGGAATTATCATTTGAAAGGACTGTTGACTGAATATCTTCGTGGTATGCCCAAAGCTAAAGACTTGCTGGACGAGTTGAACAAAAAATTTAATGACGACACACATCATCAACCACAAGAGACAAAGGTTATTCAGTAAATGCTTATTCATTTGGTGGACAACCGCCAAAATCAAGAGCCATCGTATAAAGGCTCTTGCAATAACTTGCAAGAGTTGCTTAAGGGTGTTTCTGGCAAAAAGTATTCAGAACTTTGTGCTCCTGAGTCGGGGTTTATTGTATTTCCGCCTAATGCATTGGCCGTTGATATAAAGAATGATGATGTTGTCTTAGAAAGTCGTTGTGATAATGATATATTCAAATTTACAACGGGCAATGTCATGGGTTTTTTCAGCCTTGGCGAAGATGTTCGGGTCAAAATATCATCGCGCTTTGATAATGCTGGAAAAGATTATTTCTTGCATTATATGCTGCAGAAGGTTTGCAATGTTGCTTATACGCCACGTACAGAATCGGGCGAAGATGCTTTTTACGATTTTCTTTATCAACTGTTCCCTTATTATTTGAATGAGGCTTTGGCCCAAGGCGTATTTCGTGCCTATGTCACTCGTGAATACAACAATGCGAATGTTCGTGGGCCAATTGATGTGGCAAGACATATCAAGTTTAATATTCCATTTAATGGCAAAATTGCATACCATACGCGTGAATATACCACAGACAATGCTATCACGCAATTGATTCGCCATACGATTGAATATATCCGTTCATTGCAATATGGTAAAACTGTTCTGGAAAACAGCGAGAATAAAAGCTTGCGCGATAACGTCATGGCAATCGAAATGGCTACGCCGACATACAGCCGAAACGATAGACTGAATATTATTCATCGAAATGCTAGGCCTGTAACGCATCCGTACTATACTGCATACGAACCTTTGCGGAAGCTATGTCTCGCTATTTTAACGAATCAGAAATTGAGTTACGGCGAAGATTCAGAAAACATGATCGCGGGAATCCTCTTTGATGGAGCAAGTCTGTGGGAAGAGTATTTGAATATCGTGCTCGCAGAAGCGTTTAAGAGCCGTTTGATGCATCCTAATAATCGTATTGGTTTTGGTCGTCAATATCTTTTTAATGGAACCTCTGGTGATATATTTCCGGATTTTTTACTTGATATTGATCCTGAATTTGACGATGTAATGACTGCGGGACAAGTTCTGGATGCCAAGTATAGAAACAATGCGTTAGATAGTGATGTTTATAAACAGATGCTTTCTTATATGTTCCGCTTTGATTCCAAGATAGGACAATTGATATACCCTGTTTCTCCTAATAATTCAGACAAGGGCGTAACAGTGCTGAAATTACGACGGGACAACAGTATTGTCTTGAGGGTAATACCTTTTATTATTCCTGCGTATGAAAAGAATTTAAGTTTTAAATTGTTTGCTGATGCTATGAAAGAGGCTGAAAAAGTGTTTTTAGACAAAATTTCAAAAGATGTTTTGGTGTAAGTAACGACAACATGCGATTGAGAAAATATCCCCAATTAGTCAAATTTAAAAGTGACATTTCTTTTTTTAGAGAAAATTAATCAGAAGCGGCGTTAAAGATGTTCATAATGCGAAAAAATGTCTCTTCTGATACGTAACTCCTTCAACTCTCTTTTTAAAGAATCTAATTTTTGCTGCGTATTTATAATTTGTGGAATTATGTTGGGATTGTGTGTTCTGTTAAAATCACGATTTAAAAGATCTATTACAGACGTTTTTTGAGCTATTATATGCTCTAGATGATATATCCGTTTTTCAATATTATAAAGAGGACTTGTGTTTGCTGTAATTGTTTGACAGGGGGCGCTTGGAGAGGGGACGGGTGATGTTGTTTTTATTTCGTTGATTGCTTCCTTTGATAAGCCGGTGCCATCTTTGTTCATATAATCAATGAAATTATCCATTGTATATAATAAAAAGTTTTTATTGGTTTCTTCGGAAAACTCTTTTTTTAACTCTATTCTTGGTCCTAATGTTTTTCCATTAATTTTATACCACCAATCTTCTTTATTGTCATTTGTTATGTAAATTATGTCTTTTTTGTTTTCCTTTGAAAAATCTATAATTTCCTTCCAAGCGAATAAGTCTCCATATTCGCTATTGTCGCCTCTATCTGCTTTTCCAGCATCTTTGTACCCTGGCGGGATTTTTTTTGCGTATCTTTGTTTGCCTTCAGCAATTATTTTATCAGAATCCTCCTTGCAGGGTTTTTTGCCGACCTTCTCGTCAAAAAGTTCTAGAATTTCGCTTAGTAAACCATCGTTAGATGGGTGCGTGACTGTTAAGTCGTTCTTTTTTCTTTCGTCAATCCATTTATCAATTGTTTCATGAAGATTTTTTAAAGACGCGTCATTATTAGGCAATCTTAAATGATTTGACAGATTATTGATAAATGAACTGCCATCTCGCTTTAATTCTTCATATCTGCGTTCCGTTTCAAAAATGATTTCAGGCCTATCTTTCATAAACTCATATGCGACTTGATATGGAAGCCATATCCTGTCCTTTAATTTTTTCATTGAGTCTAATAGGTTTTTCCGAGTACTCCCCGTATATCTATATAGGTTGAGTAAAATATTTGTGTCAAAGACAAAAACGGCGTTTTCCCATATTGTTTTCTTTTCTTCTTCAGATAAATCTAGGTATTCTTTAATTGCGTTTTTCATGTTGGGCCTATAAAGAGATTAATCTGTGTGTAATATAAAATTTGTTTGTGATTTTGAGATAATAATTTTTTCTTATTTTTGACAGGTGGATGGTTTGCGCTCAAGTAATAAACAAGAATTTTTTATTTAAATTTTGCATTTAAATGAACATTTTGTTGACTTCAACAAAATGATTCTGTTTTTTTAGGGCCTCGCCCTTAGGCAAGGGGGTGGTGAGCAACGCCGTGCGAGTCAGGGGGAGGCTTCCCCCTTTTTTGAGGAAAGCTTGTCTTCTTTTCTAAAAAAGACTATATTCAGTATCAAATTCAGTCCTGCGAAAAGGAGTTCCCAATGGCATCTTTAAAGAACAATGTCGACTCGTCCCAGAAAATGCAGGATGCTTTTTCGTTATTGAGATTGCTACAGATTTCAGAAAAGGATGTTCAGGCCGGGCGTGTAAAGTCGGCTAAACAGGTCTTTCAGGAATTGAGAAACGCCTATCTCTCCACCTTCACTTCGTAATTCGCCTTCATCTCCCCGACGCGGCTGCCGTCGATGCGGAACACCTTGGCCGGCGTCATCCCCGCGGGCGTATTTCCCGCGCGGTCTTGACGTTGCGTCCAGATGCGGTCCGTGCCCTGGCCGCAGTTTTCGCCTTCGCAGGTCTTGCTGGTGTCGGGTGCACCCGCGGTCACGGGGATGGAATCCGTTGATACGGTGAAGTTGTCGTAGCGGATAAAGCAGTCGTGGGTGGGGGCCCATTCGGCGCTGCTTCCGCCGTGGAATGTGGAGAGGTAGAACTTGTCGACTTTCACGGTGTCGTAGTCGCGGAGCCTGAGGGTATCCACGTCTAGCGCGAGTTCTCCGTCAAACCAAGTCTGCACGCGGCCGTTCTTGTCGCCGTTGCCGGGAGAGGCAATGGTATTCATGCTTACTTTGTTTACAATACGGTGCCAGGTGCCGGTGGTGAACTGTTTTTGCGGGATGGTGCCGTTCAGGTCCCACTTGAAATCGTCGCCGTATACGGATTCTTGCCCCATGAAGTAGATGAGTTGCACGGCGTTGCCGTCTTTGCGCCACATGATGCGCGCGCTCCAGCCGTCGCCGGTTTCGGGCATGGCGTTGCCGGTGTAGCATTTGCCGCCGCATAGGCCGGGGAGTTTGCCGCCCAGCTGGAACTCGAACCCGTCTTCGAAGAATATGTCGTAGGCGCTCCACATGGTGTCGGCGGTTTTCACGAGTGGCTGGATGATTTGCGCGGCACAGGCGGGCGTGTCGTTGTCGTTCGGGCCAACGCAGCCCTTGGGGTACTTGAGCTGCAGTACGTTGCCGTGTTCCTCGCCATCGTACACGACCTTGGAGTTTTCGCCATTGTTCTTGTCCATGGCGTACCACCAGCTTTTGTCGTAGTCGTTGCGCTTGAAGTCTTCCTTGGCTTCGGCGTTGCCGTACACGCCGACGCTGCGGTTTTCGAAGTTCACGAACGAGACGGTGTCGGATGCCGTCTGTGCAAATGCGGCCGGTGCAATCGAGGCGACCGCCGCGGCGGTGAACGCCGCTGCAGAAAGGATGTACTGAATTTTCGCGCTCATGCTTTTAAAATAATCTTTTTTGGCTAGTATTAAACTATCTTTTTAATGTATGGCCGATTCACTTGACGAAAAGCACATTGAAGAGCGTCGCGCAGAGGAACGCAAGGCCCGCATCAAGAAGATGCGCGGGTGGCTTTCTCCGCGCGATACCGTGGCCGATGACTTTGGCCCCGAAGATGCCGCCCTCTATTACGGCGAAGGGCATTCCGGCTGGAACCGTTAATGTTTAAATGAAAAAATCCCTCGGCAAGTGCCGGGGGATTCTTGTTGAGATTGCTTCGCTTCGCTCGCAATGACGTGGGAGCCGAGCGCAGCAGGAACGCTTGCGTTCCTATTGCCGAGGCGAACCAGTCATGCGCTTTGCGCAATGACACGGGTGATGGCGTTTGCCGTCCGCGATTAGTACCTGTAGTGATCCGCCTTGTACGGGCCTTCCACGGGTACGCCGATGTAGTCGGCCTGGGCCTTGGTGAGGGTCGTCAGGTGAACGCCGAGCTTTTCGAGGTGGAGGCGTGCGACTTTCTCGTCGAGGATCTTCGGCAAGGTGTACACCACGCCGCTTTCGTACTTGATGCCGGCGACAGTCTGCTTGCCCTGGGCGTTGAGCCAGAGGTCGATCTGCGCGATGGTCTGGTTCGTGAAGCTTGCGCTCATCACGAAGCTCGGGTGACCGGTAGCGCAGCCGAGGTTGAGCAGGCGGCCTTCGGCGAGCACGAGGATGCTGTGGCCGTCGGGGAAAATCCATTCGTCGTACTGCGGCTTGATTTCGTTGCGCTTGATGCCCGGAATCTTCTTGAGGCCGGCCATGTCGATTTCGTTGTCGAAGTGGCCGATGTTGCCCACGATGGCGCGGTGCTTCATCTTGCTCATTTGCGCGGCAGAGATGATGCCGGTGTTGCCGGTGGTGGTCACGAAGATGTCGGCGTAGCTAACGACTTCGTCGAGGGTCTTGACTTCGTAGCCTTCCATGGCGGCCTGGAGTGCGCAAATCGGGTCGATTTCGGTGATGATCACGCGGGCGCCCTGGCCGCGGAGGCTCTGGGCGCAGCCCTTACCCACGTCGCCGTAGCCGCACACGACTGCAATCTTGCCTGCCATCATCACGTCGGTGGCGCGGTTGATGCCGTCGATAAGGGAGTGGCGGCAGCCGTAGAGGTTGTCGAACTTGGACTTGGTCACGGAATCGTTCACGTTGATTGCCGGGAACTTGAGGCGGCCTGCCTGGGCCATCTGGTACAGGCGATGCACGCCGGTGGTGGTTTCTTCGGAAACGCCGCGGAGAGCTTCGCGGGCGCGGGTCCACTGCTTGGGGTCCTTCTCGAAAATCTTTTTGCACGTGGCGAGGAACACGCCCCATTCTTCACTGTCGGTAGCGGGGTTGAATTCGGGCACCGAGCCCGCGTCTTCAAATTCGGCGCCGCAGGTCACGAGCATGGTGGCGTCGCCGCCGTCGTCCACGATGAGGTCGGCGGTCTTGCCGTCGGGCCACACGAGGGCGCGGGCGGTGTTTTCCCAGTAGTCTTCCAAGGATTCACCCTTCCAGGCGAACACGGGCACGCCCTGCGGGTTCTCGATCGTTCCCTTCTTGCCGACTACGACGGCGGCGGCAGCGTTGTCCTGCGTGCTGAAGATGTTGCAGCTGACCCAGCGCACGTCGGCACCGAGGTCCACGAGCGTCTCGATGAGGATGGCGGTCTGCACGGTCATGTGGAGGCTACCCATGATGCGGGCGCCTGCGAGCGGCTTCTTGCCGGCGTATTCCTTGCGGAGGGCCATGAGGCCCGGCATTTCGGTTTCGGCGAGGTCGAGTTCCTTGCGGCCTTCGATTGCGAGGTTGATATCCTTAATTTTGTATTCCATAAAAAAATTCCTTATTTATGCATAAATATAGTTTTATGCATATTTCGCGTCAACTACTCCATGAACAGGAAGCCCTTGACCCTGAAATTGTAGGTCGTGTCGCCGTCGGCAACCTTGCGGTCGAGGTGGATGGTTTGCTTGAATATCCTTGCGCCGTCGGTCGCGTCGATGAAGTCGTCCTTGAAAGTCGTGTCCCGGCAGATCATCTTGCTTTCATCGAAACTGTCTCCCATCCTTTGCCTCGAGCTTTCGATTTGTTCCGGGGTGCAGGGGACAGTGGGCGCCTTCGCCTTGTACGGGAATACGAAGTGGAACGGCCTGTCGCTTCCCTTGGGGGTTACCTCGAAGAATAACGTGTCGTCTCGCAGTTCGAGCTCGCCATTCTTGAGCTTTATGTCGACCTTGACCATCTTCTTTGCGCCTTCGGGAATGTCGAAAACTTTGTCCATAGAGTAGCTGGCGTCCAGGAGCGTTCTCGGCATTTCCTTGCCGCTGTCGAAGGAGTACGTTGAGTTGTAGTCCGGGTAGATGCTCTCTACGTCGAAAAATTCCGCCAGTTCGTTCTTGGCCCTGTCGCGGAGAACCTGTATGCGCGAATAGACGATGGGCGACTTTTCCTTGATGTCCTTGAGGAATGCCCTTGTCTCTTCATGGTTCAGCGGGAGCTTGCTTTGGCCTTCTTCGGCAAGCGTTGTCCTGATGCTCTCGAACCATACGTTGCGCGTGACGTTCAGTGCGCTGAGCGGCCCGTTCGTGAGCACCAGCAGCGCGGCGCAGAAGACGATGGAGATGTACCTGAACTTGCGATGGATCTTGTTGACGAGCAGTATGGCGATGATGGCGTAGAAGAAGATGTTGAGCGCGATGACGTAGATGCGCAATTCGGAGATGCCGTAGTCGGAGACCCTGCGGACGATTCCGACCGACATGAGGATGACGAGCGGGATGCACACGTAGGGGAAGATTTTCAGGAGCGTATGTTCCGCTTTCGCCTTCGGGTTGAAGCGTGCCGGGTACATTTCGGTGACGAGCCCGAACATGAGGATCATGGATACCGAGACGAGATAGGTGACGGTGCCGCGCGGCATATCCCACTGGACGAGAATCTTTACGATGTAGGCGTACAGGAGCAGAACGTAGAGCGCGAATACTCCGGTGAACATCCTGCTCACGCCCGTGGCGAACTTGCTCGATTTCGGGGCCTCTTCGTTGCATTCGTCGATGGAGGGCATGATGGCGAAGAACAAAATGGGTAGCACCGTATTCCGGCAGAAATAGAATACGTACAGGAAGGGCTTTCCCGAAAACTTGTTCAGGTCGAACAGCGTGACGAATCCGTAGATGAGGATTTCGATGGCTGCGGCGAGGGCGCCCGTGATGCAGAGTGCAATGACAAATGCCTTGATGGTCTTGTGCAAAAATACCCAGAACGCCTTTTCGTCTTTCTGCTTCCAGAAGGGTGCTATGAATACGGCGAGGATGATGGCGGTATAGATAAGGTAAGTGGTCGATATGATGTAGATTGACTTGTAGTAGTCCTTGTCTTCGGGGTAGTAAAGCGCGAGCGCTACGGAAATGGCGAGCCAGGCGAGTCCTGCAAAGACCTGTGGCCTCTGGCTTTCGCTCTTGCGGGATTCCTGCACGAGCGATACGGTAAGCGCGATAAGTATTGCGGCGATGGGGTAGAGGGCGAACCAGAGGCTCGTCGGGGTGTATTCGAAGAACCTGGGTGTGATCTCGTTGGAGCAGATGTGCGCGATGGTCGCGAGGAATGCGAAGGCCACAGCGACCGGGAACCGCTTGAATGCGGAGGAAATCTGGTTCGGGAATTTCTTGATTGAGTCTAGCATTGTTGTTTACTCCGTGAAAAGGATTCCCCTGATGCGTAATGATTTGCTTTTTTCCGATGCTTCTTCTGCATACAGGTAGTTGATTGCGAGCGTCGCTCCGTCGGCCTTGATTTGCTTGACGGAATCCTGCTTGAGCGTCTGCCTGTCGACGGTGAAGCTGTAGACGGTCCTGGTTGCGCTTTCGCTTGCCGGGCCTGCGGTGCTGTCGGCGCATGCGTCACTCTCGTCGCTGTCGCAGCTGCAGCCGCTGTCTTCTTTCAGCGAGATGCGGAACGTGAGCGTGTCGCCCGCGAATTCGAATTCGTCATTGTCAAAATAATGGTCTATGGCGACGGCGCCCTTCATGCCGCGGGGAACCTGGAGCATCGCCTTGTCGGGGTATTCTATGCTGACCTCGAACTGGTCGAACGGTTTTTCGCCGGTGCTGTCTCTGTCGCAGATTCTATCATCATCGGCGCAGTCTAGATTGTTTACCCCATAAATCTGTAAAAGGCTGAATAAGGACCTGTCTTTTGTGGATAGGTAGTTGGCCAAGGAATAATACGTCGGATCATTTAAGGGTAAATCCCCGATAGAAACTAATCGCGTGATGACGAGTTTTGCATTCTTGTCATCCTTGTCCTTGAGCTTTTGCAGGAATTCCCTGGTATCCTTGTCGTTTAGCGGGAACTCGGTGTAGCCCTGTTCGACAAGCGCAGCCTTGATGCTCCCTATCCAGACGCGTTGCGAGATGTTGAATGCGTTCAGCGGCGTGTCGGTGAAAACGAAGAGGAGCGCGCAGAATATGACGGCGATGCAGCGCGACTTGCACTTGATTTTGTCGATGAGGAAGACCGCGATGATGATGTAGAAGAAGATGTTGATGCCGACGACATAGATGCGTCCTGGCGAGATGCCGTAGTCGCTAATTCTGCGGACGAGGCCGACGGACATCATGACCACGAGCGGAATGCACGCTGCGGGGAAAATCTTGAGGAGTTTTTTCTCGAACGTGTTGCCGGGAGCGAGGCGCGTGGGGTACAGGATGGTGACGAGCGCGAGCATGTACAGCATGAAGCCCGAAACAAAGTACGACACCATTCCCTGCGGCATGTCCCACAGCACGATGAACTTGACGATGTAGGCGTAAAAGAGGAGTATGGCGAGTGAAAGTACCGGCACGAAGAGGAACCGGATGGTGCTCGTGGCGAACTTGTTCAGTGCGGGTGTTTCGCTATGGCAATCCTCGATGGCGGGGATGCCGCTGAAGTAGAGTATGGGGAATACGATGCTTGCGCAGAAGTAGAAAATGTATAGGAAGATTTTTTCGTCGAATTCATACTCGAAAAGCGCACCGAAGGCGAAGACGAGTGCCGCGACGGAGCCGCACAGGAGAGCTGCCACGAGGGCGCCGACAACGAGCGCCTTGAGGTTCTTGAACAGGAAAATCCAGAATGCGTTTTCGTCTTTGTCTTTCCAGAAGGGCGCGATGAAGATGCTTAGTGCGGCGATTATATAAACGAAGGAGATGGTCGCGATAAAGTAGTAGTTCGCCCAGGTAAAAGTCCTTGTGAAGAAGAAAAACAGGAATGCCGAGAGCGCGAACCATGCGCCGCCGGTGATTGCCTGCGGTTGCCATTTGCGGTTTTTAAGGGATTCCTGCACGAGCGAAGTCGCAAGCGAGATGAGGAGCGCTGCGATGGGGTAAAAGCAAAACCACACGTAAAAATGGAAAAAGAAGCCTCCGGTATTTTCGGGAGAGAATATATTGCTGTCAAGGAGATTTATGTATTCGCTGTTGAATATGCTCGCAATGAAGGTGAGGATGGCGAACGCCGATGCGACAGGAAACCGCCTGAACGCGCTCGAGATCTGGCTCGGGTATTTCTTGATTGCCGTAAGGACCACGATTTTCCTCCTTGAACTCCCTACACGGTAGAAAAGATACAAAAACATGAAAACAAAAGAATTATTTTTTATACCATGTTCTTTTTTCTGTTTCTGTTATTGGCGGGCCTTGTCCTGATCTATGTCAACGTGAGTCCGGTTCTGCCCGGCAAGAAGGGTAAGCTGGTCGCTCTCGCCGTGCTTGTCGCGATATTTGCGGGCATGGCGGCCCGCGGTACGTTCGTGGGGAGTCTCGCGGTCTCGTTCTTTTCGGTGTGGCTGTGCCAGGCGCTGCTGCTGTACATTCCCTGGGGGATTTTCCGCCTGGTGCGCAGGCTTGTGTTGCGGCGCGCGATGGCCACTCGCACGGTGATGCTTGCAAGTCGCGGCCTGCTCGTGGCGACGGTCGCGATGACGCTTGGGCTGTGCGCCTACGGCGTCCCGCACAATGCGCGCTACGTTCTGCACGAGACGACGGTGAAGCTCCCTGCCGGTGCGGTGGCTGCTGCGGATAGCGCTGCGTCTCCCGGCGGCTTTACGGCGGTGTTCTTCAGCGACATCCACGTGGACCCTCTCTTTGACCGTGCAAAGCTCGAGCGCATGATTGCGGATGTCGATTCCGTTGCGCCCGACTACCTGCTGTTCGGCGGCGACCTCGCCGATGTCCCTACGGCGACTCTCGACGAGTGGGGCTACGATACTTTGTTCAAGAAGCTGACCGCGAAGGCGAAAATCGCCGCGGTGGCGGTGAACGGCAATCACGAGGGCATGCAGGAACGTCCCGGTTCGAATCCGGGGGAATGGATGCGGAAGGTGGGGTTCGTCTTTCTGGACGATGCCACGGAATGTATCGGGCCTGCGTGCTTCACGGGGCGTACCGATTTCCAGGTGGCGCGTGGCCGTGGTCTGGAACGCAGGCCGCTTGCGGAGCTCGTGCCTGTCGAGGTTCCGCTCGATTCCGGTAGCGTGCAGCCCGTGCGGCCGTGGATATTGCTCGACCATCAGCCCAAGGGCATCGAGCCCGGGTATTCGGGGCGGCTTCCCGATTTCGCGCTTTCGGGCCACACGCACAACGGGCAGTTTTTCCCGGGCAACTTCGTCATCAATTTCGTGTGGCGCCTCGCTTATGGCGAAGGCATGCTCGATGGCGTGCATTGGCTCGTGAGCGCGGGTGTCGACTGCTGGGGCCCGCCGGTGCGCGTGGGTACCGATGCCGACATGTGGGTGATAAAATTTGTTCCGCAGGACTGATCCTAGCGCTTGCGGATAATTTTCTTGTACGAATCGATCTGTCGTTCGACAATCTTGTCCCAGCTGAAGCATTCGGCGATGCGCTTCTGTGCGCCCGCGAGCAGCTGCTTCACGAGTTCGGGCTCGGCGGCGAGGCGCCGGTAGGCGCCTGCTAGGGCTTCCGGGTCTTTTTCGGGGACGAGGATTCCCGAAACGCCGTCTACCACCACGTCGGGGATTCCGCCCACGTTGCTCGCGACGACGGGAAGCCCGAGTTCCATCGCCTCGATGAGCACGACGCCGAGCCCTTCGGTGTCGCCCTTGCTGTCGACGATGGCAGGGAGCGTGAAGACGTTCGCGGTCCTGTATTCGTTCGCGAGGGCCTCGGGCGAAAGCTTCCCGGTAAAGATGATTTCGGCAGGCTCGAATGCGGCTCCGTTATTGCTGCGCGCTTCTGCGGCCTGCGCCTTTAGTTTGTTGGTAAGGTCGCCGACACCCACGATGCGGATTTCGAACTGGTCGCGCGGGAGGTACTTCGCCGCCTCGATGAGGTAGCATATTCCCTTGCGCTCGATGTGGCGGCCCACGAAGAGAATCTTGAACTTGCCGTCGACGGGGTGCGGCGTGATTGCCGGTGTCGCAGTGTCGCCTGTGGCGGCCGTGCCGGATTCGAGCGTCGTGCCGTAGGGGCTCCATTCCACGTCTACGTTGCGGAGCGCCTTGATCTTGCCCGCGGTAAAGCTCGAATTTGCGAACACGGCCTGCGCCTGGCCGATGGCGAATTTCAGGAGCGGCTTCACCCACTTCTTTTTGCGGATGAGCAGGAGCTCTGCGCCGTGGAAGTTGAGCACGAGCGGGATGCGGAAGAGCTTCGCGGCTCCGAGCGCTATGTAGGCGTGCGGGAACGGCCAGTGCGCGTGGATCACGTCGGGCTTGAATTTGCGGCAGATGCTGATGCAGCGGAAGAACCCGCTGATGATGTAGGGGATGGCTAGTAGCTGAAGCCACGGCTTGCTTGCCATCTTGGAAGGGGCGCCTTCCTCGTGCGTGAGGATTTCTAAACTCGCGGGCGCGTAGCGGAAACGGTTGACCTTTACGCCGTCGATCTCGTGGCTCTTGAGGCCCTTGTATGCGGGGGCGAGAACCTGAATGCCGAGTCCCACCTTCTTGAGGTGGGCGACGGAGGTGCGCAGCCAGGGGACTTCGGCGTCCTCGTGGAAGCGCGGGTAGACTGATCCGATGACGAGGACTTTCATCTTACGTTGCGGCGGCCGGTTCTGCGCCGGTTGCCTCTGCTGCGGCGAGTTCCTGCGATACGGCGGCGATGGCGTTCAGGTCCTGTGCGTCGTTGATGCATGCGGGGTACACGATGGGCTTCACGGTGGCCGATATCAGGCTCGCGGCCGAGTTGAACCCCATGCTGTCCGCGGTCTGCAGGATTCTGCCCCTCACGCGGATCCAGCCCTCGATCTTGGAATCGAGCAGCAGCATGCCGAGTCCGGTCTCGTTCTCGAGGAACCCGATGATGTCGCTTCCGCGGTTGTTCTTGTTCAGGGCGGTAAGGAACACTTCCCAGAACTGGATGTTGGCGTCCTCGCTCTGGAGGATCTTGCGGATGGCCCCGAAGTCGAATTCCAGATAGACGAAGGAACTCTGGTCCTCGTCGCTACGGATAATTTCTTCCTGGCAGCGCCTTTCGAATATTTCTTCCGTGTAGATTGAAATATTAAAGTGGTGCTTTCTAATCAGTTTGAAGAGTTCTTGCTTCATCGCTCCTCAAAATTAGTCTATTTTTTGGGTATGCAACGATTGCTCAAACTTAAAAAAGTGCTGAAGAACAGCGTATTGGTGTCCTTGGCCGAGGGCTTCAAGGCGGCCAAGGCTACGGGCGGTAAGTTCCGCTCCCTGAATGCCGACGAGATTGCCGCATTGGAAAGGAATGGCAACCGTTGCGAGGACTGGAGCCGCATCCTCGTGGAGCCGAACTTTACTCCCGAGCGCATCCACAACTCCGTGTTCATGGGCGATGTCCGCCTGCCCGCCTTTTACGGGACACTCCTCCTGCCGGGCGACGTGTCGTTCCCGACGGGAATCTACGACAGCCTCGTCCACAACTGCATCGTCGAGAACGCGCTCGTGTGCAAGGTGGCGATGCTTTCGAACGTGCTGGTCCGCAGCAGTGCCGTGGTGCACAACGTGGGATCGCTGGTGAGCAGCGGCAAGATCAACTACATGATAGGTTCTACCATCACGGTAGGCAACGAGATGGGCGCGCGCCAGGTGCGCGTGTTCCCCGACATCACGATGGACCTCGTGGACGTGCAGCTTTTCCACAGGGGAGAACCCGAGGTGGAGTCCGCGTTCGACGAGCAGCTGCGGCTGTTCCGCGAGGAGACCGCGCTTCCGTTCGCCGTCGTGGGGAAGGGTGCCGTGGTGTCCAACACGAATATCGTGCGCAACAGCTGGATCGGCGCGCATGCGCGTATCGAGGGCGCCTCGAAGGTGCGCAATTCCGTTATCTTGAGTTCGCTCGAGGAATCGACGCACGTGTACGATTCCGTGATTCTTGAAAATTCGAATTTGCAGATGGGCGTGAAGGTGCATACCGGCGCCGAGGTGCAGGGCAGCGTGCTCATGAGCCGCGTGAAGGTGGGGAGCAAGGCGATCGTGAAGTCGTCCATCGTGGCGCCCTGCTGCCACATCGAGGAAGGCGAGGTCAACAGCTCGTACATGGGCCCGCTCACGCAGATGCACCACCATTCGCTTTTGATTGCGGCGCTCTGGCCCGAAGGCTGCGGCAACATCGGCTACGGCGCGAATGTCGGCAGCAACCACACCGGGCGCATGCCCGACCAGGAGGTGATGCCCGGTCAGGGGATGTTCTTCGGTCTCGGCGTGAACGTCAAGTTCCCGGCGAATTACCGAGAGTCCCCGTTCACGATTATCGCAAGCGGCATCACGACGTTGCCGCAGCGGCTCAGGTTCCCGTTCTCGCTTATCCGTCCGGGCGACCCGCAGCTCATGGGTGTCCCCGCGCGTCTCAACGAGATTGTGCCCGGCTGGATCTATTCGCGCAACGCCTACGCGCTCGATCGCAACATGTACAAGTATTCGTCGCGCGGTAAGGGACTCGTGCCCTGCTCGTTCTTCGGCATCTTCAGCGCGGAAACCGTGCGACAGGTGTTCGATGCCCGCAACCGCCTCCAGGTGGAACAGGTGCGCGATGTGTACACGCAGGAACATATCGACGGTCTCGGTGAGAACTTCATGCGCGAACGCGTTCGCCAGGGTGCGATCGCCGCATACGAGGAATACTTGGAACGCTACATCCTCGACCAGATGATTCAGCTTGTCGAGGGCGACGCTGCGCTCAAGTCGCAGTCCCCGCGCGAGATTCGCAAGCTTTTGACGGGCGACCTGAACAGGGAAATCTCGCGCATGGTCCGCATGCCCGATACGCTCGACGAACTGGTCAAGCGCTTCCGCCAGCTCGAGAAGGACTGGTTCGAGAACGTGTTCCACGGGCTCGACCGCGACAACGAACGCGGCCGCAAGATCTTCGACGACTACGACAGCGCGCATCCGGTCGACAAGGGCTTCCTGGAATGGGAACGTGCCCGCTTCGAGGATTCCGTGAAGCGTCTCAACAACGTCCTCAAGAATATCGACTAGGTGTCGCTTGCTGCTCTACGCGTTACTTTGTGCTGAAATTGTCGCGCGCATCGTTCTCGAGGTCCGCGAATGCAGACAGACGGGTTGCCGTTTTGGCGTCCTTGGCTTCTTGCGCCTGGTCCCGCTCGTAAACGATATCGTGCCGCTGCCCGAAAGCCGCAGCGAACCCCCGCAGTCGGATTTCGTGAAGTTCCACGAGGAGGCGCACAAGGCGTTGCACCATGCGGTTCTCCGCAACCTGGTGAAGATCGTGTTCTTGATGTGCGCCGTATGGTTTTTGGTATCGCTCCTGGTGCGCATGCAGATGCCTATCTGGCAGGGAGTGCTGTGGCTGCACCTCGTGGCTATCCCGTTCCGCACGTTTTTCCATTACTACTGCTGGAACCAGGAATACGAGGCTGACAAGTACGCGCTTTCGAAGACTGACCGCAAGGTGGCGAAGGTGGCCATGCGCGATCTCTCGCTGTGCGAGATTCCCCACACGAAGCTGTTCGCTTTAATTTATAGGGAACACCCGCCGGTGGCGCTGCGCCGCAAACGTCTCTTGAACAAGTAGTTTTTCGAAGCGTTTTCCGCTAGAATGTCCAGAGCGATATTCCGGCCATTAACGACCAGTTTCCGCCATTGAAGTCCACGAGCAGGTTCGTGACACCGAGCTGGAATTCTATCGTGTCCGAATACCAGTACGACACGAGGAAGTTGTTCGTGAACAGGTACGGGGTCGCGAAGCTGATTTCCGGAATTGGGCCGTTGATGATGATGGACTTGTTCGGCCTGTAGACGTTGCCGTTGTAGCTGAGCGTCACCTTATTGATGAAGAGGCTCGCGTAGGCGCCCGCGCCGTATTGGAACACGAGCTTGTCGTTGTTCTTCTCGTCCTTGATTTCTGCGAGGCTTTCGTCTTCCTGCTTTTTGTAGGCGAGGTAGTTGAAGGATTCGTAGGTGAATCTCTGGAACGACTGCACGCCGAGTTCGAAATACTTCGTGTTGATTCCGAATCCCGTGGAGGCGTAGATGCCGTGGTAGATTCCGAACCCGATGTTCATGGTAAAGAGCTTGCCCTTGACGAACTTGTCGATGGAGCCCCATACCGGGAGGTACTTTATATTGTAGTGCGCATCGACCTCGACGCTGTCCCAGTCGCCCTTGTTGTAGATGCTGTCGAGCCCGATTTTTTCGGACATTCCGACGGCGACACCGCCGCGCAGGCGCGATCCGACAGTATTCTCGGGAAGGTAGCGGCTGATTCCCTGCATGCTCGGGCCGGGATAGATGTCGATCGAGGCCGTTTCCGCATATTCCATCTTGGTGCTCGCGCAGGCGCTCAGGGCGATTGCCGCGCCCGCGACAAAGAGAACCGTCAGAAGCTTCTTGAAGGAGTCCATGCCGAAAAGATACTTTTTTTGTTCTGTCCGGCTACTTCTTGATGCGGCCGAGGGCGAGGAAAACCGCGTTCACGATGAAGGCGGCGATCATCAGGAAGTCGCCCGTGTGCGCGCCGAGCGACCCGGGGAGGGGAGGGCAGAGCTTGCCCGCGAGGGCGAGCGCGCCGCCTGCGACGATTGCCACGGCGACAAACTTCGGCTTGGCCCGGAGCCCGAGAAGCCCCCACAGCACGGGGACGGTGAAGGCGCCCGCGTAGACGGCGAGCGCGAGGAGCAGCGTGCCGATGATGTCGGTGAATACGAGCGCGAGCAGAAGCGCTACGGCGCCGTTGACGAGGATGATGATGCGCGCCTTGGCAAGCGGCCTTTGCGTTTCGCTGTCGGAACCCAGGCGCAGCAGCCTGCAGATGATGACGGAACTGCTGAGGAGCGTGGTGTCGGCGCTGCTGAGGACGACGCTCAGGAGCGCGAGCGCGAACAGCGGGATGAGCGCGGGCGGCAGCACGGCTGTCGCGATGCCCGTGATGCGTGCTCCCTGCACGTTGCCGAGTCCTGCACCGTAGACTGCGAGGAACCCGATGACGAATGCGACCGGGACGAGCGTGCAGGCGGCACCCACGATGCCCTTCTTGGCCGTGGCCACGTCCTTCGCGCAGAACATGCGGCTGAAGATGTCGGGGCCCGCCGTGTACGTGGTGCCGTAGGTGAGGATGAGCAGGAAAAGGTCGAAGGGCGTGAAGTTCGTGTTGAAGGGGAAGGCGGGTGCCGTCGCGGCATGTGATGCGTCGACGGGCGAACTGAACAGCGCAAACCCAGCAACGGCGAGGAGGCCCGCGATAATGAGGCACGCCTGGAAAAAGTCGGTACGCAAGATGGAGAGCTGTCCGCCCGCGAGCGTGTAGCCCGTGAATACGGCCGCCGAGATAATCGCCGCGGTCGTGTAGTCCATCGCCGTGAATGTCATCAGGAGCTTTGCCGCCGCGATGATCTGTGCCGCGACGATACCTGTCCACGCGACGGGAATCACGATGGAGGCGACAAGCTTAGGGCCCTTTCCGTAGAGGGCTTCCACGAGGTCGGGGAGCGCGTATTTTCCGTGCTTGTAGGCGCGGGGTGCAAACGGGATGAGCGCGAGGAGCCCGAGTGCGCCCACGAGCATGAACCAGCTTGCTGCCCCGCCGAGCCTCGTGCCGGAATCGACGGTGCCGATGACGGCCGAGCCGCCGAGGATTGTCGCGACGAGGCTTCCCGCGACCGCCTTCGCGGACGCTCCCTTGCGCGCTACGAAAAAGTCGGGGATGTCCTTGACCTTGCGCGCGCTGCGGGCCGCAATAAGCACGAGGATGACGAGGTAGATGACGAGGGCGGTGGTCATGTCGCAGGCAAAGATAGATTTTTGCTTCGGCGCCTTGCCCCTGTCGATTGTTCTACGATTTCCATTTTTTGTATATTCTCTCCCGAAGAGGTTTTTTATGTACCGTTTTTCGCGTTTTTTTGCACTTGTAGCCTTTCTTGCCATTCCTGCCCTCGCTTTTGACGTGTCGGTCAAGGCGAACGTCGATAACGCCCAGGTGTTCGTGGGCGACATGTTCAATTATGAAATCCAGGTGACCGCTCCCGAAAATGCCATCGTGGACCTGCCGAGCTTTGTCGGCAACCTCGGGAGTTTCGAGGTCAAGGAGATGAAGAACGAGAAGGTGACCGAGGGTATGCCCAAGGGAACCGCGAAGTTCGTATGGCTCGCGACGCTCAACACGTTCGTGAGCGGCGATTTTCTGATTGCGCCGCAGCAGGTGAACGCCGTGGTGGGTAACGATACCGTGAAGGTGAATACCGACCCCGTGGCCGTGAAGGTTTCCATGCGCACTACGGGCGAGGAGACCGATATCCTGGAAGTGGAAGACCCGCTCGATGACCCGCGCCTGCCGCAGTGGTTCTATATCGTGCTGATTGTCCTGGGTGTGGTGCTGCTCGTGTTCCTCGGGTGGTTCCTGCACAAGAAATTCGCGAAGCAGGGTGCCGCGCCGCGCCTCCCGCCCTACGAAGAGGCCGTGCTCGCGCTCAAGGAACTGCGCCAAAAGAACTACCTCGCCGAAGGCAACCAGGGCGACTACTTCATGGCGCTCGGGTTTATTGCCCGCCGTTACATCGAACGCCGCTTCGACGTAGACATTCTGGATGCGACCGTCGCCGAGCTCAAGCAGCGCATGTCGCATGTGGCGGGCCTTCCGCAGGCCTACAAGGAATCGGTCGTGACGCTTGCCGTGGAAACCGAGCCGGTGAAGTTCGCGAAGATGAAGCTCGAGGGCGAACGCTGCCGTTTCTGGGACGAATGGGCAGATCGCCTGCTCGAGGATACCAAGCCGACTCCCGAAGAGGAACAGGCCAAGAAAGAGGCCGTCAAAGCCGCTGTTGACGCCGTTCGTGCCAATCGCAAGTAAGACAATTTGGAAAGCGCTCACTATCGCAACCGTGCTTCGTTAATGCGGAGCATTTCTTTACGTTGTACTTGAAATCTAGATAGACATTTCTTATAATTACCTAGAGTTACTCTCGGAGGTAATTATGAGAAGGAATAAAAAAATCAGGCCTATTGCAATAGCCGCGTCCATAGCCTTTTCGGCAACGGCAGCAATGGCCGCCACTACACCCTACGACTTGATTCGCCCCACCTGGCCCCTGAATTGGGATTCGACGGTGTTTGAAAACTTTGATACCACGGTAGCAAAGAAAATTGGTGTTCTGGATATTCCCGCCACTCCCGAGAGTTTCAAGGCGGGTGCCCTGATGCCTGACACCTTGGACCAGGCCTACTTTGACGCCATCAACACCAAGATTTCTCCGATCCGTGTGAACCAGGCGGGTTACCTCAAGAGTGATAAGGAACGTCAGTTCTACTATGTGGGCTCCAAGGCCACTGAATTTGAAGTTGTGGATGTCGATGGCAAGTCGCTGAGCACCAAGGTGACCGGAACATTTACAGCAACCGAGACTGAAACCGCAAGCGACTGGACAATTTCCGCCGGTACGGATGTGACAACTAACGCCATGCAACGTTACATAGTTAAAATCACCGGACCTTCCGGCAAAGTCTTTGTCGGCAATATTCCGCAAAGCGTACCTACCGACAAGCGCCTGCGCATCAAGGTGGGCGATGAAATTTCTAGCACGTTCATTGTGAGCGATGACGTTTACACCATGGCGAAGGATGCCGCGCTCAAGTTCCTTGGAATCCAGCGTAGTGGTAATTCCGAATCTTGGTTCCATGGTCCGAGCCACGTGAAGGACGGCGCTGGCAAAGTGCTAGATGGAAAAGATGAAGTAACAGACATTACGGCCAAGGCTGGTGACCTGCAGGGTGGCTGGTACGACTGCGGTGACCACCTGAAGGAATCCCAAACACAGGCATTCACCTTTATGGCACTTGCCGTAATGTCCGCTACCAACCCGGCCAAGGACGTAGACCACTATGCCTATAACCATGGTGAATTTGTAAAGACCGATGGCATTCCTGATGTTTTGCGTGAAGCAAAGCACGGTGCCGACTTCTTCTTAAGGGCTTTCCGAGTCGCAAAGGGTGTCGTTGACGATATGCCCGTTTCTATCGGTAATTTCGGGAGTGATCACGGTTGGTGGGGGCGCCCTGAAATCCAGGACTATGTAAACGCCAGCAATCGCGGAGGCTATGACGAACGAGATATTCGACTCGGTGAACTCGGTTCGAACATTTCGGGTATGATTGCAGCTGGCCTTGCCATCTTGAGTAAGGATTACGCTCAGTACGACAAGGCCTTTGCAGATAGTTGCTTGATGGTTGCCGAGAAGATGTACGATTTTGCCAAGAACCTGAAACTCAAGGATAAAAATCTTGGAACGGGAACGTACGATGGTGGCAAACCGTATAAGTACAATAGGATTGCCGATGGTTGGAGCACTCCGGCATACAATGGTAACAATGACTCTCACGATGATCTTGCCCTTGCGGCTATCGCACTCCACTATGCTACTTACGAAAAGACCGGCAAGATGGACTACTTGAACGATGCCGTCGAGGATACTGAAATTGGCGTTGCGCAGGAAGGTTTCGCCGGGTTCTTCCATGGCGGATGGATGGCCTGGAGCCGAGATGGTATGCGCAAGTCCACCAAGAATACCGGCTGGGCGAACGCCCATACCTACGCCCTGTATGGCTTCTACAAGATGCTGTTGAAGGATGCCGAGACAGGTCTTAAGTACGGCATTGATAACGAAACACGTCTAGCCTATGCCGAAAATGTTGCCTTGGCTCTAGGAACAAACGTTACCTACATGAGCGCCAATGGTACCCAGAGCATTTCTATTCCGAATTTAGTAGCCGGCGGAGCCGGGGAGCCCCTTTATTATGGTGACCTCTGGTATACCATGATGACCGACCAAACCTGGATTTATAATCGCTACCAGATGGGCAACATCTTCGAGGTGTTGGCTTATGCTGATGTGACCAAGGATTTGGATGGAGTAGAGTTGCCGCAAACAGGCGCCCATAACTGGAACGCAGAAGCTATGAAAAAGCTCGGCATTAACCAGCTGAACTACATGTTCGGTGTGAACCCGTGGGATGTTTCGTTCGTGTACGGCGTGGGCGACAAGAATGACGCTCACCCGCACCATAGGGCATCTAACCCCGAAGGCAGAAATATGCCTGGATTTAGTTACAAGTATGCTTGCCCTGTCGGAGGGCTTTTTGGAGGTCTAACACCAGGCGCCGAAAATTCATGGGCTCCATCTACATTGAGTTGGGAAGATTACCACATCTCTGAAACTTGCCTTGACGCTTCGGCCCTGCTCCTGTCCGCCCTTACCATCGTGAGCAACGGTGGCAGCGACTACTACGAAAAGAAGTGCGACAACTGCAAATCTGGTGAAGAAAGCCCCTTCTCTGGAGAAACCTACGCAGCTGCATATCACTACACCTTCTCTGATGTAGATATGTTCAACATTCAGATCAGCAATGAATCAATGGATGACTTGGACAGTGTTGTCGCTTACATTTATTTTGACGCCACTATAGAGGATGTGGAATCTTGCGGGGTTGTATTCGATGAAGACCTTTGCCAAGTATACGATATTGCGGGCTTCAATAAACCGTGCGACAATGACAGGGACATGATGGATTTCTTGAGGCACAACGGACCTCAGAGGATAGAAGAGACTTACAACGAAGCCAAGAAGACCTACACTTGGGTTCAGGCTATTAGCATTGGCAAAATAGGCTTTGGGAATAGACTGCGGTTTGACTTGGGTGTATATTCCGGTTTGTCTAGTGCTGGAATGTGCGAGACACTCAGGACTCCCGCCAAGGTCAAGGTTACGGAGGGCTGGAGCTTTACCGCCCACACCGCAACCAAGGACGCGCCCGCTTATGCAGGCACCCCCGACTGGGACAAGGACCAGGGCGATATCCAGCAGGCGCCTGAAGACCCCTACATTGTCATCCGCAGCAAGGGAAAACTTTTGTGGGGATACGGCCCGGGTAAAACCACCGATGACCGCGTAGGCGTTGTGAAGATGGCCACTACGGCCAAGGCCCGCATGCAGGTTGTCAAGAACAACCTCTATGTGCTCGCTACCGCCCAGGGCACCAAGACCGTGAAGATCTTCGACATGCTCGGTAACCAGCTGATGGCCCAGACCTTCGACGGAACCCGCACCGAGGTGAACCTCGCCAGGCTTCCGCACCGCGGCGCCCTGATTGCAAGAGTCATGCAGAACGACAAGGTCCTTGCAACCCAGAGCATCAAAGTCAAGTAAGTAGATTTTATATATTCCCAAAGTACCCTTAACCCAAGGAGTCCTTATGACAGTCGTAATTATTGTCGCTATCGTCGCGGTCATTCTCGTCGTGTGGTTTATCGCCATGTACAACGGGCTCGTGAAACTCCGCAACAATCGCGAGAACGCTTTCGCGAATATCGACGTGCAGCTCAAGCAGCGCTTTGACCTTGTGCCGCAGCTGGTGAATACCGTGAAGGGCTATGCGACCCACGAGAAGGAAACTCTCGAGAAGGTGACTGCCGCCCGCGCCGCTGCCATGAACGCGAACACGGTCGACGAGAAGGTCGCTGCCGACAAGGCTCTCTCCGGTGCGCTCGCCGGCCTCCGCGTCTCCCTCGAGGCCTACCCGGAACTCAAGGCGAACCAGAACTTCCTGCAGCTGCAGACGGAACTTTCCGACATCGAGAACAAGCTTTCCGCCGCCCGCCGCTTCTTCAACTCCACGACCCGCGAACTCAACAACGCCTGCGAGGTGTTCCCGAGTAATATCATTGCCGGCATGTTCGGTTTCAAGCGTGCGCCCATGTACGAGGCCACCGAGGGCCGCGAGACGCTCAACAAGGCTCCCGAGGTGAAGTTCTAGCGCTGTTGGCGTGCCTGCGTTTCCGCGGCATGTTCGTCGATGAAATACGTCGGTATCCAGACACAGATTTGGCGCAATAACCGCAATACGGTTATCCTGCTCCTGATGTTCCCTGTCATGCTCCTGGGGATGGTTCTCGGTACTATCATGGTGCTCGACTGGCTCGGCTACTTCTGCTGGGACGGCGTATGCCCTCCGGGCCTGCAGGCGACTACGTTCCACTGGGAAATCATCTGGCGCTACTTCCTCGACGCGATGCCGTTCACGCTATCGTTTACGGCACTCTGGTTCATCATCGCGTATTTCACGAACGTCTCCATCATCCGGCATGCGACCCACGCGCGTCCGCTCGAACGCAAGGAGAACGTGCGCGTCTACAACATCGTGGAGAACCTCTGCATCGCGGGCGGTATCGAGATGCCGCAGATCAACATTGTCGAGGATTCGAGCCTCAATGCGTTTGCGAGCGGTATCGACATCAAGTCCTATACCATCACGCTCACCACGGGAATCATAGACAAGCTGGACGATGCGGAGCTTTCTGCGGTCGTGGGGCACGAGCTCACGCATATCAAGAACCGCGACACGCGCCTGATGGTGGTGTGCATCGTCTTCGTGGGCATCTTCTCAATGATGATGCACGTGATATCGCGCATTTTGCAAAGTATGTGGCGTACGCCGCGGCGCCGTTCGAGCCGCAAGAATGACGGCGCGGGTGCGGGCCTTGTCCTTGTCCTCATCATCCTGCTGGTTTGGGCTACCATCGGGTACTTCTTCAGCACCCTCACGCGCCTTGCCATCTCGCGCAAGCGTGAATACGTCGCCGATGCGGGCGGTGCCGAGCTTTGCGGCGACCCGCTTGCCCTTGCTTCCGCGTTAAGGAAGATTTCTGCCGACCCGGGGCTTGCTTCCGTGCAGCGCAGCGACATCGCGCAGCTCTACGTGATCCACCCCGATGAGGAAGACGACAACGACATGGGCCTCACGGGCCTTGTCGCGAAGGCGAATATTCTTTTCTGCACGCACCCCGATACTCCCGAGCGCATCAAGCTTCTGGAACAATTCTAGAGAAAAATTTTAAATTGTCATTTTCTGACACATAATAAATGTATCTTTCTGTATGTAGATAAAAGAGAGGTACGTTATGTTCAAAGAGAAAAATCTGTCCGATGGAATCTTCCGCGTCGCGCTGATTGCGCTTGCGGCGTTCGTCTTCATTGCCGCGAATGTCGCCTTCGAGAATGCGATTTTCGGCATCCTCGCGAGCGCCTTCTACGTCTACGAGGTCGCGCGCATCTAGTAGCGCGCATCTAGCAGTGTGCATTTAGCCAGGTGCATCTGGCCGTGCGTTTCTATCTTGCCCCGTCTTTCTTTACTGTCGGGCTGGCGGTGCGCTTCCTGCTTTGCAGGTGTCGCCCCTGCAGGTCGTATGTCTTCGGCTTGCGGGCATCTTGTTCCGCGAAATCCCGCGCACCTTGCTGCCCGCGACTGCTTCCGCGTGTAAATACGTTCTCGCGAATCGCTGTCGTGGAGTCCTGCGCTCCGGTCGAATCGCCTGCTTCGGGCATTGTGTCTGCCGGCGTCTTCAAAATTCCTTCCTTTATAATCCTCGCGAGTTCCTTCGCGCCTGTCGCGTTCGGGTGCACGCTGTCGGCCAAAAACCACTCGGGCGTATTGAATTGCGAATGCAGGTCGATAATCTCCACGCCCTTCCGCGTCGCGACTTCCTGGATGATGGGGTTGATCTGGTTCACGATCGCTGTGTCCATGATTCCCCAGCCGCAGTTGTTGGAGTAGGGCTGCAGCGTCGCGTAGACCTTCGGGCTTGTCGGCAGGTGCATGAAGGTGTCGAGGAGAGCCTCGTAGTCCCTGTAGAGCTGTTCCTTATCGTATTGCCCGTAATTGTAGTTGTAGGTGGGCTGCCCGTTTTCGATGCAGTTGTTCGTGAAGAACTTGCTGTCGTTTGTCCCGAGCTCTATGACGACTATTTCGGGGTTGAATTCGAGTGCGGCCTTGAACTTTGCGGTGTTCCAGTAGCTCATGTTGTCGTCCGGGCCCTTGTTCGCGAACGTCATCGACGATACGCCGAAGTTCTGCACGCTGTAGCCTTCGCCCAGCATGTCTTGCAGGTGGTCGGGGTATTTTTTCTGGTCCCAGATTCCGTATCCTTCGGTAATGCTGTTGCCCACGCACGCCACGCGCGTCTGCGCGTTTGCGGTGCACGTGAATCCCGCGATTGCCGCGAGCGCGACCATCATGGCCCTATATTTTTTTCCAAACATCATGTCCATAATATAATATTGCGAAGGCGGGAATGCCACGGCAAACGATGCGGTCCGCAAATCGCCGGTGTGCCATGTACAACAAGGGCTCCGCGCTTTGCGGAGCCCTTCGTAAAGGTCTAGGTCGTAGTGGCGATTAGTACTTATCCTTCAGCACGTCGGGGCATTCCACTTCGACGTAGTTGTGCATCGGGTTGCCGGCCGCCTGCATGAAGTTGGCGAGGAAGAGGCAGCCCTGCTTGGCTTCGTTGTCGTTGCTGAACACGCTGTTGCATTTGCTCGTGAGGCATTCCGTACGCTTCTTGAGCAGGTTGCCGCTATAGCCGACTTCGTCTTCGCAGTCCGAAAGCAGGCCGCCGTATTGCTTGCCCATGTTGCCCCAGCCCATGCTGCTGCAACCGTTGAACATGCCGACGCCGCCGCCCGGGATCATGATGTCGAACTGTCCCTGGGACACGTCGCCGCCGATGTTGGTCGTCATGATGATGAGCTTCTTGCCCTTGATGGCGTTGGTGTTCGCGTCGCCCTTTGTGCCGTTTGCGTTCTCGACATTCTTGCCGTTGCCGGTGAAGGTGAGCTGGTAGCACTTGCCGCAGGAGCCGCCGTCCGAGGCGGGCACCGCCGCGAACGCGAATCCCATGTCGTCGCAGCCGTCAATGGTGAACGGAATCTGGCTCGTGCAGGCCATCATCGGGCCTCCGTTGCATGCGCTGCCTGCACCCCAGTCGGTGCTTTCGGTCTTGCCCTTGTTGGTGCATTGCCTGGAATGGTAGGAGGTGTTGTCCTTCACGGAGCAGTGGGGCTTGCAGCAGTCCCAGTAGCGGGTCGCCCAGCCGGATCCGCTCCTGCCGCCGTTCTTCACCTGGATATTCGGGCAGCCGGCGGGCTTGGAGGAGGAGCTGCTCTTTGCGGAGCTGCTGGAAGACTTTGCGCTGCTCGAAGAGGACTTCGCGCTGCTCGAAGAGGACTTCGCGCTGCTGGAAGACTTTTCGCTGCTCGAGGAGACGGGTTCCACGCTGCTGCTCGAGGGAATCTGTTCGACGCTGGAGCTCGATACGATAATCACGTCGGGCTGCTTGGTGAACTTGTCGCCCGGATTCAGGATGGGGAGCTCCGCGACGTTCTTCACCTGCGTAATCGTGGTGACTCCGTCCAGGCCGATCAGGGTGCCGACGGTGTAGTCTAGGGTGCCGACGGGGACGCCGTCAGGGTCCGTGACGGTGCAGATGGTCGAACCGTCTGCGGCCGGGTAGATGAGATAGTCGCCGGTCTTGTCCTGCAGATGGAAGACGCTCGACGTAATGGTATACACGGTTACGTTCTGCTGGAGGACGGTCAAAGATGCGAGATCGGCCTGTGCGATCGGTTCGCCCTGGAGGTTCATGAGGGTGCCGACGCTTGAATTGTCGATGCGGACGAAGCTTCCGACGATATCGCCTTCGGCGTTGGTCACGCGGCCGTCAGGATAGATGAGGTAGTCATCTTCCATTTGGAGAAGCCAGGCTTCGGACGTGACCATGTATTCTGGCGCCTTGGGGCCGGTCGGGTCGTCGGAGCAGTTCCAGGCGATAGTGAGAGCCCCGGCCAACAGGAGGGATTTAAAAAACAGTTTTTTCATGAATTTTCCTCATATCCCTATTCCACACCGAGGGTAAAAGATACTATAAGTTACTGGATTTGTGGTGTAAAAAAAGACGTAACAAGGGGTTATGCGTTCCTGTATTGTTCTCGGTCACGCCCTTCCGACCGGAATGTAAACTGAATGTAAAATTTTTTATTGTAAAAATAATATTACAAAAATAATTGGAAAGGTGTCGCCTGGGGCGTCCGGTTAATCCACGATAGTTGATTGTTTGTTGATAAATTGAAGTTATCCTTTGTTTAAAAACATTGAAACTTTGAAATTCGCCGAATTTCGCCATTTTCGAAAAACGGGGGAGGCGATGCCTTTTTCCTGCCCGCAAGGGCCGCCTGTGATGTTGATAACTCCCCCATTTTTGTGTTTTTCGCAAAAAAACAAAGAAAAAAGCTTGCAAAAAAATGGGCATTTACTAAATTTGAGGCTCAATTTCGGAGAGTACCGCTTCCTATGCTTTCCGATGTAACGGAAGTCATTGGGACTTCTTGACTTGAAGCGATAAACCTTCTGCTGAAGAAGAGGAATAAAATGGCAAAAGAACATTTTGACAGAAGCAAGCCGCACTGCAACATCGGCACCATCGGCCACGTTGACCACGGCAAGACCACTCTGACCGCCGCAATCTGCACGACTCTCGCTGCACGCGGCCTCGCCGCCGCCAAGCGTTTCGACGAAATCGACAACGCTCCCGAAGAAAAGGCCCGCGGTATCACGATCAACACCTCGCACGTGGAATACACCACTGCCAACCGCCACTACGCTCACGTCGACTGCCCGGGGCACGCCGACTACGTTAAGAACATGGTGACCGGTGCTGCCCAGATGGACGGCGCCATCCTCGTCGTGGCCGCCACTGACGGCCCGATGCCCCAGACCCGCGAACACATCCTCCTCGCTCACCAGGTGGGCGTGCCGAAGATCGTCGTGTTCATGAACAAGGTCGACATGGTCGACGACGCCGAGATCCTCGACCTCGTCGAGATGGAAGTCCGCGAACTTCTCTCCAAGTACGATTTCGACGGCGACAACACGCCGATCATCCGCGGTTCCGCCCTCAAGGCCCTCGAAGGCGACTCTGCCTACCAGGACAAGGTCATGGAACTCATGGACGCCTGCGACACCTACATCCCGCTCCCGCAGCGTGACACCGAGAAGCCGTTCCTGATGCCGATCGAAGACGTGTTCACGATTACCGGCCGCGGCACCGTCGCTACGGGCCGTATCGAACGCGGTGTTGTGCACCTGAACGACAAGGTCGAACGCGTCGGTCTCGGCGAGACGACCGAATACGTGGTCACCGGCGTTGAAATGTTCCGCAAGCTCCTCGACGACGCCCAGGCGGGCGACAACGTCGGTCTGCTCCTCCGCGGCGCCGAAAAGAAGGACATCAGCCGCGGCCAGGTGCTCGCTGCTCCGAAGTCCGTGACTCCGCACACCGAATTCAAGGCCGAGATCTACGTCCTCACGAAGGACGAAGGTGGCCGCCACACGCCGTTCATGAACGGCTACCGTCCTCAGTTCTACTTCCGCACCACCGACGTGACTGGCACGATCCAGCTTCCGGAAGGTGTCGAAATGGTTACTCCGGGTGACACCGTGACCATCCACGTGAACCTGATCGCCCCGATCGCCATGGAAAAGCAGCTCCGCTTCGCTATCCGCGAAGGTGGCCGCACGGTTGGTGCCGGTTCCGTAACCGAAATCATCAAGTAATCAGGATTAAAAATGCCTAGAGAACTCATCGTGCTCGAATGCACAGAATGCAATCAGCGCAACTATGATTGCGACAAGAACAAGCGTCTTCATCCCTCCCGCGTGGAGTACAAGAAGTACTGCCGCTTCTGCCGCAAGCATACTGTTCACAAGGAATCCAAGTAAGGAAGTCCGAATAGGTCGGTAGCTCAATTGGTAGAGTCACGGTCTCCAAAACCGTTGGTTGGGGGTTCGAGTCCCTCCCGACCTGGAAACTTCCTCCGGAGTCATCATGCGTAAGATTCAGCAATATGTCAAAGAGTCCATCCAGGAATTGAAAAAGGTCACGTGGCCTACCTGGGAAGAACTCAAGGGATCCACTCTCGTGGTGATGTTGTTCAGCGTCATCATGGGCTGCTATATTGCCGGTCTTGATTTTGTATTCTCCTGGATCGTAAACCAGATTATGGGTAGGGGTTAACACAATGAAAAAGTGGTACGCCATCCATACTTTTTCCGGCCAAGAGAACAACATCAAGAAACACATCGAGCAGATGATTGAGCGCGAAGGCGTTCAAGACAAGTTCGGACAGATTATCGTGCCCACCCGCGAGGTCGTTAGCAACGTCCGCGGGCGTCGTCGCGTTTCTGTGCAGAGCCTGTTTCCTGCATACATCATTATAGAAATGGAGCTGGACGAGCTCACCCAGCACCTGGTGTCGACCATCAATGGCGTCACCCATTTCGCCGGAATGACACGCGCTTCTCGTGTCCCTATTCCGCTTCAACAGAGCGAGGTCGATCGTCTTCTTGGAGTTGATCCTGATAATTCCCTGGAAGGCGAGATCCAAATCCCGTACACGATTGGCGAAAATGTCCGCATCAAGGAAGGTCCCTTCAAGGACTTTGTGGGCGTCGTAGACGAAATCATGGAAGACAAGACCAAGATCAAGGTCATGGTCACGGTTTTCGGTCGTTCTACGCCTGTCGAACTTGCCTTTAACCAGGTCGAGTCCGCAACCGCCTAACGCTACGGTTTTTGCAACGGAGATAATAAAGTGGCAAAGAAAATCACAGGTTACATTAAGCTCCAGATTCCCGGCGGTGCCGCCAACCCGGCTCCTCCGGTAGGTCCTGCCCTTGGTCAGAAGGGCGTGAACATCATGGAGTTCTGTAAGCAATTCAACGCGAAGACCCAGGACGCCAAGGGCATGCTTACCCCGGTCGTCATCACGGTCTACGCCGACAAGAGCTTTACCTTCATCACGAAGGTTCCGCCGGTTCCGGTCCTCATCAAGAAGGCCGTCGGCATTGAGAGTGGTTCTGGTGAACCCAACCGTAAGAAGGTTGCTAAGATCACCAAGGCCCAGATCCAGGAAATCGCCCAAAAGAAGATGCCGGATCTAAACACAATCGACCTCGAAGCCGCCATGCGCATGGTTGCGGGTACTGCCCGTTCCATGGGTGTTGATGTGGTTGACTGAGGCAGGTAATTCACCGTTACGTATCTGACAGGAAACACCATGTTCAGAGGAAAAAAATACAAAAAGGTTGCCGAGACCTTCGACCGTAACAAAGCCTACGGTCTGGCCGAAGCAATCGAAATCCTAAAAAAGTCCGAGGTGAAGTTCGACCAGACGGTCGAAGTTCATTTTAACCTCGGTGTGGACCCAAAACATTCCGACCAAGTGGTTCGTGGCACGGTTGTGCTTCCCCATGGTACCGGTCGCACGGTCCGCGTTCTCGTGTTCTGCAAGGACAATAACATTGAAGTTGCAAAGAACGCGGGCGCAGACTACGCAGGCGGCGCCGACTTGGTTCAGAAGATTCAGGAAGGCTGGCTGGACTTCGATTCCGTCGTTGCTACTCCCGACATGATGCCGGTGATTAGTAAGGTGGCTCGTGTCCTCGGTCCTCGCGGTATGATGCCTTCTCCGAAGGCCGGCACGGTGACGGTTAACGTCGCCCAGACGGTCAAGGAGCTCAAGGCCGGTAAGATCCAGTACCGTGTCGACAAGGGCGCAAACGTCCATGCTCCTGTTGGCAAGCTCTCCTTCACTGTCGATCAGCTGGTCGAAAACGCCAAGTCTGTCATCGACTCTGTCGTGAAGAACAAGCCTCAATCTTCTAAGGGCACTTACATCAAGAGCCTCACTCTGACGGCTACGATGGCCCCGGGCATCAAACTTGATATGGCACTGACGCGCTAGGAGATACCATGAAAGCTGTAGTTAAAAAACAACAGACCGTGGATTCGCTCGTCGAGTCCTTCAAGGGCGCTACCGCCGTCTATCTGCTCAATTACCAGGGCATTACCGTCGAAAAGGACAATGCTCTGCGCAAGGCTCTCGCCTCCAAGGGTGTCAAGTACCACGCTGTGAAGAATACTCTTCTCAAGCGCGTCCTCGCTGCCCTCAAGGTCGAAGGTCTCGACGAAATGCTGACCGGAGCAACCTCCGTGATGGTCGGCTTCGAAGAAGACCCGCTTCTGCCCGCACGCGAAATTGAAGCATTCCACAAAGCTAACCCCGATATCTTGGTTGCCAAGAGCGTTTACCTCGATGGTAAGCCGATGCCTGGCGCCGAAGTCGTGAACCTCGCTAAGATTCCGGATCGTAAGGGTATGATCGCTATGATCGTCTCCATCGCTCTCGGACCTGGCTCCACGATCGCCGGTCAAATCAAGACTCTCCAGGAAAAGCTGGAAAAAGAATCGGGTTCCGAAGCCGCAGCCCCTGAAGCTGCCGCCGCACCGGAAGCTTAACAACAAACCACAAACCAAAAATTTTAAACGGAATAATCGGAGAAACACATCATGGCAACTGATATCAAGGCACTGGGCGATCAAATCGTTGGTCTTACCCTTCTCGAAGCCAAGGC
>JAEEGH010001649.1_pt1 | contig 63282 bp, 54 predicted proteins | sample 9134181 | NCBI WGS metagenome assembly JAEEGH01 (sample SAMN16246544, study PRJNA631951) | gut metagenome | biome: gut microbiome; feature: rumen; material: DP-attached | host: Bos | place: Iran: Karaj | collected 2018-10
GTTTTTGACGTTTTGGCGCACGGCCCCTCAAACCAAACCCTCAAACCAGCCCCTCATGAAAGACCCTCAAGTTTGCCCCTCACGAAGTACCCTCACGAAGACAGCCCCTCAACAAGTTTGGTTACCCTAAAAAAGCCCTGAATGCCATAGCACTCAGGGCTTTAGTTTTACGGTTTATATATGCTGGTTTGCCGTTATAAGTCGCTTTTTAGGCTTGTTGAGACACTACCTCAAGAACCCATTCACAATCTGTTCTTCGGCCTCGGCCTCGGTCAGTCCAAGCGTCATGAGCTTTGTGATCTGTTCACCTGCGATCTTGCCGATGGCTGCCTCGTGGATCAGGGCGGCATCAAGATGATTTGCGGTGATCTTCGGCACGGCGCCAATCTTTGCATTGTCCATGATGATCGCATCGCACTCGGAATGCCCTGCGCAGCGGTTGTTTCCGTTGATCTCAGAGATGAAAAGCTGCGTCGAATCCTCCTTTGCAACGGAACGGGAGATCAGGTTTGCGCTTGAGCCGGCACCATTTAAGTCAACCTTGAAATGGGACTCAGCGGTCTGCGTGCCATGCGTCATAAGCCTCTCCGTGATGACAAGCTTTGCGCCATCCGCCAAGGTGGCGTTCGTCGTTCTGATCGTGGAATCCACGCCGCGGATCTGCACGGTCTCCATCTCCATGAAGCTGTTTTCGCCAAGCACCACCACGGTTTCGGGATTCATGATACGCTTGCCTTTGCCGTCGCCGCTTCCATAATGCTTTTCAACATATTTCACGTGGGAATTCTTCCCGATAAAGAAGCTATGAATTCCATCGTGCTTGCTTTCGTCATCGCCTGCGTTGTGAATGCCACAGCCTGCGATGATGGTTACGTCGCAGTCATCCCCCACATAAAAATCATTGTAAACCATTTCCTTCAGGCCGCTCTGGCTGAGCACCACGGGAATATGCACGCTTTCCTTTTTCGTCCCGGGCTTGATCATAATGTCGATCCCGGATCTTTCCTTCTTGGTCACGATGTCAATGTTTGCGGTCACGTTACGGTCCACGCTCTGTCCGTTGGCACGGATGTTATATGCTCCCGCAGGCATTTCGTGCAGACCTGCAATCTGCTCTAATAGGGTCTTTTGTATCTGATCCATGATTTCTCTCCAAACTTATTGATAGTATTTGCAGCCGGATGCAGTGCCGCCAAGGAGCTCCGGAAGGATGTCCTCCCTGGGGCCCTGTGCACGGACCGTACCGTCGGCGATCACGACGATCTCATCCGCGATGTTCAGGATCCTTTCCTGATGCGAGATGATGATAAGCGAGTTTTCGTGCTTTTCGCGAAGTTCCTCAAACACCTTGATCAGGTTGGTAAAGCTCCAAAGATCAATGCCTGCCTCGGGCTCGTCGAAGACGGAGAGGGGGGTGTTGCGCGCAATGATGGTCGCAATCTCGATCCTTTTGAGCTCGCCGCCGGAAAGGCTTGCGTCCACGTCGCGGTTGATGTAATCCCTTGCGCACAGACCGACCTTCGAAAGGTATTCGCAGGCGCTTGCGGTACTGAGCTTTTCGCCGGCAGCCAGCGTGATCAGGTCCTTCACCTTGATGCCCTTAAAGCGAACGGGCTGTTGGAAGGCGAAGCTGATGCCAAGCTTTGCACGCTCCGTAACGGAAAGCGAAGTGATATCCTGACCGTTCCAGAGGATCTGTCCGCCTGTCGGCTTTTCCATGCCCATGATCAGCTTTGCCAGGGTGGATTTTCCGCCGCCGTTTGGGCCGGTGATGGCCGTGAAGGCGTGATCCTTGAACTTCAGATTGATCCCTTTTATGATCTCTTTCTTTGTACCGATCTGTTCCGGCACGTCAAAAGAAAGGTTCTTTAACTCTAACATATCCTATAGGTCTCCTTTGCATTGAGTTGCTTCACTTGCTTATTGTATAACAGAAACGGAAATTTTACCATACCATTTTTAGGTTTGATATGATATAATAAATCAGTAGTCGTAGAAACGCATTTGGCGCGGAGGCGAAGGACATGGCAAGGTTCAAACGAAAGAGGAGAAGGAACCGCTGGATCGGCGGCGGGCTGAACGAAAAAGCATATGTGAACAGACAGGCATTGATCGGTCATGCGATCATGAATGCAATCCTTCTTGTGGCATATTTTATCGAGTTCCTGCGGGGCTCGCGCGCCCTGGATTATTTTGCCATGATCACCATCCTTACGGTTGGCCCGATCCTCGGCGAGTGGCTGATGCTGCGCAGACGCCCCGATTCCGATAAGATGCGCTACCTTATGGTGGCTTGTTTTGGCGTGCTGTATCTTTTTGTCCTGTTCACCACGACAAGTATTTTGCCCTTTGCATATGCGATCCCGCTGTTCTTTTTGGTGACGCTTTACTCGAACCTGCGATTCTGCATGATCGTCGGGATTGGCGCAAACTTGCTGAACATCGCCAGCATCTTGATCAATGCTACTATTAGTGGCTTTTCGAAAGAGCAGATCCAGGACATTGAGATCCGGATCATCCTGTTCCTCGTGCTCACGATCTATCTTGGGATCTCGACGACGACGATCCGCCGCGTCAATGAGGCGAAGATCGCGAACATCCGCAATCAGAAGGATGATTCCAATCGTCTGCTCCGCGAAGTGCTTCGCATTGCAAATGATATGACTTCGAATGCCGAGACTGTTTCGAAGCGTATGGACATGCTTGGAGAGTCGGTGCTTCACATCAGGGATGCCATGGAGGAGGTCAATGCGGGCAGTGCTGAGACCGCGGATTCCGTGCAGGATCAGCTCAGACAGACCGAGAACATCCAGGACTACATTTCACACGTCAAGAATACTGCGAATGACATTGAAGCGAACATGGACAAGACAGAGCAAATGGTCGGCGAAGGCCACGAGAAGATGCTCGCGCTGTCGGAGCAGATGGAAGCATCCGTTCGCACCAATGAAGACGTGCTTCGCCAGATGGATGAGCTCACGGAATATACGCAGAAGATGAACGTGATCATTGACACGATCACGAATATTGCAAATAATACGGGGATGCTGGCACTTAACGCCGGGATCGAGGCCGCAAGGGCAGGAGAGGCAGGGAAGGGCTTCGCGGTCGTGGCGGATGAGATCACGCGACTTGCCGAGCAGACCAAGACGGCAACTATCAGCATCACGCAGCTGATCGGCAATGCGAACAAGGAGCTCAAGGATGTTTCCAAGGCCGTACAGAATGCTTCTGATCGCAATCGGGAGAACGTGGAAAGCACGCTGATCGCACAGAAGGCTTTTGACGGGATCACGAGTGAGACTGGTAAGATCAATGAAAAGGTCCGTGACCTGGCAAGCGCAGTGGATGCCTTAGAGGCAGCCAACAATGAGATTGTGGAGAAGATCCAGACAATCTCGGCCATCACGGAGGAGGTTTCCGCTCACGCGAATGAGACGTTCGATTCCTGTGAGGAGAATGGCAAGATGGTGCGACAGGTGGAAGAACTGATGCGGAAACTGAATGATAACGCGCAGAAGTTAAAGGCGCAAGAAAAATAAAATTTACTCTTGACGTTTGGGCGTAAAGAAGTTACAATACAGAATGTTGCAGGGATGCAATGATTGTGCGTTTAGCTCAGCTGGATAGAGCGTTTGGCTACGGACCAAAAGGTCGGGGGTTCGAATCCTCTAACGCACGGGAAGAAAAAGAGATGGGTATGTGCTGTGCACATATCCATCTCTTTTTGTTCTCGTGCGGTTCGCACTCGAACGGGTTCGTATCTCGCCTTCGGCTCGGTCGGCGCTGAACAGGCTCCACTGGAGCCTAGCGCCCTCTAACGCACGGATTTTCCAAGCACAGGCGGTTCGCACTCGAACGGGGAAACAATTAGTTGTATTTTACAAAGGGGTATTTTGATACGAACTTTGGGTCCATGTCGAGTAGGTTTAACAATCTGCTTGCCATACCGGAGGGCTTGTTCGTTCCTTTTTCCCATGCTTCCACGGTTTTTTCAGAGATCCCCATATAACCTGCTAATGCTTTCTGTGATAATCCTGTTTTCTTGCGGATTGACTTGACCTCTTCGGGATAATATTCCTTTAACGGAATTACGGTATATGTCGTTCTTTTGAGTTTTTTTTCGCCTTTGGCATCGTCAATGGCTTCCTGCAACCCGGCCATGATGCTTTTATATGCTTCGCTCATAAATCATCCCCCCTTTTTTGCATTCTTGATCACAATAATACCCTATTCAATAGGGTATGTCAATGCTAAAAATCAGAGATACGAATCAAACATCAAATGGGTAAGACATACTTGGCATTTGGCGGGTTTTAGCGTATAATGTATAAGCGAAGTGACATGTCCATATTGTGGTAAGGCCTATTTTCTGTGTAAGAACGTGATGGTAAGCGGGGATTGGGTGGCAAAGGAGTGTGTATGGATATCAGGATTGCGGCGGCGGGATTGTTGCCGGAGGATGAGGAATTGTGGGCGGAGCTGGATGGCTTGGCGAAGCAGGTGGTAAAGCGGCTTCGGGGGAATTTGCCCGAGGTGGGATTGCAGCTTCACGTCAGCCCTGCGTATACGGGCGAAAATTGGCTCAAATGGGGCGAAAGGAACGGCTTTGAACTATTTTCCTACGTGACGCGAAAACAGGGCTTCTCGTCGAAAATAGAGAACGAGACATGGTACGACACGCCCGTGACGAGGATGGCCGGCGAGGATATCTGCAATAAGGTGGATATGATCTTTGCCGCATGGGACGAGGACGCCGCTGAAATGAACGGCGCAGCTTGGGAATTCATGGAGATGGCGTATCAGAAGAACATCCCGTGCATCTGGATCTCGACGAAGTCACGCAAGACTTATTGCCTTTGGGAATCATATTATATCGATTACCTGCCCAGTTACCTCGAGGAGGTGCTGGTGCCGCTGGATCGCGGAAGCTTTGAGGCGACGCGCGTAGAAGGCAAAAGGAGCTTTGTACTGCGGTTTTGGGAGAAGAGGCGCAGGGCGTTCCTCAAGAATCACAAGGCGGAGCATCGCAGGTATCAGAGCGTGGAAGACCGCATTTTGAACGACGAGTTTGAACTTGAGGATCCTGAGGGCGAGCCGCTCAGAAAGCGCATGCTTGAGAAGTTTCATGAGTTTGACGAGGCGGCGATCGAGCAGAGCGGACGCTTTACGACGATGCTTTATCAGCGTAGCGTCCTGCCGCTGATCGCGACGGTGACGCTTGCCGTTGCATGTTACACTGAGGTACTTGTCGGGAAGGGCATTCCCTTAGTTTTCCCTGGCACGGCAAGCGCGGCGGAGCATGTTGGAAAGTATATTGCGGGCTTTTGCTTTTTGGCCTATGCGTTCCTCAACTTTTACGTATATTATCTCTCCAAGAGTCAGGTGGTCTCGAAGTGGCAGGCGGACTTCATCAAGAATCGCTGTGTTGCGGAAAACCTTCGCGTGATCACGCATTTCATGCCCTATGGCACGTCCGTGGATCTGCGCAGGCTCTGTCCGGATGACAAGGTGCTTTGCAGTCATATCATGCACATGGGCGATGACATTGTGCCGAAAAGGCGTAAGATCGACCGCAAGACGGCGGGCGACGTGCTGCTTCACGTGCGGGAGATGATCCAGGACCAGATGGCATATCAGGAAGGGTCGTTCCAGCGCTATGCTTCCGTTGTGAAGCACTTAGAGCACTGGGGAAGATTCGTGCTGAACATGGCCACCGTGATCGTCATGGGGCGCGCACTGTTGTCCTTTGTTTTGATCGCATTTCCCCTTGACAGCGCAAATGCCAGCAGTGTCACGCGTTCGGCGCTCAACTGGCTGGCAATGGTGATCCCTGCGTGGGCAGGCTATTTTTCCTTAAAGGTTTCACAGAACAATTATCGCTTCAACTACAACAATCACAAAATGATGCTTGCAAAGCTCGAGAAGGAGCTGAAAAAGACGGAGCGCTTGCTTTCACAGCACGACATGTCCCTTGAGGTTACCAGCAAGATCGCAGTGGAGCTTGCCGACCTCATGCTAAAGGACGACACCGCCGCATGGAAGTTCCAATACAGGAATTCTACGCTGAAGCCGCTGTAGAGAGCAATTCTCTTCCTGTGCAGGTCTGGCCTTTGCAGGCCTGCGTTTGTCGCTTATGGAAGGCTTCGAAGAGCAGATGTCTTCTAGTTCTCCGCGAAGGATTTGAGCAGCTCCCAGGCGTAGTCGTCCTTGGCCTGCTCGGAGAGGGGAAGCTCCTCAAAGGTTTTCAGGAGCGGGTGCTTGCGGAGCGCATTGTTGCGCACGTCAGCATAGCTCCAGTTATTGACATAGTGAAAACGGTCCCACCGTTCATGCTCAAGACGCCGATACCATTCGGCGTTTTCTGCTTTTTTGGAGGCGTAGACCTCATATGCTTTCTTGCAAAGCTCGGGTGTTACGTCGCCTTGTACGCGTTCGCCGAGAAGCAGTCCGATCTTAACGCGGAGGTGATCCGCGGAGGCCTGGTTGGAGCGGCGCGCAAAGTCGCTCAGGGCTTCCCAAGGCTTGCCCTGGCCGCCGGAGGAGCGCACATAGATATCGTTCATCAGCATGGCTGTCTGGTCGAGGCGCTTGCTCATTACCAGCTCAGGCGTAAAGATCTGCTCGGGGCCGCCAAAGGTGATGACACCGGGCGCGGGAGCGGAGAGTCTTGCGAACAGCTTGCCGCGCATGGGATAGAAGCGCTTCAGCGTGGTCAGGATTTCTGCGTTTTTGGCCTTGTCATCGTCGCAAAGGAGAATGCGGTCGGCCTGTTCAATGATCTTGGCATCCTTTTGCCAGTTGGCACCGCCAAAGAAGATGGCGTCGCGGTTCATCGTTGCCTGGTCAATGTCCAGAAAGGCGGAGAGCATGTGGTGGTTCTTTTGGAAGGAGTCGCTCTCACCGTAGACATAATAGCAAACGCTCTGCGCAGGGTCGACGACGTTGACCAGAAGTGCTTGTTCCAAAAGGCTGTCCGCACATGCGCCGGAGCCGATGAGGACAATCTTTTCACGCATGTCTTCGAGGGGATATTCCCGCCAATAAAGTCTTGCAAGACAGGTATTGGGCGAGAAGGTGGTCACGTTCTTGGGCAGCTCGTCCGTAAGAAGCTCGGTCATGGCATAGACCTGGCATTCCTTGTCGGCATTTTCGAGCGCGTGGCTCAGGTTCTCGGTCTCGGAGCCGCTGGTAAAGAAGAGGGACAGGTCCGCCGTTTTCTTTTTCATGCGAAGGAGAGTGTCCGTGGGGAAGGGTACCGCAAGGCCAAGGCCGCGAAGGTTTGGAGGCTCGGGACCTTCAAACTGGAAGATGCAAACGGGGTCACGAAGGCTCTTTCGAATACCTGTCGCGATCGTGCGCGCCGTCGTGTCGTCGCCGTCGAAGACATACCATTTTTTGGATGAGGAGAGCATCAGGCGAAACCATGGAATAAAGCGGTCGCGAACAACCGTCACCGCGGTGCCGACCAGGATCGCGAATAAGCCCAGACTCATAAACATGAAGAAGGCCGCGATGATACGACCGAGGATCGTCGACGGGTAGATATCCCCGTAGCCGACGGTGGTCATGGTCACGAGGGAATACCAGATGGCGTCCTGAAGCGAGTTGATCCCGGAGTCCGGATTTGCGCCTTCCGCTGCAAGCAGTAATAAGATCAAAAGAAAATAAAGGAGTAGGAAGCTCACGCCAATGGCGAATTTTTTCTTGTTCATTCGGTCGCTCCTGCCTTTCTGAAGTTCGGTTTTATCTTGGCAATCTTAGGTTTCGTTATGACAGATCCAATTTCATCCTAGCACGTTTCGTGGTATAAGAAAAGGGGTTCAAGTATCAATATCCCCTTGCATTTGCACACATTATATGCTATATTCTGTTTAAGGGGAAAGCCATGAAGGCGCCTACCCTTTATAGTTTAGAGCTAGTGCTTATGCACGTTAGCCGTCAACTACTCGGAATAGTTGGCGGCTATTTTTCTTTTCCCTTAAGGATTGCATAACACAATCCGATCAGGGCTACAATGAATATTCCAATCTGAATTAACTCAGCATATGTAACATACATTGGCATCGCCCTCCTTTCTTTCGTCCGGAGGGTGATTCCCTCCGACAATGGAGGGTAGCCGCCTTGCTCTATGACTTTCCTTACTGTCGAATGTAACATGGCATATTGCACAAAGTCAACTCGGCAAAATCACGATTTTCATCAAAATGAAAAGCCTCAAAATGTCCCAGAAGCCTTTGAATATAAGGGGGAAGAGATTGTCAAAGGGGAGTTGGATTGAGAGTTTCGAAAGCGAGAACGTTACGGGTTGCGTTTTTTGTAGAAATCATATATAATATTTGTACAGACATTTGAAAATGTGTGCAAGTTGCGCAGAAGAGAAAGCGGATGATCCTTGGAGTCAGGCGCGGATGCGTCGCTCGGTTCGAATCCGGGAGTTTTTATTTCATGCATACCTGATATTAGCTTTCTAAGACTAAGACTGACTATGTCAACCTGCATGGAGGGTCTACGGGCGCTCAAAGTCCCGTCAATCATAAGGTAGAATGACTAACGCCGCTTGAGTGGTTAAATAGTGGAGCATTGTTTTGAACACGTACAAGTCAAAGAACGGTTCAGGGTGGTAACCTCTTAGTCAGAAAACACCAGGGAGTGGCTGAGCCCTTCGGGGTTCAGCCACCACCCTTTTAAAGAGACAAATAACAGATTGAATGGCAAGGCCACACTATGGAGGCAATGATGGAGCAGCGCATCTGCAAAAAATGTTTGCTCCGCGAGATGGCGGATCAACAGAATATCTATGAATCGATCCGTCGCATGGTGGACGACTTGGAGCCCGAGCGGAAGGCATCGCCGGAGATTGTGGAAGCACGTCTTGCGGCCTGCAAACAGTGCGAGCGGCTCTTTGATGGCATGTGCCAAGCCTGCGGCTGTTACGTGGAGCTTCGCGCCGCCACAGCCGACCTGGACTGCCCGTATGAACACTGGCCGGAATCTGAGAACTGACTTTAGGCACAAATTACCAACCATTAACACGATACGATAAAAAAGACCTGCGCGGAATTCCGTGCAGGTCTTTCTGATTCTTGATGTTTATTTCAGCTTTCGCCATTCTCGAGTTGTGCGTAGTGGTTTAGATTATCCCATCACAACTTCTACGTTCACGTCTTTCTTGTCTGCTTCGTAAGGGATGATGGAGGTGCCGACAAGTTCCTTGCCGTCCACGATGATCTTCGAAACGCCCTTCTGAACGCCGTTCGGGTTCTTTACGGAAACGTGATAGTTCACGCCGCGATAGGTTCTCACGAGATCAAAATCTCCGAAGCCGCTGGGTACGCAAGGGTTCACCTGCAGGCCCGTGTGGGTCGGGTAAACGCCCAGGATGTACTGGGAAACGTTTACGAAGGTCCATGCTGCGGTACCGGTCAGCCAGCTGTTCTTTGCCTCGCCGTGTCTCGGTGCGTCAGCGCCTGCAACCATCTGCGAGTAAACATAAGGCTCGGTGCGATGGATCTCGGAAATGTCCTCGATGTAAGCGGGACAAGTCTTCTTGTAGATCTCGAAAGCACGATCGCCGCGTCCGATCACGGTCTCAGCGATGGAAACCCAAGGATTGTTGTGGCAGAAGATACCAGCGTTCTCCTTGTATCCGGGCGGATAGGAGGAAACCTCACCAAGCTCTAAGTGATACTTGGTGTAGGCGGGCTGGAGGATCATCACGCCGTACTTGGTGTCGAGCTTTTCCTTTACGGAATTCAGAGCCTTTTCTGCAAGGCCTTCCTTTACGCCAACGCCTGCCAGTACGCAGAAGCCCTGGGGCTCAATGAAGATCTGGCCTTCTTCACATTCCTTCGAACCAACCTTGTGGCTGAAGGCATCATATGCTCGAACAAACCATTCGCCATCCCAGCCATCCTTAAGGATCGCTGCATACATCTTCTCAACCTCAGCACGTGCTCTTGCAGCTTCTGCGGCGTCGCCCTTAAGCTCGCACAGCTGAGCATATTCTTCACCATACTTTACAAACATGCCTGCAATGAACACGGACTCTGCAACGGGGCCTTCGCTGGGACCAAAGGTCTGGAAGGACTCACCGGGATGCTCGGAGAAGCAGTTGAGGTTCAGACAATCGTTCCAGTCTGCACGACCGATCAGAGGCAGATCGTGAGGTCCCTTGTGCGTTGCAATGTAATCAAAGGATCTCTTCAGGTGATTCATGAGAGGCGTTGCCTTGCTTGCGTCATTGTCGAACGGCGTCATCACGTCAAGGATGGAAGTATCGCCGGTCTCGCGGACATATGCGCTGGTGCCTGCGATGAGCCACAGGGGATCATCGTTGAAGCCGCTGCCGATGTCGGAGTTGCCCTTCTTGGTGAGGGGCTGATACTGATGGTAAGCGCTACCGTCCTCAAACTGCGTGGAAGCGATGTCGATGATACGCTCTCTTGCACGATCGGGGATCAGATGCACGAAACCAAGCAGATCCTGGCAGGAATCTCTGAAGCCCATGCCACGGCCGATGCCGGATTCATAATATGATGCCGAACGGGACATGTTAAAGGTTACCATGCACTGGTACTGGTTCCAGACGTTTACCATGCGGTTGACCTTTTCGTCCTTGGAATTTACCTGATACTTGGAAAGGAGCTCGGCCCAATATTCCTTGAGGTTGGTCAGAGCCTTTTGAACGTCAGCTACGGTCGCATAGCGTGCCAGCATTTCGTGTGCGCGCTTCTTGTTGATGACCTGCATCGCAGCGTCTTCCCACTTTTCGTCCTGAGGATTCTCAACGTAACCAAGAACAAACACGAAATCCTTGCTCTCGCCGGGCGCGAGTTCTATGTTCAGCTGCTGACAAGCGATGGGAGACCAGCCGCTCGCCATGGAGTTGGTGCACTGACCCTTCTCCACAACCTCGGGATTTGCGGCGCTGCGATATGCGCCAAGGAATTCATCCCTGCTAGTGTCGAAACCGGCGATTGGAGCGTTGACGGAATATACTGCGTAATGATTTCTGCGCTCTCTGTACTCGGTCTTGTGGTAGATCGTTCCGCCTTCCACCTCCATCTCGCCGCAGCTAAGGAGTCTCTGGAAGTTCTTCATGTCATCGTCTGCGTTCCACAGACACCATTCCACGTAGGAGAAAACCTTTACGGACTTTGCTTCATTGCTTTCATTGGTCAGGGTCAGCTGCGTCACTTCGCAATTGTCGTTCATGGGAACGAATGCGAGAGCAGAAGCCTTAAGGCCATTCTTCTTGCCGGTGAAGCGGCTGTAACCGATGCCGTGACGGCACTCATAGGAATCCAGCTCAGTCTGCGTGGGCTGCCAGCCGGGGTTCCAAACGGTTTCGCCGTCCTTGATATAAAAGTACTTGCCACCCATGTCCGTCGGCACATTATTGTAACGATAACGGGTCAGACGAAGCAGCTTAGCGTCCTTATAGAAGGTGTAGCCGCCCTGGGTGTTCGAGATCAGGGAGAAAAACTCGTTGCAGCCCAGGTAGTTGATCCAGGGGAGCGGAGTCTTGGGGGTTGTGATGACGTATTCTTTGTTCGCGTCATCGAAATAGCCAAATTTCATAGGGGGGTTCTCCTTTACGTATAGAATTGTGGGGGCATAAAAGTCCTGTATAGATTATAATGGAAATCCAGGTCGTTTTCAAGAGGAAAAACAAGGGGGATGAAGGCGAGTTTATAAAAAGTTTAGAAAAGCTTATGAAAGCATATATTGTCGTTTGGCGAAGCGCATGGTAAGATATAGGTTAAGTTTGAAGGATTGCCGGATGCCTTGGCTTGGGGCGGAAGGCGTGGAAAGAATTTACGGAGCGCGGGATGAACAAAGCGGAATTTTTGGAGCAGCTCAGACTGTCCCTGAACGGACGGCTGGATGCGAGCCAAGTGATGGACAATTTAAGATATTATGAGGAATATATCAATTCCCAGCTGCGTCAGGGCAAGACGGAGGAGGACGTGATGTCCATGCTTGGCTCGCCCAGGCTGATCGCGCGCACCATCACGGACGCGAATACGGACGGCGGCCAGGCGGGATATGCTTCCGACGCGTACGGACAGTACTCGCAGGGCGCACAAGGACAGAGCAGCACGGGCTGGGGGCAGGCGTTTGAGCGATATGCGCAGTCACAGGCACAAGGAACACAGGGCTGGGACGGTGATGGCTACGCAGAACGCGACCAACAGGCGTGGGATCAGTTCGCACAGGGGCCCTTCGGCCAGGCCTTTTTCAACAGGACGCGCCAGGAGGTCACCAATCAAAACAACTCAGGCGCACATTCCTTGCTGGTCAAGTTCTTTCTGCTTCCAAGAGGGCTTCGCAAGGTCATCGGCGTGGCAATCGCCATCGCACTGATCTTCCTGTTCTTCTCGATCCTCAAGTTCCTGTTCCCGATCCTTTTGATCGGCGGCATCGCACTGTTTTTGGTCAAGCTCTTTCGGGACTGGCTGCGATAATATATGAAATTAGTTTAGGGGTGCCTTTGGCATCCCTATTTACATCTTGGGGAAAATACATTATACTAGTTGGGATATCTTTGGAAGTTGCGTGAAGGCGTGGCCGTCACATGACGCCAGCCGTCGAAAATGGAAACGAGTGAAACATGAAGAAATATGAATTGATCGTGCCTTGCCATTTTGGCATGGAGGCCGTGTTAAAAAGAGAGATCATCGATCTTGGATATGACGTGAGCGAAGTTACGGACGGCAAGGTGACCTTCCTTGGCGATGAGGAAGCGGTGGCCCGGGCCAACGTGTTCCTTCGCACGGCAGAGCGCGTGCTCATCAAGATCGGAAGCTTTGTTGCGACGGATTACGAAGCGCTGTTTCAAGGCACGAAGACCATTCCGTGGGAGGAGTTCATCCCCTCGGACGGCAAGTGCTGGGTGGCAAAGGCTGCCAGCGTAAAGTCCCAGCTTTTTAGCCCTTCCGACATTCAGCGCGTCATGAAAAAAGCCATTGCGGACCGCCTGCAGGACGTATATCGCGTCAACTGGCTTCCCGAGACGGGCGAAGCCTTTCCGCTTCGCGTATTTCTCTTGAAGGATCAGGTGACGATCGGCCTGGACACCACGGGCGAATCGCTGCACAAGCGCGGCTACCGCAAGCTCACTGCAAAGGCGCCCATCGCGGAGAACCTGGCAGCAGCCTTGATCATGCTGACGCCCTGGAATAAGGACCGCATTCTCGTGGATCCCTTCTGTGGAAGCGGCACGATCCCCATCGAGGCGGCGCTGATGGCTGCAAACGTGGCGCCCGGCATGCACCGCGAGTTCACGGCGCAGAACTGGGATCACCTGGTGGGCAGACGCAACTGGTACGACACTTTGGACGATGCCAACGAACTCGTAGACTTCAATGTCGACGTGGACATTCAGGGATATGACCTCGCGGACGACATGGTAAGCATCGCGCGCGAAAACGCAAAGCTTGCGGGCGTGGAAAAGCTCATCCATTTCCAGCGCAGGGACGTAAAGGATCTCAGCCATCCGAAAAAATATGGCTTCATTATCACAAACCCGCCCTACGGCGAGCGCCTTTCCGAAAAGAAGGAAATGCCGGCGCTTTATCAGACGCTGGGCGAGCGCTTCCGGAACCTCGATTCCTGGAGCATGTACGTGATCTCAGCATATGAAGACGCCGAGCGCGACATCGGCCGCAAGGCGGACAAAAACCGCAAGATCTACAACGGCATGATGAAGACCTATTATTATCAGTTCATGGGCCCCAGACCGCCAAAGAAAGTAGCCGTTCAGACGCCAGGTCAATAAGGCTATAAAAAGAATGAAAAAGAGAGAACCGGAGAAGGAATCATAAAATGAGCAAACAGATTATCTTCGCAACTGGCAACAGAAATAAGGTCAAGGAGATCGAGATGATCATGGCAGACGCGGGATATGAGATCCGCACCATGAAAGAAGCCGGCATTTCGATCGACATCGTTGAGGACGGCGCTACCTATGAAGAGAACGCGCTGAAGAAGGTTCGCGCCGTGGCAGCGCAGCCTCAGGCAGCAGGGTGCATCGTCATGGCAGACGATTCCGGACTCGAGATCGACGCACTTGGCAAGGAGCCGGGGGTATATTCCGCAAGATATCTCGGCGAAGACACGCCGTACAGCATCAAGAATGCAGAACTGATCAGACGCCTTGAGGGCGTGCCCGATGAAAAGCGCACTGCAAGATTCGTCTGCGCCATTGCCGCAAAGCTTCCGGACGGCGGCGAGATCATCACCCGTTCGACCATTGAAGGACGCATCGGCTATGAAGAGCGCGGCGAGCATGGCTTCGGCTACGACCCGATCTTTTACTATCCGCCCTTTGGCAAGCACACGGCGGAGCTCCCTGAGGAGGAGAAGAACAAGGTCAGCCACAGAGGAAAGGCCCTGCGCCTGATGCGTGCGGAGCTCATCCGCGAGAATGAGGCGTAACTGCCGCTAAAGGTTTTCAAACGCCCGCAGGCTGCGTGAAAGCCGAGGGAAAGCATATCACGCATGAAAGGAGAACGACTTTGAAGGTTCTCATCGTGAGCGATACTCACAGAAGAAATGAAAACTATTTTAGGGTGCTTGAGCTCCACCCTGATGCAGGCGCAGTGATCCACTGCGGCGACATCGAGGGCAGCGAGTATGCGCTTGAAGAAGCGGCACATTGCCCTGTCTACATGGTGACGGGCAACAATGACTTCTTTTCCGAGCTGCCGCGGGAGCGTGAGCTGAACATTTCCGGCCGCAAGGTTTGGGTCACCCATGGGCACAACTACTACATCTCCATGAGCACGGATTATCTCCTAAAGGAGGCCATCGCACGCGGCATGGATATCGTATGCTATGGCCACACCCACAAGCCCTCCGTCACCAAGGAGTGCGGCATCTACCTTGTCAACCCCGGAAGCCTTTCCTACCCGCGCCAGGAAGGCCGCAAGCCCTCCTACTGCATTATGGAGACTGACCGATTTGGCGACCTGCATTTCACCATCGCATATCTTGATTGAAATAAGGACATAAATAAAGATGGGTGCTGCTATAATAGCGGTTACCACACAGGCAACTTATGTGTTTAAGAGGCACACACTATTTAAGGCTTACACACCCATCTATATTTCCGAATACATTTTTGTAAGGCAATATTACCATGGATGCATGAGATTTGCAAGCTATTTTCCAAAATCTCTCAGAGGAAATTTGCATGCCTTCTTCACCTTGGATGATATAACGGAATAGTACAAATCTTCACCATATTCATATTTGGCATAAAGTGCATTAGCCACATAATCCGCTGCTTGTATTGGATAAGCAAAACTTGCGTTAGAATCAAGGTATTCAACTCTTAATGTTATGTCGTAACCTCTGTCGTAGACAAAATGAAGTTTCAGATACTCTTCTAGCGAATTCGCAGATCCCACCTTTGTTGATTTATTGTCACAAATTATATTTATAACTTTGCCATTGTCAGCCGAAGTAATAAGCTGATCTAAAAGAATGCGCATAAGATAATTATAAAAAATGTTTTTCTCAATTAAGAGTGTGGATTTGACATGATTCAAATCAGCGACTATGTAAGAAACAGATAATTCCTTAGAGGCTATACATTCAAGAATGTGATGCCTTACACAAGGATAGGCTTCCTTTGCCTTTATTTCATGAGTATGAAGAACGGAAAGTGCAGGAAATTTTGCCTTGGCGATGCCGAGTTTTCTGTGCATGATATTATGTAGAGCACGATAGTTGTTTGTCTCTATGCACGCAATAACGAAATAACGTCCGGAACTCCCAAGGTTACCAGATTCATCGAAAATGATGCATTTTTGGTTTTGATATTTGTTTATTGCATTATACATATTTCAAAAGTCCTTAAAAGTGTGTTGTTTGTGCCATGAAGAAAGAGCAACACAGTAATAGCCCATAAACACAAAAAATGTTAATGGTTTTTAAACATACGGGGATGGTAAAAAGAGAATACTTCACGATTTGTGATGAAAATAGAATTACCAGTGATAGTTTCAAGTCGGGGTGACAGGATTCGAACCTGCGACTTCCTGGTCCCAAACCAGGCGCTCTAGCCAAGCTGAGCCACACCCCGAAAACAAGCTTGATTATAACTTTTTTCGAATCCAAAGTCAAGATAAATAAAATAGGTCTTGACTTCAGCAATTTAAAGTGTTATGGTTTAAAGCGCAACGCGTTAAAGCGTCTAAGCGAAAAAGTGAGGACAAAACCATGATCATTAAAATTGCGATGTTACTGTTGTTCTTTGGCGTGATGATCGGCGTGGGCCTGTACTGCAGGAAGAACGCCACCGACGTTAATGGATTCGTGCTTGGCGGCAGAAGCGTAGGCCCTTGGCTGACCGCATTTGCTTATGGCACGTCATATTTCTCCGCCGTGATCTTCGTAGGTTACGCGGGTCAGTTCGGATGGAAGTTCGGTCTTGCATCCACTTGGATCGGCCTCGGCAACGCCTTCATCGGCTCCCTGCTTGCATGGGTGATCCTCGGCAGAAGAACCCGTATCATGACGCGTCATCTCGAGAGCAAGACGATGCCTGAATTCTTCGGCACGAGATTTGACTCCCCGATGCTCAAGGTCGTATCCTCCATCATCGTATTCATATTCCTGATCCCTTACACCGCTTCGCTGTACAACGGTCTTTCCAGACTGTTCGGCATGGCCTTCAACCTGGATTACACCGTCTGCATCGTCGTGATGGCGATCCTGACCGGTATCTATGTTATTGCCGGCGGTTACATGGCAACGGCGATCAACGATTTCATTCAGGGTCTGGTAATGCTGGTCGGCATCGTGGCCGTGATCGCAGCAGTGCTGATCAACAAGGGCGGCTTCATTGAAGCATATCACAGCCTCGCTGCAGTTACGGACGAGACCGTGTCCACCATGCCCGGCGCATTCGCATCCTTCTTTGGGCCGGATCCCTTTAGCCTGCTTTGCGTTGTGATCCTGACCTCCCTTGGTACCTGGGGCCTGCCTCAGATGGTGCAGAAGTTCTATGCCATCAAGAATGAGGAAGCGATCCGCAAGGGAACCATCATCTCCACCATCTTCGCATTGATCGTTGCCGGCGGATGCTATTTCCTCGGCGGCTTCGGAAGATTGTACAACATCGACATCAAGGCGGTAGGATATGATGCCATCATTCCTGCCATGATCGAAGAGCTTTCGCCCTTCCTGATCGCAGTCGTTGTGATCCTGGTACTTTCCGCATCCATGTCCACCCTGAGTTCACTCGTTCTGGCATCCAGCTCCACGCTGACCCTCGACCTTATCAAGGGCACCATCGTGAAGAAGATGGAAGACAAGGTACAAGTGTTCATCATGAGAATCTTCATTGTGGTATTCATTGTGATCAGCGCAGTGATCGCCATTATCCAATACAAGGGCAACGTAACCTTCATCGCACAGCTCATGGGCGTTTCATGGGGCGCGCTCGCAGGCGCATTCCTGGCACCGTTCATCCTGAGCATGTACTGGAAGGGCGTGACTAAGCTTGCCGTGCTCGTGAACTTCATCTTCGGTGCAGGGCTGCTCACCGCGAATATGCTGGTGAGATCTTCCTTCCCGGCAGTGCTCCAGAGCCCCATCAACTGCGGCGCTTTCGCAATGCTTGCCGGCCTGATCATCGTTCCCATCGTGAGCCTAATCACTCCGAAGTTCCCGAAGGACAAGGCAGAAGCCGCCTTCGCTTGCTTCAAGAGACCTGAAGCAAAGCCCGAGAACAGAGAACTGTAAAGCAATTTCATAATACTAAACTATAATCCTAAACTACACCTCCAAGCCATATGACTTGGAGGTGTTTTTATTTCAAGCGATTTTGAAGCGTTTGTTTCGATTGAACGGATTTCGGTTTTGTGCTAAAATACAGGCAGTGTAGTCTTTAACGAGCAAAGCTTTGGGGATGCGGCTTGCTGGAATAAGGGGTAATATGCAAAACAGAAAACATTTGATCAGTGTGGCTCGGGGGGAGCAAAAGGCGGACCTGGTTTTGAAGGGCGGCCGTATATTCAATGTATTTACGGGAGAGTTGGAAGAGGGCGATCTGGCCATCTGCGACGGCAGAATCGCGGGCATTGAACGCCGTGATGACTTGGCTACTGGCACTGGGTGTGGTGAAGACTTGACCGCAGGCAAAGTGTGTAATGCGAACATGGGGCACTATGAAGGCTTCACGGAGCTTGACGTTTCGGGGAAGATCCTGTGCCCGGGCCTGATGGACGGGCACATTCACGTGGAAAGCTCCATGCTTTCGCCCGCGGAATTTGCAAAGGCAGTGCTGCCGCATGGCACCACCGCCGTCGTCACGGATCCGCACGAGATCGCCAACGTGGCGGGCGCGGAAGGCATCCGATTTATGATGGAGAGTAGCAAAAACCTCCCCGTGGATCTGTATTTTATGATGCCGTCCTGCGTTCCCGCAACGGCGCTGGATGAATCGGGCGCGGAGCTTAAAGCGGCGGATCTAAAGGCGTTTTATGAGGATGACCGCGTTCTTGGCCTGGCAGAGCTGATGAATGCGTTTGGCACTGTCAGGGGCGATGAGGCGATCCTTTCAAAGATCGCGGACGCAGAGGCGGCGAAAAAGGTCATCGACGGACACGCGCCTGACCTTGCCGGGAAGGAACTCAATGCATATATCGCAGCGGGGGCACGGTCGGACCACGAGTGTTCCACTGCTTACGAGGCTTTGGAAAAGCTTCGGAAGGGCCAGTGGATCATGATCCGCGAGGGTACGGCTGCCAAGAATCTGAACGCACTTTTGCCTTTATTTGAGGATCAGTATTTCGCACGGTGTATCCTTGTGACGGACGATAAGCACCCCGGGGATCTTTTGAACCATGGGCATATGGATGATATTATCCGCAAGGCCGTAAGAGCCGGAAAGAAGCCGGAGAACGCCATTCGCATGGCAACCATCAACACGGCAACCTACTTTGGACTAAAGGACCGCGGAGCGCTGGCACCAGGATATACGGCCGACGTGCTCGTGGTTTCAAGTCTCGAGGACTTCCGCGTGGAGAAGGTATTCAAGGCCGGAAGGCTTGTGGCGGAGGATGGGAGAGTTTGCGCAGAAGGAATGAGCGGCCTCGCCGTAAGCACCGAAAACCTTGGAGAGGCTTACCCAGCCGTGCGCCACAGCTTTCATGTGCGCGAGCTTCGCCCGGAAGATTTTGCCCTAAAAGAGACTGGAAAGTGGAAGCGCGTGCTTGAACTCACACCCGGAGAGCTTCTCACCAAAGAGAGAATCCTGCCGTCAAAGCTTGAGAATGCTGCAAGCCCTGAAGGACAAGGACAGAACATGGCTGCATCCGACATGGGGATAGAAACCCCTGACGGGAAAGCAGTTGCGCCTGGCGTGGAGACGGACTTAGATATCATCAAGATCGCAGTCATAGAACGGCATAAAAATACGGGACACGTGGGCGTGGGCTTTGTGTCCGGCTATGGACTGACAAGGGGCGCGATCGCCTCCAGCATAGCGCATGATTCCCACAATCTCATCGTTGCGGGGACCAATGACGTGGACATGGCCGTCGCGGCCAACGCGGTCCGCGAGAACGAAGGCGGTCTTGCCATTGCAGTGGACGGCGCAGTGCTGTCTTCCCTACCGCTTCCTTTGGGCGGACTGATGAGCGAGCTGAGTGCCGCTGCAGTCGAAGAAGAGCTTTTGCATATGAAATCGCAGGCCCGTGCTTTGGGCGTTCCGGAAGGCATAGATCCTTTTATGACCCTTGCGTTCACGGCGCTCCCGGTAATCCCCAAGCTTCGCATCCTCACCAAGGGCCTCGTGGACGTGGAAGCGCAAGCCTATGTCCCGACTGTGTTCGACTGAGGAAGATTATGAAACAATGCCATAGCGTTCGCTCACATACCGCCGTCAGCGCTTTGGTGGCAGCAGGGTGCACGAGAATGATGAAATAGACTTCGTCATGTAGGTTTAGCAGGAGAGGCAAAGTGAGAAGAAGACAATCTGGGGGGACCACGGAACCCGAGCGGGAGGAGGTTGTCATGTCAGGACCTGATGAAAAGTTGATCGAGGAGATCATGAAGCATTTGGATGATGAGGTGACCGGCGGCAGCATGCGCATGAGCGTCGAGATGGATGATGCGCAGGAAGAGCATGCAAAGGTTTCGCATAAGTGCTGCAAGGTGTACGGAAAGGATTCAACGCGCGTGGTTGGAGAACTGGACATGTATTCCGACCTCTACTTGAACGATATGAAGCAAAACGGCGAGCTGGAGTAAGATAAGTGCTTGCAGGAATAAATCTTCAAAACCTCCGTGGGAGCCTTGGTGGTTGCAGAGGGGGTAATGCTAGAAATAGGTGGCCTGGGAATTGGCGGGCTGGGAGATGATTGGTTTGAGAGACTGGAAAATTGGAAAGCTCATGAATGGTGAGATGATCATGAAGCGAAGGAGGCATGTGGCCGCCCTTATTGGGATGTGCTTGGCATGCTTTGTTTTGGTGTTTGGCTTTGCGGGGTGTGAGGCAGGAAAAGGTGCAGGCAAAGAAACTAGTTTGTCTGAAGATGCAGCTTCTGTAAGCGAGAAGAACAAAACTGGCGAAGGTCAGGATCAGCAAGGCCAAGGCGGCGAGGGCCAGGGCGGTCAGAACCAGCAAGGCCAAGGCAATGAGGGCCAAGGCGGCCAGGCGGGCGCAGGTGATCAGACGGAGAGCGGGGCTGACTTTAACATAGAATTTGAGGAAGAGGAGATGGAGGCCTTTCGAAGAAGCCTTCAGTTCGAGAAGGTGCATGTTATGATCCCCGGGATGAAGGGCAGCAAGACGCTTGTATATCTTTCGGATCTGCACGTGATCGCGGACACTTCGCAAGTGGCGGCCGCGGACCTTGAGAACGTAGAGCTTCGCATGAACCATTGGTCGGCATATGACGGGATGACGGCAGCAGACGCCTGGACCTTGTGGGTGGACTATCTGAGCGCCGTAACGCCGGAAGGCGTTCTGCTCGGCGCGGACATGGTGGATTTTGCTTCCAAGGCGAACGTGGAGAGCTTTAAGAAGGGCCTTGAGCGCCTTGACGTTCCATGGCTCTACGTTCGCGCGGATCATGACCTCGCTCCGAGTTATCTTGACGGCGTGTTCGAGACGGAGAGCTGGGGGTACCAAAGGGAGATCAAAGGCTATCAAGACACCTTCGTTGAAAACGCTGAAGAGGGCGCAGGGGCAAGCAGAATCTGCTTGGTAGATGGCGACTTCGCGGACGTTATGACAATGGAATTTGCGGATTTCATCGTGGCAGGCTGGAACAATTCCACGGCGCAGATGACAGAGGCGGGACTTGCCAAGATGCGCGAAGTCTTTGCACAGGGCAAGCCCGTGATCTTGCTGACGCACGTACCGATCCAGCCACTTGTAGAAGCCGCTGTGACGGCGACCGACGCCACGAGCCAGGCAAGTGTAACCGCTGAGACGGCGACCGATGCCACGAGCCAGACAAATGTAACTGCCGAGACGGCAACCGATGCCTCGGACCAAGCAAACACCATTGCTTCAACGATTTCGCTGACAACCGCCTCCCGGGAAGCCTGGAACGGCAACGTCCTTTTGTGGGGCAGGGCAGGCACAGGCACCTTCTATGTCCCCAATGAGACGACGGCGGCGTTCCTCGAAATGATATACGATGATGATACGCCGGTTGTGGAGATTCTCTGCGGGCACCTGCACTTTTCATGGGACGGGCAAGTCTCGCCAAAGGTTCACGAGCATGTCTTCGGACCTGCCATGGAGCGCTGCATGGGGGTTGTCACAATATCATCAGAACCATAAAACGACAGACTGGTTTTTTCGAAGGCCGGAGGGCGACAAAAATGACCCTTCGGCCTCTTTTTTTGCCAAAAGAGCGTAGTTCATCAAAAAAAAGCGTAGTTCATCAATTGGGTGTTGTAAAACGTTTCACTATCTGCTTACAATGATTTTGTTGAATTCAACTTAATCAAACACGTGGCAAATCACTTAAACTAAATGAAAGGGGATTATTATGAAAACAAAAAAGATGAGCTTCAAGCTCCTTCTAAACAGCATTGCTTTTCTTTTTGCTGTTGTTCTTCTTGTGGCAGCATTGCCGGAAAAGGCACAGGCTGCAAACGGCCCGACTTACAGTGGCATTAAGATTAAGGACATTACTGGCACAAGGGTAATGCCCGGAACATCCCACAGCATTCTTGGCACGGTAACGAGTGGTACCAATTACAACCTGCAATATGTTGAAGCGTACGTGTATAACAGAATTACGGGAAAGAAAGCAACATCGAATGCTGGTGTCAATGGCATTGGTAAGAGGACCTTTTCGCTCAGAGGATCCCAGGTAGACTACGGTATTCCGTTCGCCAGTCTTGCTCCTGGAGACTATGATCTGGTGATCAGCGCAGCAGATACACAGGGAAATAAATCCACTTACAGACTTTATTTCTATGTTGCAAGCGATCTTGTAAACAGCTATGTGAACGTATCTACCAAGAATATGAAACAGGGGTACGGATATAACATTACAGGCAGGATTTCTTCCAACTTCAAGATCACGAGGGTGAGAGCCGTTATTCAGCATTACAATGGCTCATCATGGGTAGATACCAATCAGTCATATGATTACAAGCCCAACGTATATAGTATCGAAGTTGTTAATTCGCCCATCAACATGAAGTTAAAATTCGGTTCGTTGCCTGCATCTTCCTATCCTTATCGCGTAAAAGTTGAAGAGTGGGATTCATCCAATACGAAGTGGACTTCATGGGTAGAAGGCATTTATATCCGTTAGGATTCTGACTAGTTTACGTGCTTCAGCAGATGAAGCCGAAGACCGATCATGTTGTAAATATACACGGCAGGAACATGTAAAATCGTTCCTGTCGTGTATTGATTTTGGGGTTCTAAAAAATCACTTGAATAAATGTAGAAATCTAGTTGACAAAACCACGCAAGTACGATACAATATGCTTCGTCGGTTTATGCTGACTGAGTATTTGTGTCCGTAGCTCAGCTGGATAGAGCAACGGCCTTCTAAGCCGTGGGTCGGGGGTTCGAATCCCTTCGGGCACAGTTGAATGAAGCTTTTCGGATCACCGATGGAGCGATCAGCGGATGCGGAATGCAGCTTGCGGATCGGCCCTAGGGCGACGAACGAAAACGCATTCAAAAACATATATGGTGGGTATAGCGCAGTTGGTTAGCGCGCCAGATTGTGGCTCTGGAGGCCAAGGGTTCGAATCCCTTTACCCACCCTTTATCACAGGATTGTGTCTTTGAGGGCACGCTTGCTGCCTAACTCATAGGGCTATCGCCAAGCGGTAAGGCACAGCACTTTGACTGCTGCATTCGCTGGTTCGAATCCAGCTAGCCCTGCTCGCAGGTTCGGCGTCCGACAATTTGGGGCCGAAGGCGCAAATGGGGTATTAGCTCAGTCGGTAGAGCACTTGACTTTTAATCAAGTTGTCGGGGGTTCGAATCCCCCATGCCTCACGAAAATATAAACCTCGCAAAGCCTTTTGGATAAGGCGACGCGAGGTTTTTTGTTGTGAAAAATCCGCAGTAAAGCATAATGCAACATGCAATGAAAAATTCGTTTGCACACTTGCAGTGCTTTGTTTAGCCTTTTATGAATGCTTTGGGGAAAATTGGAATGATACTCAGAAGAGATCCGAATGTGTACCAGTACGAGATAAGAAAAGATATAATGCGTTGTCATCGAAACGGTAGATCAGAAGCCAATCAGGTTTAACATGGCATTCTCTAAAACCTATGTACTCGCCGGTGAGTGGATGATCTTTGTGTTTCTTGCCTAAGGGGATGTGCTGCGAAAGCTTTGTAACGACTTCGTCGAGGGCGTCTAGGTTGTAATTCCGTTTGGCAAGGAGTTTTAGGTCCTTTTTGAATTGATTAGAAACGATAATCTCAATCATCGGCAAGTACCTCGTTTCTCAGTTCCTTGAAACTGGAGTATTTCTTGTAGTTTTCAGGATGTTCCTTCATTTCGTAGTACTCGTTCAACGCCGAGATGGTTTCGGGATTGGGGGCCAGACGAGTAACGGGGAAGGGCAGGCCCTGAACACGGATGGACTGGCGCAAAAAGATAGAAATGGCAGTGGAAAGGTCCATGCCCAGGTCTGCAAAAAGCTCCTGCCCAGCCTTCTTAAGATCAGCGTCAAGACTAATGTTCGCGCTTACTTTGGTAGCCATATGGTTATACCTCCTTTGTATTTTGCCATAATGTTAGCATGATATACGCATGATGTCAATACAAAACGCGCATAATATAAACAAATAATGCGTGATTTTGGAAGAATGAGCATTGCATAAGCGAACTAAGAATTGTTGATTTTAATTATTGTTGACAAGAGTAACAAACAGATGTAGCATATGTCTAGAAACGTTCCAAACAAACACAAGAATTGTTGCTGTTAACAACAAAAGGAGAATATACAATGAAGCAATTATCTCTTTCGAAGCTTGCAAAGACTGTGAGTAGCAGGCGTAAGGCGATGAAGATGTCGCAGGCGGTTCTTTCTGAGAAGACGAGGATCAATCGGTCCGTGATATCGAAGTTGGAGTCGGCGGAGTTTAGTCCGTCGGTGGATCAGCTGTTGGCTCTCTCGGCGGTGCTAGGATTTGCACCGGAGGCTGTGCTGGAGGGTGAAGCAGAAGAAACCAAAGGCGCAGCTGAGGCGACCAAGAAAGCGAATGCCATGGATACAGCCGCAGCCCTCCCCCGCAAGCGCATTGCAGTCGCCGGTACTGGTTACGTGGGTCTGTCGCTGGCCGTTTTGCTGTCGCAGCACAATGACGTGACGGCGGTGGACATCATCCCTGAGAAGGTTGAAAAGATCAATCACTGGACCAGCCCGATCCAGGACGACTACATCGAGAAGTTCCTCGCCGAGCACGCGGAGCGAAAGCTCTCCCTCAAGGCGACCACGGACGGGGCGGAGGCATATGCCAAAGCAGACTTCATCATCGTGGCGGCGCCGACCAACTACGACCCGAAGACGAACTTCTTCGACTGTTCCGCGGTGGAAGCGGTGCTGAAGCTCATCAAGACCACCACGGCCAAGCAAAGAAAGAAGCCCACGATCGTCATCAAATCAACGATCCCGGTGGGATATACCGCCGAAATCCGCGAAAAACTGGGCATGGACAACATCATTTTCAGCCCAGAATTTCTGCGTGAGAGCAAGGCGCTGTACGACAACCTGTACCCGAGCCGCATCATCGTCGGCGCGGATGAGAAGAACGCCGAGGCGGCCAAAACCTTTGCGGCCCTGCTTCAGCAGGGCGCGATCAAGACCGACATTCCCGTGCTCTTTGTAGCGACCACGGAAGCCGAGGCGACGAAGCTTTTCGTCAACACCTATCTTGCGCTTCGCGTGAGTTATTTCAACGAGCTCGACACCTATGCCGAGGTCAAGGGGCTTGACACCGCATCGATCATCAAGGGCGTATGCCTCGATCCTCGCGTGGGCGATTATTACAACAACCCGTCCTTCGGCTACGGCGGCTATTGCCTGCCCAAGGACACCAAGCAACTCCTTGCAAACTACGCCAGCGTGCCCCAGAACATGATGAGCGCGATCGTGGAAAGCAACCGCACCAGAAAGGACTTCATCGCCGACCGCGTGCTCGAGATTGCGGGAACATATGTCGGAAACGATTCCTATTCCAAAGAAAAGGAATCCAAGACCAAGGAGGTCGTTGTGGGCGTATACCGCCTGACCATGAAGGCGAACAGCGACAACTTCCGCCAAAGCAGCATCCAGGGCATCATGAAGCGCATCAAGGCCAAGGGCGCAACGGTGGTGATCTACGAGCCCACCCTCGAGAATGGCAGTACCTTTTTTGGCAGCCTTGTGGTCAACGACCTGAAGAAATTCAAGAAAATGTGCGCATGCATCGTGGCGAACAGATATGACAGCGCGCTGGATGACGTGGAGGAGAAGGTATATACAAGGGATTTGTTTAGGAGGGATTAGGCGGAACCCAAGGGAGAATGTACAAGACATAAGGATTACAAAGCCCTGACATGAGTGGTCGAACTCCGTGTCAGGGCTTTTCTGTTGCTTGACAAACCATCAATTGATGGTGTAAACTATCAATTGATAGCAAATATAATTTGCTAGAACGGAGGTGATGTGATGAAGGAAAGCAAGTTGATCAAGAGAATCCGAATGGACTGTCCCATTTGCAACAAGGTACATGAAGTTGAGGAACGAACGCGTGTTGCGAGGACAAAGATCAAGGGGGAAGATGTTGATTACCTTGAGACATACTATTGTTGTGCAAATGGCGATGAGGATGAAAATGAATTCGCTACCGGCAAGATGGAAAGCGAGAACTTGATGAATGCACGTAATGCATACAGGAAGAAACATGGCCTGCTCACTTCGGATGAAATTGTTGCAATTAGGGAAAGCTATGGAGTGGCCCAGGTTGATCTGGCAATACTGTTAGGCTGGGGAGAAGCAACCATTTCAAGGTACGAGAGCAAGGCAATTCAGGATGATGCGTACGATAATGTGTTGAGGTTCATACGGAACAACCCATTGGCCATGCTGGAAATGCTGCATAAGAATGGAGAGCAACTGTCGTTGCCAAAGAAGACCTGCATCAAACGAAAAATTATGGCCAACCTAGATGTTACCGGACGAGAATACCTTCAAAGGCAAACCTTGGAAAGTCTGTATGTCGAATATCAAGATCCGTGCGATGAAAATGGGTATAAGACGCTTGATATTGACAAACTAGAAGCCGTTGTTTCCTATTTTGCGGAAAGAATCCGGAATCTTTACAAAGTCAAGCTCATGAAGCTTTTATGGTATGCCGATGCATTGAACTACAAAAGAAATGAAGTTTCCATGATGGGTTTGGTTTACTGCCACGATGCTATGGGAGCTCTGCCATTAGGACATTACGCAATCGTCGGACTTGAAAATGTCAATGTACAAGAGGAAGAGGGGGCTGATTTTACGAAGTATCACATTTTGCCCAATCCGACAATTGACCAGACTTGTTTGTCTGAAGAGGACAAAGCCGTTCTTGATATGGTTATCAAGAGATTCGAGAAAGCCAAGGCTGATGAAATCGTCAAGTACATGCATGCTGAAAAAGCATATGTGGAGACGAAAGACAAAGAGGTTATTCCGTACCGACTTGCAAAAGAGATAAGATCGTTTTAGCGTCATGATGGGTTTGGAGGAGATCAAAATATGTTATCACCAATAGCGATTTCAATGGTTTTATTTATTGTATTTTTATATGTCTTTGTTACGTTTAAGATGAAAACAATCATTCGGATGTACATGAAGCTTTTCGTATATGCACTGGTTTTTATCGCTCTGTTTTTCCCGGACATCAAGTTCTTTAGACCCACGGAGACGCTCACTTTCAACATAAAAATATATGCAATTGTTTTGTGCGGAATTGAAGTGTTTGAATTGGGAATTAAATGTTATGTTCGAAGGAGAAAACAAGAGAAAAGGCCAGTGAGCAAGAAACTGGAAAGGATTTTTGAGTCTTTGTAAGGGAAACGGTTTTTTGTGCACTTTTCCTTAACTTCCCCCACTAAAACCACAAAAACAGAGGTATTTCACGGAAAAGATAAAAGCCACAATTCTTTGTGGCTTTTTCTGCATATTTATGCTATGATATTTATGTATGTGCATTTCTCACATTTTGACAGAAGACATGCAAATTTTGACATTTCAGGAACAAATAAAGAGCATGTGAAGAAAAGCCATAAGAAGCAAAAAAGAGCATAAGATGCTTAATTTGGATTTAGAAAGCAGGAAAACGGTGTGATCAGCGTTATCATCCCGGTATACAACGTAAATGCATATTTGGCAGAGGCGGTAGAGAGTGTCATTCATCAATCCTACCAGGATCTTGAGATCATTTTGGTGGATGACGGTTCGACGGACGGCTCTGGTGAAATCTGTGATGAGTATGCAAAAAAAGACAATCGAATCAAGGTGATCCATCAGCAGAACAAAGGACTTAGCGCTGCAAGAAACGCTGGCCTGGACATCTGCCAGGGCGAAATCATTTCCTTCTTGGATTCGGATGATGTCTTTTGCAAGGAAATGCTGAAAAAAATGTATGATGCGATGGAAAAGACCGGAGCGGACATCGTGGAGTGCGGTATCATCAGGAACGACGGGAGACGGCATAAGAAACAAGGCCGTTTTGCTAAAGGTCGAAAGCGGAGTGGCAAAGAGTCTGGAAGACTGGAGATTTTTGACACAAGAGAAGCTTTGCGACTAAAGGTGAGAGGCAAAATTAAAATTGCTGTCTGGAACAAAATTTATAAGCGAATAATCTGGGAGCAGCTTAGGTTTAGAGAAGGACATAATTATGAGGACTTGGACATCATTCTGCCAATGCTCTCGAAAGCTCAAACAGTATGTCGGCTGGAGAATGCCCTGGTCATCCGTCGTATAAGAAAAGACAGTATTACGCAGTCAAACAAAGAGGAGAATGTTGTTGATCGTTTTGAGTCATACCAGCATTACATGAGCTTTGTCGATGCGAACATTCCTAATCTTTTTGATCAGGAAGACAAACAGGCAGCGCTGCTTGAAACATATCCGGGATCTCTTAGAATGTACTTTAGGTGCGTTTCTTTAGGAAGAATCCCGCGGAAGAAACATGCGGCCGAGATGAAAAAGGCGATCGCCTATTCTTGGCATTCAATAGAAAAACGGAAGTGTGGAGTGAAAGCAAAAATGGCTACGGCTGCTGCTTTTTTGCTGCCGCCAATGCTATGTGGAGCAATCTATAGGATTTATTGGCATTGGAAGTATCCCATTTTCTAAATGCTGAATGCGATTGTGTCAAGTATGCGGAAAAGGCCGTTTTTACGGGGGTTTTTAGGGTATAGACTTTTGGACGAAATAGTGGTATAATTTATGGGATTATGGATAAGTATGACTTCTTGAATTTGGAGTGTCAGTCACAGAGATTGAAGGAGAGCAAATCATGCCTATATATGTTACTCGTCCTTCCATACCTTCTTTGGAAGATTTTGTGGAAGAGATCAAGCCGATTTTTGAAAATCACACGTTGACCAATATGGGTCCTGTATATAAAAAGTTTCAGGCGGAGCTCATGCAGTATCTTGACGTGAAAGAGCTAAGTCTTTTTGTGAACGGTCACCTTGCGCTTGAGATGGCCATTCAGGCATTGGGTTTAAAGGAAAAAGGAGAGAAGCTTGGCGGCGGCGAAGTGATCACCACGCCGTTCACGTTCGTTTCCACAACTCATGCCATTAGCAGGAATAACCTGAAGCCAGTTTTTTGTGACATCAGAAAATCAGACTACTGCATTGACCCGGATAAGATTGAAAAGCTGATCACGCCTAAAACGGTTGCCATTGTGCCTGTGCATGTATACGGAAATATTTGCGATGTTCACAGGATTGAGAGCATTGCAGAAAAGCATGGGCTTAAGGTGATTTATGACGGCGCACATGCGTTTGGTGAAAAGTACCTTGATCAGGGAATCGGTAATTTCGGTGATGCGACGATGTTCTCCTTCCACGCCACGAAGGTGTTCAACTCCATTGAGGGCGGCGCAATTGCCTTCCGCGACAAGAGGTATGGGGTACCACTTCATGAATTAAAAAACTTTGGCATTCATGATGAAGACACGGTGGCTGCAGTTGGCGGAAACGCAAAGCTTGATGAATTCCGTGCGGCAATGGGTATATGTAACCTAAGAAACATGTCCCAATATGTGGCATCAAGAAAGGCTGTTTACGATCGTTACGTTGAACGCTTGAGCAACATTGAAGGGATTGAACTTCAAAAGCCGCAAAAGCATGTTGAACCAAACTATGCATATTTCCCTGTATATTTCAACGCGAACAAGCTTGGATTTAACCGCGATGACGTTTATGGTGCACTTAGAGAAAACGACATCTATGCACGCAAGTATTTCTATCCTGCAGTAAATGATCTTGATTGTTATAAAGACATGGACGGCGTTTCGACGCCGATTGCGCATGATGTTTCGCTGAACATTCTTACTTTACCGATTTATGAAGGCTTGGCGCTTGAGGATGTTGATCGGATCTGCGATGTTATACTGTCCCTCAAATAACTCAGGACGGAGATTAGGGTATCATGAACACAGAGGCGTTCATTTTAGAAGAAGAATGGAGTGGCGTAACGGAAGAAAAGCGACAGGTCATTGCTGCGGCGATCAGCAAAGACAGAGATGATCTGGATTTTCGCGAGATTCAGTTGCCAAACACGTTTTACGTTAAATATGGAAAGAGGCTGCTTGACATTCTGTTGAGCGGTTTGGCATGTATTGTTGTATTTCCATTTAACCTGATCATTGGGATCATCACGTTCTTTGACGTTGGAAGCCCGATCTTTTTCCGTCAGGTCCGCGTTGGAAAAAACGGAAAACTGTTTAGTCTCATTAAGTTTCGAAACATGACGAACGAAACAAACGAACAGGGCGTTTTGCTCCCTCCGGAACAAAGGGTAACCAAGTGGGGGAAGTTTGTTCGAAAGACTTCTTTGGATGAACTTTTAAACTTTTGGTCTATTCTGAAGGGTGACATGAGCATTATAGGCCCGAGACCTCTTCCGGAGAAATACGCGATCCGCTTCAGCAAGTATCATCAGCAAAGACACTTGGTTAGGCCGGGACTTGAATGCCCGTTCCATGAGTGCGAATTGGCAAAATTGGGCTGGCAGGGCAGATTTGAAAACGACATTTGGTATGTGGAGCATTTAAGCTTTCTTACTGACGTCAAGATGTCATGCCTGCTGGTAAAAAAAGTCTTTTCGAAAGCGGAACGCGGAGAAAGTGCCAACGGTGAGACCAGAGAGTTTATGGGCTACAAAGAGGACGGCACGGTCATGAGTGCACGGGAGATCCCGAGAAAGTATCTTGAACTGGCGAAGGAGACCTCCAATGAATGAATTTGAAACTAGGTTGTTATTTCCTGACGAGAAGACGAGCTTGAATTATGTTGTTCAGGCGGGTTTTGTTCTTAAGAGCAAAAAAGGGACTACGCTGGGCGTAGATCTTTATCTGACGGATTGCGTAGAGCGCTTTGACCACTTTAAGAGGCTTAGCCCCAAAGTAATGGATCCATCAACTAAGCTTGATTTTGTCGTTTGCTCACATTGGCATTTGGATCACTTCGACATTGATGCAATGCCTCTTCTCATGAGCAATGGCAAGACCAGGCTTGTTTGCTGTGAAGATTGCAAAGATCATGTTAAAAACCTGAACCTGGATGAGAGTAGAGTAACTTACGTCAGTGTTGGCGATACTGTGAAGTGTAATGATATCACTGTTCATGCCGTTTTCTGCGATCACGGGACTGGAGCGCCATTGGCTGTTGGTTTTGTTTTTGAAGTGGATGGGTATAAAGTTTATCTTGCGGGTGACACGGCGCTTCGACTGGACAAGGCTCCAGAAGTAGCAAAGTATGGTCCGTTTGACGTGATGATGGCACCGATCAATGGCGCCTTTGGGAATCTTAACGAGCCCGAAAACGTGGAACTTTGTAAGTATCACAGGCCAAAGCTGAGCATTCCTTGTCACTTTTGGACCTTTGGGGAACAGCATGGTGACCCTGGAGTTTGGGCGGAGCTGATGAAGAAGGACTTGCCTGACCAGAGATACATTGTCTTGGCGGCAGGCGAGCAACTGATCTTAGATGAGATTTAACGGAGGGAAAGAGAATGAAGGAATTTGAAGGCAAAAAACTGTTAATCCTTGGCGGCAACCCTGAAACGGTCCCTCTGATCGAGATGGCAAATGAAATGGGCATCAAGACCATTGTAACCTCCTCTGTTCCCGGAGAGCCTGGAAAAGCAGTTGCATGGAAGGGCTGCGACGTGGATGGTATGGATGTACCTGGGCTTGTGGCTTTGGCGAGAGAGGAACAGGTGGATGGCGTTCTTGTTGGCGTGGCAGATATGCTGGTTCCGTCTTATTGTAAGGTGTGTGATGCGCTGGATCTTCCTTGCTATGCAACACAGAAGATCGTTGACGTGTTTGCGTTTAAGGACATCTTTAAGACCACTTGTGAACAGTATGGCGTTCATGGTATCCCTGAGTTTTATCTGGATGCGGACATGAAGGAAGAAGACATTGCAAAGATCGTATTCCCTGTTATGGTAAAGCCAGTTGACAGCGCCAGTGGACAGGGAATTGTGAAGTGTGACAATGTCGAGGAACTGAAGAAGGCGGTTCCTTACGCGCTCTCCTTCTCCAAGAAGAAGAGATTCATTGTGGAGCGTTACATGGATTGCGATGACATGGGAATGTACTACACCTTTAAGGATGGAGTGTGCAGTGCGTCTTGCATCTACGACCGTTACGCATCAACTGAACAGCCTGGTCTTTCCAGGGTTTGCCTTGGAGGAACCTATCCGTCCAAACATTTGAATGAGTATTTCAGCCGCATGCACAAGAACGCAGTTAGAATGTTCAAGGAAATGGGAATCAATAATGGCGTTCTGATGCTTTCCGGATTTTATGAGAATGGCGAATTTTATGTTTATGACACGGGCTTCCGTCTTCAGGGCGAGGCGCCGCACCTCTTGATGAAGGCCATCCACGGCTTTGACCAGAGAGAGATGCTTCTTCGCTTTGCACTGACTGGGTCGGAAGGAACTGTTGACCTGGAAAAGGACGATGACACGAACCTGCGTGGCAAGAAGGCTGCAACGTTATGGTTTGTTCTGAAGAAAGGAACCATTGCAAAGATCGAAGGACTTGATCAGTGGAAGGACGATCCGAAAGCCGTAGCACTGGTACAAAGAAAACAAGAAGGCGATGAGATCATTCCTGCATGGATCGGCACGGAGAAACAGGTGCTTGCACGCCTTTATCTTGTATGCGACACGAAAGAGGAGCTTGCAGAAAGGCTGCACTACTATCAGGACAATGTTAAAGTGGCTGACACAGAAGGCAACAATATGCTGCTTCATGGTTTTGACGTGGAGAAAGCACTCGAACTGTAGTGACTGCTGATTGAAGTGAAGTGGGGAGAAAGCCATGGGCAGATTAGATGGAAAAGTAATTGTGATCTCAGGTGGTACAAAGGGCGTTGGACGTGCGTTCGCTGAAGTCGCTGGCCTTGAGGGCGCAAAAGTAGTGATTGGCGGCCGTGACGAAAAGGCCGCAAAGGAAGCGATAAGGAACATCCGGACCTATGGTTCGGATGGCCTTTTTGTACATACGGATCTGCTAAAAGTGGAAGATTGTGCGAACTTGTTTGATCAAGGGTATAAGGCTTTTGGGAAGATTGACGGCTTTTTCAATTACGCTGGCGTTACCCCGGTGAGTCCTTTGGATACTTGTGATGAAGAGACATTTGACTGGGTTACCAACGTAAACTACAAGGCCGCCTTTTTTTGCTGTCAGGCAGCCATTAAGTATATGCGTCTGAATGGTGGCGGAAGTATTGTACTTACCGGTTCAGCGCATGCCTGGGGCGGGCAGAAGGACCGTGCTGCGTATGCAATGACAAAGGGTGTGCTTAGGATACTCAACGAGCATATTGCGCACCAGTATGCGACGGAGATGATCAGATGCAATTATCTGACGCTGGGCTGGACCCCTACCGAGGGAGAAGTGACATTAAGAATCAGCCAGGGCGAGAGCGAAGCCGAGCTTAGACAAAGAGCTGCAGGCATCCTGCCGATGGGCAGAATGTGTGAAAGAACGGATTACATGGAAGCTTTGGTTTATCTTTTCTCAGATGCAAGCGCAATGATGACGGGATCGACATTTAGACTTACGGCAGGAGAGTACATCTAATCCATTCATTCCATTCAGAGGTGCAGTAATGATACGCGATAATGACCTGATCAGTGTGATCGTTCCAATCTATAACATCGATCAATATGTTGGCTTTTGCATTGAGAGCCTCATTAAGCAAACCTACAAGAATTTGGAGATCATTCTGGTGGATGATGGCTCCACGGACCGCTCTTCGGCAATCTGCGATCTGTATGCAAGTAAAGACAATAGGATCAAGGTGATCCATAAGGAAAATGGTGGACTGGTCAGCGCAAGGAAGGCTGGCGTTGCGATGGCAACGGGTGCGTTCATCGGACATGTGGATGGCGATGATTGGGTGGAACCTGACTTTTACGAAGCACTCCACAGGGCAGCTGTGAAAGCGGAAGCTGATGTTGTCTGCGCAGGATTCAGCAGGGATTTGTTTTCGCAAAGGGTAAAATGCGTCAATAGTGTTCTTGACGGGATTTACGAGGGAAATGGTCTTGAAAAGCTTTATGAACAGATGCTGACATGCGACGACCAATTTACCATTGGCGTTACAACTTATGTATGGAATAAGCTTTTTAAGGCGGAGATTGCCAAAATAGCGCAGAAGAATGTTGATGAAAGAATTACGATAGGTGAAGACGCTGCAGTTACTTACCCTGCACTATTAATGGCAAAGCGAGTTTACATATGCGATAACAGCTCATATCATTACCGCCAGCGTGAAGGTTCCATGCTTAAGCTTCAGTCAAAATTTCATTCGGAAGTCAATAAGATTAAGTTCATGTACCGTTATCTGCTGAGCGAATTCGAAAAGAACTCAAGACGAGAGATGTTGATCAAACAGCTTGAGGATTTTACCTTAGGCTATTTCATCATGCGCTCTGGCGGAGTGCTCCATGCCGGGGAGATTACGGCCTTTGAAAAGAAATTCGAAGGGAAAAGAGTAGTGATCATTCTTGCAGGGACATTTGGTCAAGTAATGTATAACAGATTATCGCGGATCGGTTACTGCGAAGTGGTTGGATGGTATGATCAGGATTTTTGGGAGTACCGAAGGGGCTGCATGAATGTTGATCCACTTGGCGAAGTGGGAAGGATTCCGTTTGATTATGCGCTGATCGCAAAGACAAATCAAGAGGACATAGATAAGGCTAAGAATACGCTAGCGGCTGCTGGTATTGAAGAAGATAAGATTCTGAGCATTAACTGTAAATCACTTAACAGAGATGAATTGCTTTCAAAATATCTGGAAGTTGATGAGTAAACAAGGATTGCAGACGAAAGGGACAGAGCGATGTATAATTGTGTGGTAAGTGTCATTATGCCTATTTATAATGTCCCTGAAGAGTTTTTAAGCAAATCCATGTCAAGTTTGCTCGCTCAAACCTATACTGATCTTGAAATCATTTTGGTGGATGATGGATCAAATAAGGAAACGGCAGATCTTTGTGATGATTTTGCAACAAAAGACGCGCGGATTAAGGTGATCCATCTGGGCAACTCAGGCGTTAGTAGGGCAAGGAATCACGGGACGGCGGTTTCGACAGGAAAATATGTGATGTATGTCGATGGAGATGACATCCTGGCGCCCAAAGCAATTGAGGAAGCTGTTAACACCGCTGAAGAGAATCAGGCTCAGATTGTTATAGGGTTGGCTCAGAGAATTCATGCTTATGAAGAATTCGACTGCAGTATCGGATCTGGTGGAGTGCTGTTTCTCAGCGGTGAAGAAAAGAAGGACTTGTTGAGGTTGGTGTATGTTAACAGTGCTCCCGTGGAGTTAACACAGAATTACTCTGGCGGATACATCAACCGTGCGCCTTTTTGCAGACTCATCCGTTCGGAATTGGCAAAGGACACGCCGTTCCCGGATGGGTATCCGATCGGCGAGGACGCCATATGGAATTTAAGACTCCTTAATCAGTGTGAGCAGGTTTGCATCTGTTGCAGTATTTGGTATGGGTACTATATTCATTCCGGATCTGCGATTAGAAAATTCTACGGAAACCGAATTGAATTGGCTGAAAAGTACCTTAACACATTGAGAGAGGAAAACAAACGATTTTGCGATGAAAACGAGATCGCGTTTGGGAAAAACGTTACGATTGAGTTTTATTGTATTGTGCGGTTTGAACTGATGTCCAAGAAGTGCAAACTGTCAAAGAAAGAAAAAAGCGATCTCGTGGGGGAACTAGTTAAAAGATCCCCGTGGAAACTGATGTATCAGAAAAATGTATACCAAAGGCTTGCCAATAAATACAAGGCGTTGCTGACGCTCTCGAAACTAAGGCCGGCGCGAAACATCCTATGGATGACTGAAGGATTGTTTGGCAAAGATTGATCAATGAATTGAGGATAGAAAAATGAAGTTTTACATGCATGCCGGAAGCTACAATCATGGCTGTGAAGCTATCGTCAGATCTACATTAGGTATGACTGATCAAAACGTGACACTTTATTCCGAACACCCAGATGAAGACACGGCTGTTGGACTGGATGAAATCTGTCATGTCGAAAAACAGGGGGGAAGCCGTTCCAAACGAAATCCCTTCTTTGTTTTGTGCAAGATAATGGAAAAAATAACGCATAATCCGAATCTCAAGCATTGGTACGCGTACAAGAATGTTTTGAAGAACGCCAAAGAAGGGGAACTGTTTCTGTCTATTGGTGGTGACAACTATTGTTATAATGCCAATAAGTATTTGATGTTTTTGAATGCGGAATTAAACAAAAAGGGTGCCAAGACAGGGTTATGGGGATGCTCCATAGAACCAGAAATCCTAAAAGACAAGGCTCTTGTTGAAGACATGAGTAGGTATGCTTTTATCTCGGCAAGGGAATCCATAACATACAATGCCTTGAAGGAAGCGGGTCTTACAAATGTTCATCTCTATCCGGATCCTGCATTCACCCTGCCGATCGTGGAATGTGAATTGCCAGAGCAATTCCAGAAATCTGACGTGGTTGGGATTAACTTAAGCCCCTTGGTTCAAAAGCTAGATGGTTCGGGCAAACTCGTACTGGAGAATTATGTTCAACTGGTACGCTACATTCTGGAAGAGACGGACATGAGTATCGCACTCATTCCTCATGTTTGCAAGCCTGGCAATGATGACAGGGATTCCATGAAAGCACTTGCTGCATTTTTCCCGGATAATGATAGGATTGTTTTAGTCAACAATGAAGGGACCATGGATTGCAGAAAACTGAAATACATCATTAGCAAATGCAGATTTGTGGTCACGGCAAGAACCCATGCAAGCATAGCAGCCTATTCTACTTGCGTTCCGACATTGGTGGTTGGATACTCCGTGAAGGCAAGAGGAATTGCGAGGGACTTATTTTGCAATGAAGCCGATTATGTGATTGATATTTCAACTTTGAAATCTGATACGGATTTGAGGGACGGCTTTAGGGTAATAATGGAACGCGAAGGAGAGATCAAGGACATGCTTGTTGGGGAAATGCCATCTTATATTGATAAGACAAAAGCTTTAGATTCACTTTTTAGTCCAAACAATGCTGGGAGATAACGATATATGTCGCTGAAACTAAGTATCAAACATAGGCAAATTGCTTTGTATATATTCATGGTCTTTTTTTGTTATTTATTTATCTTTCAATATTGCCTTCAGTCTTTTTATGATGAAATCGCGGTTATCCTTTTAATTCCCATTCTATCTTTAGGCGATTTTCGCAATTTTGAGTCGATAAAACTCAAGAAATATGTTATCCCGGTGATTTTTATGTGCATCTTGATTCTTTTGTGGTCTACTGAAGGCCACAAAAGTTTTTTGTATTACCTAATTATGGCTGAGGTCCTGTTCTTTATTAATCCGACGACGGAAGATTATAGGTTGGTGAGTGGGGTCCTTAAACGAACTTCAATGATTAACGCCTTTTTTGTTATGGTTTCATTTTTGCTCCCGAACTTAATGTCCGCATATGCCAGACTTGTATTTTCAGATGAGATTGCAGCAGCATATGTGATTCAGTTACAAAGAAGGCAGTTTTCAGGAATAAATAACCATGTGTCGTTTGCGGCCGTATACATTGTGCTTGGAATGCTGGCGTATCTTTACGATCAGGGCTTGCCTAAAAGTCGAAAGATAATCACCGTTTTGTTTCTTTTTGCAGCACTTATGGCAACAAACAAGAGGGCACATCTGGTATATCTGCTCGTAGCAATGCTTGTCGTGCTATATTTCAGCGGAGCGAAAAGCGAGAGATTAAGCAGAGGAATTTTGGTGGCCTTTGCATTTATGACGGTTATAGCTCTTTTGTATTTTGCCTCATTTCTTTTCCCGAATATTACTGTGTTGAACAGATTGGCTTCAATCATGACGGCCTTATCAGGAGAAGCCGATGCCAACATGATACTGTCGGGAAGAGTTGCAATATATCGACAGGAGATAGAACTGTTTCTAGGAAAACCTTGGGTCGGAATCGGATGGCAAAACTACGCTGATTTTTCAAGATATAGATCAATTTCGGGTTTTGTAAATCAAGGCCATAATGTCTTTTTGCAACTTTTATGCGAAACGGGAATAACTGGTTTTGCAATGTTCTTTTTGATAAATTTCTATTATGTTAAACGTATTTTTAGAATCAATTCCATGAGTCAGGCATTAAAAAGCGATGAAACAAAAGACGAATCGGGCTTTGATCTCGAAGCTTGCAAAAAATGTGCGATTGGATTCATGGTGTTTTATTATTTGTTTTGGCTTTCTGGTAATGCCTTGTATGATTTCCCCTTTGTGTATACATGGGTTGTTTCGATTCTGTTGAGTCAACTTGTTTTTCAGAGGGTTAAATATTCGGTAAAGGAGCAAGGAGATGATTAGACATTCAGTTTATTCCGCCAGCACTAGACTGTTAGGCTTTCTTACGCAGTTAATGAACCATAAGCATTTTCATGGCGATGGAAGACTAGTGCGCGACAGAAATTCTCACATCATACTTTCAAAGGGAAGCAGCATAACGATAAGCGGTGTGCTTAGGCTTAACGATAAATGCATTGTGAATAATGGTCGGAGCACAATTTTGCGAATTGATGAAAACGGGAGACTTATAACTAAAGGGAAGACATCGATTTTCTATGGTGGGGACATTATCATTTTTCGGAACGCAGAGTTATCTATCGGCAACAGTTTTCTCAATTCGGATGCTAAAATCCGTTGCCATGAGAAAATCACGATAGGTGATAATTGTGCCATTTCTCATAATGTAACCATAATGGATTCAGATGCGCATTATTTGGATGGAGAACAGAATAAAAAACCTATTCAAATTGGAAATCATGTATGGATTGGAACACATGTAACTATTTTAAGTGGCGTAACCATAGGGGACGGTTCGGTAATTGCCGCGGGAACTCTTGTGAACAAAGATGTGCCGCCTAGAAGTTTGGTTGCAGGTGTTCCATGCAAGGTGATAAGAAACGAAGTTGATTGGAGCGAATAGAGATGGCAATAGAGATAATTGACAAAAAGAGGTGTACAGGGTGTTCAGCGTGCGCCAACATATGCCCTAAAAATGCCATCGAAATGATTGCTGATGAATCGGGTTTTTTGTATCCTGTCGTAAATCATGATTTGTGTGTTGAGTGCGGCATGTGTACAAAAACATGCCCCCTGTTGGACGAAAGATTTGAATTCTCGTCTCCGTTACTATTGTTCGCGGCATGGAATAAGAACCAGTCAGTTAGGATCAAAAGCACTTCAGGAGGGATATTTTCGGAACTCGCGTACAGGATTGTAAACGAAGGTGGATGCGTTGTTGGCGCGGTTTATAATGAAGACAACCAGATTGAGCATTGCATAGTATATGATGAGGCAGGAATCGAACGCGTAAGACAGTCAAAGTATGCGCAGAGTGAGATTGGCACTGTTTATTCTCAAATCAAAGAAGAATTGAAGGAGAAGAAGGTGCTGTTTTGCGGAACGCCCTGCCAAGTGGCCGGATTAAAAAAGTTTCTAAAATCAAAAAGTGACAATTTGATCACGGTTGACTTTATTTGCCGAGGGGTCAACTCTCCTAAGGCTTTGCAAGCATGGATCAAAGAAATTGAACTAGAACATAGATCAACAGTCCAAAGTATCTGGTTTAAGTATAAAGAAGACGGTTGGCATAAATCGCCCAAGTGTACCAAGGTAACCTTTGCAAACGGTTTAGAAGCAGTATATAAAGGAAAAGACAACTCGTTTATGTGTGGTTACTTAGGCCCCAATCTGTACATTCGTCCTTGCTGCGGAAATTGTGCCTTCAAGGGAGAAAAGAGGGTTTCGGATATAACCCTAGGGGATTTTTGGGGGATTGATGAGAAACTAGATGATGACCAAGGGACATCGCTGGTTATGATCAACTCGGAACAGGGTCAAGTTTTGTTTGAGGGAGTGAAAGACAAACTGTTTTGGGAGAGTAAGAACGTTGAAGATATTGTGGCAGGCAATGTTTGCTTTAATCAGTCGGTTAGCATCAATAAGCGAAGTGAAAGTTTTTTAAGAGAGTTGGATTCGAAAGGGTTTTCAGAGACGGTCAAGAAGTATTCCAAAAAATCTTTGACAAATTATTTGTTGTCTGGATATCGCCGCATGAAAAAGTTTTTTGGGAGAATTGTAAATAAGAAAGAAGGTTGAGCATGAAAATATTGTTTGTTGGTGGAACGGGAAGATTAAGTTTGGACACAGTATTATTGAGTGTTTCCCAAGGGCATGAAGTATACTTGTTTAACCGAGGATCTAATAATACAATGGCGTTTGACAATCTGCATTATATTCTGGGTAACATCAATGATGTCGCTGGTGCCAAGGCAAAATTGGAAGGCTATGAGTTTGATGCGGTTATTGATTATCTTACATACACCGTAAATACGCTGAAAGATCGCATCGAGGTGTTTAATGGTAAAACAAAACAGTATATTTTTGTTTCGTCGGCTACGGTGTTTAAGCCCAGGGGTGAAGCTATTTCAGAAAAGAGTGATATTGGAAACGATGAATGGACATACTGCAAGCATAAATTGATTTGTGAGAACTATCTTCGCAATAATGCATCCATGTTTTCGTTTGCATATACTATTGTAAGACCCTATGTTACCTATGACAAAAAGCGCATCCCGTTTCCCGTGATCTCAAAAAAATCCTGCTGGAACTTGATGTATAGGGTGGAACACGATTTGCCCATTATCATGTGTGGTGATGGAGAGCAGAGGGTTACATTGACTAGCACCAAGGATTTTGCCGTGGGCATGTTGGGATTGGTTGGAAACGAAAAGGCTTTTGCGGAAGATTTTAATATTGTTGGTGATTTTCAGTATTCGTGGAATGACGTGATACGGGAAGTTGAGACATATCTTGGAAAGAAAGCGGTTGTTGTATATGTGCCATTAAACAGGATTGGGAAACTGATCCCCTCTTTCAGCCAAGAGGTACTGTATGATAAAGGCTTATCGCATTGCTTTGACAACGACAAGTTGAAAAGTGTTGTTCCAAAGTTCCAAACGACGGTTACATTGCACGATGGTCTAAAAGAGACACTGGATTTTCTTGCTGCCAACGCTGACCAGCATAAGTTGGACAGCGAATGGAATGCGATGGAAAATGTGGTGGCTCGAAAATCAGGCTACAACGGTGCCAGTGTGTCTTTTCACGATATATGGTTGTATGTCAAGAACGAGCGCATTCGGGTTGGCAACATTAAAAGAGCTGTAAAAAAGATTGTTGGCGGTATTAAGAGATGATAAAGAATAAGGCCCAACAGGCGGTTGGGAAAGCCTTAACCGTATATAATTCCTTGTCAGTTCAGGCGAGGGCATCCATATGGTTTGTGTTTTGCAGCGTGTTGCAAAAGGGAATCTCATTTTTGACGGTTCCCATTTTCACGCGTCTCATGACAACGGATCAGTATGGGTATTACAACAAATATGTTTCTTGGTACAGCATTCTTCTTGTATTCACTTCAATGAGCTTGTACTATGGCGTGTTTAACAACGCCATGATGAAGTATAGAGATAATAAGGTAAAATTCGTTTCATCTATGCAGGGGCTAGTTACGGTGGTGACCGCTGCTTTTTTTGTTGTATATCTCTTGTTCAGGAGCCAGGTCAATGTACTCTTGGGTTTACCAACGCATATAGTGCTTATGCTTTTTGCAGAATTGTTGGTGACGCCCTCTTTGCAGTTTTGGTCTGCATACAACCGGTTTGAGTACCAATATCGCAATGTTGTGATCGTCACATTGATCAAATCGCTGGCAAATCCATTGCTGGGCATTCTGCTGGTTTTAATTTCAGAGGATAAAGCGTGCGCCCGAATTGTATCGACAGTTACGGTTGAGTTTATTGTTTGTGGCTTGATAGCCATCGTTCAGTTCTACAAGGGAAAATGCTTTTTCGACAAAGAGTTTTGGAAGTATGCTTTTCTTTTCAATTTACCACTCATTCCACATTACTTGTCAGGACAAGTGTTGAACCACAGCGATAGGATCATGATTGGCCGGCTGGTCGATGACACGGCCGTAGCGATGTATAGCGTTGCTTATAGTATCGGTCTGCTTATGAATATTTTTACGCTTGCGATTAATGGCACCTATACGCCGTGGTTTTACCAAAGCGTAGAAAAGAAGAAGTATCAAGAGATTCGAAAAATCACATTGTCTACGACATTGCTTATGGCTGCACTTGTAGTCATTCTTATGTTATTTGCTCCAGAACTTATGGACATTTTGGGTGGACGCAAATATAGTGAAGCTGTTTATGCAATTCCACCCGTTGCTGCAAGTGTGTACTTTATCTTTTTATATAACATTTTCGCAAATGTTGAATTCTATTTTGAAAAGAAGGTGTATGTCCTCGTGGGATCAACTTTTGCGGCAATAGTAAATCTTATACTGAACTATGTGTTTATTCCTGTTTTTGGGTATATAGCAGCGGGATACACAACGCTATTTTGTTATATTCTCTATTGTTTTATGCATAGTTTTTTCGCTGTGAGGGTGGCGAAAGCAAATGGGATTTCCGAGAGGATGTTCGATTTTAAATGGATATACCTTGGAGCCCTAGTAGTGACGATTATCGGTGTCGTTATGAATGTTCTTTATAAAACTCCAATTGTTAGATATGGTATTATTCTTGGGCTTATTTTGGTTTTCCTGCTCAATAGAAAAGATATTATCCGTATAATGACGAAGCTTATTACTACGCTTAGGAAAAAGGAAAAGTAAATTGGGCTGGAAAATGATTGAAAATTCCATCCTTTTCGCAAGCTTTTTCTGACATTTTTACTTGCTTATTCCAACTTGATAAACTATAATAGTTTTATGATGTGATGAATGATAATGTAAAGTCTTTGAAGGATCAGGTAACTGTTGTTGACTTGGGGTGAGAGACTAGTTTGTGTTTCATGTTGTCCTTGTTCGCATGAGGACAAAGAAAGGAGAAATAATGCGGCTGAAAAAACGGGCTTTGAGTTGGCTAATGACCGTGGTCATGCTGATCAGTTTGTTCCCGACGACGGTTAAAGCGGGAGCAGCTCAGCTGGCAATCGTGACTCAACCAGAGAATGTGACTTGGGAGGTTGGAGAGACGGCTTCCTTCTCCGTCAGTGCGACTGGGGAGAATCTCACCTACCAATGGCAGGTGAAGCAGGTTGGGAAAAATGACTTTTCCAACTCGGGATCTGCATCTGCTAAGACGGCGAACTATGTATTCACAATGCAGAATGGACATAAGGGGATGCAGGTTCGGTGCGTTGTTACGGATGCGAGCGGTGCTAGCGTGACGAGCGAAACGGCAACCTGCGTTGAGGCACCGACGCTTGCAATCGTGAGCCAACCGGAGAACGTGAATTGGGAGGTTGGAAAGACGGCTTCCTTCGCGGTCAGTGCGACTGGAGAGAATCTTTCCTACCAGTGGCAGGTGAAGCAGGTTGGCAAAAACGACTTTTCCAACTCCGGAGCTGCATCTGCAAAGACGGCAAACTATATGTTCACGATGCAGAGTGGACACAAGGGAATGCAGGTGAGGTGCGTCGTTACGGACGCGAGCGGCGCAAGCGTAACGAGCGAAACGGCAACCTGCGTTGAGGCACCGACGCTTGCAATCTTGAGCCAGCCTCAGAATGTGACATGGAAGGCTGGAACCACGGCATCCTTTACGGTTGAGGCGGCTGGCGAGGGGCTTACCTATCAGTGGCAGGTAAAACAAGTTGGCAAGAGTGATTTTTCCAACTCCGGAGCTGCTTCCGCGAAGACGGCAAACTACACGTTCACGATGCAGAACGCGCACAAGGGGATGCAGGTGCGCTGCGTGGTAACGGACGCAAGCGGAGCAAGCGTCACGAGTGAAACCGCAATGTGCGTTGAGGCACCAGCGCTTGCAATTGTGAGCCAACCAGAGGATGTGACTTGGGAGGTTGGAAAGACGGCCTCCTTCGCGGTCAGTGCGACTGGAGAGAATCTTACTTATCAGTGGCAGGTAAAGCAGGTTGGCAAAAACGACTTTTCCAACTCCGGAGCTGCATCTGCAAAGACGGCGAACTATATGTTCACGATGCAGAGTGGACACAAGGGGATGCAGGTGAGATGCGTCGTTACGGACGCGAACGGCGCGAGTGTAACGAGTGAGATCGCGACCTGCGTTGAGAGACAGGTACTGGCAATTGTGAGCCAGCCGGAGAATGTGATGTGGAAAGCCGGAACTACTGCTTCTTTTGAGGTTGAGGCGGTCGGCGAGGGCCTTACCTATCAGTGGCAGGTAAAACAGGTTGGCAAGAATGATTTTTCCAATTCTGGTTCCGCTTCGGCTAAAACGGCGAATTATACATTTACCATGCAAAATGGACACAAGGGGATGCAGGTGCGCTGTGTCGTAACGGACGCGAGCGGCGCGAGCGTCACGAGTGAAGCGGCGACATGCGTTGAACCGCCGTCGCTTGCGATTGTGAGTCAACCAGTTGATCAGATGTGGGCGGTTGGTCAAGTCGCATCATTTGAAATAGTGGCTATTGGTGAGGAACTTACATACCAGTGGCAGGTAAAAATGTCAGGTAGAGAAGATTTCGTCAACTCTAGCGCAAATGCAGCGAAGACGGCAAATTATAGGTTCACTATGCAAAATGCTCACAAGGGGATGGAAGTACGATGCGTTGTTACGGACAAGAACGGCGAGAGCGTGACGAGCGATGTTGCTATAGTTAGCGAGAATCCAATCTACACCGTCACCTACGACGCTGGCCGTGGTATGTTCCCGACTACCAAGCAGAAGACCTATGTCGTAATGGCAGAACCTGGTCCTTATTATCTTGACGACTATGGCGAGGACATGGTTCCTGTACTCGATGGTTACGAGTTCCATGGCTGGCTGTATGAGGGCAAGTTTGTGGAGCAGGTGAACCTGACTTCGAACATTGTTCTGACGCCAATGTGGGTTCAGGTATTTGATCTCGTATTTGATGCCAACGGCGGACATTTCCCGGACGCTACCACGCAGGCGGTTACCACGAAGACCGTGAAGGTTGGACATGGAACGCATCGCTTGGACAATGTGATGGATGAGCCGATTCCGGACCCGATCCGCAATGGTTATATTTTCGTTGGCTGGCTTTACAATAACAAGATCGTGAAAAAGGTCAAGATCACGGACGCTTCCGTAACGGTTGTGGCGCAGTGGGAGACCGCATATAAAGTAACTTATGACGCCGACGGCGGTTTGATGAGCTGGTGGGACGAGCAGCAAGATGATCAGGTACAAGGTACGCAGTATGTTAAAGATGTGCCCGCTGGTCCGTACTATGTTTATGATGCACCTCGTCCTTGGCGCACGGATGCCACTACTAATGAGTATTATGAATTTGAATGCTGGACGCAGACCGTAAATGGTAAGGATGTGCGTGTTGACGATTGCATCAATCTGACCGCAAATCTTACCTTGAAGGCACAGTATTCAAAGTTGGTGCATATTACCTATGATGCTAACGGCGGTGAATTCGATGATGGAAGCACGACGAAAGAGGATGATGCACACAGTGGACCGTTCACGTCCTATTGGGTAACGGACGGCAATGGAAGGAATGTTTCGTGTGATAATTGTTCTTTCCTTGGTTGGAGCACGCAGGCAAATGCAACGACCGGAGACAATAATTTTGATGCATTCCTCACGGAGGATACGACTTATTACGCAGTCTGGTCTGAGAAACCCGTGATTACTTATGACGCAAATGGTGGTTACTTCTATCATAAGGATGTGTACGATCAAAACGGACAGCAGGTTTTCGATGATCATGGAAATCCTATGAAAGAAGCAGTGACGATCGAAAGAAGAGGCATGGAGCTTGGCGAAGGCAAGGTTGACGGCTTTGGCGTGAACTTTGACGGACCTTATCAGTTCATTGGCTGGTCCACGGATGCGAAGGCAACGACGGCAACCTACCAGCCTGGTGACCCGATCACCATTACCGGAAGCATCTGGCTTTATGCAGTCTTCAAGCAGATGCCTACGATCATCTACGATGCAAACGGCGGCGGCTGGGGTCATTATGAGCCTATCCCGTCAGCTACGGAAGATGGCGACGTGACTGAGCAGTTTGTCATTGACGAGACCGAGAAGATGCATTGGGATAATGCGGGCTTCTACTACTATGTAGGGTGCGAAATGCCTGAGCGTCCTGGTTATGAATTCCGCGGTTGGTACACTGCAGCTGATGCAACCGGCGTGAATGCAGATGATGATGAACTTTTACTTGAAGAGGGTACAATCTACCATTATTATGCACATTGGGCAAAGTGGGTGACCATGACCTACGTAACGAACGAGCCCAACACTGGCTGGGGCCGGTGGGATCGTGATACGGATGAAAACGGTGTGGAAACGATCGTATTCGAGCAGACGTCCTTTACGCGTGACGCAGTAGCCGGCAAAGATTGCTGGATCGATGGCTGGAGACCTAACGCAGCGGACAGCCCTGCAAAGTTCCTTGGATACTCGACTGATCCACAGGGCACAGAAGTGGAGTATGAAGTCGATGATCCCATTGAACTGACTGATGACATTACGCTTTACGCCGTATGGGGTGAGCATCCAACGATCCATTATGTTTGTCTTGAAAAGGACGCAGGCTGGGGGTATTGGGAAGACACTGACAATGACGGAGAAGACGAATTCATCTTTGAAACGCAGGAAAGAATTGACTGGCGTAACATTGGTGACCATGAGTATTATGTTTACTATGTAGGATGTGAAAGACCCGAGCGTCCCGGTTATGAATTCGATCACTGGGTGGACGATCAGGGCGTGGTCGTGGATGACACCGCTCTTGAGCTTCGCGAAGGCGAATCTTATACCTTCCATGCAACCTGGATCAAGCGCCTTACCGTAACCTATGTGACCAATCTGGAAGGAAGCGGCTGGGGCGAGACTGTGCCTAATGAAGACGAGGAAGTTGGTGGTGAGGTTTATGAGTGCACCAGCATTCAGGATGAGGATCTTTGGCCTGGAACATATTATATCAACGGATGGTGGCCTGAATGTGAGCTCGCTTCCTTCCCTTATCAGTTCGTTGGATATACCACGGTAAAGGGCGGCACGGAGGCGATGTATCAGCCTGGCGATCCTTACACTCTGACGGATGACATTACATTCTATGCCGTATGGCAAAAGATGGCAACGGTTACCTACAATGCAGGCGATGGCGGCTGGGACGGCTTTTGGGCGGATTTTGGAACGGATGAAGGTACATTAATTCCCTGTTATACCGCTAAGAAACAGGTAGATGCCATTGAGCCTGGACGAGTTTATTATGTGGGTTGGGAAGGACCTGAGCTTCTCGATGAAAATTATGAGTATGAATTTGCAGGCTGGGTAGATACAGAAGGTCATCCTGCAGATGACATGGAGCTCACGAATCCGATCTCTGGAATGAATTACAACTTCTATGCAACCTGGAGAAAGAAAGTCACCGTAACCTACACGACCGACATCGGCGGCTGGGGTTGGTTTGATAATGACGCCCCTGAAGGCGAGAAGTATGAATACACGAGCTTTACCAATGAGGACAGGGGTTGGGGCGATGTGTGGACTGGCGAGTACCATGTTGACGGCTGGAACCCGAATTGCTGTGATGGACCTTATGAGTTCGCCGGATATACCACGGAAGAGGGTGGTACTGTAGCAACGTTGCAGCCTGGACAGAAAATCACCTTGACCGACGACACGACCTTCTTCGCAATATGGAAGCAACTTCCGACGATCACCTACGATGGCAACGGCGGTGGCTGGGGCGAATACGATGAAGATGAAGACACGTACGAAGAGTCTACAAAGCTCGACTGGAGAACTCCTGGTCATTACTATCATGTAAGATATTGGCAGCCTTATCGCGAGAATTATGACTTCGGCGGTTGGGTTGACGAGCAGGGTGTTCCTAAGGACGACGTGGCACTCCTCCTTGCGGATGGTGATGAATACACATTCAAAGCGAAATGGATTCCTCACGTAACTATAGTTTACTACGCAAATGGTGGCGAATTTGACGGCTGGGAGCCTAATGAGGGCGAAAGCTCTATCAGGCACATTCGTCATGAAAGAGGTGGTGAATACTGGTTGGATGGCTGGCATCCGAACCGTGAAGGTTATGACTTTGGTGGCTGGTCATTGACTCCAGAGAATCAGCAGAAGGTTACCGAACCCTACAACCTCACGCAGGATACGATGTTCTACGCAATCTGGGATGAACTTCTTACTGTAACCTATGACGGCAACGGCGGTGTATGGTATGACTGGGCAGAAGATCCTACCACGGGAGAATATCAGACGGTAACATTAACGCAGCAGCAACAGACCGACGTTCATCGCGGACGGTATGACGTGGGCTACGGTGAATGGCCTGAACGTGAAGGGTATGCATTCCGTGGTTGGGCAAGTACACGTGATTCCCAGCAAGCGAGCGAGTGGTGGACCACTGAAATCAACGGCAATACGACATTCTACGCGATCTGGGAAAAGCTGATGGTGGTTACCTATGACGCGGGCGATGGATACTTCTGGTATGACGAACAAGACAAGGAATATGTAACGAATTATACGCACTATGCAAGGCGCAATGAAATAATAAGGATTAACGATTGGGTAGAGGGCAGCAAGCCTGAAAGAGAAGGTTATCGTTTCGATGGCTGGCTCTACAATGGCGACGCACTCCGCTGGGTTCGCGCTTCGCAGGATCTCACATTTACTGCAGACTGGGTAAAGACTTACGAAGTACAGCTCGTTGCAAACGGTGGTTACTTCAACTCGTTCGATGAGTGGAATTATGAAGGTTCGTTCGACACTTGGCAGGACGGCGAAGAGTACGTGTTCTACAAGCAGCAATGCGACGACGGAGAGGGCTATGACTTCTTCAACGGCGGCTTCCCTGTTCCTCAGCGTGATGGCTACACCTTCATAGGCTGGTCTTATCCTTCTGATAACGATGAAAACCTTGTCTACGCACGGAACGTTGTCATCAATGGCGCTGACATGGAACTCTTCGCACAGTGGGAGCCCATCCCTGATTATGAGCCGGAAATGATCTCGGCGAACGACTACCAGTAAAATTCATTTCTAAAACAAAAATGCGGCTGGCGCTTCGGCGCCAGCCCATGAAACGAAAACATGCACGGGACACCACATGGTGTCCCGTGTTTGGTTTTTTAAGTTTTGTGCGAGAAACTAGTTTTGCATACGACAGAATATATTGTGGTTTGAATAGATAAATTGACTAGTAATTGTATTTTTGCGTCATTCGATATCTGCATATGGCTTGACATTCTCATGGTGAGCAATATATAATCTAATAGCAGATTGTTTGTGAAGAATCAAGAGGTATTATCTGTTTAGAAGCAGGCAGTGTCGATGAAAGGAAAAGGCGATTGCATACTCGCCAGGGAAAAAGATGACTAACTATGATTCCAACTTTATAAGGGAAGAGTATCGTTCGGAATGGCTTGTTACCGAAAAAGTAAAAAAATCTTGGTGGATACAGCTGGATATTCTTAAGAAATTTGACGAAGTATGCAGGAAAAACAATTTGCGCTGGTATCCGATAGGGGGGATATTGATTGGAGTTATTCGTCATCAAGGTTTTATCCCGTGGGATGATGATGTTGATGTGGCGATGCCGCGAGAGGATTATGACAAACTTGAAGAAGCATGCAAGAAAGATCTTCTGTATCCATATGAATTTCAATCTACATTCACGGATCCGGATTGTTATATGTTTTGGAGCAGCATCCGCAACAGCGAGACAACGGGAAATAGGATATCTTGTTTGAGCAAAAGACTAAATAATGGTGTGGGGATAGATGTTTTGCCTTTGGAAGGTTGTGAAGATAACTATTTGAAATATAAGATTCGGCGTATACCATTAAGAGTCTTATCAGTAATATGTAACCTGTATGTTAATGAGTTTAATGATTCTCCCAAGGCAAAATTTTTACGCAAGTTTTTGCGAAAGTTTAAAATCAATTATCGGGGAATCTATAGATGGATCGAAAAACAAAATTCAAAGCATCCAATGTCGAAATATAAGAAATGCACTTTGACTCTAATAGCTGATCCAATTGTACAAACAAAAGAAGGATTGAGAAGAGTTATATGGGATAAGAAGGATTTCGAGTCAACGATTTCTATGCCATTTGAAAACATTGAAATACCAGTTCCAGTCGGCTATGACCACATACTTACAACCATGTATCATGATTACATGAAATTTCCGCCAATTGATCAAAGGAAGGGAAAGCATGATGTGGTCTTTGAGCCAGATATACCCTACAAAGAGTATTGCGGCAAGAATTATGGTGTAAAATACGATGAATAGTAAGATATAAGGGGATCGAATATGCTCAATGAGATAATTGAAACTACTGGCGGCGTTCTTCATACAGAAGATCTTGAATTCATTTACACCACAATTTGTGAGGTTTTCAACTGCGAAAAAGAGCAAATTTTAAATTTAGTACCTTTGCAAAAAGGCCTGTCAAATTCGGTTCTTACCTTTGAGTTAAATGGTGGTAAGTATGTCTTTCGTTTCCCAGGGCTTGGCTCGGAAGTGCTTATTGATCGAGGTCGTGAATCAATGATCCAGAGTCAGGCGAATGAAGCAAGGGTTGATACGACACTTGTTGCCATGAGTGTTTCTAAAGGCTGGAAAATCGCACGCTACATTAACAACAGAGGTTTTGATTATAAGAATGTGAGTGATATTGTTCGTGGCGTAAGGCTTTTGCGAAAGCTTCATGAGGCACCGGTGAAGGTACGCTTTGAGTTTGATGTTAAGACAAAATGGGAATCCATAAGAGATTTGACTCCCGCTGATCAGTATGGAGAAAATTATCCTGACTTTCCGGACTTTGTGGGCATTCGCGAACGCGTTTATAAACTATACGAGCTTGCAAAGAAAGACGGAATTCCCATGTGCTTGACACAAGGTGACAGTCGCGATGAAAACTTTTTGGTCAATGATTCAGAGATTTACCTAACTGATTGGGAATACGCGGGTTATGGTGACCCAGGGTTTGATATTGGAACTTACATTTGTGGTGGTGATCATTCCAATGAAGAAGTGGACAGAGTATTATTTGTTTACTTTGGGCACGAACCCAATCCAATCGAAAAGAGGCATTTTTATGCTTGGATAGCTATTACGGGTTTCTTTTATATGCATTGGACCATGTTTAAGGAAGCATCGGGTCAGAAAATTGGATACTTGAAACCACTTTGGTATCGGTTCGCGCGTGATTACAGCAAACTGGCACTTGAGATGTACAAATAAGGGGGACCTAAGCATGACTTATATTATTTTGGCAGCAGGAAAAGGAACTAACCTTCAACCGTTGACATTAAAAACACCAAAATCGTTGTATAAGCTTGACAGATATTCCACGGTGCTTCAGCGAATGATCCGAAGCATTCGAAAGTTTGATCACAAGGCGGAAATAGTTGTTGTTGCCGGCTTTATGTACGATTTCGTGCAACGAGAAGTGGAAAAAGAGAATGTGATTTTGGTTCGTAATCCGTTTTATGCAACGACGAGTTCAATTGCGTCGCTATGGTTTGCGAGAAAGTATCTCGAAAGAGAGAATGTGACTATATTGAATTCGGATATTGTGCTGGAAGATCGACTGGTGAAAGAAATCGTTTGTGAGAACACGGATAAACCATTCATTCTAATAGATTCCAGCAAAACTTCTGGAAAGTATAATGTTCAGGTTCAAGAGGACAGAGTATGCGTTATGAGCAAGGCTCTTTCATCGTTTTTTGCCCAGTATGCGTGCGTGACAAAACTTGATGCTGTTTCTGCACGTTTCTTGTTGGAAGAGATTGAGGCGATGGTTAATGAGGAAATGTATGATCAACTCTTTGAAGATGCATTGGTTCAGATGATCTTTGAAAATGACTTTGACTTGTACTATAAGGACATTAAGGATTATTCGTGGACTGAAGTTGACACGGTTGACGATCTGATCAAAGCACGAGAAGTGCAAAAGAAATAAGTTACTGCATGAAAGGATTGAGTCATGAATATCGCTGTGATCCTCGCTGGAGGAGTTGGCAATCGTTTGGGGGCGGGCATTCCTAAGCAATTTGTTGAGATCTTGGGAAAACCCATCCTTGCATATTCCATTGAACCATTTGATAAGCATCCCGATGTGGATGCTATTCTTGTAGTGTGCGTAAAGCCGTATGTGGATTATATTTGGGAACTAAAAGAAAAGTATGGTTTCAAGAAACTGGTTTGGGTAACCGAAGGTGGCGCGACATTTCAAGAGTCTGTCATGAACGGAATGAACTATCTAAAAGATAAGATCAGCAGAGATGATACCGTACTTTTCCATTTTGGTGCATCGCCATTCATTACGTCTGAGATTATTGCGGATGTTATTCGTGTCTGCAAGGAGAAAGGTACCAATGCGATTTCAACGACTGATTACTTATTATTATCCGGGGAAAAGAAGTCCACAAAGAGTGTTCTGGATCCTGAAAACTATACCGAGAAATACATCGATCGTGACACTGTCGCAGTGATGAATACGCCGCATGCATTCCAATATGGTTTCCTTTTGGATATGTATGAAGAAGCAGTTACAACAGGTGTAATCAACACCGTAGAGCCTCATACAACGACATTGATGTATGCGTTGGGAAAGAAGATTTACTTTTCGAAAGGAAGTCAAACCAACATCAAGATTACAACTAAAGAAGACTTGAGTATTTTTGAAGGCTATGTTCTCGAACAGCAGCGCAAGAGTCAAGAAGTGCTTTCGGGTGATGTGGTTGTATTTCTTGCTGATGGTTTTGAGGAATGTGAAGCATTGCTTGTCGTGGATTTGCTTAGAAGAGCTGGGCTTAAGACTGTTATGGCGTCTGTAATGGGAAGACATGATGTGAAGTCGTCTCGTGACATCCTCGTTCACGCTGATTGCCTGGCCGAAAATGTTGATTATGAAAGTGCGCGGTTGGTGTTCCTTCCTGGTGGGCGCCTTGGAACGGAAAATTTACAGAAGAACGAAATTGTTAAGGCAAAATGTGTTGATTTCGCCAAGGACAAAATGGCGGCGGCTATTTGTGCCGCTCCTTCCATCTTTGCTTCTTTAGGAATTCTTGATGGAAAGAAGGCAACTGTTCATCCAGATTTTGCTGGTAAAATGACAGGCGCAGTAGTCCTTGATGAGCCAGTTGTGACAGATGGAAGCATTATCACTGGACAAGGCCTTGGAGCAACCATGGAATTTGCGTTTGAGATCATTAGAAAGTTGGTTGGAGAGGAGACTGTGGAGAGGATAAAAAAAGGGATTTGCTATAGAGGGTGATGAGCAGGGGAGAGCACCTATAGAGAGAATAAATCTGCAAGGAGTAACAGCTCAAGAAAATATAACTACGGTTGAAAATATGAAAGGGATATATTGTTTCAAGTGATATTGATGTTGTTGATTAATCGCAGATTTGAGGAATGTCCTAAAACGGCACTTAAATAACATATGTATTGGGATTTGTTTTGGTTTGAATGAGCGAAAAGATGAAAAATAAAAAGACAAAATTTTATGTCGTTATTGTTACCATCTTATTTGTGTTATCAACAACAGCGTTCGCAATAGTTTTTTTTAGAGAGAACTATCCCCATAGAATTGCTGTAAAAATGGGGTGGGCTGATAAAGACAAAAATAAAGCGATTAATTACGCGGTTATAGGGTGGAACAATACTTTACTTAAATTGGATTATGATGCAGATATAGTTTTTTTTGGAGATAGTATAACTGCGCAAAGTGATTTTAGGGAGTATTTTCCTGAAAAAAAGATAGTAACGCTTGGATATCCAGGTGACAATTTGCTTGGAATGCAGGATCGCGTTGAAGCGATTGTTGCGGTTAGTCCTGAGAAAGTGTTTATTTTGGGAGGAATTAATGGACTGAAATCATATACGATACAGGTTGGACTAGATCGATATGATACGCTATTGTCAATGATAAAAGAGCAACTTCCAAACTCGGATATATATGTATTAAGCGTTCTTCCAATAAGTAAAGACAGGGAATCGAAGAATTGTAGTAATGAGGTCATCGAAGAATTCAATGGCAAACTTCATCTGTTGGTAAATGACTATGGTTTTACCTATGTTGACATTCACTCATTGTATCTGAATGATCAAGGCGTAATGGATGATAAGTTGACTAAAGACGGACTGCATCTTTATCCGGAGGCATATGATAGATGGGCCGAAAAGATTAGACAATATATAGTAGAATAGTTTTCTGAGGAAAATTATTGTTGGGAGTAGATGTAATATGGTACAGAAGAAACACATTTACATTGCAGATATTTTTAGAGCTATGGCAGTGATTTTTATACTGAACTCTCATTATGAAGGCGTATATCCGGTAGAAGTGGCTATTGGTGGAGAAATAGGTCTTGCGTTCTTTTTCGTCCTATCTGGTTTTTTGTCTTCGTCTGTAAATTCGGAAACGAAATTTTTCCCGTGGTTTAGGAACAAAATTCTAAAACTATATATCCCCTTATACATTTGGACAATAGTCGAGATAGTAATCTTTGGGAAACAGTTTATACATAGTTTTCTAGATGTTATAAAAACATTTGTTTATCCCACAACAGCATGGTTTTCATCATGGCTACTTGTATTATATGTTGTATACTTTGTATTTATGAAGTTTTTTTACGCTCGGTGGAAACGGAAGGCGTTGATCAGCGCACTGGTCGTTTCTTTTTGTGGTTTTGTTTCGAGTTATTTTATATTTGAACTTTCAGCGACCGGATTACAAAAAACATATGGTATTTCGGCGAAAATTCTATGGCTGTTCTGCATGCTTCTTGGATTGTATATTCACGAAAACTATGAAAATTCGGCAAGTAGAAAAATGAAGTTTGTGCTTGCAACGATTCTTGTCTCCGTTTTCGCGTACGGCCTTTCTAAAATAATTCTCCATGTGGGATTTGTTTTATTTTTGAAGTGTTTGCCTTATCTTTTTTCCGTGATTACGGCAGCAGTGGTGCTGGTGTTTCTCCTAGATTTTGAGAATGCATATACTAATAAGGCTAAGTCAATTTCAGAGAACAGAATAGTGCGGTTACTGAGTAGTTGTTCTCTTGAAATCTACTATGTTCAGTTCATATTTGTTGAGTTGCTTAGAAAGGTGTTTTTCCCCGTAAACTGGTTATGCATTACTTTGCTGGTTTTTGTATTTGGTTTTGTTCTTCATTTTATCACTACAAAATGTGTTAAGATGATACTTCGTAAGTAATTGGAAAAAGTTTGGAGAAACCGGGTAACCAAAGTTCTTGAGGGTCAGTCATGATAAATTGCCCACTTGTTGAGGGTCTGGTTTGAGGGTTTGATTTGTAATAAATTGCTCCCTCATGACGTACCCTCAAGAAGACAGACCCTCAACAAGTTTGATTACCCTTCTTTTTAAGAAGTTATATACAAAAACATGTCCTAATTGTTTGGCGGATATGCTTATGGAGAATAAGCCGATAATTTGATATAATTCAAATATAGCTTGAACGGATATATGCTAAAAGTATTTGCTAATGAAATTAAGAGGGCTTGGGATGTACAATTCAAACGAAATGTATGACCTCGGATTGGCATTTTTGAACTCTGGTGAAATCAATTTTCAAGAGGGAGCAATAAAGAACAGAGCAGAATTACAAAATGTGGCTGGTATTGTGAATTTGGCATTCGCATGCGAGCTATTCATAAAATGCCTTTTAAACACTGTTGGAAAAGAGAAGAAAGTACACATTCTTGATGACTTGTGGCAAGAATACAAGGGAACATGCGTGGAAAATGCATCAAAAATTGAGGCTTTGGTGATGGATCGATTGGTTACAGACTTTTCCTTTGAGGAATTGCTTCGCGATGACAGCAATGTCTTTTTCAATTATAGATATTTCTATGATCCAAATTGTTTGAACGAAATAACAACCATCCATTGAAATCACAGTTCTTAAGAGTACTTGCTTATGTTCTAAATGACTATCTTAGTAATGAGTTGTCAAAATGAAAAGGAGCTTGACAGTGCGACGGGAATGATTCGTCGCGAATTTGAATGAGATGGAAATATACTTGATGGAGGTGCTTATGGACAAAGTGTTGGCGGTTTTGAATATCATAGCATTGGTGCTAGTTCCGCTATTGGTTGTTTTAATGGGACAATTTTTGCAGGATCGTGCTGAAAAGCGCAAGGACAAACAGAGAATCTTTCAAACGCTGATGACAGCAAGGATTTACGGGTGGACAAAGGAAAGTGTGGAAGCCCAAAACATCATCGACATCGTTTTTGCAGATGATTTGAATGTGAGAAAGGCATGGAAAGATTTATATGATAAATTATGCGTCACAAATGCCGATCCTCAGCACCTTGAGAAAATCAGACGAGCGCAGTACAAACTTCTGGAAGAAATGGCAAACTCATTGGGGTACAAGGATAAGATTACTTGGGAAACCATACAGAGCGTATATGTGCCACAGGAAATGGCAAGACAAATGCAGGCACAAGCGAACTATAATAACAATCTATCTGAGATGGCAGAAAACATGAAGAAAATGATGGCCGGGAATGACGAGGATATCACTAAAAATGCTGATTGATGAACTGCCTTGTTGTTACAAATCGATACTAGTAGAAGGCGAAAGTTGTCCTTAACGGTATAGGGGACTCATTAATCATATCCATACATTTCTTGATCGAATCTTCCCGTGTCAATGCTCATGTTTGATGAGATGGTAAGGTCAAACCGTTTTTCCAAACTATATGTAAAGTATCGATCATATGACAGTCGTTTTCTGATCAGTGTTTCGTGAATTCCAAGCCGATGCAAAACAAGCGCTCGGAAGAAAAACTTATAATAATGGCAAATTGCGGCTAGGTCTTCTTCTGGAATGCTGAGAGTTCCGCTTGTAGAGGCGTGCGTATATAAATTTCTGTCATTAACGATTTTGTTTATGAGAGAATGCGTTTTGGCGTTGATTTTGCTAATTGACTCTTAAAACTATTAGTATAACATAAGAGGCCTCGCATTGTTGCGAGGCCTCCGCTTAATAACTCTAGATAAAATAATTATGCCCTTTAGGCAAGATTGCAAATTTTCTTTTTACTCTTTCAGTATACCGTTATATGTGACTTGTGTCAATAAACATGTCTGTTTTATCTCTGTTGCTAGTCTCTGCCGCACCCAATGATTTATTTTTGTGAAATATAAATGCATAAAAAATATGAAAATATATTGCACAAAAAATAAAAGCATGATATTGTTAGTGTACACTATTGTTTATGGAGGTGCTTATGATTACGGAAGTGAGGGCAAAAAACTGTTTCTCGTTTGATAAAAAGGTGGTTTTCTCTCTTAAAGCTGATATGCGTAGTAAAAAATTTGCATCAAATGTTCATGCAATCGGCAATTTCAATGTTTTAAAGACAGCAGGAATTTACGGGTCAAATAATGCGGGAAAAACTAATGTGATCAGATGCATTCTTGCAATTTGGAATGTACTGGTAAATAGAGGTTGTGTTGCCGCTAGTAATCTTTTTACGGGTAATCCGGTTGTTGAATTAGGTGTAACCTTCATCTTTGAGAGAAGAGAGTTTGCGTATGACTTCGAGTTCGATACGATGAAGAGAGAGTTTATTTACGAGTATTTTTGCGAGATATCCAAGGATGTCTATGCGAATGAAAAAAGGTCAACATGGTTACTCAAAGATGTAAAGAATAACAAGTTTGAAGCAGCAGATGAAAAGCTACGCAACACGGCTGGAATGGTTGCAAGAAACAATATTCTAATGTATTTGCTTGATACGTCTCAATTTGAACACATGGATGAAATGAAGCGTATTCTTACGGGATTTGCTAGCAAGATCGATGTTATCGATATGAATAACATTCCGCTTCAAAAAACGATAGAAATATTAAAGAATAAGAATTCCATTTGCGAAAAGATGGTTAATTTCATCAAGAATGCCGATCTGTATATGGATGATTTTTATTTTGCGGATCCCCAGATGATCAAGATTGAGCAAACTCAAGGGGAAATAAAACCACAAGAAGATGTTCTTAACATCCCGAGTCTATTGTTGGAGCAAATTCGACTTACCAGCGTATACAAAGGAGTGTCGGTTCCGTCTCTCTTATTTGATTCGACGGGAACGAAGAAAATTGCCGCTCTGGCAAGTTATATTATCGAGGCCTTGGAGGATGGGCGAATACTAATCGTTGATGAGCTAGATAGCAGCATTCATTTTAAACTAACCAGGGCCATTGTAAATATGTTCAATAACGAGTTGAATGATAAGGCGCAGATGATTTTTACGGTGCACGATATTAATCTCATGGATTGCAAAAAGATGTTCAGAAAAGAACAGATTTGGTTTGTGCATAAAGATGAAGAGGGTGTTTATCTTTATTCATTGGCGGAGTTTACGGCTCAAGATGGAGTGAGGGATACTACCGATATCATAGAAAAATATAGGAAAGGTGCTTTAGGCGCGCTTCCTGATCCCGAATTGATAAATTCGTTACTAGAGATTCGGGGAGAAAGAGGTGCGAATGAATAGTTTACCTTCCATTCAGACTGGAATATTAGTGTGCATTATCTGTGAAGGGCCAGAGGAATACGATTATTTGAGCAGAATCAAAGAACTTGGTGTTTGGGATAAGGGCTACCGTGTTGACCTGATAAATGCTGGAGGGAATGGAAATTTGCCGGCTCGTTACCAAGACAAGTATCAAAATGGGTCATATGATGTCGTTCTTGTTTTCTGCGATACTGACAAGAAACCTTTTGAGCAATACAAAGATATTAAAGGAAAAATAAACAGATTCCATGGAAAAGATGACATTGCTGATTTGGTCATAATGTATGGGAATCCGTGCACAATGCAGGTGATCATTCAACATTGGGGTGAGATTAGCCTTAAGTCGCCTGCCAAGCGTACTAATGCTCGAATCATCGAAGAATTGACTGGAATTGAAAACTACGATGCGCATGCTGAACAACGAGCCCAAATGATGCAAATGATTGATAAAGAGAATTATTTGTTGATGATGAAGCGCGTTTCTGAAATGCCGTCAGATGATACGGTTGTCGGAAGCTCTAATTTTGATGCATTTATGAATTGCTTATCTGGAGACAATCACGAATGGATTGAAAAAATTAATAAAGCCATAGAAACGTAGGTTGGCTATGATAAGGTTATTAGAAACTTGACTAGTTTCTTAACATGTATGCCGGAGATGATAAAGCAAGAATGTTTTAAGGAGGCCGATTATGCTAAAAGATATAGCAACAATACGAATTCAAGGAGCCAACTTTGATTCTCCAACCTCTCTTTCTTTGTTCGAACCGAAAGATGGAAAGGATAAGGCAGGCAATACTATCTTTAATGAAAAGCCAACAGAAATCTGTCCATGTACGACCGTGCATTGCTTGGTGAGAGAAATAAAATCTAAGATTTCAGTGCTATAAAAGGAGTTACTATGAGATATCCAGAAAACACATTACAATCCTGGACCAATCCGCTTTCAGAAACAGAAGAAAACAGGGTCGAAAATACAATTAGAATGATAAGGGATGCAATCCAAAGTAAGGATGAATTATCTAATGTGGAGTTTGAGATTTTTGCTCAAGGGTCATACGCTAATAATACTAATGTTCGACAGAATAGTGATATAGATATTTGTGTAATGCTTAAATCATCATTTTATACGAATTATGAAGAGGGAACGTCTTCGGCTGATTTTGGATACACTGATGGGGGAATGAGTTTTGATGATTTTAGAGAGTATGTTATTGACGCACTTAGGTCGAAGTTTGGATATGCTAGTGTTTTACCCCAAAATAAATGTATAGACATAGATGCAAATAGTTATCATGTAAATGCTGATGTAGTACCTGCATTACAGTATAGAGATTACAAGATTATTCATAGTCGCAATAAAGATAGATTCGTTGAAGGAATAAAATTCTTTTCACAAACAGGTGCCCCGGTTATCAATTATCCCAAAGACCACATTAGTAACGGAAGAAAAAAGAATAACGATACAAATTACAAGTTTAAGAAATTGGTTCGTATAATGAAACATATCCGTAATGAAATGGTTTCCGATGGCAAACTTAATGGTGAAATAATCACATCATTTTTGGTTGAATGTTTGGTTTGGAATGTTCCTAATTCACATATAACAAAATATGATTCATGGAACGACACATTACAAGATTCTATAGCCTATTTATGGAATGCGATTAATGATGGTAACGCTGATGAGTGGGGTGAAGTGAGCGAACGGTTATATTTATTTAGAGGACGTAAATGGACTATGCAGGACACCAAAGATTTCTTGGGAAAAATGTATAATTATTTGGAGTTTAAATAATATGAAAAACGCATTAGATAAACTTATAAAAATTGGAGTCTGGATTACTGTAATTCTGTTTATTATTCGGTGTATCCCATCAATGGGTGTGTTGATCGCTGCGTGGAGATCAAGAGATTATCTTGGTTTCGCATATAACGTCGCTAGTTATGTAGGAGAAGCAATTGCAGTTGGATTCATCATAATAAAACTATTTGATGTGTGGATTTGGAAATGGAAACCTTTGCGTAAACTGCATGGTATTCCGGTCTTGGCTAAAGATTATAAAGGAAAACTTTCCTCTAGTTTTGATAAGAAAGACTATAAGGGTAACCTAACTATAAAACAGACATTTTCAAGGATAAGCATTAAATTTATGTCGAATGAGAGCTTTAGTTACAGCATTGTTGCCTCAATCATAGATAACAACGATACCAAGCAACTAATTTATACTTATCATAATGATCCAAAAGCAACTATACAAGAGAGAAGTCCTATTCATTATGGAACGGCTATTTTATCCGTTGACAATGTGGGGAAAATAGAAGGGAACTACTTCACGGGTAGGGGATCTGTTGGCTATATGACATTTACGGCTGTGTCCGATGTTGATAAGAAAAAGTAGTTACAGTAGTCCGTTTGGGCTGTAGTTACCACTATTGGAGGGCAATTCTTTGCACATTATGCCTTGAAATGCCGTTTCGGACGAAAAAACCGGATAAGTAGCAAGCGTTGAAAAGTAAGGCTAAAACACGGCATTTATACTTATTATCATGGACAATCTCATATTGTTCTCGATATGGAGGTTCTGATGAAAACCCATGAACAATTCATTCAAGAGATGAAACTTAAGCATCCTGGAATCGTAATAGTTCATTGACTAGCCGAACCCTACAAATCGTGTCCACTATATAGGGAGCATTATACAAGTCTGCCCCTCACGACGCACCCTCAAGAAGACAGACCCTCAACAAGTTTGGTTACCCGGAAAATGCCATGTATGAGCTTACTTGTTTATAGTGGGTAAATTCCAGTTATGCAGTATTGATAGGATTCTGCAGGGATAGTTTTGCCAGATCCCATTGGTATCGTTCGTTATTATAGTAATCCATCCAGTCATCGATGGACGCTTTTGCGTCCATAAAGGATTTCCAGTCATGCACGTATGGCTTGAGTTCATCTTTCATGTGGCCAAAGAAGCTTTCCTGAGGAGCGTTATCCCAACAATTTCCTTTGCGGGACATGGATTGCCGGAAGCCCTCATCTTTTAGTTTTTCGATAAAAGCATTACTGGTATAATGAGCCCCTTGATCGCTATGAACGATGGTTGTGTTATCCAGTTCTGCACCATACTGCCGGCACATTTTGTTAACTGTCTCTATGACAAAATCCACCTTCAGATTCTCGCTCAATTCATATGAAAGTGCTTGATGCGTGTATGCATCCATTATAGGGGAAAGATAGCAAACACCGCCCTGATAATGTAAATAGGTGATATCCGTTAGCAAAACTTTCCTTGGGCCAAACTTCCGAAACTGCCGCTGTAAAATGTTATCTGCCACATTGTTGGTTTTCATCGCCATTGCCATTCTACGATAAGGATTCGGACCTCGAATAGGACACTCCAAGCCGTATTTAGTCATAAGCCTTCGGATTTTCTTGATATTCATTATAACCGGTTGCTTCAAATGCAGCAGGCGCATGTAGATACTTTTCGCACCTTTCTTATACCCGCGAAAATCATAAGCCTGCTTGATGAGTACAAAATCTGATGCGTCAGTTTCTTCCCGGGTTTTTCGGACAGGAGCCGCTTCAATCCATGCATAATATCCTGACCTTGATACACCGGCAATACTACACATTTCACTGATACTCAGTCTGTTATTATCGCCTTGAAGGGCTTCATGGATGAGACGATATTTTACTTCGGCCGGTGCTTGGATTCCCATTCTTTCTGAGCCTCCAAATTGGCCATTTGAATTTTTTTTAAAAACTCGACTTCCTGTCTGGTATAAGCAAGTTCATTCTCAAGCCGTTTAATTCGTTGGGTCGTACTTTCTTCTCTATCTGGATTGGAGTGCCGATAGTTGTTACTGCGCAAGTCTGAGAATCCATTTTCCTTTGCAGCTTGCTTATTGAGTGTGTATCGAATCCCATCGATTCGACTTTGGCCCAGTATCCCCGGGTCTATTCCGCCTTTTTGCAGCGTATGGCAAATGGATCTGCCGTTCTGTTTTTCCAAATACAGCAGTTCCTTGAATTCCTTCGTGAATCTGACGGTCGTTTCGGAAACAGATGCAACATTAGGATTGTTTCTCAGAATCTCCATCTCCCTTTTTGAAAAGGGATTCGTGTGTGTTTGTTTCTTCATATGTATCCATTCCTTTCCGTCCTATGGCTGGATACATTTTACCACACAAATCTACTCCTGAAAACTGTCCACTTCTAAGGGCGTTCACCTAATTCCACTGTCCGAAGACAAGGACCCCCCTAAACTTGATGTGTCCATTTTTCAGGGTACAGTTTACAAAAGCGACAATAAGCCTCAAAACGGGCCGATTTTGCCCCGAAAACGGCGAAAACCCGGTCAAAAGGCCGG
>JAEEGH010001650.1_pt1 | contig 63232 bp, 56 predicted proteins | sample 9134181 | NCBI WGS metagenome assembly JAEEGH01 (sample SAMN16246544, study PRJNA631951) | gut metagenome | biome: gut microbiome; feature: rumen; material: DP-attached | host: Bos | place: Iran: Karaj | collected 2018-10
GTTTATCAGCTCCATGATGCTTTCTGCTGTGTGTTTTTGGTCTTCCATAACGAGATAACGAAAAAATCAGTCCATTATTGTACTAGAGCGAAAAATATTCATCCCCCACCCACATTTCACCCCACCTTCGCCCCTCCTGCCCCCCGCGAACTCCCGAATTTGCATATATGGCTTTAAAGTACTTTGTCGCTCCTAGAACCGAATATGAACCCCATATCGAGCGACGATTTAGCGAAGAACGGTGAGAGTCACGAGGGGGAAAAGGCGATATGTCCCGAAAAAAATGTATCTTTGCATCGTGAACGTGGACGAGGCTACGACGACGTAACAAACTAATACTGTTGACATTTAATACGATTGCCCATATGAGAAAGTGTACCCTACTCTTGATAAGCCTGCTGCTCTGCGTGCCGACCATGGCGCAGACCCCGTGGCGCACCGTCGACTCGCTTGTGAAGGCCAAGGCCTACGCCGATGCCTACACCCTGTTGCAGCAAAACTACGACCATGCCAAACAGCATGGCCGGTCCTACGACCTGCTGCGGGCCGCCTACAGCATGGCTGAAATAGGCAAGGCGTACCCTCCAAAACAAAACGATGAGTCGCTGTTCCGCCACACCCTGCCCTACCTCGACACGGCGGAGAGGGCCCTGTGCCACACCTTGATAGCCAACATCTATGCCACAGCGATTCTCAACCGCCGAAGTGCACATGAGACGGAAAGCACCCCCCCATGCCACACCGACCCGGCCGACACGGTGTATGGGCTGTGGTGCACTTCGCGGCTGGCCGACAGCATCTGGAGCCACACCTCGGAAGCACTCTCCAATCCCATAAAGCTACTAAAAAACAAGCGGATAGCCGACTACGACTATCTGACGCGGCACGACACGGTGAACGACTACGCCGACCTCACCCTCTACGAGGCGGTGGCCTACGCCGCCGTGCACAACATCGAGAGCAACAGCCTGCTGTTCAACGGCACCGACTTCGTCTACAGCGACAGCCTATACAACGTCCTATGCGCCCCCACCCATCTCGCCACCATGACCATTCCCCAAGGCGGCACAGCGCGACATAAGCTCCAACTGCTGAAAGAGGTGGCGCAATTCCTGATAAGTCAAAAGGCCGACACCGCCTCGGTGCGGTGGCAGACGCTGTGTCGCGAGTTGCGTGCATTCCTCCACCACTACTCCCTCGGCTGGCATCGGGGGACAGTACGCAAGGCAAGCCATTCCCCAGCCCTGGACATCAACATCAACCCTATCCTATCTCCCGACGAAGAGGCCTTCTTCACCTACGACGGGGACAGCACCACCACGATGTATATCCGTATCATACACTCCATTAGCGACACATTGAAAGAGCTCCCACAGCGGCAGCACCTCGAATATGCCTTGTCGCAGCCCGTGCTGCACTCCTTCGCGGTGAAGGTATCCCCACCGAAAGACAAGAGCACGAAGAACCGCTACAGCTTTCCCTCATTGCCTGCGGACAAGTATGCCCTGCTGGTCTCCGACCGCCCATTCCCTGCCCGACTCAACAAGAAAGGCGACGCACAGCCCATGTCGCTCGGACCAATGATGGGCCACCCTGACAACGATACGGAGATTATCATGGACGGCAGGGAGCCCTCGGTATTCATGTACACCTTCGCCTTCCAGCCTATCGCCATAGAGCCCATACAAGGGACAAGCGGACAGGGCGTAGTGCTGCTCACCTCCACGGGCGAACCTGTCGGCGGCATCACCGTCACCTTGCGGGGGAAAGTGACGCAGAATGGCATACCCACTGGCGACAGCATCGTCCTCACCACCGTCACCGACAGCCTGGGACGCTTCGACTTCGGCAAACTGATGCCCCTAGGCGAAGGCGTCAAGCCCACCTACAGCACCACCTACCAAGGCTATACCGCCACACTAGAAAATATTGACGACTGGTTCTTCCATAGAATTAGAGCCTTGGCAGAAGAGGAGGAAGGGGCCGACACGGTGGTGTCGTTCTTCCTCAACGCCAAGACCTACCGCTTTTCCGACACGCTCCGCTTCACCCTCATGGCGCAGCAAAAGGCCGCCGGCAGCAAGGCCAACTACACCCCCGTTCAGCACAGCACCTTCCGCGTGGTGATGAATGACGGCAAATTGTACGACACCATCACCACCATCCTGCTCACCACCGACGACATGGGGTGGGCCGAGGGGAGCATCGCCCTGTCGCAAGTGCTTGATGAGACAAAGGAATACAATGGCAACCTTGCCCTTGTAGTCAACAACTACGACGACGATAGAATAGGGCTTGCATGGTTCAAGGTAGAGGACTATAAACTGCCCACCATGTCCATGACCCTAGAGACCACGAGCGACACCCACCACTATGGCCAGCCCGTGCACATCGAGGGCTTAGTCAACTCGCGCAGCGGTGCCACGGTGTCGCCCACCACAGTGTCATACACACTGAAGCAGACGTTTGACTACGCAAACTGGACGAAAGACGTGGGCAACGAACACGAGGGGACGTCATTCATCGTCAGCTCGGGCCAGCTGCCCTTAGGACCCGACGGCAGCTTCAGCTACCGGTTCGTTCCCGTTAAGTACGACTACCTTCCCTACCGCGACGGAGAGCATGCCTTATACTATTTCAGCGTCACCGCCACCGACCCAGCAGGCGAGACAATGACAAAGGAGCTTAAGATTTCGGTGGGCGACCAAGTCGGCCACATCGACCTCAGCACCGCCTACCGGCCGGGCATTATGATCCCCCTCAACTATAATGAAAACTATATCGGCGGGCTGGATGACATCTATGTCGGCTGCCGCAGCCTCGACAACGACCATCTGGCCGTTCCCGCCCGCCTCACGATAGAGGCCGAAAAGAATAGCACCGTTGTGTGGCAGGGCGACATGGAGATTCCCGACAAAGAGACACCGCTCTCCGACCTTGTCCCGCCCATCGACCTGCCCAACGGGCACCTACGCTTCATTGTCACCTGTGCCAACCCGCACTTACACCCCGACACACTACGAGTAACGCACCTGGGCTTCGATGCCCCCATGCCGCTCGACAGCCTGACACTCTTTGCCTCGGTGGAGAAGAGCGAATACCACGTCGGTGATACGATGCGAGTGCGTGTGGGCAGCGCCACGAAGGTTTCGGCATTGCTGCTCATATCGCGCAACGACAGCATCTTCCTCTTCCGCCATCTGTGCCTCGACAAGGGCTTTGCCCAAATCGCCTTGCCCGTCGACCAACGGTACAGGGGCGAAATGGGTGTCTCCGTTATCACCTACCACCACGGGCAGCGGATTGTCGGGAGTTCCAACATCCGAGTATGGTCACCCCGACTCCCAAAACTGAAGCTGGAATGGATAGAACCCAAAGCCTTTAGCCTCACGCCTGAAAGTCCCGACTTCTATGTGCAGCGGCTTTTCGCCGGTGCCCCCGTCCACTGGCGGCTACGGCTGACCGACTCGCTCGGCAACCCCGTGCAGTCGGCACTGGCACTCACCACCTACGACGATGCCCTAGGATACGACGAACTATTCTCTGGACGCAGAGACTACGAGCCATTCAACTACAACTGCAGATTCCAAGACCAAGAGCTCACCTCTAACCGCTCGCGGCTGAACTACACATGGTGGAAAGAAGATAAGCAACGGCCTTTCTTCACCCTACAGAGACTAAACCGCAGCCGACGCTTCCAAGACCGGGAATACTACATCGACAAGCCGATGGTCAAGTCCCTCCTATCGGTAGGCACTACGGGCTTCGACGTTCTGTATTGTATCTCATCCACGATAGAAGGCACCCCGCTGGGCAAGGCATACAATCAGGCAATCCCGAAGGGCATATTACGCACCGACCTGTCGCCCTACGGGCCGTGGTTCGGCAACCTGCACAGCGACCGCGACGGCATAGTGGACCTTCGTTTCAACGCTCCCCAACGCCTCGCCCGCTGGATGCTCGACGGCGTTGCCATGGACAGGCAAGGCTCCATTGCACGGACATTCAACATCTTTACCACCTACCGCGACATCATGCTGATGCCCAATGTGCCGCCGTTCCTCTATGCAGGTGACAGCACTGCCCTGAATGTCCGCATAGACCGCATCGACAATTCCACCATGGGTGACCTGGCCGTCAGCCTCTACAAGGGCACCAAGGCAAAAGGTAGGCCGCATACCGCAGCCCTACCCGCCGGAGCATCACAGGCGCAGTTCCCCCTCACGGCACCACGCACGTTGTTTCACTTTACCTCGAAGCATCGCGACTACACCCTCACCATCAGCGACCCACAGCGTGGCGACAGCAATCTTGACGCGCAGACGGCAGGCGTAGACATACTGCGGCATCCCCGATTACACGGCAACACCTATCCACTCACCCAAGCTGACTACCACATCCTGCAATCCCGCACGACAAAACTCTTTGACTGGGACACCTATAGCCCATCAGATCTAAAAGACATCTTCGACTCGCTCTATTGTGCAGCCGTGTACCACAACGACCATGCCGTGGACACGCTGATACGTATTCTTGAGGAGATACAGCTGCCCAGCGGTGGTTGGCCCTGCCTGAAGCATCAGACCTATATCTTCAACGAAATATACTCACTGGATTACCTGATGACTCTCATACGGATTGAAAACGAATGCCCTCACGTGCGCATTCCCGAATCGTTTAATATACAACGCTTCATGCAGATTGTCGACAACCTGATGTTCCGCTACTGGAAACAACACCCCGACTCGAAACAAGGTGCCATGATGTGGTGTACCGTGCACGACCACTATGCGCAATACGCCCTTGACCCGATGTACTACACCATGCGCGACAGCCTCTATGCCAACATTAAGCGGAAACCAGACCAATCAGACATACTGCTACTACACCGCCACGGCGATACCGCCTTAGCGCACAAATTGGCAGAGAACATTGTGCAATCGTCGGTCTACGATGCCCAACGACCTGAACTGGGACGCTACTGGATAGGCTATGGCATCACTGAAGAGACGCTGCTGGAATACATCGACATCTTCGAGAAGGTGCTGTGCGACACCATCCTTGCCGACCAAGTGCGCCAGCGCATACGCTACCTAGCCCCCACGAAGGTGTGGTACGGCACCGAAAAAGCACGGCTGACAAGTCATGGAATGGTTCGTAACCTAGACTGCACCAAAGAACTAGCCGACAGCCATATCACCCTCACGCGCGAGGTGAGGACAACGGACAATGCAGACTCAGGCGATTCACCCTACGGGCAGTGCACCATACGGCTGACCGTCACCATCGACCGTCCCATGAGCCACCTGTACTTACGCTCGCCCTACGCCGCCTGCTTCGCATCTCATGGAGAAGTGCGTTTCGTGGCCTCCAGCACTGAGAAACTGAACAACATTAGTGTCAAATCGGTGGATGCCCGTCTGGGGTCTGTCGCCACGCAGTTTGTCGGCGCACCCGACTGTCTTGACATATACATCAAGGAACTCCCTGCCGGCACCCACACGCTGGAATACACCGTCACCACCGACCGCACAGGACGTTTCCACCTGCCACCCGCCACGGTGCAATGCCTAGCCCTCCCATGGCATGAGGCTAAGAAAGGACTGCTCCAGGCCGCCACAGAGGCTGAGACGATACGGCGGTAGATAAAAGTCGGAGTAATCGGAATTATCGGAGTGGTCGGAATAATCAGAATAATCCGACCACTCTAATTACCACGATAAAGCACTATCTCATAGCACTATCCACCCCATCGCCCAATTGCTGACAACAGCGGTGGAAAAAAGTGTCTTTTTTTTCGCAAATAAGGTACTGATATGTCAGAAAAATTTCGTATTTTTGCAATTTCTTATTGACTAAATATTCAGTACCTAAAAATGAGTGATACAGCACAAAACAAGTCAGACTACAGCGCGAGTAATATTACCGTATTAGAAGGCCTCGAGGCCGTGCGGGTGCGTCCCGCCATGTATATTGGCGACGTGAACTTCCGCGGCCTGCACCATCTGGTGTACGAGGTGGTGGACAACTCCATCGACGAGGCGTTGGCAGGCTTCTGCAACAAGATATATGTCAGCATCAACGAGGATAACAGCATCACCGTTGAGGACAACGGCCGCGGCATCCCCGTGGACATGCACGAGAAAGAGCACCGTTCAGCCCTTGAGGTGGTGATGACGGTGCTGCACGCTGGCGGCAAGTTCGACAAGGGCAGCTACAAGGTGTCCGGCGGTCTGCACGGCGTGGGTGTGAGCTGCGTCAACGCACTCAGCGACCACATGATTGTGAACGTCTACCGCAACGGCAAGACCTATCAGCAAGAGTATAGCAAGGGCAAGCCGCTCTATCCCGTGAAGGAGGTGGGCCCCGCCGACAAGACCGGCACCCGCATCACATTCCACCCCGACAGCACTATCTTCACCACCACCGTATACGACTACAACACGTTGCTGGAGCGTATGCGCGAGCTGGCATACCTGAACAAAGGCATCGACATCACCATCGAGGACCGACGCCAGACTATGTCTGGAGATAATAAAGCTGACGCGGAGGGGGATTCCACCCCTGTGCGGAGCGACCACTTTTACAGCGAGATGGGTCTGCGCGACTTTATCGCCTATCTCGACGAGAACCGCGAGAAGCTGATGCCCGAGGCTATCTATATCGAGGGTGAACGCAGCGGCATCCCCATCGAGATTGCCATGCAGTATAACAACACCTACAACGAGAACATACACAGTTATGTGAACAACATCAACACCCACGAGGGAGGCACGCATCTGGCAGGCTTCCGCAGCGGTTTGACCCGCACGCTGAAAGCCTATGCCGACAAGAGCGGCATGCTGGCAAAGGCGAAGGTGGACATCAGCGGCGACGACTTCCGCGAAGGCCTGACCGCCATCATCAGCGTGAAGGTGGCGGAACCCCAGTTCGAGGGACAGACCAAGACCAAGCTGGGCAACAACGAGGTGCGTGGTGCAGTGGACAGCGCGGTGAGCGAGATGCTGGAGAACTACCTAGAGGAGCACCCCAACGAGGCAAAGACTATCGTGGAGAAGGTCATCCTTGCCGCCCGCGCCCGTCAGGCCGCCCGCAAGGCTCGCGAGATGGTACAACGCGGCAATGTGTTCAGCAGCGCGGGACTGCCCGGCAAGCTGGCCGACTGCCAAGATGGCGACCCGGCGATGTGCGAGATTTACTTTGTTGAGGGCGACTCAGCAGGCGGAAGTGCCAAGCAGGGCCGCGACCGTCGCTATCAGGCCATCCTGCCTTTGCGAGGCAAGATTCTGAACGTGGAGAAAGCCATGCGCCATCGTGCTTTCGAAAGCGAGGAAATACGCAACATCTATACTGCCCTCGGCGTGACCGTCGGCACTCCAGAAGACAGCCAGGCATTGAACCTCTCGAAACTGCGCTACCACAAAGTCATCATCATGACCGATGCCGATGTCGACGGCGCGCATATCGACACGCTGATGCTCACCTTCTTCTTCCGCTATATGCCAGAGCTGATTGAGAACGGCTACGTATACCTTGCCACTCCCCCACTCTACCTCGTCAAGAAGGGAAACAAGAGTTTCTACTGCTGGAGCGAAGAGGAACGCGAACGTGCAATGGAAGCCGTAGGCGACAAGGGCGTGCACGTGCAGCGGTACAAAGGTCTGGGTGAGATGAACCCCGAGCAACTGTGGGAGACCACCATGGACCCGGAGAACCGCCAACTGCGCCAAGTGACCATCGAGAACGCCGCCAGTGCCGACCGCGTGTTTAGCATGCTGATGGGCGACGACGTGCCTCCCCGCCGCGAGTTCATCGAGCGGAACGCCACATACGCCACAATCGACGCATAATAATCTTAAACCTAAAAATACAATCTTATGGATAAGCGAAATTTATTGCTGATTAGTAACTCCACCATGCGTGGCGAGGCTTACCTCGGCTGGTGCAAGGACATAATTGCCGATTTCTGCCGTCGGCACAACGTTAAAAAGGTGCTCTTTGTGCCTTATGCCGGCGTGTCACTCGCCGAAGGCGGACTAACCAAGAGCTACGATGCCTATGAGGCAAAGGTGGCAAAGGTCTATGCCGAATTTGGCGTAAAGTTGACCAGCGTACACCACAAGGCTCTGCCCATCAACGCCGTCTACGACACCGACTGTGTAGCGGTTGGTGGTGGCAACACATTCCACCTAGTACGCCAGCTGCAGCGCACTGGCTTAATGCAGGCCATCCGCCAGCGCGCCTTCGACGGCATGCCCTACATGGGCTGGAGCGCCGGCAGCAACGTGGCAGGCCCCACCCTCTGCACCACCAACGACATGCCTATCGTCATGCCCGACTCGTTCGACTGCATGGGCCTCGTCCCCTTCCAAATCAACCCCCATTACACAGACTTCTTCGACCCGAAGCATGGTGGCGAAACCCGCGATGACCGCCTGAAAGAGTATATCATGGTCAATCCCAAGGCCACCGTTGCCGCCATCCGAGAGGCGACCGCCCTGCTGCTTGAGAACGGCAACCTCTCCCTCATTGGCAAGCCCAACAAGATGAAAGTCTTCAAGACCAACATCGCTAACACACAGGAACTCCCTCTCAATGCCGACATCAATTTCCTTTTAAAAGCATAAATCTATGAAATGGTTTTTTAAATGCTTCAAGCAGTACGCCGACTTTAGCGGTCGCGCCCGCCGGAAAGAATACTGGTGGTTTGAGGTAATCAACTTCATCATCATGATGGCATTGATGATAGGCTTTTGCATTCCCATCTTCAAGATGGGCTTTAATTCAGCTGCCACAGGTGTGGAAGACTTTGACGAAATGGAGGTAATGCTCACCGCGATGAAAAGTCCGTTCCTGTATATCTACCTCATCTACTACCTTGCAGTAATCATTCCCAGCCTTGCCGTCATGGTGCGTCGCCTGCACGATATCGGCAAATCAGGCTACTGGGCATTTCTCATCGTCGGTGGCTCACTGCTCGCTACTGTGGCTCAATACCTTCAGGTCACCAGCACCATTGCATACGTCATCCTTGCCTTGGTAAGTCTTGTCATCTGCATTATTGGACTTGTGTGGATGTTCACCAACTCCGACTACGGCCCCAATAAGTATGGTCCTAATCCAAAAGGCGAAGGTAACCCGACAGAGGAAGTACCTACCACCACTGAATAGCCATGTGTACAGTAAGCATAACCGTCAACGAGGCGGCTATCCGCCGCATCAACCCTTCGCTGACCAGCAAGGAGGCCATCGGACAATGGCTGCAACGACAAGTCGACACCATGTTGGAAGACCTATCCGACATTGCCGAAGAGCCTCCTTGCTGCTATAATTCCGTTGAAGAAGTAATTTCCGAAACACAACGGCGCATGGAGAACATTGAAAGCGGTAAGACCAAAATGACTCCTCACGAAGAAGTCCGACAAAGAATGGAGAATCTGATTGCCTCGTATGCGAATTGAATGGAGCGACCAAGCATTAGACGACTTATCGGATATTTTGCACTATGTCGTTGACTATTTCGGTGAGGCCATCGCATACAGAGTCAATAAAGAAATTAATGACGATGTAGATACCCTTGCCCAGTTCCCAATGATGGGAAGAGTTTTGTTTTTCAATAGGACAAGGAACATCACCTATCGGACTTTCTCAACGAGACACTACAAAATCGTCTATTACATAAAAGACGACGTTTTAAAGATAACCCTGCTTTGGAATAACCGTCGTGACAGCAAAGCGTTGAAACGACAACTATCCAGCATAGAGAAGTAGCCAAGAATCTCCCTGAAGAGCCAATAATACAAGCAGAGGGTAACCCCTGTTTGTATTTTTTGCCTCCTTTGCTTTCCATTACATTGTATATCTACGGCTCAGAATTACCAATTATCGTTTCACCATCGGTAATAATATCGACATTCTCCCCTTTTTCAAGATACCAAACCTGCTGAACCCATTTCGCATAACTATTTGAGCCAAACTTATACTGAAGTTTAACCTTTATCTTTTCCGAGTGATCATTTGCAACGAATGCATATTTCTGCCCGACAGTTATGTTGTCTATCATGTTTGTCATAACCCGACTACCAGATGCATCGTATTCAGACAATATGACATTGTACTCAGATGCACCAGGCATACCATAATTGTCAACAAACGTGTACGTGGTGTCTTTTTGGCAACCAAAAAATAACGTCATGGCGACAATACATAAGCATAAAGAAATTTTTCTCATACATGTTTCCCTAATACGTGTCGGGCACAACTTTAAATCACTCTCCCGCACCTCGATGAGCAAAATCAATTAAAGAAGCGTGGTGCTGATACGCCACTTCTTCTTGTGGAGGTTGTGAGAAAGACCTTGCTTGCCGAAATGGATTTCAGTCCACGCTATACGCGTGAACCGTCACACTGTTCTTGCAAGCATAGGAAGGTTCTCACATTTCCACAAGCCAGAACAAGCATAACGCTTCGCGATTCCCTGTTGAAATCGAGTGCAAAAATACGAACTTTTCTTGACATACAAAAATATTTTTTCTCATTTGTTCAAAAATGTGTAATTTTGCAGTCGAAAACAACAAAGAATATACAATATGACAAAATACATCGGTGCACACGTAAGCGCGTCAGGCGGTGTGAGTAACGCCATCCTCAATGCTGAGGCGATTGGTGCCAATGCCTTTGCTCTCTTCACCCGCAACCAGCGCAGCTGGGTCAGCAAACCCCTCGGCCAAGAGGAAATCTACGGTTTCCGCCAACTGCTCACAGAGCGCGGTTTTGAGCCTCAATACGTTCTACCCCACGACAGCTACCTCATCAATCTCGGCTCTCCCGACGAGGAGACACTGCAAAAAAGCCGCAATGCCTTCCTCGACGAGATGCGTCGTGCAGAACAATTGGGGCTGACCATGCTCAACTTCCACCCCGGCAGCCACCTGAACAAGGTTAGCGAGGAAGAATGCCTCGACCAGATTGCCCGCGAGGTGAACGCCGCCTTAGCTCAGACCGAAGGCGTCACCGCCGTTATCGAAAACACCGCTGGGCAGGGCACCAACCTCGGATGGAAGTTCGAACACATAGCCCGCATCATCGAGGGCATTGACGACAAGAGCCGTGTCGGCGTCTGCATCGACACCTGCCATACCCTAGCCGCAGGTTACGACCTCAGCAACGAGATGGGCTATCAATTCTGTTTTGAGGATTTTGAAAATATCATTGGCTTGCGTTATCTCCGCGCCATACATCTCAACGACAGCAAGAAAGGCTCCGGCTCCCACGTCGACCGCCACGAGACTCTCGGCAATGGATTCCTCGGCAAAGAATTCTTTGTCCGCTTCATGCACGACTCCCGTTTCGACAATATGCCCATCATCCTCGAGACTCCTGAGCCCTCACTTTGGGCACAGGAAATCAATTGGCTGCGCAGCCTATAGAATCGCATTCCGTTTCATCATAATAAGGGGGTGCCCAACATGTTTGGACACCCCTAACTTTTTGCAGCCGCATGTGTGGCCCAAATACTTATCGCACAAGCGTCACGGTACCTTTGCGCTGATGACGGAAACCATCCTTATCAGTATAGTAGACCACGTAGACATACGCTGCCTGAGGCAATTCGCGACCCCAATGCTTGCCGTCCCAACCTTCATTAATATCAGTTGTTGCAAACACCTGGGCACCAGAACGGTTAAAGACTGTCATCCGATAGTTGGTCAACACGTCGCCAGGATGGTTCAATCGGGCGCGGAAGACATTGATTTCGGCATCGTCGGACGCGGGCATAAACACATTGGGCAGCCACAATATCGTATCTTCAAGTCCGAATGTAGTAGGCGACTTGGTCTGCGACTTGGCTGGTTCCGATGCCACCGTAGACGTATTCACACTAGGCTGAGTCTCAACTGGGGCCGCTGCCACCACTGGTACCACTTCGGAGACTGGCTTGCTAATAGGAATAGCCTGCATGGGTTGTGTTGTCACAGAGGGCTGCGACACTACAGCCGTCACCTCGGCCTGTGTTGCGGGCATCAATGCAACTGGTTCCGTTACCACAGCCTGCTCGGTCTTAGCAGGCTCGGGGGGCACCGTTGAGGCATTGATTGCTACCACCTCAGTCGCAACAGGTTCCTTAAGCATAGGCTCAACTGCCACCTCCTCACTGGGCATCACCTGCGCCACATCGGGCATAGCCATCTGAGTCGTGCTATCGCCCTTACTGCCGGGCCACAACACCACGCCAACTACCGCCAGAGCCACCACCACGACACCTGCGGCAGCAGTCCATGCCTGTCGGCGCACCGCACGGCGACGCATCGTCTTCTCAATTCTCTCCCACACCTCAGGGTCGGGAGCCTCAGCATAATTCTTCAACTTCTCATTCATTGTCAAATCCTTTCATATTAAGTCTTTTAATTATCATTCTTTTGGCACGTGCCATCTGGCTTCTCACCGTCGCCATGGGCAATTTGAGCCGTTTTGCAATCTCCTCATACGAAATCTCTTCCACAGCATGCATATTAAACACCACCCTCAGCCGCTCCGGCATCGACTGCAACACCGCCACCACATCCTTTGCCCTACTATTCGTATAGTCTAAATCCAGCTCACCATCATCATCCACAGCTATGTCCGCCAAACTATTCGTATCGAAATACACAACCTGTGCATTGCTCTTGACGTAATCGACCGCCTGATTTACCATTATATGGTATACCCACGACTCCAACGACGACACGTCCTGCAGCTTGCCGATATTCTCATACACCTTGATGAAGCCGTCGTGTAGCACATCTTGGGCCTCGTCGCGCGAGTGCGTATAGCGCATACACACACCAAGCATCTGCGGTGCCAGCTCCTCATAGAGCTGTTTCATGGCCTTCGGATCCTTCTCCTGACAAGCCGCCACAATATGTTCTTTGTCGGCAATCATACGCTCTATAGACTGAAAAAAGTCGATTTTGTTGCACTTTTGCCAAAAAAAAATCGTTTTTTTTGCCAAAATCATTATTTTTCATCATTTTTCGTCCCAAAGACAATAATACAACACACTGAAATTCAAACCATAATAAACGATAATAATGCTTTGTAAAACAAAGTATAAAAATTCTTAAATTCTCTTACGCAATAAAAAACAAGCACTACAAGAGAGATTGCGTGATTGTCCATATATACAATTCTATTACAAAGTGTTATCTACATTAGTAGCCAAGATATGCTCACAAGACAAATAAAAATGATAATAAAGCAAATAAGCTGCAGAAAACGTATATGAGAAAAAACAAGTGCCATTGGAGCGACCTTTGGTAGGTCGAAAAAAAGGAAAATGGGGACGTAAAGGAGAGATTTTTTTTCGTATGTCAAAAAAAAGCGGTATTTTTGCAAATTGAAATCAGGAAAGTACATTGACATTCGAAAACGGCAACCGTCTCTATCGCCGGCGGCACGCGCAAGTGCGCCGCGGGAGGAAAGTCCGGGCAACACGAGCCACCATACTTCCTAACAGGAAGGCGGCAGGAAGGCAAGCGTCCTGCCGACAGCAAGTGCCACAGAAAGACAAACCGCCTACGGGTAAGGGTGCAAGCGCGAGGTAAGAGCTCACGACAGGCGACAGTGATGCCGCCCGATGGCAAACCTTATGGGTTGAAAGACCAAATATACCGGCAGTCAAGGGCTGGCTCGCCCGTTGCCGGGGGGTAGGTCGATAGAGGCCGACGGCGACGTCGGCAGTAGATTGATGATAGAGGCTGTCGCGTGCGACAGGACAGAACCCGGCTTACGTGGTTGCCGTTTTCTTTTTAATAGACAAAAGTATGAATACTTACAAACGAATGAAAAGGACTTTAGCCATATTGCTGCTGCCATGCTGCCTGCTGGCGGCTTGCTACAACGAGGGGCAGTTGGTGGTCAACCCCGCGCCGTTGGCACAATACCAGTTCAAGCCCACCGAGGCGCGTCTGCTGGAAGCTGCCAAGGCCTATGCCGAAGCCATCAACCAGAACCTTGACCAACGTGCCATCCACCCCGGCCTGTTTGCCGACTACGGCGTGGCATTGGCACGGCTAGGCCGACTTGAGCAGGCAAACACCATGTTCAACAACGAAAAGACTTTCTTTCCCAACAGCACCGCATATGTCGACTATCTCATCAACACCCTCACCCCCATGTACGCTGGCCGAGGGCACACCGACACCTCGCACATCGACCTCAAGTCCCTCGACACCATCCACGTCACCCTCACGCCCGAGGAGGAAGTATACCTACGGCAGCTGGAGGCCGACCCCGAATATCAAAAGTTACTGAAGCAACAGGCCAAGGAGGAGAAGGAGCAAAAGGCCCTCGAAACCAAGAAGGCCAAACGCGAGCAGGCTAAGGAGAAGGAGAAGGAGCGCAAGGAAAGAGCCAAGGCTAAGGAGCGCGCGCAGAAGGAGAAGGAGGCCGCCAAGCGTGCCGCCGACAAGGCAAAAAAGGAGGAAGCAAAAGCTGCCGAGAAAGCCAAACGCGAAGCAGACAGAGCCAAGAAAAGAGAATCGAAGAACCAAGAAAAAGGCCAACAATCATGAAACACCCCCTCATACTCATAACCGCCACGCTGATGCTCCTATGCTCGTGCAAGAGCGAAAAACGCATCGCTACATACGAAGACCTATACAAGGAACAGCCATTTGTCATTATGCTGGCACCCCCGCAGGACAAGGCGCAGCGCCTGCTTCCCAAAACCACGCAGGACCAAGTGCTGAACGACGAGATGACCATTGCCGCACAATTCGTGCGCCAAACTGCCGCCAAGCCGCTGGCCGACCAAGGCTACTATGTGTTGGCCCCCCTTGTCACCGACGTGCTGATCGACACCATCAAGATGGACTATCACCAGCTGGCAAACTCAGACATCAAACCTTTGTCCGCCCAATTCGGCATCGATGCCGTACTGCTGATTGCCATACACAAATGGCAGGAACCCGAGATGAACGAAGTTGCGGTGTATGCCGAGTACACGCTGCGCTCCACCAAGACGGGAATGGAGCTAATGCACTCATGGGTGCGCGGCAGCAAGATGCAGCCTTTGGATGCCAAAGGTGTGCCCATGGAATTGAGCACCGACATGGATTTTATCAACCGCACCGGATTCAGCAACCGCCTGGCACACCGCTGTCTGCTACTAGAGGCGATGAGCGACTTTGTGCTGCGCAGTCTGCCAACCAGTGCCGGACGCTGGTATTTCCAACATGACCAATATGTGCCTGCCAACCCCAATTACTATAGTTTCACCATCTTCCCCGACGGAAGCATCGAACGTTCTAATCTAACTGAAGAATCTTTTGGCAATGAAGGATTTCAAAATTGAGCTGTCGCTCACCCCGGCACTATATGACTACCGTGGCATACGCGAACACCATACCACGGTGGCAGTCGACATACTGCGTGCCACCACAGCCGTTTGTGCAGCCTTTCAGGCAGGAGTGGAAGAGATTGTACCACTTGACAGCCTCGAAGCCCTCCGCCACTATCGTTCGCTGGGCTACATTAGCGCGGCAGAACGGGGCGGTAAGAAGGTGGAGGGTGCTGAATGGGGCAACTCGCCCACCGAATACCTTGCCACTGACCTGCATGGCCAACGGCTGGCATACAGCACCACCAACGGCACTGTCTGCATATTGCGCGGCAGCGATGCCGACCGCACTCTAGTGGGGGCATTCGCCAATATCTCCGCACTGACACAGCTACTAATCGACCAGCCACAGGACCTGGTCATCCTCTGCAGCGGATGGAAGAACGACTTCAGCATCGAGGATACCCTCTTTGCCGGAGCCCTGTGCCAACGTCTCATTGCCAGCGGGCATTACGCCACCACGCACGATGCCGTCCACATGGCAATGGACCTGTGGCAAGTGTGCAACGGCGACCCTTACAGCTATTCACTTCGCCATGCCAGCCACGTACAAAGGCTCATCGGATTCGGTGCCGAGAAGGACATCAAGTTTGCCTTCCAACCCGACACCTGCCCACTGGTACCCATATTAAAAGAAGGGAGACTGACGGTATGAGGCTGCGGGCAATACATCTGTGTATATGTCTGACGATGGTAGGCATGTTCTATGCACCTACTACGTTTGCACAACGCACCGACACATCTCATTGCCACTACGACCATGCCTTCGCGTGGCAGCAGACCATCGCACCCGTTACCCTTATTGCCACTGGCGCCGCCATCACATACTCACCGTTACACACATCACTAGACGGCAGCATCCACGATTGGTCACAACGCGACGGCCACGACCGCTTCGAAATCGAAAACGGTATCCAATACATTCCATCGGCCTCCGTATTCCTTTTGAAAGCCTGTGGGTTGAAAAGCCAGCATAGCTGGCGCAACCTCGTCTGTCTCGAGGCGGGCTCTGCCATACTGGCATTCACACTCAATACCGGTTTGAAACACACGCTCGACATCGAGCGCCCATACCCTGAGGTATACAACAGCTTTCCTTCGGGTCATACGGTCACAGCCTTTGTGGGTGCCGAGATGCTACGTCGCGAGTACGGCAAGGAGTATCCCGGCATAGCCATAGCAGGCTACACCATTGCCACCGGTGTGGGATTGATGCGCATCTACAACAACCGCCATTGGGCGAGCGACGTGCTTGCCGGTGCAGGCGTGGGCATCCTCAGTGTCAGCATCATGTATTGGCTTGCGCCATACCTGACCTTTTAAAAACCCCAACCCTTCAGACTCCTCCGACCTCTCCGACTTCTCTGACAAAAAAACAGCCTCAATGACCCCCATCGCCCATATCGAGACCTGCTTCCCCACCAAATTCGGCATACCGCGACAGGCAGGTATTGTCGACACGCCGGGACGCATCGTCTTCGAGCCGAAGTACCGTGTTGCAGAAGCAGTGCGAGGGCTGGAAGGATTCGACTATATCTGGCTCATATGGCAGTTTAGCGAGGCTGTGCGCAACGATTGGTCGCCCACCGTCCGTCCCCCACGACTGGGAGGCAACGAGCGCATGGGCGTATTCGCCACCCGCAGCCCTTTCCGCCCGAACCCAATAGGGCTGTCGTCGGTAAGGCTGCTACGCGTTGAGATAGACGAACAGCTGGGTCCGGTGCTGTATGTCAGCGGAGCCGACCTCATAGACGGTACCCCCATCTACGACATCAAGCCCTACCTGCCCTACGCAGACAGTCACCCCGATGCCCGCAGCGGCTTCGCCACACGTCCCGCCGAACGGCTGCTGGAAGTGGAATGCCCTCCTGCCCAGCTAAACCAATTGCCACCCGACCTTCGCCAGCCCCTGCTCAACGTGCTAGCCCACGACCCCCGTCCGCAATACCAGCACGACCCCGACCGCCTCTACGGCATGTCCTTCGGCAGCTACGAAGTACACTTCCGCGCCGACGATGCGCACCTTATTGTAGTAGATATTGCTAACAGCTAATTTTTCTCTTGAACCAAACGGACAGAAAGACCCATCGCACGTGGGCCACCAGACATTTCTCTGCTCGATTCGCCAAAGCACATATATTCCGCATCACGCGAATAAGCGTAATCGGTTGATGATGTCCAATAATAGCCACCCGTTCCAACGAAATACTTTTCCGTGCCCCAACGATATCCCGCAGCAGGCAAAAACACGGCCCCTGCCGTTTCCATCTTAGCCCATTGGTCTGAATCATAGACATTATTCCTCCATCCGTAGCCAGCCTTGAACGCACAACCTGACGGCAACACCCATTTATCAGGCAACAAGACCATCCCCTGCACACCCCACACCGTAGCCATGCCATACTTCATCCGAGCATTTTCTCGTTGATATAGAATATACTGCCATTCCCCTGTCGACAAGGTGCGCCACAGTCCTCCCGAATTATACATTCCCCAGTCATAAAATTCAGAATAATCAGCCTCTATATCCGTATATCCCGGATTGCGACCCGTACCCCACCCAAACAATCCTCCATAGTCGTACTGATGGGCTGTGAAACCATGCCCTCCAGACTTCAGATTGCCTGGAGCAAACTCCACTTTCTTTACTTCCGACACCGAGAATAAACCATCGCAAATAACTTCACCGCCTCCGACATTACCAGTAGTATCGCCGCCTAGGTCGATTCCTCCATACTCCCGTTCACAGGAGAGAGAAAGAAACAATAGGACGACCAAAGGCAGTATTCTTCTCATCATTTACTTTTTTCTTGAACCAAACGTACAGAAAATCCCTTCGCACGACGTTCTGTGTTCACATTCAAATAAGTGTCCATAAAGCATACTTCGTATGCTTCTTTGATATAAGGAAATGGCATGACGAGTTTTGTAGAACTCCAATAATAGCCGCTCCCGCCAGCAAATGTTTCCCTATCCCACCTATAGCCCGCAGCAGGCAGAAACATAGCTCCTCTCGCCTCCATCTTTGCCCATTGGTCAAGGTCGTAGACATTTTGCCTCCATCCGTAACCCGGTCTGAATGTACAATCAGAGGGTAATGTCCAGTTGTCCGGCAACAATATCAGCCCCTGTACTCCCCACACCGTTGCCATCCCATACTTGAATCGGGCATCCTCGCGCCGAAACAAAAGATATTGCCACTCCTCTGCCGACAACGTGCGCCAATTACCTCCCGAATTATAGGTTCCCCAGTCATAGAAATCCAAGTAATCCATCGTATCGGTGGATGTAAGGTTAGGTCTGTTGCCTGTTCCCCATCCAAAATATCCGCCATAATCATATTGGTGGGCTGTGAAACCATATCCACCAGCTTTCAGATTGCCCGGAGCAAACTGCACTTTTGTAACATCAGAGACTGAAAACAAACCATCTACAACGGCTTCACCGCCTCCGACATTGCCAGTCGTATCGCTGCCAGAATTCATTCCCCCATTCTCCCTCTCGCACGACAAGGAAAGACACAACAACAAAACAAATGGCAAAATCCTAATTATCGACATTCTTATCGCTATCGGTTTTCTTTGTTCCATATTTTTGTGAGAAATAATCATTTTCCTGCTCACGACGGCGGTTCCAGCGTACCTGCACCCATGCTCCAAACAGTGCGATGACTATACTTAACGCTATGTCAAGTGGAATCTCCCACCACTCGAAAGATTTGGTGACGAAAATACTGATACCCCATCCTATCACTGAGAGTGCTAGCAGCAGTATAAGGTATTCGATAAAGTAGTTCCTTAAACTCTTGTCCTTGCCCTTTAAGAGCAAGAATCTGCCTTCTTCAATATGATTCATGATATTATGGTATTGTCTACGGGTTCAGTTCCGCCTTGCGAGCCCAATGCTCGTTGAAGTCCTCAAGGTTGCGCTTCAACAGGGTTGGAATATCTAGGTGGTAGGGGCAGCGTTCCTTACAGAGACCGCACTCAACACAGTCGTTCACCTGCTGCATCTTCTCGTAGAATTCGTCGGTGAGGTAGACGCTATATGGTGCACGACGGAGGAAAAGGTACATGCGGTTGCAGCTCTCTATCTCTATGCCTACGGTACAAGGCTGGCAGTAGCCGCACCCACGGCAAAAGTCGCCGCACAGCTCCTTACGGTCTTTCTCAATGCGTTCGCGCATCTCGTCGGTCAGCTCAGGCGGATTCTCTTGGAACGATATAAACTCGTCCAACTCGCTCTCGCGCTGTATGCCCCAGATAGGTTCGACGTAGGGGAACTGTGCCAAATAGGCATAGGCCGTTGCGGCATGGTTTATCAGTCCGCCAGCCAAGCCCTTCATGGCAATAAAGCCCATGTCATGCTCCTTGCACGAGAGGGCAAGGGCATGCTCCTCCTCGTTAGCAAGGTAGGAGAAGGGGAACTGCAGCGTCTCATATAGCCCGCTTTCTATGGCCTCGCGTGCCACCGCCATTCTGTGGTTGGTCAACCCTATGTGGCGTATCTTGCCCTGCCCCTTTGCCTCCAGCATCGCCTCGTAAAGACCCGTGCCGTCGCCTGGCTTGGGGCAGAAGGGCAGGTTGTGGAACTGGTAAAGGTCCACATAGTCTGTCTTCATCAGTCGCAGGCTGGTCTCCAGTTGCTGCCAAAAGTCCTCCACCTTGGTGGCACCCGTCTTGGTGCTGATAATCACCTTATCGCGACGGTCGCCAAAGGCGGCGCCCAGCTTCTCCTCGCTGTCGGTATAGAAACGGGCGGTGTCGAAATAATACATGCCGTGGTCCAATGCCTTATGAAGCAGATGGACCGTCTCGGCAAGGCTGATGCGCTGTATGGGCAGAGCCCCGAAACCGTTCTTGGGCACCACAAGTCCCGTACGGCCTAATGTTACTGTTTGCATATTGTCGAAGTAATACTATGAACTAAAAACTAAGAAGTAGGACGCGTTCGTCTTACTTCTTAGTTTCTAGTCCTTATGGTTTCAATTATTTAATGTTCGGTTCCTCAAGACCGAGGTGCTTCTTCTTGTCGACCACCTTGAGGTAGAGACCGATGATGAGAGCGGCAGCACCGAGACATGCTAACATCACCAACGGCCAAGTGTAGTCGTACGACACAGCCACCTGCTCCGAGACGGCAGCCACCTGTGCCTGTGCTTCGGCGGCGGTCATCGTGCCGGCCTCGACAGCGGCCTGAGCCTCCTCCTTGGCTGCGGCCACCTGGGCAACCAATTCGGGATTGGTGTTGTCAAGCACCTTACCAATCAGCAGCGGGAAGAGCCAGAGTCCGATATTCTGAATCCAGAAGATGAGGGCGTATGCCGAGCCGATAATCTTCTCATCCACCAGCTTTGGCACAGAAGGCCACAGGGCGGCAGGCACCAGCGAGAACGAGGCACCCAGCACCAAGATAGTGAGGTAGGCAACCACCACACCGCCAACGGCAGAACCCTTGAACATCGGGAGTATAAAGGCAAACGTCAAGTGGCAGGCCACAAGCAGGATGGAACCAATAAGCAGCATCGAAGCAGCCTTGCCCTTATGGTCGACATAGTTGCCAAGAATAGGAGTGATGGCAACAGCCAGCAGCGGGAACACGGCGAAAATAGTCTCGGCTGTGCCGCGCATGTAGCCCATGTAACAGTATACCACAAGTGCTATCACTGCCAACACCAGCAGACCATACTTGACAGTCTTGTTCTCTTTCACAAAATTGCTGGCAAAAGCACATGCTGCCACAGCCAACATAATGATGTACTGCACAATCGTCACCGAGTCGCCACCCCAGAAGGTGTTGGGGTCTGCGGCGTTGAGGGTGAGGTTGCACTGCAACATGTTCACCGCGTATTTCTGGAAGGGGAAAATAGCACTGTAATAGAGCACGCACAGCAGAGCCACCAGCCAGAATCCAAGGCTGGAGACAATCTTGCCAATATCCTTGAGCTTGAACGGGTCGTCCTTCTCCTCCGCCTCGCCGGTCTGACTGTCGAGTTTCTTATCCATGAAGAAGTAGACGATAAACATCATCAAGGCAATGCAGAGCAACACCACGCCGAAAGCCACCGAGCGGCTCACATTCACGTGTCCGCCCAACTTGGCGAAATAGGGCGAGAAAATCATGCAGGTGGCGACACCCAGACGTGCCAAAGCCATCTCGCTGCCCATAGCCAAAGCCGTCTCACGACCCTTGAACCACTTCACAATACCACGGCTCACCGTGATACCCGCCATCTCGCAGCCGCAACCGAAAATCATAAAGCCGCAAGCCGCAAGCTTGGCCGAGGCAGGCATGCCGCGATAGAATGGTGCCACGCCGATTTCGTCAAACAGCGGAATGTAGTTCAAATGGTTGGTGAACCATGTATCAAGACTACTGCCGATGAAACTCTCGCTGACGGCATAATACTTAATCAAACCGCCGACGAGCATCACCGTACCCGACAGCACGGCAGTGAATCTCACACCCATCTTGTCAAGAATGATACCGGCGAAGATGAGGAAGAACACAAACACGTTCAAGAACACTTCCGACCCCTGCATTGTGCCGAAGGCGGTCGAGTCCCAACCGCGCTCCGACATCATCAAGTCCTTGATTGGGGACAGAATGTCCATAAAAATGTAGGAACAAAACATGGCCAAGGCCAGCAGCAGCAGCGCAATCCATCGCATGGCAGCACTGTCGCGAAGAGTTTTAACTGTTTCTGTCATAGTACAACTATTTTTTATTTGTAAGTTTTTATCAAACGAGGGTGCAAAGATACGAATATTTTTTGTAATTTTGCAATTTCAAACAAACATTTCTTAAAAATTCACATTTACACCTCTCTCAATTCGCATTTTTCAATCCTCGATTTAACATGACCATCCATCCCGACACTCTCCCCTTCTTCGACGACCTCCTGGTGAACAACAATCGCGACTGGTTCAACGACAACAAGTCGCGCTGGACCGCCATCCGCGACCAATTCATCCTCTTCACCCAGGCCCTCATCGACGCCATGACGCCCCTCGACCCCGCCCTCGGCAACCTGCAGGCCAAGCAGTGCGTCTACCGCATCTACCGCGACCTCCGTTTCTCCCCCGACAAGCGCCCCTACAAGACCCACATCGCCTGCTTCCTCCCCGTCGGAGGCGACCGCACCCAGTGCGTCCCCGGCTACTACCTCCAACTCGGGCAGGGCGACTACGGCCTGCAAGGCGGCTGCTCCCTCGGCGGCGGCATCTACATGCCCTCGCCCGCACAGCTCGCCGCCATCCGTCAGGAAATCTTCTACTGTCCCGACGAGTTCAAGTCCATCCTCGCACAGAAGGACTACCGCCGCTACTACGGCGACAGCTTCTTCACCAGTCGCAAACTCAGCCGCCCGCCCAAGGGCTACCCTGCCGACTGGCCCGACATCGACCTGCTCAAATACCGCGACTACTGCAGCATGCACACCATGCCCAACGAACTCATCGGCACCGACCGCTTCCTCGACCACGTCATCGAAATATGGCGCGCCACCGTCCCCCTCAACCTCTTTATCGAACGCGCCCTCGACCTTGCCTGACAACACCATATAATCTTTAATACCTTCATCATGCAAGCACTCGTCACCGGAGCCACCTCAGGCATGGGCCTCGAATACTGCCGACAGCTCGCCCAGCGCGGGCACCACCTCGTCATGGTCTCCAACCAGCAAGACCTCCTCAACACCCTGCCCGCCCAACTCAGCCAGCAATACAACGTCCACGCCATAGGCCGCTACCAAGACCTCGCCGCCCCCGATGCCGCCCAGCAACTCTTCGACTGGTGCCAACAGCAGGACCTACAGATAGACATCCTCGTCAACAACGCCGGCATGTTCTTCTTCCACGAACTCACCCCCGACTACACCCTCCGTGCCGAAACCATGCTCGCCCTCCACATGCTAACCCCCACCCGCCTCTGCACCCTCTTTGGCGAAGAGATGAAACATCGCCGCCAAGGCTACATCATCAACGTCTCCAGCCTCACCGCCCAGATACCCGCCCCCGGCATCACCATCTATGCCGCCACCAAGGCCTACCTCAAAAGCTACTCCAAGTCGCTCTACTTCGAAATGCGCCCTTACGGCGTGGGTGTCACCACCGTGCTGCCCGCCGCCATAGCCACACCCCTCTACAACATCCCTCCCCGCACCCTCTCGCTCCTCTCCCGACTCGGCATCATCCGCACCCCCCAGTGGCTCGTCCGCCGTGCCCTGCGCGGCACGTTCCGCCGCCGCCACTACGTCAAGCCCGGCCTCATCAACTACCTCGCCCCTCCTCTCATCCACCTCCTCCCCAACAGCCTCGAAACCCGCCTCTGGATGAAATTACGAAAACAAACGGCAGCAGAATCTTAATTTTTAATTCTTAATTTTTAATTTCCATGACCATCATCGTCACAGGAGCCACCGGAGCCATCGGCTCCGCCGCAGTCACCCGACTCCGCGCTCTCGGCCACACCGTCATCGGCACCTCTCGCCGGACCGAACACGAAGGCTTCCGCCCGCTCGACATCAGTTCGCCCTCGTCAATAGATGCATTCGTCCAAGGCCTCGAAGCCGACCACATCCGTGTCGACGGCCTGCTCAATAACGCCGGCACCCAGCTCCCCACCTACCAAACCACTCCCGAAGGCTTCGAGCGCGTCACCGCCACCAACTACCTCGGCACCTATCTCCTCACCCGTCGGCTACTGCCGTTGATGAACCCCGGCGCACACGTGGTCAGCACCGTATCGCTCTCGTGCTACGTGTCGCACCTCGACAAGTCGTTCCTCACCCCCTCGCCCGAAAGCTACCGACAGGTGGGCACCTACGCCAACAGCAAGATGGCCGTGATGCTCTTTGCCGAAGAGCTGCACCGCCGCTATGCCGACCGCCTCACCGTCCACGTCACCGACCCCGGCATCGTCAACAGCCGCATCCTGCACATGGACCGCTGGTTCGACCCCCTCGCCGACCTCATCTTCCGCCCCCTCTGCAAAACGCCCCAGCAAGGAGCCCTGCCCGCCGTCAACGCCCTGCAGTACCATGCCCCCGAAGGCAATCCGCTGCTCCTCTTCCGTGGCCGCCGCCACCAAGCCGTTCCCCGCCGCTGGCAGCGTCCCGACATGGCTCGCTGGCTCTGGGACGAAACCGAACGCCTGCTCAACATATAGCCGCCCCCGCACCACCCTCCACTCCCACCCGCCTCCACTCCTATTCAACCCCTCTTCTCCCCCATGAGACTCCCGACTTTCCCCGCTCCATCAAGGCTCCATCATGTATCGTTCATTGCTGCTAGAGCGAAGAAGTGCATATCGCAACCATATTAAAAAAACAAATTAGGTAAAGGCTGCATGCGCCGCAGACACAAAAAAAGATGCCCGACCTGCGGTCGGGCATCTACCTTTATAACAACCATTAATTAGTTGAGTTTGTATCTGATACCGAGAGCACCAGCCCAGCCGAAGCTGTTGACGCACTCCTTCGGCAGCACAAACTCGTATTCCGGACGGACGTCGAGCGTAATCTGGAAGGGGAAGTCGGCGAAGTTAGCCTCAAGACCAAGCTGAAGGGCAACGGCAACACCAACACCGTGGTTCTTGCAGAAGCTCACCTTGGCACCGGGACCGGCAAACCAACCCAGCCAGTCGGTGATGCCACCCTTCCACTGGTAGACACCTGCCAGGTAGAAGTAGTCGAGACCAGGAAGTCTGGCACCCAGGTCGAACTCGGCACGGTTGGAACCGAGACCCTTCTGATAGGAGATTTCTGCGCCGTAGCTGGAACCGCCACCGAAACGAAGACCGATAGCATCTTGAGCGCTAGCTGCAAAACCAAAGGCGAAAATTGCCACAATTAATACAACGATTTTCTTCATAATGTTGTTGATTTTAGATTGTTATTAAAAAATGTTTGTTAAACGTCCTTTTTTGTTTGAAATGCAAAGTTACAAAAAAAATGAAAAATAACAATTAAAAATGTAGATTTCTGTTGATTTTTTACAAAAAAGTAGTACTTTTGCATAATGAAACAAACAGCCCCCTTCGGCAATAAAATATTAATTCTTAATTTTTAATTCCTACAGAAGATGAATATCCATATAGTACAACACGACATCGCGACCAACAATCCCGAGGAGAACATGCGCTGGATTATTGAGGAGCTGGACAAGCCCGAAAGCCGCGAGGCACTACTGACTGTCTTTCCTGCCTGCACGCTGTGCGGCTACCCCCAGTTTGGCTCTGTGGCATACACCGACCTGCAAAAACGCGCGCAGGCCTGCCTGCAGGAGCTGGTGGAGCGGTCGGAGCACCGCGCATTTCTGGTGGGCATGCCCCTTCAGATACAGGACAAGGGGCTGTGCAACGCCATCGTGTTTGTGCAGAACTGCGCCGTGCGCGGCATCATCACCAAGAAGTATCTCGCCCCCGACGAGCAGAAGTATTTCGTGCGCGGCGAGGGCATTCAGGTCATCCAGTACCAGGAGCAGCAGATTGCCATCGGATTCTACGAGGATTTGAAGGAGCTGTCGAAATCGCACATCGAGCAGCCCGACATCGTGGTGTGCTGCGGCTGCAACGTGTTTGACTACAACAAGCCCTACCGCATCCGCTACCGCATGCATAAGATTGTGGAGAATCTGAACTCGGGGCTGGTGTTTGTGAACCGCACGGGCGGCGAGGGCAGTTTCATCTATGCCGGCGGCAGCATGGCACTGAACGCGGCGGGGACGGTGCTGTGCCAGTTCCCCTACTTCGAGGAGCACGCCGAGAGCGTGGACATGCAGCTGATGGAGGAATGCGCCGACGAGAAGCCTGAGGCAGTGGAGCTGGTGTATAAGGGACTGGTGATGGGCGTGAGGGACTATTTCCGCAAGAACGGGCTGAAACGGGCCGTGCTGGGACTGTCGGGCGGCATGGACAGCGCGATGGTGTGCGTGATTGCCGCCGACGCCATCGGTCCCGAGAATGTGCACGGACTGCTGATGCCGTCGCAATATAGCACCGACCACAGCGTGAAGGACGCTATGGACTTAGCCAACAACCTAGGCGTGAGCTACGACATTGTGCCCATCAAGCCGATGTTCGACACGCTGCGCGAGTGCATGAAACCCGTGTTTGGCGACCGCCCAGAGGATGTGACTGAGGAGAACATGCAGGCACGCATTCGCGGCACGATAGTGATGAGCTATGCCAACAAGTTTGGAGCCATGGCGCTGAACACCACCAATAAGTCGGAGGCGGCCATGGGCTACGGCACCCTCTATGGCGACAGCTGCGGCGGACTGAGCGTAATCGGCGACCTGTATAAGACCGAGGTATACGAGCTGGCAGAATACATCAACCGCGACGGCGAGCGCATCCCCATCAACACCATACAGAAACCCCCATCGGCCGAGCTGCGTCCCGGACAGAAGGACACCGACTCGCTGCCCGACTACAGCGTGCTGGACGCGATACTGAACCTGCATATCGAAGAGCAGATGTGCCAGGAGGAGATTGTGGAGGAGGGCTACGACGCGGAGCTGGTGGCATCGGTGCTGCGCAAGGTGCGCATCAACGAATGGAAGCGGCTGCAGTTCGCCCCAGTGCTGAAGGTGTCGCCCATGAGCTTCGGGCTGGACAGAAGAGTGCCAGTGAGCTAATATTTTAGGAGTAATCGGAATTATCGGAGTAATCAGATTATTCAGAATAATCCGACAACTCCGAATAATCGGAATAATCAGATGATGGAGCGCAATCCTCAGATTGAGTTGGCGGAACGATATATCGTGGAGACGGGCATGTCGCTGTTTCTGACCGGCAAGGCGGGCACGGGAAAGACCACTTTCCTGCGCCATATAGCGGAGCACTGCCCCAAACGCCATGTGGTGGTGGCTCCTACGGGGGTGGCGGCGGTGAATGCCGGCGGGGTGACGATACACAGCTTCTTCCAACTGCCATTCTGTCCCTATCTGCCCGATATTCCCGAGCTGGTGACAGAGTACCAGATGCCGGAACAGCAACGCCAGCTGCGCAAGAGCAAGATGGACATCATCCGCACGCTGGACCTGCTTATCATCGACGAGATAAGCATGGTGCGAGCCGACCTGCTGGACGCGGTGGATGCCACATTGCGACGCTACCGCTGCAACAGCCAACCTTTTGGCGGCGTGCAGCTGCTGATGATTGGCGACGTGCAACAGTTGGCTCCCGTGGTCACTGAGGAGGAACGCCCCTATATGGAGCGCGTCTACCCATCGCCTTTCTTCTTCCACAGCAAGGCGTTGCAACGACTACGCTATGTCACAATACAGCTGACCACCATCTACCGCCAACAGGACAGCCACTTCGTGGAGCTGCTGAACAATGTGCGCGACAACCATTTCGACCAAGCGACATTGGATGCCCTTAACTCCCGAGTGAGACACACCCCCCGCCTTGCGGCAGACCACTCTGGGACATACCCCGGCTCTTCGAGCCACCCCTCTAAAGAGGGGACGGCTAACGCAGCAAGCAATTCACAACACTCGTCTCATGACGGCACTGCCGAGCCGATATTGCTTACCACCCACAACTATCAGGCCGACCGTGTGAACCAGCAACGGCTCGATGCCCTCAAGACGGAGCCGTTCACATTGGAGGCAAGGGTGCAAGGCAATTTCCCAGATGGTTCCGCCCCAACGGACAAGACGCTGGTGCTAAAGCCTGGAGCACAGGTGATGTTTGTAAAGAACGACAGCAGCGGCGCACACCGCTATTACAACGGCAAAATCGGGACCGTGAGGGAATTGAACGAGGTGTATGACGACAACGGCGACACCCAAATGGCGGTGGTTGTGGACGACGAGGATGGCACCACCATCAACGTCACGCCAGAACGGTGGGAGAACATACGGTATGAGATAGACCCCGCTGACAACCAAATCAAACAGACCGTGGACGGCACGTTTGAACAGTACCCGCTCAAAACGGCATGGGCCATCACCATCCACAAGGCACAAGGACTGACATTCGACCGTGTGCAGATTGACGCGGCACACGCCTTCACCTATGGGCAGGTGTACGTGGCCTTGAGCCGTTGCCGCAGCCTCGAAGGACTTACGCTCCTCTCCCCTATTTCGGCCAACAATGTCTTCGACAGCCAAGATATTGCCCAGTTCAACAACACCCTCACCCCGCCCCAGCAGGCTGAGGCAGAGTTGGAGGGCTGTCGGACACAATATTATTACAACAAACTGTTCGAGCTGTTCGACATGAGTGCCATCAGCCATGAGGCAAACGCATTGGAACGCCTACTGCAAGAGCACCTCCGCAGCACCTATCCACAACAGGCGGCATTGATGACTGAGCAGGTGTGCCCAGAGATTGCCAACCTGTCTTCTGTGACAGAACGATTCCATCGCCAACTTATCGGCATCAGCCAGATGCCCGAAAGCGATGCCAAGCCCATTCTTGCCGAACGGGTGAACAAGGCTACCGCCTATTTTCTAGAACAGACCAATGCCATCGGTGACAAGGTGCTGCCCATCCTCGACCTAGAGGTGGACAACAAGGATGTGTCCAAACGCCTTGCCGACATCGCAGAGCGATTCCGCACTGCCCACCAACTCAAACAGAAGGTACTACGATTGGTGCATGACAAGGGATTTGATATTGCCAGCTACCAGAAGTGCAAAGTGGACTTTGTGCTGGAGAAACCTAAGAAGCAAAAGAGCATCAGGGTGGAAGAGACTTACGCAGACAACAAGAACCCCAAGCTTATCAAAATCCTCACCAAGTGGCGCACCGCCCACGCCAAGGAGGACGGGCTGCCCGCCTATACCATCCTCACACAGAAGAGCCTGCTGGCGATTGCCGACCAGCTGCCCCGCGACCGCAAGTCGCTGCTGAAGATTTCGGGCATCGGGGCTGCCAAGGTGGACCGTTTCGGTGCCGAAATCATACAGATGGTGGAGGATTATTGCTACGACCAAGAGCACCCCAAAGAGCCAGCCTACATGCTGGCGGCACGCCTGTTTGCAGAAGGGAAGAGTGTCGAGGACGTGGCTGGGGCGATGCTTAGAGCCATCTCTACGACGGAAGGCTATCTGGTCACTGCCGTCGAAAAAGGGATACTGGACCCCAACCTGATTCTTGATGCTGAACAGCAGAGCGAGATACTGGGCTACATACAGGAGCATCCCGAAGTGACCACCCTCAAACCTCTGTTCGAACATTTTGAAGGCAAATATAGTTACTTCCAACTGCGCATAGCAAAACACCTTATTTAATAAACATGCCCCGGCCTTACGTCCACCCCTCTAAAGAGGGGACGCGCGGGAGCGATCAAGCAACTCACCTCCACGAAGTTTCAATTTTCAATTTTCTATTTTCAACCTACTCAATCGCCTTTAGTGTCCGACGTGCCTGCGCGGTGGACATTAGGCTAAAATGCCACCATTCAGAGGTGAGAGGAATCAACCCTTGCTGACGCATGACACGGCGAAGGAGGCGACGGTTGTCGTATTCCTCCTGTGTTATCTTCCCCGTGGCAAGCAGATGGGACTCGTTGTCGATATGAGACTCGGGTCCAAAGTGGTCAAAGTCTGTGCCCATCGGGAGCCAGTTGCCATCGTGGTCGACCAGCGTCACGTCCACTGCCGCACCAAAATTATGCATACCGGGTCCTTTCTTGGGGTTGGCGACATAGCGGTTTTGTGGTGTACCCGCCACAACATGAAACATCTGATACTGCACTGACAGCGGTCGCGCGGCATCGAGAATGAGCAAATCCAAGTCGGGACGCTCCTCATGCAGAGCCTCCTGCGCTGCCACGACCTTCCGCGCCATAGCGGGGAGAAGGAACGCCCTGTGAATATCGGCATACAGCACCCGACCCAGAAAATTGTCCTCCGTGGCATAGACCAGATGCACTTGAATGGTAGGGTCGAGCGTCTGCACATCTACCAATCCAAGCGACAGCAGCCTTTGCTCGGTTGCGGTATAGCGGACTTTTTCGCGACAAACAGTCACAAAATCGGTGTCGCACAGCCCGTATTCTGCAACTACGGTCTCCTCCCTGCCCGCACAGGCAAGAAAAAACAGAACTGCTGTACCCAAAACAAGACGCTTCATATTATTGTATTAACGTAAATAATGCCATTTTATTGCCATAAAAATGTTGCAGATCGAAGAAAAAGATGTACCTTTGCACTCAGAATACATCCTAACTCCATCCGCCCTATGAACGACATAATAAAGCAACTATGCAATGCCAACGAGTTGGTTGAACTCTACACCAACCCCGACGACAACCATAATTTTGAAGTGGGCTACATTGCTGCCTGCACCGACAACGAATTCCTACTCCACTCCTACCAAGAGAACGACCTTGACGATGGATACTACGTGTCGCGCAACGACTCCGTATTCCAAATCCGACACAGCACCATGTACCTCAAAAACATGCTGCAATTCATCAAACCCAAACCCGACAAATACGACCTCCCGAAGGGCTATTGGTCTGAGCTAGACCTCATCCACGTGGTACTCAACCTCTGCCAACAGGAACGGCTGATTGCGGTGGTGAGGCTAGAATGCGACCTGCAATTCTACGGCAAGGTAAAAGAATTCAGCAACGAGATTGTTGAGTTCGAAGAAGTGGACGGCAACGGCATGCCCGACGGCACCACATTCGTGCGCATAGAAGACATCAAATTGGTCGGCTTTGGTGGCCTAGAAGAGAACCGCCGCACGAAATTATTCGCTGGCAAAAAACGATAGGCAAAAGATACACAGCCTCCATTATTGCAATGGACTGAAAAAAGTTGACTCAGAGAAGAGTCAACTTTTTTCAGTACAATTTCATGGATGCACACAAACAAAAAAATAATTATTGATATTTGCAATATTATTTGTATCTTTGCAATCATACAAAAAACACAACATTATGCATAGACCATTTAAAGTCATACACTTAGAATTAAAAGCAGACCATTCGCACCACTATTTTGGGAGCATCAAGGCATTATGCGACAACTTTGACAAAGACCAAATTGGCATTGTGTATACCTCTCTTAGGTGCGTTAATCTCGGGGAACGAAAATACTACGAGAACAGTAAGTGCATTATTCGGCAGGGGATTCTTGTCACCACCACTCGCAATGTAAAACCCAAGAAAACGGCAGAACCTGAAATCTAAAAAGACAAAGAAAACGGCGGTCGCATGACCGCCGTTTTGTGGCTCTATAACGTTTATAGTGGGTAAAACAGAAATAAGTCGTAAATTTGCGAAATGGAAACGATAGAGATATTCACGATGGCATTGGGGCTTACGGAGCCCTGGTATGTTGAAGATGTGCAGTTTGTCGATAATGGTGACAACGGGCACACATTGTATATAGACATCACATTTCAGAAGGGATGGCAGTTTGCCACGCCCCAGGGCGGACGACAGACGGCCCACGACACGGTGGAGCGGGAATGGCGACACCTGAACTTCTTCCAGCACGAATGCCACATACGGTGCAGGGTGCCGAGGATAAAGACGGGAGAACACACGATAGAGACGGTGCAGGTGCCGTGGGCGCGGAAGGGCAGCGGGTTCACGATGCTGTTCGAGGCGTATGCGATGCTGCTCATCGAGAAGGAGATGCCCGTGTCGTCGGCTGCGGAGACGGTGGGCGAGACCGCGCCGCGGCTGTGGCGGGTGTTCGACTACTGGGTCAGCCGCTCGATAGAGAGACTTGACCTGTCGAAGGTGAAGAGGGTGGGGGGGGACGAAACGTCGTACAAGAAGGGCCACAGGTACATAACGCAGTTCGTGGACCTCGATGCCCGCCGTACCATATTCGTCACCGAGGGGCGAGGTGCCGAAGTGGTGTCGGCATTCGTGGAATTCCTGAAGGCGCACGGAGGCACCCCGCAGCAGATAGAGCTCGTGAGCATGGACATGTCGGCGGCGTATGTGTCGGGCTGCAAGGACAAACTGCCTCATGCGGACATCGTGTTCGACCGCTTCCACGTGGTCAAGGGATGCAACGAGGCCATGGAAGAGGTCCGCAAGTCCGCGAAAGGGGCGCACCCCTTCTCGGCCTACGAGAGATACACACTCCTCTCCCGTACTGGCCACCTCGACGCCTCCCGCCACTTCGCACTGGCCGACATCACGGAGTCGTGCGCGGAGATTGGGCAGGCCTACCTGCTCAAGGAGGCTTTTGCCGACCTCTACGACGTGCGGCAGCCCGCACTTGCCGAAGGCTACCTCGCTTACTGGTGCGACATGGCTGAAGACTCCGGTCTCGTGCCCTTCAGGAAGTTTGTGGGTACCGTAAAGAGTCATTGGGACGGCATCGTGGCCTTCTTCCGCCACGGCAGGCAGACCAACGGCCTCCTCGAAGGCATCAACTCCAAAATCCAACTCGCCAGACGCCGTGCCAGAGGCTTCTGCAATCTCGACAACCTCATCCATATGATTTACCTCGTCGCTGGTAGACTCAACCTCTCCTACCCACTGTAAACGTTATAGAGCCTCCTTCTTCGGTCTCTCTTTGAAGTTATTGAAAATCATATAATTTTGATAAACCGCATACTAATATCTTAATTTATTGAAAACCAAGCATAATCGCGTTTACTATTTATAATACGTATAGCCCTTTTCTGATTTTCCTCAATCAAAATAACCATCATTTCAACTATTTTGCAAAACATTTTTTTACTAATCTAAAAAAAATGAGTATTTTTGCAATTGGAAACAATCAAAAAAGAAGTCTAAAATAAACTACAATATGGCTAAACCTAGAGTATTTATTAGTTCTACATTCTACGATTTAAAGCAAATTAGAATTGAATTGGACAAATTCATAGAGAGTCTCGGTTATGAGCCAGTCAGAAATGAAGTAGGCGATATTCCATATGGGAAAGATGATAGTCTACAAACATATTGTTATCGGGAGGTTGGAAATATTGATATATTTATTTCTATTTTAGGTGGGAAATATGGAAGTAAAGCCATTTCTGAGGGTCAGACACGTGAGTACTCTGTTTCTCAAATGGAGTTAAAAACTGCTTTGAAAGAAGATAAACAAGTTTTTGTTTTTATTGAAAAAGATGTACTAACTGAATACGAAACTTATCTAGCTAATAAAGATAACGAAAACGTGCGGTACAGATATGTTGATAATCCCAATATTTATAAGTTTATTGAGGAAATAAAGTCTTTGCCCAACAATAACAATATAAAAGGATTTGAAAGTGCAGATGACATTATAAATTATTTACGAGAGCAGTTGGCAGGATTATTTAAACAATTTCTGTTAGATAATAAAAGGGTGAAGGAGGCTTTAGTTATCCGAGACATTGAAAACACTGCAAATACCCTAAAAAAATTAGTTGATTATCTCAAGCACGAGAACGAAGAAAAAGGGGATGAACTAAATAAGATAATCATGTTGAATCATCCTTTAATAAGTAAATTAAAAGAGATTCTAAAAATCAATTATAATTTCTATATTGATGGGAAACAAGATTTGTTTTATCTGCTGTCCTCCTTTGGTTTCAAGAAAACAGATACGGAGTGGATTCGATCATATCCTACAGGAGTATTGCATTTAAGCATTTCAGACGTATTATTTGAAAACGATAAACTAAAATACTTGAAACCAAATGAGTGGGAAGATTCATATGTAGAGGTTAATTATATAGAAAACAAACCTCCAGATGAGGATCTACCTTTCTAAGTTTATTAAGATATAACAGAACTATATGTGATTACAAGAAAGGATAATAAAAAAGTTATTAATTAGACAGAAAATAGAAAAAAATAACAATATAGCATTGACTACCATTTCGCGTTCAAAATAAGCCTAGGAAACTGATTTTGACAAATCGGAATAGTTAGTTCAAGGTAAGCCTATAGGGTAAACCAAGTAATGTTGCTGGTAGCCACCGCCGTTTGGCGTGGGCTTTGCAACATTACAGGGGTTTCTTCCTAGGCTTTCCCTGAACGCAAAAAGAGGCTCACGCCTTTTTTATTGCCGGTTTCGTGATTGTTAGCAATGCGCTAATCAATCACGAAAATGATAGAGGTAAAAGAAAAATACCTTAAGGGGTTCTCGTTTATTGACCTATTTGCTGGAATAGGTGGCTTCCATTACGCACTCTCATCTTACGGAGCCGAATGCCTGTATGTATCCGAATGGGATAAGCCTGCACAGGAGACTTATTATGCCAATCATGGTATTATGCCATCGGGCGATATCACCAAAATAGCTGCTGCGGAGATTCCACATCACGATATTTTGTGTGGAGGTTTCCCATGTCAAGCCTTTTCTATCAGTGGAAAGAGACTTGGTTTTGAGGACACGCGTGGCACTCTTTTTTTTGACATTGCCCGCATAGTTAAGTATCATCGTCCAAAAGTTGTGTTTATGGAGAATGTGAAGAATTTGGTTCTCCACGACAAAGGACGCACATTCAAGGTTGTAGAAAGTACAATGGAAGAACTCGGCTATACCATGTTCTCCAAAGTGTTAAACAGTGGACAGTTTGGAGTTCCTCAGCACAGAGAACGCATTTATATGGTATGTTTTCGGAAAGATATTTTAAGAGGTAAAGCGTTCGAGTTTCCTAACCATAGGATTGCATCTTCTTTGAATGACGTACTTGAGAGTAATCCAAAAGATGCAAAAATAATTGATAGACCAGACATACAGATATATCGAAGAGTGACATCTAATCAAATATCTCTCTTTGATGGAAATCTACCTAACAGGCCTTTACAGATTGGCATAGTTAACAAAGGAGGACAAGGTGAACGAATATATGACCCGATTGGCCATGCTATCACATTGAGTGCTTACGGTGGTGGTGCTGGTGCAAAGACTGGATTATACCTAATCAATTGTGTAATCAGAAAGTTAAGTCCAAGAGAATGTGCCCGCTTACAAGGTTTTTCAGATAGCTTTATTATTCATCCCAATCTGCAACAAGCATACAAGCAGTTTGGGAACAGCGTGACTATAAATGTGCTTCAATACATTGTTGGTGAAATCTCTAAAACATTAGGCCTATGTCACCAATAATAAATGCTATTGAACGAGGAAGCCTTACGGCAAAACATGGCTTTCAGAATGAACGGGAAGTTGCCGTAAAATTCAATAACTGGAGGGTTGATGAAGATGCACAGCAATGGCTTTATGTGATGAACTATGACCTTAAGGATATTGAACATGTCGAAGCTGTAGTACTTTCGGGCTATAAGACAGATGTGCAAGTACAGGTGACAATATACCTCAAGACGGCAATTGATGTGCGAAATTTGCAGGTCAAATTGGTTAGTAATATGAATGGCTTTAACCAAATAGACAAGCGTTGGATTGACAAGTATGTTGGATTGTGGAATATTCCAACCGAAATTGTTTCTATCCTACGGAGGTACACAGGTGAACTACCGCCTACAATCCCCAATCCTCGAGATGGAAGACGTATGTTTGCAGACGAGTTCAACCATCACGAACAGCAATTAATGCTCTCTTGGTTAAAAAAGAACCAATTTATGATTGTAAGCGACATTTTAAAAGGACGAGGTGAATTTGCTGCTGAGTGGATTCTTGTAGCTCAAAAAGTTGCACAAAATGCAAGATGGGTATTAAAGCCGATGAATTACTGCCTTAATTACTTTGGCAATGGAGAAGTTGAGATAACCAATCGAGGTAATTTCCATATTGGCCGTATTACCATGCAACGTAAAGGTGGTGACGGAGGGCGAGAATCTGCCAACATGCTGCAATTCAAGATAAACCCAGCAGAATTGTTCGATCAATAGTAAAACATATCGGTAATAAGAATGAATGCTAACCAAGTCAAGGCTTAGAACAGAATCGACGCCACCACCAAAGATAACTACCCCAAGCTGTGCATTACCCCCAACCGTGCCAAATGTAATAAATTACGTTTTTAACATCGAATCAACAAAGCCTCATTCAATTAAAGAAGAGGCTTTTGCCGTATTATTATGAAAAATATTTTCATGTTTCAAATAAAAAACGTATCTTTGCATTTTAAAAATAATTGAAAATATAAACACATGGCTAAAGAAAGTGTTCTCACCCTCGAAGAAAAAGAGTCTATAGTAATTGAGAAACTAATATTTCATATTATCATAACAGACAATATCACACCAACATATTTGGATGAAATCGAAATATCTGAAGAGCAGAAAAAGTTTTTCAAGGATAGACTTGCTGATGCAGCACAAGGCAGACAATATGTTTTCACCCTAGACAATCCAAGAATACAACAACTTGGAAAAGAAATATTGAATGCAAATAACAAACGATTTGTTGAAATATCCAAAGAAATAACTGAGGGTTTTCAAAAGACACATAGAGGAAATACAAACGACGGGGTTTTCATCGTATCAGTTGCCTCTACAAATAAGAGGAAGCTCCTTTTCTTGGTAAAACTCGACCATAAGAAAGTTTATGAATACAAACTTAATGGCACAAAAGCACTTTTAGAAGAAGTCAAAAACACTTTTATTGAAGACAAAACAGCAATTCAAAAAGTTGCCCTAATTGATACAGACAGCAATGTTTCTTGGGATGTGTTAGTATTTGATAGAAGTAAAGCGAATGGCATCACAGAATATTTTTCAAAATTTTTATCCGTTCTGCCAAGGGAAACAGAATCTGAATTGACAAAAAAATTCCAGTCAGCAGCTCGTATATGGGCATCCCAAAATAGAGCTATTATTGACCCAGATCAAGAGCCATCTATGTACAAAAATAGAGCCCGTGATTATCTTATGAATACTGATAATGTGGATTCCGAAAGATACATAGATTCTGTTATTATTGATGATGACGAGCAAAGACGTAATATACTAAAAGACTCTTTCAGAAATCATCTTGTATTAAATGGTCTTTATGGTCAACAATTTACTCCTAACAAAAATGCCATTACTTCCAAAGAAAGGAAAAATATACGACAAACTGCAGAAGGTGTTAGAATTGAATGGATTGGTGACCCTCGTGACAACAATATCGTGATTAGTAACGAACCCAATCATAATGGAGATTATACTATCACAATTACTTCAAGTCAAATCGTCGACATACAATAAATCAAGCATATCATGTTTGAAGATGTTTTCGAAAAGTTGTTATCAATTGAACAGCTATCAATCAAGGACAAATACAAGGAAACTTGGAGTAATTTAACTTTAGAGGGTACTACTTGTTCCAACAGTTCATACTTCAAGGAATTATTTGAATCCTTCAATGTTATTGCATGTGATAATGCATTGTCATTTTTTATAGATGGAACAAAATATAATTCTATTGACGAATTTATTTTAGATTTGAGTCAAACTGACAATTGGCGAGTCAATATAAATAAAACAGCCATTGTTACATCTATCAAAGACTATAGGATAAATTTTTTTTATTCTATTGATTCATTAAAAAAATGGATTCAAGATACTAATCCCACTTCCTCGGATTATTTTGCTAATACAGGGAAATACAAAGTTTTTGTTAACGGGTTAGAAAATAACTTTGGTGGAGACAATTTTGTTTTTTGCTCTAATGATACAGGCTTGTTCTCTGAGGAAAACAAGTATGACCAAGACTCTTTAGTCGAATCCCTTCGAATAATTAGTAACAATGATGTAATTGTATGCCCCAAAAACCATTATTTAACATTCGGGGAAAAGAATGATATTACTCGTTCTTTCTATCGGAACTCAATTATTGTATTAGCAATTGCTCTTTCCAATGAATATCATGAACCAAGTGACACTGTAGTTATTAAAGGGTGTCGCAGGTTGCCTCTTAAAATAAGCAGCAACAGCTTGGATGTCAATATCACAAAAAAATATCAAGACGAGTTATTCCATGCCATACAATGGGTATACGAAACAGGTGAGAAATCTGATTTACGATTGAAACTATTATTAGAACGAGTATCACTGGATATTAATATTTCGGAGTCTTATCCTAACGGATTATGCCCAATAATACAAAATGCACTCACTCAAGCCAAAGAAAGATACTCTTTTATTACATATGAACGAAAAGATAAGTATGACAAAGAATTAAAGGAATTGTTAAATGATACAAAAAAAATATGCGACTCGTATTCTTCAAAGATTAGAGGCGTATTGTCCAATCTTTTACGTGATGTACTTGCCGCTTTTATAATGATTGGAATAACGCAATTATCAAAAGTCAACGAACTTCAAGGTCTAGAAAAAAACAATTTAATAAAATATGTATTCGTGGCTTTTGGTTGGTATTTCATTGCATCAGCATTATTTCAACTAATAATAGATGTAATTGATGTGTTTCATTCCTACAAAGAACTTATTTATTGGAAAGATTTAACCAAAGAATATATTACAAAGTCTGAATATAGTCATCACATTAAAGCCACTGTATTAAAACGTCTTCAGGGGAGTGCACCAATTTATTTTATTTTAATATTGCTTTATGTCGGCATAGGAATTGGATGTTTACACCTACCACAATTATTACATTTAATAATAAAATAGCCGTATGCTCCAGTTATACAAAATATTATTAAACAGTTGTTGCTTGCATTTTGTTGGCAACAAGAACGATGATGAAGGAATTATTCTATCTAATGATTTTTTATCTTTGCCAGAATCCATCAAAGAAAATTTATTACAATTTTTCTTCAAGCCGTTTCTAATATCTGACGAGTATTATTGTCTCTATCACGATAGCGGACAGGAATACAACGTAGTGTGTGGGGCGATAACGCAAACTTTCGATAATCCCGAATGTTTATTCGAGCAGTCGGTGAATTTGGCAAAATACCTCTACGAGCAGAGCACTCACCCGAAAATCAAAGGGGGCGAGTTTTATACGGTCTATTTCAAGGACTGCCTGCTGGATGGCGAGACGGTGGATGCCGTAGGACTGTTCAAGTCGGAGAACAAGGACACCTTTTTGAAGGTACTAAGAGAGGGGAGCAATTTTAATCTCGAAAGCGAACAGGGCATCAATATCAAGAAACTCGATAAAGGCTGTCTTATTTTCAATAAAGACAGCGAAAATGGCTATGTGGTTGCTGTGGTGGACAACACCAACCGTGGCGTGGATGCGCAATACTGGATCGACGACTTCCTGCATGTGCGACAACGCAAGGACGAGTATGCCAACACGGAGAATGTCATGGCAATGGCCAAGCAGTTCATCACCAAAGAACTGCCTAAGGAGTTCGAGGTGCCCAAGGCTGACCAGATTGACCTGCTTAACCGTTCGTTACAGTTTTTCAAAGAGAAGGACACCTTCGACATCGAAGACTTTGCCAACGAGGTAATTGAGCAACCCGAAGTCATCGAAAGTTTCAAGAACTATAAGAAAACCTTTGAGGAAGAGCGCGCCATGGAGATAGACGACAGTTTCTCCATCTCGCAGCACGCTTTCAAGAAACAGCAGCGAAGCTATAAACGCATCATCCGCCTCGACAAGAAAATTCAAATCATCATCGACGGCAACCGCGACCACATAGAGCAAGGCGAGGACGAAAAAGGCAAATACTACAAAGTTTACTACAATACCGAGGAATAATGCTGTTCTACAACTATACAACATGAAACAAAAAAAATACAAACCCAAGATAATGGTCAGTTCTTCCGTATATGGATTCGAGAATGATCTGAACCAGATATGCGCTTTGTTGAAAAAGATGGGATACGAAGTTTGGAATTCTCATCTTGGTACAATAAAGGTCAACCCTGAATTGTCAAATATGGATAACTGTTTGAAGGCGGTGGAGGATTGTGACCTGTTTCTTGGAATTATTCGGACAAATTGCGGCACAGGCAATATCGATGGAAAGAATATCACATTTGAAGAGATGAAGAAGGCTGTAGAATTGAAGAAACCGTATTGGTTTCTCTCTCATAGAGATGTCGTATTCGCTAGACAACTTTTCAGAAATGTTGAAAACCCATCTTCAATCACATTCAAAAGTAAGAGGTTTTTTGACCCTCTTTGCATTGAGATGTACAATTTTGTCATAAAAGACGACATCCCAGTGGGTGAAAGAACAGGAAATTGGAACCATGAGTTCTACATATTTGATGATATAGCAAGATACCTAAAGACTCAATTTAAAGACAAAGAGTCTATTTTAAGACTACTTAATAGGGAGGAACAATAATGGACAACACATTTGTAATAGACAATCTTCTGCGACAGAACGAAAGCGATGTTCTTGAGTTCAAAGAGAAATATTCCCCAGAGGTGATTGCAAAGAATGTTACTGCCATGCTGAACAATCGCGGTGGAGATATTCTTGCCGGCATAACAGATGACAAGCGAGTTGTTGGCATCGATAATGGCGTTGATATTGGTAAGCTTCTGAACAAACTGTTATCAGAAATCGCTCCGTCTGCACCTATTGATGTACAGTTGGTAGAATATAATGGGAAAAACATCCTGATGATTCGTGTCTGGGAAGGTAGCCAAAAACCCTATTCATATAAGGGAACGATATATCAAAAGATAGGCAGTCATGGCAAAAGCCTATCCAAGATTCTTTCCGACAGAAAAGATGCTGATATCAATTGGGAAAGGTTGCCTCTACTTGGAGCCGACCTCTCGGATTTGGATATGGAAGAGGTCAAAAAGACAGTTAATCAGTTGCAGGAGTCAGGGGCGTCAACAACAAACGATACAGAAGAGTTTTTGATAAACAATGGTTTGATACAAAATGGGAACATCACGAATGCCTGCGCCTTGTTGTACGCAAAGAATCCATCCAGATTCTACAGCCAAAGCGTTATTCGGTTGTCGGTTTTCTCATCGGAATCCTCCTCTGATTTAGTGGAGGCAAGAAACTATTCTGGAAATATATTCAAGAATGCTGAGGCGATATTCCTGTTTTTCGATGAATACTACAAAAAGAGTATAGTCATCGATGCACCCCAACGAAGCGAGAAATGGAATTATCCTCGTGTCGCCGTCAGAGAGGGTGTGATGAACGCGATAGTACACAGAGACTATAGTTTCTACCAAGGGTTCCTTCATATTCAAGTTTACCCTACCCACCTTGACATTCTGAATTATGGCACAATGGAACCCATAGTTTCGTATGCAACAAAAGGAATACTGGAGTATTCAATGCTGAGAAACCCAGACATTGCCTATCAATGCTACTACAGAAAGCTGATCGAAATGCGAGGAACAGGAATCATGCGCATGAATGACGAGTGTAAAAAACTTGGTCTTAATCCCCCAGCTGTCAGCATTGGAGGTAATGTAGTAAAAGTATCGTTCTCTATCCGTCAATGGGGAGCAAACAGTACCGGTGTAAGTATGTTGGAGAAAATGTTAGATACTGCAATAGGGAGTCTTTCTTCGAATGTGAAGATGAAAATGCTTGCTGTTCTTGACAATATAAATAGTAAACCAGGTATAAAATCGTTGGGGCTGAGTGATGCGACAGGTATTCCCAAGAAAACTGTTGATAGATATTTGTCAGAGTTGAAAAAGGCAAATATCATCAGGTATGAGGGCTCGGACAAGAATGGTGGATTCCATATTAACAATGACTTCATGGGATAATAGTCCATTGGTATGTAAACAAGTATGTAGGTGGTTATGTAAATGAGTATGCAAATGTGTATGTAAATGAGTATGTAAGTGAGTATGTAAGTGAGTATGTAAATGAGTATGTAAGTGAGTATGTAAGTGAGTATGTAAGTGAGTATGTAAGTGAGTATGTAAATGAGTATGCATTAAGACATAGGGATAGAATCCTGTTACAATGTTAAAACAATAATATTATGGGTATAAAGAAGTTTAATGATTCATTACTGAAAACAAAAAGAACGACAATGACCACCAAGAAATCTATACGTTTTTATAATGACCATGAAGTGCGTGCCGTTTGGGATGAAGAGAACGCCAAATGGTGGTTTTCGGCTACAGATATTGTGCGGGCTATCAACGATGAGGAGGATTATAACAAGAGCCGAAATTATTGGAAATACCTGAAAGGCAAGATGGCCAAAGATGGCATCCAACTGGTTAGTGTCACTAACCAGTTCAAGTTTCAGGCGCCAGACGGTAAACAGCGTGCCGCAGATGCCCTTGATGCCGAAGTTGTACAGACGTTGGCACAAAACTATCCCAATAACCGCGCAAACGCTTTCCTCAATTGGTTTATTTATAGTGACAATACCATAGACGGACAGAGCAAGAAGAAAGCATATACACTTGCGGAGAGCGGCTTGCTTGACAGCATGAAACCTGGCACAGTCGAATGCCTACAACAGATTCACGCCTACCTCTTTGGCGGCCTCTACGACTTTGCTGGCAAGATACGTACCAAGACCATCTCGAAAGGCGGCACCATCTTCTGCCGTGCGGAATACCTGATGCAGAACTTGAAGACTATCGAACTGATGCCAGAAAACACATTTGATGAGATTGTAGAAAAGTATGTTGAAATGAATGTGGCACACCCTTTTATGGAGGGGAACGGACGTTCAACACGCATCTGGCTTGACTTGATTTTCAAGAAACAACTGAAAATGTGCGTTGACTGGAGCAAGATTGACAAGAAGGAGTATCTGGATGCCATGCACCGAAGCGTAACGAATGCCACCCGCATCAAAGCCTTGCTGAAACAAGCATTGACTGACCGTATCAATGACCGCGAGATATTCATGAAAGGCATAGACTACTCCTACTATTACGAGCAAGAGGAATAAACTGTCAAACCTGCCCCAATAATACAATCAATAATTTCATAGAACGTAAACAACACACAGCAAAAGACATTTTAAAGCAACAAACATACAATAACAATCATGAAAAATAGAATATATCCAAAAGATTGGAAGGAAATACATCCTGGACATGCTGACATGTCGACCGATTTCTATTACTCCCAACTGGCAAGCCGAGTGCTGGCAGTGCTGGAAAACGATGGTATAGATGCCGTACTTGACGAGCCGGCCTGGATACGCGATGCCGCTGTGCGAATCACGGCCTGGTTCGAGGATCTCTGCAATGGCACTGGCCTCTGGAGTGTGGTGAATACAGTGTGTCGCAACCGCTACAACAGGTTGCTGCCTTTCTTCGATACCTCGGTCTATTACCCCGGTGAGCCCAATGTGCAGGACATACAACTGCTACTATGGGATATCATACAGTCACACTACACTGACAGAATAATCAATCCAGAGAACCCTGGCATCGCAATGGCGACGAACGACATATTCAACATCTTCGACGAGGAATATGAGACAGCACCTGAGACGGACGAGATGATAGCATTCCTGACTAATCCGGCATTGGCGAACGACTATTGGCAGGCCCGCAAGGTAATGGAGTGGTTTGCACTCGACAGCTATCTCTCACTAAGTACGCGTATTAGCTTTGAGGATAGCAAACCCTATAAGGTGAAGGATGAATATGACAATATCAGGGTATACCACTCAATGCTGTCCCACACTTTTTTCGACCGCCAGAATCTGTTGGCTCTGACATCAGCCGAATGGCTTTCGGCAGCAACTGGTCACAAGATGGACGTAGATGGGACGCTAAAACAGAGTCGTGCCTACAGCATCGTATCCTACAACGAAGAAACAGTGTTGTTACGCGACATACATAACGAAAAAGAAATAAAAGTGCAAATTGACTCGTTCGACCCGCGTTGGCTGAAACAATACCTGCCAAAGGCAAAAATCGTCACATGCTGTATAGTAGGCTTCAATGGCAAGAACTATCATTTCGGGACAATGTTCACAAATCCTGGTGAAGAGTATCTTGAGAAGTACAAAGAAACCATAGCTAATGAAGAGCGGCAACAGGATAACATTAAATACACTGCCGAACTCTTTTTAAAAGCCTCTGAAGGCAAGCCGATAGTATTTGTTAAGGGCATTGATGAGTTTATGGATTTCCATATTAATAAAATGGGTTCTAAGGTCTCAGATGAATTCCGAAAGGCAATGGAACAGCACCTTTTTCAAAATGCTGAGAGCGGGATGGCAGCCTTCATGTCTGATTCAGAGGCCGGATTGCTCACCATTACACTAGCCATTCCTGCTATCAAGGCATCTTATAACCCATACTATGACCAAGAATACGCCCAAAAGAATGCACTGAACCTAATTGTCAGTCCCGATGCCATGGACTATTCTGCACTATGCACGTTACTTGACAACAACTATCTACCCGATGCTGCCCTCAATAGCCTGAAAGGCTATGAACACGGACGTGAATTGGTGCAACAGAATAGCCAATTCATGGCGGACTATTACTTCTCTCAGCATAGATAGAGTACACAATAAAAATGCCCGACAAGCGTTATCCACGTAATGAAACTGAAATTTGTATATATTATCCTCTTGATGCTGGTTTTGGCTCCCGTGGCTAAGGCGCAGTATACCGTTGACAACAAAAAGGCTGTTAGCGAGTTTGAGAAAGGACAGCAGTTGCTGTCAAGCAATCCCGCTAAGGCTTTTGTCCATTTTGAGAAAGCACTGAAGGCGGAGCCTTCGTTTGCCGAGGTGCGGCTGACGATGGCGGCGTGGTATATGGACCACGATAGTCTGGGTCTGGCCGAGGAGCAGCTGCGGGCGTTCCTCCGCTACGACAAAGGCAAGCATAAGAAGTGGGGTGCTTCGGCTGAATATGACCTCGAGTGCATCTCTTTCCGTCGTCAGGCAATGGCAAACCCCGTGCCGTTCACTCCCGAGAATATGGGTGCCAACATCAACAGCCCTGACGATGAGTATCTGCCTACCCTCACCGCCGACGGGAAAATGTTGATATTTGCCCGATATAATCGTCCCGCTATGACGGAGGACTTCTATGCGAGCCGACTGAAAGATGGTAAGTGGACCAAGGCAGTGCGCATGGCGGAGCCGCTGAACAGCGACGAGAACGAGGGAGCGGGATGTATCTCGCAGGACGGACGCATTCTTTATTTCACCGCATGTGGACGAAAGGATGGTGCCGGACGTTGCGACCTTTATGTCTCCTACCGCAAGGCAGGGGGCTGGAGCCGTCCGCAGAACCTAGGCCCGGCCATCAACACCAGCGGGTGGGAGTCGCAACCCTGCCTTTCTATCGACGGTCAGACTCTCTATTTCGTCAGCGACCGCAGCGGAGGCTACGGCGGCATGGACATCTGGCGTAGCACCTTGGTGGAAGGACGATGGAGCAAGCCCGTGAATATGGGAGCCACCATCAACACCAGCGGCGATGAGAAGAGCCCCTTTGTGTCGTTCGACGACCAGAGACTCTATTTCTCCTCCAACGGACGTGTGGGCATGGGAGGGCTCGACCTCTTTGTAAGCCGCCGCACAGGCGACACTACGTGGAGCGAGCCAGAGAACTTGGGCTACCCCATCAACACCCGTGGCGACGAGAGTTCGCTCATCGTTTCGCCCGACGGCAGCACCGCCATCTACGCTAGTGACGGCAGTCAAGGAGGACTAGACCTCTACACCTTTGCCCTACCTGAAGCCGCCCGCCCCGAGCCGATTGAGTATAAAGAGGAAATCACCGAGGTGGCACCCGAACTGAAGGTGGGCGAGAGCATCACGCTGAAGAACGTCTTCTTCCAGACAGGCAAATACACCCTACTCGACATCTCCATCGTGGAACTCGACAAAGTGGTGGAGATGATGCAGAGCCATCCCAGCTTGCGCATCGAACTAGGCGGTCATACCGACAACGTGGGCAATGAGGCCTCGAACCAGAAACTCTCGGAGCAGAGAGCCAAGGCAGTATACGACTACTTGGTGGCACATGGCGTGGTAGCCGACCGCCTCAGCTACAAAGGCTATGGCCAGACCCAGCCCGTGGCGGACAACAGCACCCCCGAAGGCCGCCGCCAAAACCGCCGCACCGTCTTCACCATCCTAGAAAAATAACCCTAGCAATACTAGTAATACTAGCAATACTAGAAAAAAAAGAAATGATATGAAAAAGAAAGTAGTAGTCCTTACCGGTGCCGGCATCAGTGCCGAGAGCGGTATCAGCACCTTCCGCGACAGCGACGGACTGTGGGAGCAGTATCGTGTGGAGGATGTGGCAACCTACGATGCCTACCTCCGCAACCCTGAATTGGTACTCAATTTCTACAACGAGCGTCGTCGACAGCTGTTCCAGGTCAAACCCAACGAGGGTCACCGCCAGTTGGTGCGGCTAGAAGAAAAATATGATGTGCACATCATCACCCAGAACATCGATAACTTGCATGAGCAGGCAGGCTCAACTAACGTGCTGCATCTGCACGGCCTACTTACCCAGGCACGTAGCGACCGCGACGACAACCTCATCGTTGACATCGGCGACCGCGACATCCACATCGGCGACAAAGCCCCCGACGGAGCCCAGCTGCGTCCCCACATCGTATGGTTTGGCGAGGCAGTGCCCAACATCGAACCTGCTGCCGAACTGTGCGAAAAGGCTGACTATTTCATCGTGGTGGGTACCTCAATGAATGTCTATCCTGCCGCAGGTCTTATCCACTATGTGCCACGCAGCACTCCATGTTACTTGGTCGACCCCAAGGCGGTACCAGTCTCCCGTCCTATCACCATCTTCCAAGAGAAGGCAGGCACGGGTGTCAAAAAGGTCGTCGACGAACTTCTCAATCTATAAAACAGAATAATCATTAAATAAAATCAAATATCACATGAAAAAAATCTTATCCTTTCTGCTGCTCCTCAGCAGCGTTGCAGTACTCAACGTCCAAGCCCAAATCGGCTTTAAGTACAATGGTCACACCTATCAGAATGGCGACGAATTCGCCGTTGTCCTAGCACCCGATGCCGAACACTGCAACAGCGTCAGTTTCGTCAATCAGGGCTACTCTGTCCTACAGAACGTGACAGTCACGATGACTCCCATCGAGATGGAAGGTATTGATATTTGGGGTCTCTGCGCCGGAGCCTACTGCAGACAGGACTCTGTCAGCGATGCCTTCAACATCCCACCCAGTGGCGAGTATACCGAGTTCACCATGGACCTCACTATCGACGAAGTGCCGCAACCCTATAGCATCTATAAGATGAAGGTCTCCAACGACAATGTCGCCTGCAGCGTGACAATCCGTTTCCAGGCTTATGCCGAAGGCATCAACGATGTGGCTTCCTCAACCCTCACCGCCTACCCCAATCCCGCTCAGGGCAATGTGAACATCAGCTACGATGTCAACCAGCCTTCTACCCTTGCCATCTATGACATGCAGGGCCGCGTGGTACGCAACCTGTCGGTCAGTGGTAGTGGCAACGCCGTTGTCGACAACCTACCTGCCGGCATCTATACCTACGGCATCGTGGGCAGTGGCAGTGTGCAAAAACTGATAGTAAAGTAAAAACTAAAAAGTAAAAACTAAAAGGTGCTTGCCTGAAAATTTTAGTTTTTACTTTTTACCTTTTACTTTGGCATTCTATGCGTCTCTACACCCTATGCCGATGTGACAAGCCTGTCTATCTGAAGAAAGGCTATAAAACCGTATTTGATGTCCGACAGCATGAGGGGGAGATAGTCACGCTTCATTGCCCGCATTGCGGTACGAAATTGCACCGTCCCTATACCTCTTTCTGGTGCAAGACATGGGGGCCATGGCTCACCGTGGCCCTCATGTCTGCCGTCATATTGGTCTCTGTGACGTTGGTGGCTCTGTTGCGGCAGGCTGGGGCAAGCACTGCTGCGGTGATATGGATACCCTTCGCCGCTATGGCCGTCTACGCCCTGCTCGCCAAGCGCGAGTCGGATGCTGTCGAACGCTACAACCATTCATGGGAGGAGGCTCCTTCACCGCGCCTCACCGCCGAAGCTGCTGCCGACTTCACCGACGTAGAGCTTGTCGACTGGTTCGATATTGCCGAGTACGGACAAATCACCAATGAGCATGAGCAGGTGGTCTTCTATGCCTCGTGGTTCAATTACGAAGAGGCTCCGCGCTATTTCGAGTGGTTTTATTACTATGAGGTGAACTACCACGACACCCCCGACGACGGCACCCTGCTCTACAACAGCCTTGTCGCCGTCGGTGCTACCCGTCGTGCCGCCATTGCCAAAGAGGCCATTGAGATATGTCTACAGCATCGTGACGAGATATACCGCTGCGTACGCAGTGTTACCCATGATGGCTACCAACTGCTCCTCTCCCTCAACCTTTTCGACAAGCAGGACGATGCTATCGCAGAGGCAAACAGCACCGAACCCCTTCTCCCCCTAGTTGCACAATATATCCGCCAGCATATCGACCAATTGTAGACCACCTCTAAAAATCGCCCTGAAAGGGCTAAAACATATCTAGCCCAATGGCAACGTTGCGTATAGCGAGAACAAAGAAGGCTCGCTTTCTTTGCCGAGCCAAAGCAACGTCACGAAGTAACGCCTTGGGTAAATCGACGAGTTACAATAACGCCCTGTAAGGGCAAAACCTTAAAAACGAATTTATAGGACTCACCTATAGCATGACAGAAGAATATATCGAATTAGGCATAGAGCAGCTCGACAACGACGATGCCGAGCGTGCCCTGCATTATTTCCAAGCCGCCTACGACCTGCAGCCCGACAATGCCGAGGTGCTTTTCTACCTCGGAATAACATACAGCCGCTTGGAAAGAAATGAGGAGGCAGCACATTTCTACAAGCTCTCGCTGCACTACGAACCCAACAATGCCGAAACTTGGCTGAACCTCGCCAACCGCTATGATGACTTGAGCCAGTACAACCAAGCGGAGGAGGCCTACCGCACCGCCTGCAATATCGAACCCGACAACGACGAGATCTATGTCGAATGGGGTATCTGCTACTACAACCAGGAACGCTACAACGAGGCATTGGCCTGTTTCGAACATGCCGTCCGCCTTAATGCCGACAATATTGATGCACTATGGCAACAGGGCGATGCGTTGGTAAAACTGGGGCATTACGAGGAGGCGTTTGAAATTGCCGCCACACTTTGTAAGCGCGACCCCAGCAATTGGCGGGCATGGTACAACAAGGCCTGGTGTCTCGAAAAGATGAACCGATACGAACAGGTCATCCCTGCGGCCAAAAAGGTAATCAAGCTATGCCCCGACAACGAGGATGGCTACGAACTGACGGGAAATGCCCTTTTAGAGACAGGCTATTTCAAAGAAGCTCTTGCTCAGTATGACCTGGCATTGAAATACTGTCCAACCTACTGGAGCGTATGGGCAAGCAAGGGCTATTGTCTCTTTCGCCTGTGTCGTTACGCCGAGGCACTGCCATGCTATGAGACTGCCACGAGCCATGTGTCCGACGACCCTGAGTGGTGGAACGGCCAAGGCTATGTGCTACACCAGTTGGAACGCGACGAAGAGGCTCTCGCATGTTACGAAAAAGCCTTGAGCCTCAACCCCGACTACACCTTTGCCCTTAGCAATATGGCGGACATTTACCAAAGCCATAAAGCATACGGCAAGGCAGAACAACTATACATGAAGGTATACAACCTCGACCCCGACCATCGTCATCACGAACTTTTTTCCGCCACATGGTGTATGTACTGCACGAAGCGATACAAGGAGATGTTTCCATACCTCCTAACCCTTCTGCCCTATGCCAAGGAGGACAACTTATCGGTTGCCTACCGCCTAGGGGTGGCATATAAGAATCTGCATCGGTACGGACAAGCCATCAAATATTACACCCTCGAACTAGATACCTTCCCCGACAATCCAGCAAACAGCGACTGTTGGCTCAACATCGCCATCTGCAAGGAGAAACTGAGGCACTACGACCAAGCAGAAACCGCATGGAAGAAGGCATTGGAACTGTACGACGACCCCGACGACCAAGCCCTCTGTCTCTATGGTTTAGGTATGCTATGCGGCAAACAACAACGCTACACCGAGGCCGTCGAATACTTCGACCGCTCACTAGCCCTCGACCCCGACTTCGACGACTGCCGTGAAGCCCGCAACCAAGCCCTTCAAAGAATTAATTTTTGATTTTTAATTTTTAATTCATGAAAAAAACGTAATTTTGTAGTCTGATTATTATATAAAAATAAACATAAAATATTGTAATTATGTATACTAAGTTCCAAGAACATCTTAAGAAAGAGCTTGCCGACATCGAAGCTGCCGGCCTTTACAAGCACGAACGCATTATCGAGAGCCCCCAGGGTGCCGAAATTATGGTAGCCGGCAAGAAGTGCCTCAACTTCTGCGCCAACAACTACCTCGGCCTCGCCAACAACCCAGAGCTTATCAAAGCTGCCAAGGAGGCTATGGATGCCCGTGGCTATGGTATGGCCTCCGTCCGCTTCATCTGTGGTTGCCAAGACCTTCATAAGAAACTGGAGCAGAAAATCGCCGAGTTCTTTGGCACCGAGGACACCATCCTCTACGCTGCCTGTTTCGACGCCAACGGCGGTGTCTTCGAGCCCCTGCTGACCGATGAGGACGCTATTATTTCCGACGCCCTTAACCACGCCTCCATCATCGACGGTGTGCGTCTCTGCAAGGCTCAGCGTTATCGCTACGCCAATGCCGATATGGCCGACCTCGAAGAGCAACTCAAGGCCGCTCAGAAGAACCGCTTCCGCATCATCGTCACCGACGGTGTCTTCTCCATGGACGGCAACGTCTGCCCGCTGGATAAGATTTACGAGCTGGCACAGAAATACGATGCCATGGTCATGGTCGACGAGAGCCACTCCGCCGGTGTTGTCGGTAAGACTGGCCGCGGTGTCACCGAGCGCTACAACCTCCGTGGCAAGATTGAAATCCTCACCGGTACATTAGGAAAAGCCTTCGGCGGTGCCATGGGTGGTTTCACCACTGGTAAGAAGGAGATTATCGACATGCTCCGTCAGCGCAGCCGCCCCTACCTCTTCTCCAACAGCATGGCCCCCGGCCTTGTGGGCGCGGGTATCCGCATGTTCGAGATGATGAGCGAGACCAACACCCTGCAGGACAAGCTGCATGAGAATACCGACTACTTCCTCCGCCGCATGAAGGAAGAGGGCTTCGACTGCAAACCCTCTGAGAGTGCTATCTGCGCCGTTATGATCTACGATGCCGCCAAGAGCCAGCAGTATGCTGCCAAGATGCAGGAGCAGGGCATCTTCGTCACCGGCTTCTACTATCCCGTTGTGCCGAAGGGTCAAGCACGTATCCGCGTCCAGATTAGTGCCGCACACGAGCACGAGCATCTCGACCAGTGCATCGAGGCCTTCAAGAAAGTCCGCAAGGAAATCGAAGGCTGCTAATATCGGTCTTTAGAAAATAACAAAAATAGGTGGATAGTGATTTGTGACATCCCGTCACGCGTCACTATCCATCTATCGTTATCGCCTATCGCCTAGGCGGCTGCAATAGCCATGTCGGTGTTAGGCACCAAGAACAGTTGCGACACCTTGCCGCCATAGCTCAGTATGGCCTCAATGCGCTTGGCAGCTGTCTGGTACTGCGAGAGCAAGGCATTGTTCACAAAGAAACTCTGAGAACTCACCAGCGTGCGTCCGGACACTTTGCGGCTGTGCACCCATGCAATGCCGCCAATCACCGTGCCGCTTGCGCCCAGTTTGCCGTCCACCGAGCTGAACCCGTTGGCAGGCACCAAGTCTGACAACAGCGTCTCCTCGTCCAGTTGGTTCAGCGTCACTTCGTAAGCCTTGATCTTGGCATAGGGGATGCCCGTCACGCTGTTCTGCTCCTGTGTCGCGATGTAGCAGCTAATCTGGTCGCCATGCATAAAGCTCGGATTGTTGTTCACCACGGCGTTGGAAAACTGTTTCAGCGTAGTGTCGTCGTCAATGACGAGGCTGCCGAGGGCGATGTTCGACACCGGCACGTCGCCAGTGCCAGTCATCACACCGATGGAAGGTAGCGAGCCGTGGGTAATCTCGTAAGCTGCCACCACACACGCCCCCTGCTTGGCCTCCTCCTTGGTGAGGTACACGGGAACGCCGCCGATGTTAGCACTCATGAAGGCGTTGGCATCGCTCACTCGCTCAGCCTTGCCCTCAAACGAGGGGCGCAACGTGCCCTCAAAGGCCGCCCACATGTTCTGAATGTTGCGCCAACGCACTCTGCGTGCCATCTGGGCAAACGAACGCGACGGGTTCTCCTTCTTCTCCATCTTCTGTTTGGCGATAGTGCTGCCGCCGACGCGTGAATAGGTCCAGTCGCCCGCGCTACCTTTCATTCTTGTTCCGATTCCGGTTAAAATAGCCATAGTTTTACTCCATTCCCTGTCCCGCCCGGTCCTTAGTCGGGTTGTTTGTGGGGCAGGCATCTTTCCATAGGGTCGGTCCCGATTCATTCAGGCTTCGCGCGCCAGCCTTTCAAAACCGTCACCATCTCCCTCCGAAAGACGATGCAAAAGTACAAACTTTACAACTGCCATTTACCGATTCTTACCGGTTCCTACGGAAACTTACCGATTCTTACCGCATTCTACCGATTCTTACGGATTCTTACCGATGCTCCTCCCCCCAAAAAACAGCAAAACCTCCTCCCCAACCCCTCCGTCCTCCTTTTTTTGACACAGAAACGCATGGAATTATTCTCAATGATGTCTATACTATGGACAGAACATTCTTTTTTAGAAGCTGTTTAAATTTGATTGATGGACATAAACGAGCAGATTTTTATTCTTTTTGAGGGCGCAATGGGGTTTCAGTGTAACCGAAAAAATGAATGAAAAGATGCCGTTTAGGTTCTTTAAGAAAATCATTGAATTAAATTTAAACAACTTCTTACATATCTTCCGCTGCTATCGGTAGCGATTCATCCGTATCATAAAGATTTACCACCTTATGTGTCTTGGCAGATTTGTTTTTCTTGAAGTTCTCAGCCTGCTCAAATATGGCCTTGAACACATCGTCACGTGTTGCCGGAGGATATTTGTGTTTGGCAAGGGTGAGAATAATTTGCACCTTCAATTGCGCTTTGATGTCGGCCTTCTTGTCCCAGTCGATATACTGGGTCTTGTCGTCGACCACCTCCTTCACATCCTTGGCAAGAGCAATGTATTGCTCTTCCGTGTATTCGTTGAGAAAACCATATTGTTCAGCTACCGCTTTCAGAATGTCGTAAAACGCCTTCACCTCGATATTGGGTATTCCGTTGGGCAAGACGTTGTCTTTCTTTATCTCCTCAAACAGCTCGGCCAACTGGTTGGCCACCTCAGTCACTATCTCGTCGGCCAACACGATATCGTCTGAGCGGTCGTTATATTTGTCAATGATGCCGTTAAGCCTTTCGGTGAAACTGACGGCCTTCACTTTGTTCACCTTCTTCACGCTGTCGATGACACGCTTCAGCAGTTGCTCCATCAACTTGACTTTCGTGTTCTGATAGGGCAGCTTTTTCAGTCGTTCCATATATTGAGTCGCCAGCAAGTCAATCTGTTTGGTGTCGCCTAGCTGCATGGTGTTGATGGCCACCACCTCTTCCGAAATAAGGGCCTCGTTGACGAGCCGCAACACATGACGGTTCATCTGCGAAGCATCAGGTGATTCGCCGACGGTGGTCTTGTATATGACCGAACGCACGCCGGTGAGGAAATGCACATCGTTGACCTCGTCCACACTGATGCGCTCGTCGCCCGTACACATGTTGTAGGCCGACTTCATGATATTGGAGTGCTTCATGAAGCGTTTCTCCAGCTCGTCGGTCTGCTGTACGCGTTCGGCAGCCATCTGAAGTGCGTCGAGTTGTTCAAGCGGCGTGCCTGAGAAGAACTTGGTGTAGTCGAAACCGCTGAACATACGTCGCAGCAGATCCAGTTCGTCTTTGAATAGTTTGACGGCATTGTCGATGGTCTCCAGCGGTGTCTCGTTCTGTCCCCCGTTGGCGTATCTTCGCATGGCCTGGTTGAACTTCTTTTTGATGCCGAGGTAATCGACAATCAGCCCCTTGTCCTTGCCGGGATAGTTGCGGTTCACGCGGCTCACGGTCTGTATCAGCGTGTGCATCTGCAACGGCTTGTAGCAGTACATGGTGTCTAGACAGGGCACGTCAAAGCCGGTAATCCACATATCGACCACAATGGCTATCTTGAAGTTCGACTTCTCTTCTTTGAACTGCAGGTCGAGCCGTTTTCTGTCTTCGTCGGTGCCGAGGAGCCTGTACAGTTCGGGGTCGTCGTCTTTCTGGCGGATGAAGACCATCTTGATTTTCTCCATCGGCTTAATCTTCTCGGCCTCTTCCTGGGTCAACACCTCACCGTCGCCGCATACCTTCACCTCCGCCCATTCGGGGCGCAGGACGACAATCTCCTTGTAGATGGCGTAGCCAATCTCACGAGTGGCGCAGACAATCATCGCCTTGCCCTTCACGGTGCTACCCTCCTCCACACGCCGCTCGTAGTGCTGGATGAAATCAACCGTCAGGCGGTGTATCAGGTCGGGACTGCTGAGCAGCACGCTCATCTGCGTCATCGCCCGCTTGCTCTCCTCTATCTGGTAGTCGCTCGAGCCCTCTTCGGCGCATTTGTCGTAGTAGGCTTCTATCTGGCGTATCAGCTCACTGTCGGCGAAGACATGCGACGCACGTCCCTCATACATGATGGTCTTGGTGATGCCGTCGGTCACAGCCTCAATCATCGAGTATTCGTCCACCACGGCACCGAATACCTCAGTGGTGGCGTCGATGGGTGTGCCGGTGAAGCCGACGTATGTGGCGTTGGGCAGCGAGTCGCGCAGGTATTTGGCAAAGCCATACGAGCGGCGCACACCCTTGTCGGTTATCTCCACCTTCTCCTCCAAGCCTGTCTGCGAGCGGTGCGCCTCGTCGCTAATGCAGATGATGTTGGCGCGATTGGAGAGCAGGTTGATGTCCTTGGAGAACTTCTGTATGGTGGTGAGAAACAAGCCTCCGCTGGTGCGGCCTTGCAGCTTTCCTTTCAGGTCTTCACGGCTCTCCACCTGTTCCACTACACTATCTCCTACAAACTGTTTGGCATTCAGCAGCAGGCGCGACAGCTGGTCGTCCAGGTCCGTGCGGTCGGTGATGAGGATGATGGTGGGGCTACATAGTGCCTTGCTCTTCATCAGCAGGCGTGAGAGGAACAGCATCGTGAGCGACTTGCCGCATCCTGTGGCACCGAAGTAGGTACCTCCCTTGCCGTCGCCTCCTGGGTTGAGCTTGCTGTGGTTGAGGATATTCTGGTAGAGCGAGCGGGCGGCGAAATACTGCGGATAGCGGCAGATGAACTTGCGCTCGTCTTTCGAGGTGTCGGGGAAATAGATGAAGTTGTGGACCACATCGATAAGGCGGTCCTTACGGAACAATCCTGCCACCATTGTCTTCAGCGAGGGAATGCCGCTGTCGGCCTTGTCCTTGGCGTTGACCTTGCGCCAGGCATAGAAGAATTCGTAAGGGGTGTAGAGGGTGCCGAACTTGTTGTTCACGCCGTCGGAGATGACGATGAAGGCGGTGTATTTGAACAGTGCAGGTATGTCTCGGCGGTAGCGGATGGTCAGCTGCTTGTAGGCATCCTCGATGGTGGTGTTCTGCTTAAGGGCATTCTTGAACTCGAACACCACTACAGGCAGACCATTGACGAAGACCACCGCGTCGGGGATGCGATGCTCCGTGCCAATGATGTCGAACTGGTTGACGACCTTGAATACATTGTGCTTCTGGTTGGCCTCGTCGTAGGCAATGGGATAGATGTAGAGGTTCTGCTTGGTGGGGTCTTCGCGTTTCAACGAAAAGCCGTCCATCAACAGGCCTATGGTATGGCGGTTCTCTTCGTACAGCGAGCCGCCCGTCTGCTGTGTGATGACGCGGATAGCGGCCTCCACCTCCTGCTCCGTGATGCCGTCGTTATTGTATCGGCTCCGGAGATACCGTGCCAAATCGTCGCGCAGCACCACCTCGTCGAGATTGCGCACGATGTCCTCGCCCTTGACGTAGTCATACCCCTGCTCCTGCAGCAGGGTAACAATCGACATCTCTAACTGGCTTTCGTTGAAGTACGGCATGATGCTATTTTTCTTTGTGTTGCAAATAGTATATATTCTTTTGTGCCTCTATCTCTGCTCGTAATTCCTCGTCTGTTGGCATATAGGTCTTATATTTAGCAGCAAACAGTTGGTCATTGTCGTGGAGTACTGAGTATCGTGCAATGTCTTCATCCGTGTCGGCACATATCAAAATGCCAATGGTGGGATTGTCATTCTCACCTCGTTTCAACTCATCATACATCCTAACATACATATCCATCTGGCCTACATCCTGATGGGTTACCTTGGTCGTTTTGAGGTCTATCAACACAAACGATTTCAACAAGTAATTATAGAAAACCAAGTCAATATAATAATCCTCCTTCTCTGTATGGATGTGTTGCTGTCTGGCAACAAAGGCGTAGCCCTTGCCAAGTTCCATAATGAACTTTTGCAAGTTGTTGATGATACTTGTCTCAAGTTCAGACTCTGTAAACGTCGCCTCCTGTGGAAAACCGAGGAATTCGGCAATTACCGGATTTTTGATAAATTCCATCTTGTCCTGCAGTGGACTGGTTCTCTCAATCATTTCCTTATGCACCAACTCTTTGTGTTGCGACATCAGCATTCGATGGTAGTACTGGCTGCTGATGTTACGTTGCAGTGTCCGTGTGCTCCACACCTCGTTGGCAGCCTCACGTTCATACCAATTGCGAGCTTCTTTGCTCGATTCTTGGAGGATGATGCGATAGTGTGTCCAAGTAAGCCTTATTGGAGATTTTGCACGCAGTGCGTGGAAAATGTTTTCTGATTTTGCACGCAGTGCGTGCAAAATTGTCTGACCATTTACAGAGTCACCATTCTCATTCAAGAAGAACCCATTATATGTTGCATAGAAATCAATATAGTTATATAAATTTCTCCAAGTAAAACCCTCACCATATTTTGCAGTCAGCACCTTCGCCAACATCTTTACCACTTGCTCACCGTACTCAGCTCGTTCATCTTTCAGAACCTCATGCCGAATGCGCATACCTAACAGCCAATTACGCTTAATCAAGGTTTCGTTTACTTGACGATAGGCGGTTGCCTGTGCTTGTTCAATAATGTTGCAGGCATCGTTTAGCAATGAACTATTATCTATTGGAGTAATATCTTTCATCTTGACTTCCAAGTTTGATTGTTATTCATATCATCATTATTTGGCAATAGGGTGATAATCGATATCTCTAACTGGCTTTCGTTGAAATACGGCATAATCTATTCTCCTTTCGTTAATTCATTATAAAGGGCAACACCTTTCACCGTCAGCAGGTACTTCTGCCGGGGGTGGCGAGGGGATTGGGGATAAAGCAGACGGACATATCCTTCGGAAATGGCAACTGTCAGATAAACATTCAAGAAGTTGTCTCGACCTTTTAGCCCTAGGCCTGACATCATTTCTTTCACCGATAGCTCCTGCTCGCCAACCACACGTATCAGCTTCTGAATGTTGGGATTGTCAGTGTGCAACATATCCTGTACTTGTCCTGTGCTTGTCCTGTGCTCGCTCGATGATCCTTCTATGACCCTTCGGTGATCCTTTGGTGATCCTTCGACGCTTGTCCCGTACTTGTCCTGTACTTGTCCTGTGCTTGTGGGCCGCTTCCACTCGTCTGGTGGATTGACCAAAAGGTACCTGTTCTTTAGCTCGTTGTTCTCTCCCATCAGCAGGTTGCGGAAGAAGATTTCAAGGAAGTGACCGTCCTGACTGATGCCTTTTGCCACATTCTTGTAGTTTGCTCTAACCAATGCATTGCGGAAATACCACGAATGCTCCTCAAACATACGGTTGTCTGCCTTGAAACCAATGGATTGTAAATATTTGATAGTGAACACGGCGGTGGTGCGGGTGTTGCCCTCACGGAAGGGGTGCGTCTGCCAGATGCCGGAAACAAATCGCGACAGATGCGTAATCACCTCCTCCATCGACAGCCCCTTATAGTCGAACTGCTTCTCCTTCTCAATGTCATAATCCAACGCCATCCGCAAGTCCTGCCAACGACCATAGAGTACCGTGTCGCCCCTCAGCACCCATTCATTCTTGGTGATGTCGTAGTCGCGTAGTTGTCCCGCGTGTTTGAATACACCGCTGAAGAGATTCCTATGGATGGATATAAGGCCTGTGGTGCTGAATGTGAAAGCACGCTCGTTGATGATTTTGGCGATGTTTGTAGAAACGCGGTCGGCCTCTTGCTTATCCTCTTCATCATCGTCGTGCTGAGTCTTCGAGACATAGTATTGTTTCACCAATTCTTTGGCCTCGTCGATGGTAATCTCCCCCTCAATATGGCGACGGGCGGTCTGTTTCAGGTATTCCGACACCTGTAGCCCATCCACCGCCTGCAAGCCGATAGCCACCTTCCAGGCCTCGGCACGTTCCCGCTTGTGCGGTTCGCTCGCAACAATATACTCGTCAAAGTCTAAATATCCGTCTTGCATATTTTATTCTTTAAGTTTTATAATCCAAGTTCCATCTTCTTTTTTTTCAAGACGATTTCTATAATAAGGAAGTAGAATAAGCGCGGAATCAATCTTTTCATGATTCTTCATAGTTATTATTGTCATATTTTTATTTGAATCAACAGAATAATCAAATTGTACACCATAATTTTTTTCTATCAATTTAAGGGCGTTTCTTTGTCGCCGTACAAGATTCTCAATACGATATATGCTATCCAGTAAAAGATTGTAATTTTTTGATATTTCTTTTAATGCAATAGTTGAGTCTCCAATATGAAAAGATGGAGTTCTGTCTATTATTCTCTCAATTTCCCTGTCTTTGTATTCATATTCTTTTACAACTTTCTTTGGTATTTTCGAGTCCTTTAATGTATAGTAAGTCGAACTATCGTCAGGATTATATTCAATATCAAAATAGTCCTCCACAAGTTTGCTTCGGAACGACAATTCTCTAATTGTCTTATCCCTTTCCCATATTTGTTCCTCCAGTTTACTTGAATAAAATATGCTGTATGCGAGTGCTGCAAATAATCCGATAATAAGCAAAATCGGCAGTAGTTCCATTATTTTTCTGAAAACATTATTTTTCATGACCATCCTTTCCTTTCTCGATTTCTAAGTTGCGATACTGTTGCTTGCATTCATCAAGTTGTTCTTTTATGACGGATAATTTGTCTTCAAACTCATCATGTTGACGCTGCAGGTCAAGATTATGCTGCTGCTTTTGTTCAATTATTTCCATAGAATGATTTTTCTTCTCAAAAATATCCCCGGCACCAAAGCCCGCACTAAAAACAATTCCAATTGAAATGATAGCTTGCCAAGTAGGATTGATTTTATCCCACCAACTATTAAACCATATGTTTTTCTTTGCCTTTTTTGACATCGATATTTATGTGATTATGATTTCATCTCCCCATCTTTGCTAAAAGCAAAGACTGTAATTCGGTTAGTTTTATGATTTCTTGTTGCTTCAAATATATCGTATAGAAGACTGATGACACTTGTTCATGAAACATCTTCATCACATCATCAGACGGCATTACAACACGCAAGTTTTCAAAATCTGATTTGTTTAGATTGTTTAGAACAGCACCACCCATGCCATATTCTGAGATGATTTTCTCAAGTACGCAACATGTTAAATAAATATACTCTAATGCATATTCTTTACGAGGCACAATGGTATTAATCTGCTGGTTTGTTTGACAATCTTGCGTTGTGATAACGACCAATCCTGATGTCCCAATACAACTCACACAAATAGAGTTTTTGGGTATGGTTTTGTTTCTTTGCGAAGACACCCCTTTTTTTGACAAACTGCGTTCAGTCTTTAGGGCATACATACCATCATGCATGTCAGGAATTGTCAAAAATGGCATATAATCGCCGAAATTGCTGTCATCTAAGGTTGAAGGCGTCTTTCCGGTTATTACCTCTCCAAAATCTCCGAGGGTAGCGAGGCGCCAGCCTTGGGGGAGGTTTTGTTTGTCGATGTTGTCGACGAAGGTGTGGCGGTAGAGGGCTTGGGCGGTGGCTTCGAGTTTTTCAATCATCTGCTCGTTGAGGCGGATGCGGCGCGTCAGCGTCTCGTATTCCGACACGATTTCTCGCTGCCGCTCAATGTTCGGAACAGGAAGTTGCATATCCATCAAAGCCTCCTTGTCAAGGCCTCCACGCACGTCTGCATCAGTATAAAACCAAGCATTGCGGTCAAACTCCTTACGACAGAACCACATCATAAGATATTTGGGCAACAACTCGTCCGTTTTAGTTACCTCAAACACAAAATAGGCAGGCGAAACAATGATAGGGTTGTCATCAGTCTGCATGGCCATAGGAATCTTCTCGTCACGCCCAACGTGCATCAAGTTACAGGCAAACTGATTCTTAGAGACAAGTTTGTATGTGGACAAGTCTGTTCCAATGACATTTGCAACCGAAGGCATAAAATGTTTGTCAATATTAATGCCCATAGGTTCCGTAACCTTCAGTTCCCGGTTGCGGACATTCACCTCGCGGATATAATCGCCTAAACGTTTGTAGTCCTTCATTGTTCTGCCCTCCTAAATGGTAGTTGCGTTTTCGAGGAAACGCCCTGTAAGGGCAACAACCTGTCAGCCCAAGGCAACGCCTTTGGGGAATGAATGAATAACAAGCCATCGCCCTGTAAGGGCATAAGCTTTTGCCCCTGCGGGGCGTTGGAATGGTGCCACTCGAACATAGGGCGATGCCCTATGCTGGTCGCAGACTGCCCCTCCGGGGCGCGTGAGTTTATTTCCCAATTATTGGGAAGGCCGGTCCCAATGACATTCGCAACCGAGGGAATAAACGCCTTGTCAATCGTAAGACCGACAAGTTTCGTAACCTTCAACTCTCGGTTGCGGACATTCACCTCGCGGATGTAATTGCCTAAACGTTTATAGTCCTTCATCGCTTAATCCTCCCATTGAAATATGAATGACGTGTGTTGCCATCGACGGCCTGAAAGGCCAACGAGCTGCCAGACCAGGGCAACGCCCTGGGGGTATGCATGCACAACAACCCATCGCCCTGTAAGGGCATAAGCTTTTGCCCTTTCAGGGCGTGTGCGGAGTCCCGTTCGGACCCAAGGTGTTGCCTTGGGCTTGTTGCTGGTTGCCCCTTCGGAGCACGTATTGGTCTAGTTTCCAATTGCCTCTTTGGGGTGTGTACTGCACACCGCATTACATCAATCTGACAACACATACCGCTCATCATATTCTATTTTGTATAACCGTAAAAATGATAAATACTCATCCTTGAAACTTTGTTTTTTGTGATGTTCCACTTGATTCCTTATATATGCCATCACCGTCTCAACTTGTGACTGGCTAACGGAGAATGCAGCATAACCACCCTGCCATGCGAACTCCTCGTATTTCGGTGAAACAGTCTTTATCCATCGGCTACTGTTCCGTTTCATTTCTTCAACAACATGTGCAACGGTTTCAGTCTTTGAAAACATAATCAATGCATGAACGTGGTTTTCTGTACCTCCCACACATAGCACCTGACAGCCTGTTGTGTTGACGAGTCCACCAATATAGCTGTGAAGCCGATCCAGATGCTCATAATCTATTATGGGGCTGGATGTCTTCACATGGAAGATGATGTGTAGGTATATTTTACAGAGTGATTGTGACATGTCTATAATGCTTATGTCCTTTCAGGACGTTGTTTGCCTGTGCTTTATTCCCCAGGGCGATGCCCTGGGCTAACGACTCATTGCCCCTTCGGGGCGAAGATAAAGATTGTTTCCTGAGGCGTTTTCCCAATTGTAGCATTATCTGTGCCCGAATTCCATTTTCTAAATTTACTGAGTCTGATTTGCCAACAAAGGCTAACGTCTCATTGCCCCTTTGGGGCGAAGATAAAGATTGTTTCCTGAGGCGTTTTCCCAATTGTGGCATTATCTGTGCCCAAATTTCATTACCCAAATGCGAAACAACTTGTTTCGTATTTATTGGGTCTATTTTGCCAACAAGTTGTTGGCAATTTTCGGACACAAACATAGTCATCATATGTTATTTAATGAATAACCAAGTTTCTCAAACAATTCTTTCAGGTCTTTTGTACTTTCTTCCTCTTGCTGAAGCAGGTCGTGCAGGTCGGTTTGCAGTTCCTTCATCTTGCTGTCGAAGTCTATCTGTTCGTCGCGGTTACGGAATTCGATGTATTTGCTGGGGACGAGGCTGTAGCCTTTCTGTCCTATTACTTTGCGGGTGGCGGAGTAGCAGTACTCAGGCTCGTTGTGGTAGGTCTGCTCATAGCCGGCGCGCTGCCAGTGGTGATAGGTGTCGGCAATCTCGCGTATCTGCTCCGGCGAGAACTGGATGTATTTCTTCTCGAAGGGCTCGCCTTTCTGCCGCAGGTCGATGAAGAGCACTTCGCCCTCGCGGTCGCGGTAGTGCACCTCTTCGCCGTTCTTGGTCTCCTCATGGGCTTTCTTGTTGTTGTTCAGTATCCAGAGCGTGACGCTGATGTCGGTGGAGTAGAACATATTGCGCGGCAGGATGATGATGGCCTCCACCTTGTCGTTCTCGATGAGCTTGCGGCGTATGGCCAGCTCGGTACCGTCGGCACTCAGCGCGCCGTTGGCCAGCAGGAAGCCCGCAACCCCGCGGGTGGAGAGTTTCGACAGGATGTTTAATATCCAGCCGTAGTTGGCGTTGGAGGTGGGTGGCACATCATAGCCGCTCCAGCGTGGGTCGGAGGTGAGCTGGTTGGCCTCGCGCCAGTCCTTCTGGTTGAATGGCGGATTGGCCATGATGTAGTCGGCCTTGAGGTCGGGGTGGTGGTCGTTGTGGAAGGTGTCACCCTGACGGATGTCGGCCGAGATGCCCCGGATGGCGAGGTTCATACGCGCCAGCTTGAAGGTGGTGTTGGTGTTCTCCTGTCCATAGACGCTCACGTTCTTCATATTGCCGTGAT